>Ga0209536_100003839_pt1 | contig 23910 bp, 24 predicted proteins | sample DeeMarSeWOR28_12_FD_187461 | JGI IMG/M metagenome (GOLD analysis project Ga0209536, IMG submission 187461) | Marine sediment microbial communities from White Oak River estuary, North Carolina - WOR-2-8_12 (SPAdes) (version 2) | ecosystem: Environmental > Aquatic > Marine > Intertidal zone >...
GAAACATCAGAAGTAGTATCGATACCGATTCCACAAATAGACGAATCCAAATGCAATTTCTGTGGTGAATGCGCGAAGATTTGCGCCTACAATTCCCTGGCCGTGCTCAAGGATAGAGTGCTTGTGTTCCCGCATCTTTGCCATGGATGTGGTGGCTGTAGTTTACTCTGCCCGCGAAAAGCAATCACTGAGATACATAAGGAGATTGGAGTTGTTGAGAAAGGCAGAACAGCAGAACTGGAATTCTTCAGCGGGATATTGAATGTCGGCGAAGTGATGGCACCGCCTCTGGTGCGAGCAGTCAAGAGAAATGTTGATAGTGAAAAGGTCAACATCATTGATGCCCCACCCGGAACATCGTGTCCGGTTATCGAATCAATAAAAGGAAGCGATTTTTGCGTGCTGGTCACGGAGCCCACGCCGTTCGGGCTGAACGATCTGATTTTAGCCGTCGAGGTGGTGAGGAAATTAAAGATTCTGTTTGGCGTTGTGATCAACCGGGCGAATCTTGGTGACGATAAGGTAGAAGCGTATTGCGAAAATGAGAAGATCACAATAATAATGCGCATTCCGTTTGACCGGGACATTGCAGTTGCTTATTCCAAAGGTATCCCGTTGGTCGAGGCAAAAATGGAATATCGAGAGAAATTCATTAGCATGTTCGAGGCCATAGAAAGGAGTTCTCATGCAAGTTGACCCGATAGGTATTATCCACTCACCATTCAAGAGCAAGAATGAAACACCGATACAACCTTTCGAGTCCAATGCGGTTGGGCGTGTGGAAGTCTTCAAGCAATACAAGGACGGATTGTGTGACATTGAAGGATTTTCACATGTGATTCTCATCTACTGTTTCCACAAATCAAGAGGGTACAGTTTGCGAGTTAAGCCCTATCTAGACAGTAAAAAGAGAGGATTGTTCGCGACCAGAGCGCCAAGAAGGCCGAATCGCATAGGCATGACCGTAGTGAAACTGATACGTCGCAGTGGAAATGTTCTTATTGTGCGTGGTATCGACGTGATCGATGGAACACCGTTGTTGGATATTAAACCATACGTGCCCGATTTTAATGCACAAGGCAAAATCAAGATCGGCTGGCTCAAAGGAAAGCTAAGGTGAAACAGATAACAGTGATAAGTGGCAAGGGTGGAACCGGGAAAACAGTGTTGACTGCCTCCTTTGCTGCCCTGGCGCACAATGCATGTTTTGTGGATTGCGACGTGGACGCGGCCGATTTACATCTCTTGTTGAATCCAAAGGTTAAAGAAAAACATGTTTTTAAGAGCGGAAAGACAGCAAAGATCGAAAAAAACAGCTGTACTGAATGCGGCGAATGTATCGATGTGTGTCGTTTCAACGCAATTACAGAGGAATTCGCTGTCGACCCGATTTCTTGTGAAGGCTGCGGGATCTGCAGCCTTATCTGTCCGAGTAGTGCGATTGCAATGGTGGAAAACCTTTCCGGAGAGTGGTACATCTCGAATACTAGATACGGTCCTTTTGTGCATGCAAAGCTGGGTATTGCCGAGGAGAATTCGGGCAAGCTCGTCACGAAGATAAGGCAGGCGGCCCAGGAACTCGCTAAAAGAATGCAGCTCGACTATATAGTCATCGATGGCCCACCAGGAATTGGCTGTCCGGTTATCGCTTCGCTGTCAGCTGTAGATCTGGCAATCATTGTCACCGAGCCCACGATCGCCGGGATTCATGATATGGAACGCATTGCAGATGTAGCAGCCCATTTCTCGATACCGGCCAAGGTTGTGATTAACAAACACGACATCAATCTCGACAACAGCAACGCTATCGAAAATATTTGCCATAGAAGGAATATCCAATTGCTGGCACGCTTGCCATTTTCTGAAAAGTTTGTAGAATCAATGGTTCAGGGAATCCCGATGCCTGAGTACTGCAATAATGGGATAGCCAAGCAAGTGTCGGATTTATGGCAGGCTATAGTGTTAGATTAGATCATGGGAATAACGATAGAAAGTCTTAGCAATTTTCTTCTCAGGAGGAATTTTACATGCCTATTTATGAATATCGCTGCGCAAAGTGCGGCAAGCTAAGTGAGTTTCTTGTCGGTGTTGGAAATGAAGAAACGGAAATCGAATGCAAGTATTGCGGAAGCAAGGAGCTGAGTAGGATATTCTCGGCCGTTTTTGTTAGAAGGGGTGAACATACGATAGGTTCGCAAAACGGTAAGACCTGTTGCGGCCGGGATGAACGATGCGACCGACCTCCTTGTACGGAGGATAATAGCTGCAAAAGGTGAGAATGCCGACTTTGAGCAAAGTTGTTCATGAGCTTAGGCATCATGCTCCTTTCACAGCATTGGGGACCTTGTCAGGCATCGTGATAATGCTTATTGTTATGAGTGCTCGTGTTCCGCGTTCTTTTTCTGGTACACTTTTTTGGTACTTGCATCCTGGACATGTGTTGTTGAGCGCGTTGGTTACTGCCGGTCTTTATCGGCGCAATACGCGCGCAGGCGTTCTGGCAACCTTGGTTATAGGTTATATCGGTTCGGTGGGAATTGCAACCTTGAGTGATTCGTTGATTCCCTTTCTCGGAGAGTGGCTTCTGGATTTGCCCAACAAAGGTGTTCACATTGGTTTTCTGGAAAAATGGTGGGTTGTGAATCCGCTGGTGATAGTTGGTGCGATAATTGGGTTTCTGTGGCCAAGAACATACGTCCCGCATGCTGGGCATGTCTTTTTGAGTACCTGGGCATCATTGTTTCACATGACCATGGCACTGGGTGATAATATTGCATTGTTCCAGTTACTTGTCATCCCGGTTTTCTTGTTCCTGGCGGTCTGGATCCCGTGTTGCACTAGCGATATCGTCTTTCCAATGTTATTTGTGAAAAGTAATACTACAGCGGGGCGTACGTCGCTCGAACCCTAGGGTCCTCAATTCAGAAAAGTCATTAAGTCAGTGTATCACTGAGTCATTACGACAGGGTGATCCGAGGCGCAACAAAGTATTCTGCTTATATGAAAGCAATCACGTAGGCTGGGGGTGACTCAAGGTTTTGTATGTTGAGTAAGATTCCATAAAGGAGTGATGGTACATTGGATCCAGGATCAATAGAATATGTGCTTCAAGTGTACTGGAGATCGACCTTGACTTTCTGAATATTCTCTGAATAATATCAATATGCGGAAAATCTATTTGGAGCAATCAGCACTACTCATGAGTTTTGTATTCTGCGCATTTGTTTATGCTTCTGGTACAGATTACCTTGTAAAAATTGACGAAAGTACGTCAGACAATCTCATGGTGGTGGAATTAGTCGATGACAAGGCGCTCATCGTTGCCGATGAGCAGGAGCTGAAAGAAATCATGCGGAGCGACATCGAAAACGTGATTCTTGATGTTGACCCAGGGAGTAAACTATATCTTTTTGTGTTTCCAGCAAACAGCGCACCTGAGGACATCAGCAGTTATGGCACAATCATCGATCACTACGACGAATGCGTGCTTTTGCGCACGACTGAGGAGATGATCCCCGAGCTGAATAAACTGCAAGTCGAGTTGAGACGCCTAACCATGAAGCCGATAGTGAGGCGCGACATTGGCTTTTATGATTTCGGGAATATCCGCGTAACCAGGGATACTTTGATCGAACAGATGTTGAATGAAGTTGATCCGGATAGCATTTTCCAGTCTGTCCTACGTTTGCAGCAGTTCTATACGCGTTACTCAAGCAGTGATTCAAACAGGATCGCAGCGGTCAACTGGATCAAGGATAGGTTCATCGAATACGGCTGCGATAGTGTCTATACGCAGACTTTTTCAGCTACATATGGCGATAATGTTGTCGGTATTGAAACAGGTAAACAGAATCCAAGCATACAGATTTATGTTTTGATGGGTGCCCATCTAGATGATGTTCCCAGTTTTGGCTATGCACCGGGCGCGGACGATAACGCTTCCGGTGTGGCGGCGGTGCTCGAAGCAGCGCGCGTGATGCGGAATTACAATTTTGCCCATACAATCCGTTTTGCGGCTTTCAATGCCGAAGAACAGGGTCTGATCGGCAGTGACAGTCTGGCTGCCTTCGCCAGCAGTCAGACTGATACGATCATCGCTGCTTTGTGTTATGACATGATCGGGCATCTGACCGGGCCGGGCATGGATACAATGAGGCTGAGGTACACGAGCGCAGTGCCTGGCTGCAGTTTGTTTGCAACTGTGTTTTATCATGCGGTTGCCGATACGTATACACAATTAAAGATACGCGATGTACGCTACACGGGCACCACCGGCTCATCAGATCATGCGAGTTTTTGGAAACATGGCTATGTTTCAACCGGAGGTATAGAGCTCATTCTATGCCCTGGTTACCACGCGATCGGCGATTCGATAGGACCAACTGGATTCAACAGTGTGGATCTGGCTGCATTGATAACCAGGACAGCCATCGCGGCTTTCGCAACGCTCGCAGTGCCGATTGACACGGCAACTGGCGTGTGCGAGTTGCCGTTCCAGGAAAATCCTTTGTCATTTACGATTCGGCCAAACCCAGGTCGTGAGTTTGTTGTTGATTTCGCGGCGGCAAAAGAAACAGAGGTAATTGGCCTGAAGATATATGATTGTGCTGGACGTTTAGTCAATGCACTTGCCTCAGGTCGATACAATGGCGGGAGATATTCAATTTATTGGAAGGGTGATGACCTACACGGACATCCCGTGGCACCTGGGATTTATTTCATTGTGTTGACGCGGGGCGGTCGACAGGAATGCCGTAAGGCAATCCTAATGGCTGGCGCAGAGTGAGTCATGTTCAATAACACCTTATTTGTCACTGATATTTTGTGGCACCACAGGTAGAGCCGTCCAGTTCACGGCCACTATGTAACACATAGTGGTGGATCCGCGTTCCGAAGTTGTACTGGACAGGGACAAAAGTAGGTGGTTTACAGGAAGATAGGCAGTGAAAAGATTGATTTCGATCATCGCGGCAACAGCTGCACTGTATGTGGTTACTCATCTAATGGTTATCCTACTCATGCCGGCTGCCTTTCTGATCGCTATTTTCGGAAACAGGAATACAATCAACGGTTTCAAGAAATTCTTCGCCAGTGCAGTGTTCGCTGTGATCGGAAAGGAAGTATCAGTAATCGGTTTCGATAATATCCGAAAAGATGAGAAATATCTCATCATATCCAACTATCCCAGCGGTTATGTTACGTTCGCCTTAATGAAATATCTGCCATCCATCAACTTTGTTGCTGACGATTTTATTGCTAAAATGCCAGTAGTAGGATACTTTTTAAAGCGGGCGGGGACGATCTTCATCGACCAGAAACGGCCAAAAAGATCAAAAGCCGCGATCGATAATGCATTAAGCGACACGCATCGTGATATTGAATACTTGCTGATTTATCCCGAAGGAAAGCGAACCGCCGACGGTAAAATTGACAGGTTCAAACATGGCTTCAAGTATATACTGAGGCATAGCCATTTGAATGTCTTACCAGTGACTGCGAACGGATTCTATCAGCTTAAGCCGGTAAGGCGTGTTTATTTAGATCCTTCTGCCAAACTAGAATTATTTGTCCATGAAGCAATAAAGAGTAGTGATATTATGAAAATGGACGATCAAGACCTTTTAAGAAGAATCGAGGAAACGATTAAGATACGCTATAGACCTTGATACGAGTACTATTAAACTTCAATATATACAAAGGTACTTATTATGTCAATCAGTGTTAAAATGAGTTGCTTTATTGACCACGATTCATTGGCAACAAACAGCTTTATCGTATAATCAGTAATTTCTGTGTTTGGACCTCTGATCCTACTTTTAGGGTGACGAAATAGACACCACTACCCAACTTCCTGTTATGGTCGTCCCGACCATCCCAGGAGATTCTTGATTCTTGATGCTCGATACTCGATACTGTGTTAAGTGATTTAACTATGCGCCCTTCTGTATCGTAGATCTTCAGTATCGGATTTTCAAGCAAGTATCCAGTATCATGAATCGAGCATCGTATTTGTGTTGCAGTAGAAAATGGATTGGGCGATATGGTTAGGTTCATTGATACGGCCGTTTGATCGTCGTTCTCAGCCACTGCTTGTGGCGTGACATTCTCGCGCAAGAACACTGACCCATAGTAGTCGCACGTTATCATATCGAGATCACTATCACCGTCCCAGTCGGTGAAATTTATTCGGGGCGGGTTGCCATTGAGATAATATTGTGAATCCGGTTGGACAAGATAGATATATTCATTGAAGACCGGACTGGCATTCGTGCCGACATTGGTGTAGAACCTGACATCGCTGTACCAGCCGCCAAGAACCATGTCTTTTTTGCCATCGAGGTCAAGGTCCTGCAGTACAGGTATTGTCCGGTAGTAAGGAAGCGTGCTTCCATTGAATAGTACGGGTGTTGAATCACCAAAAACAGGTGCTGCGTTCGTCCCTTGATTCAAGTACACATAAACGTTGCACGGTTGTCCGATGCCCTCCTGCCCGACGAGGAGGTCTTTGCGTCCGTCCTCATCCCAGTCACAGATCCAAGGCCAGGAATTGTTGTCGGTTTGTATGTCAGTGCCGTCGGCTTGAAGATGACCCATATTCGTCAGTTGACCGCCGGCATCGCGCTGGAAAAATGTGAAATAGCCGTATCGTTCACCGGTGATGAGGTCGAGATAGCCATCCTCGTTCCAGTCGCAAACTGCGACTGTTGCGCCCTGGCATCAGCCATAGCTCAGCGAAATGTATGAGCCGCCGGCCTGAAGATAGACGAAGTTGCCGAAAGTTGGATTATAGTGAGTACCGGTGTTCGTGTAGAACCGGATCCTGCCCTGGTCGAATTGCCCGAGGAGCAGGTCCTGGTTGCCGTCACCATCCCAGTCGATCATGAATGGTGATGCGTTCCCTCCGTATCCGACATTTATGTCTACCCCGTTTGCCTGTATGGGCACCGGAGGATCAAAGATGGGATTTTGAGCAAAGGAAGAAAAAGAAAGTAGAACAATTATGATGTATGTTCTTCGTAGCATAGATACCTCCTGCAGATTCTATCACATATCCGCGCTCATGTCAATATTAACGCCCCACGTTGATATTACCAAGCGTCTGGCCATCGATGTTTTCAAAGAAGAGTGGAAGGAGAGTTATCCGGTTTCCAACCTGTCGTAGATCCCGTAGGGGCTATATTCTGTTAACTGTTGTTGCAGACACAACCCATAGGGGTACCGCTCAGTGTATAGACGAGCATACTAGCCGTGATTAGTATTGCTGAATCACGGGCCATCAATTTGAATAAAAAAACAAGAGAACCGAAGCCAATCGAGTGACTTATTCGTAATGTAAGAAAGATACATAGTCAGGCACTCGTAGCTAGAATTGAAGAAATAACTATGACAAATTGCCGACCATAAAGGTACATCGTGTATGACATAGAACCCAATAAGGGTACAATAATGTTCGTGCATACTATTCATTAAACTCCATGATTGACATGATTTTGTTTTGTGTATAATAATCTGAGGCATACCCAATGAAAATCAAACACGCGGTAGCCATTCAGTGTGTTTCCAGCTATTTTGTGATCTTACTTCTTTGTATTGCGTTTGCGTTAGCAGGTGATCAGGATATCATGGTACTCGAGCAAAGAGCTGATAGTTTAGCTAGTGAAGCGAGAATTTTCATCGGTACCTATAAGTACGAAGAGGCTGTTGGTGCGTTCAAAGAAGCTCTATTGACAGAAATGACGCTTGGCAGGCTAGGAGAGGTAGCCTCTATTCTACATAACATCGGCGAAGCGTATTTTGAACTCTGTGTTTGTGACAGTGCTCTTTTCTATCTTGATTCTGCATTGGTACTTGCTCGAGAAACGAAAAATGAGAAATTGGTTTGTCGCATTCTGAACAAAATCGGAGAGAATCACGAAATCCTTAGCTACTATGAAAAAGCTCTGGTGTACTATGATTCGGCGTTAACTACAGCCAGGAACGTAGGAGATAGATATACCGAAGGCGTTATTCTATGCAACATCGGATGGGCCTATGACGGCCTGAGTGACTATGAGAAGGCACTTGTGTATCATGATTCAGCACGTATTATTTCAACTGAAACTTCAAACAAGAATTTGGAAGGACTCATACTGAGAAGAATAGCTACTGCATATAGTGTGCTCGGGCACTACGATCGAGCTATTGCATATTATGATTCGGCGCTGACGATAGCACGAGGCGAAGGAGATAGGAGGCTGGAGGGTCGCACACTGATGGGAATTGGCCGGGTTCATTGTGCGCTACACAAGTTTGATGAAGCGCTCGATGTAAACAGGGCAGCACTTGTCGTCCTGCGGGGAATAAGAGACCGAGTAGCAGAGGCTTATGTCCTTGATTGTTGCGGCATGGCTTATCGGCTTCTTTTTGAATACGATAGTGCGCTCACATACCACAAAACCGCATTGGCAATTCGGAGGGACATCAAAGATCAGTTAGGTGAAGGAAATACGCTTGTGAACATCGGCGTGACATACGATGGATTATATCAGTACGACAAAGCGCTGGCCTATTTGGATTCGGCGCTCGTTATCACAAAAGCAGTCAAAAACAAAACCGGATGCGCAATTATCTTTATTTCTATTGGTGCAATATACGATCAGTCAATACGCTATGATCAAGCATTGGCCTACTATGATTCAGCACTCGTCTTAGCTAGAGAAACGAATGAAACAATGCAAGAGGGTTCTATTCTTGTGTATATCGGCGGCATCTATCACAGTCTTAGGCAATACAAAACAGCGCTTGATTACTACGATTCGGCGCAGGCGGTCATAAAGCCATTGGACTTCAAATACACTGAAGGATTGATTCTCATGTATGTAGGTGCTGCTAACCGCGCACTTGAGCATTATGACGAGGCCATTGCGAAGTACGACTCTTCTCTCGTAATCATGAGAATGATCAAGGATCGAAGGATGGAGGCTGTAGTTCTGCATAATATTGGGTGTACATACTATAACATCCATCAGCATGATAAAGCTCTCGCGTATTTGGATTCAGCTGTCTTGGTGGCAAGTGAGACTAAAGACAGATTGTGCAAAGCAAGAGTTCTGAACCACATGGGGGATGTATATAGTTTGCGTGAGCAATATGAACAGGCTCTTGCCTACTATAATGCATCACTCACAATAGCAAGAGAGATAAGAGATCAACACACGGAAGGCACCACACTTTATGATGTCGGATGCATTTGTGAACAGCTCGGAGACGCAGACAGAGCGATTTCTTATTACAAGGAATCGATCGAAGTGAAAGAATCTATCCGGGAAACGTTCCAACGCGTGGATCTGAAAACCTACTACATCGAAGCAGAAAAGGATGTTTACGAGCGACTCATTATTTTGCTAGTTATGCTTGAGCGCTATGAGGAGGCATTTGATTATTTGGAACGCAGCCGCTCTCAAAAACTACGCAAAGTGTTTGAACAAGGTGAGATGGTTGCCTATGATCCGTCACTGCAGAGAATACTGGAGCGCATCAATTTCTTGACTATTGAAATGGAAGGGTTGAGGAAGCGATATCAAAAGGGTGAAGTCGGCGAGGCTACGTACGAAGCCAATATAGAAATACTTCAAGGGCGGTTTCAGCAGAAATTGTTGGATCTGAAAGTATATCATCCGCAGCTCTACAATCTAATGATACCGCAGCATCGAATGTTGAGACATATGCAGGCAATTATTCCTGATAGTGTTCTATTTCTTGAGTTCCTGGCGGTTGGGAATAATTATGTTGTTTTGCTCTTTACCAAAGATCTATTTCTTGTGCAATCACGAGCAGAGCGGAGGGACATCATTGATCAATTGGTTATGGAGGCACTTACTTCGTTAAAATGGCAGACCACAGAAGAGGAGCTCGATGAGGTGTACGCAAATCTATACGATATTCTCATCGAGCCATCCGAACAACAGATAGAAAGGCTCCCCCATGTAGTGATCATCCCATTTGGAATACTTCATTATCTTCCTTTTCACTCACTCCGTCGTCGGAGTGAAGAGGGGAACTTAGAGTACTTCTTAGAGTGGAAACAGGTAAGTTATCTCCCCTCGGCATCTTTCCTCTTTGATCTCTTACAGGAGAGGAAGCCTGCGGGACAAACATTATTGGCCTTTGGTAATGCGGATGGCACTTTGCCAAGTGCCGAAATCGAGGTTGATCTTATAGCACAGATATTTCCTTTGTGTAATGTGTGCAAATGTGATCTTGCACGTAAGGATAAGTTCATTGAACTCTGCCCTGATTACAGACTAATCCATCTTGCTACACACGGTGTATTGGACGCTGATCCACGTTTCTCACATATTGTCTTAGCGCCACCGCGCGAAGGCAATCTGACTGTCCGCGAAATACTAGGGTTGTCTGGACATTTCAAACTCACTTCGCTCATCACACTCTCAGCGTGTGAGACCGCGGTTGAGGCGGATCCGGAAAAAGCTGGTCTGGAGCTAGTAACGCTCTCTAATGCTTTTAAGGTAGCCGGTGTGCCGACGACGATTGCGAGCCTCTGGGAAATTGCCGACCGCTCGACTGCTGTCTTGATGGAAGATTTCTACAAAAATCTATATAGAGGCGGCATGGAAAAGCTAGAGGCTTTGCGCCAGGCACAGATAAAGATGTTATACCACCCTGACTATTGCCACCCTTACTATTGGGCACCCTTTATTCTAATCGGCGATTGGCGGTAGTCCGGCCAATCGAAATAATCTGCGAATGTACCTCCGCGAGACGTGGTTTTTGCTATTGCTCGATAACGTGTGTTTCGCTAATTCTTAGGGGCGGTGGCGGAGGAGGCTTGGGGAACGGGAAAGTATCCTTGTATGGATATGGATGTTTGAACGTGCGATCCATTTCTTTGGGATTTGATCTCCATGTTGCTTTAAAGAGTTTGTTCTGGATCATCTGTGTTGATTCTTGATACGCGTGAACCTCAGCTATATAAGCTTTTATCTGCTTGAGTTCGCTCTTGACCTCCTCGAGCTGCTTCTGGTCTACACCTGTGCCCTGGCAGCTGATCACCGTCGCGCAGGCGACAACGATCAGTATACTAAGAATCTTACTCATAGATCCTCCTATTGTTACGATCGATTTACATTAGCAAGATATCTGTCGTTATTATTTCTGCGTTGACTTTCGCCGATCCTGCCCAGATCGTCGATCTTTGCTGGCCCTTCGCTCAGGTCCTTTGTAATTGGGATCCTGGAACTTGCGGCGGTCTTTACCTGATCTTCTTTCCTTGCCTGATCGACGTTCTTTCTTTTCCATATTATTCTCCCTTCGTACCACTACGCTACACAATTCAAATCTTCAATTTATTATACAACATAAATCATTATATTGTCAAGGGGAATTGCGCATTTTTTCAGTTGATCCTTCTTGAGGGATCCATTGTTCCATCGTCGTAGAGTCCGATTAATTCAGCAACATTACCCTTTTCGTCCGTGGTAAACTCAATCCTGAAGTAAACCAGATCTTCTAAAGCGAAGAGATTTTCGCTCAACGGGATTAGCCGGTATTTGGGCCCGGTACGCTGGTAGAAGAGTGCACCGTTATCATAAGTGATCTTCCGTTCACCGTACTGCCCGGCGTACTTCTTCAATATTGCTTCATCGACGGTTACCGGTTCGAGTCGTGCTCTTGCGCCGTCTATCGCCCATGTTACGCGAAATTTTTGATCTTCGTTTTGAGTTCTTTTTATGATCTTCTCTAAGGCCATCAGATACGCTCTGTCGAGAGCTTGTTTGCCGGGAACTGAAACATGCGGTTCAATACCAGTGCGCTCCCAGCCCGTTCCGGTGATGGGATTAACCGGTTTGCGTACGGGCAGGTGCATCACGAAATTATCCTGTATGACCTCGATATCGACATTATGCGCTGAACCATGTGTCGTTTCGCCGATAATCACGGCGCGCTCGAGTGCCTTCATGTTATTAGTGAATTCCTCTGCTGCCGAGCCAGTGTATTCATCCGTCAAGACATAAAGATCCGTGTCGTACATACGCTTACCCGGAACATAAGGGACAGTCCAGTATTGCGTAACCTTCCCATCGTACACCTGCTCGAGAGTGTTCAGGTGTGTCCTGCCCTCGTCAGTACCTCTAACAAAGTAACTACTCAGCAGTTGCACCATCGTTGGATAGCCGCCTGGTGTATCTCTGAGATCAATTATGACTGCGTCTGAATAAGCAAGAAAATTCATAGCTGCAACGGCCGTTGCGCCAGCATATTCGGGGTTGGAGAAGAATCTAAGATCCAGATATCCAACATTGCCCTGCAGGATCTCCGCTTTCCTAAATCCAAAATTGGTCAGCCGCTCCTTGTCGGCCATTGCCTTATTTGCTTTGTCGATTTGCTGGGGGGATTGACTCTTTTCTGCAATGACCAACTTAGCCCGCTCTGGATTGTATTCAATGTAGAAGTGTGTGTCGTTGCTGCTTTCACGGAGATCTATAGTGAGTGCACTGGTGAACTCGTCGGGATTGTTCAATGTGTCATAAAAACCGCCGCTGAATTTCTTGTTCAAATGGTCTCTTATTTGTTGCGCACTATCTCGTATTACGTATCTCTCGACGATCAAGCGGTTAACGCTTTCGATGACAGCCTTCTTAGCATTGGAATCCATTTTTATCTCCTTGGTTTCTGCGCCGGCCATTTGTGCGAAAAAGAAAAACAAAAAGACTAATAAGTATTTGCTTCTTCTGTTATTATGCATCATGTGGGCTCCTCGCTCACATTTCTGTTCTATTTCTTGCTTATGAATCTTTCAACGATTCCGAGAATTCTGAGTACCATGAGCACCGAGACACAGGCGATGATAGCCAGTATGTAATAACCTGCGCCGATGGCCAATCCGAGGCCGCTGGCGAGCCAGATCGTTGCTGCCGTGGTTAGACCATAAACCTCGCCCCGTGCGCGGATGATCGCGCCGGCACCCAGAAAACCAATTCCAGTTACTGTGCCGGCAACGATCCTGCCTAATTCGGAGCTGGCTAAGCCCAGTTCGAAACCGATGAGCATGAAGATCGTCGAGCCAAGACAGACCAGGATTATAGTGCGCAAGCCGGCCGGTTTGTGCTCGAGTTCACGCTCGAGGCCAATCAAACCGCCAATTACTATCGATGCGGCGAGCCTTATGACAATTGTTGTCCATTCCATGATCCAATACTAGCAGGTTGTAAGATGTAAGTCAAGACACAATACAGAGAGTTCAATTTACAACTATGAAAAGGAGCGGCGGGATACGTCCTAAACGCCAGACCGGGAACCAAATTGCAGATTCTAGAAGCGGCTTGAAATATGAGAGCATTTGCGTAAGATAATATTGTGAACAAGTGAAAAGAACAAGGAGGATTTTATGACAATGCGGTTTTCGAGTTGCTGCATGCTCGTGCTACTGGTAATGTTACTTTCAGCAAATAACGCTGACGCTCATTGTGAAATTCCTTGCGGTATTTACGGAGACGAAATGCGGTGTGATATGATCGAAGAACACATCGCCACGATTGAAAAATCCATGCAGATGATCGTTGAACTATCAAAGGAGGCGGACAAGAATTATAACCAGCTTGTTAGATGGGTCGATAACAAGGATGAACATGCAGATAGAATACAGGAAATAGTGGCACAATATTTTTTGACACAACGGATCAAGATAACGGATACGAAGGACGAAGGTGCCTATAATACATATGTCAAGCAGCTAGTACTGCTTCATCAAATGCTTGTATATGCAATGAAATCAAAACAATCAGTCGACCTCGCGAACGTCGTCCAACTACGTGCTCTACTCGACAAATTTAGGGAAATGTATCTGGTTCGCGAGAAGGAAAAGCATTGATGCGTAGCAAGGGAGGTGAAAATCAGATTCTTAGTGCATGGATGTGAGCAATGGTTCGTGTTTCCGCGATTTCGTTTTATGTTTCAAGCAAGACCTTTCGAGGAGGTAAAAATGAAGTATTACACACTGGTAGGCTTGGGCGTGATCCTTGCGTTGAGCGTCTGTGCGCAGCCCAAGGTCGATGTCGGGGCTGAAAAGGAGGCTGTTAAGACGGTTCTCGATGAATACATGAAGAGTGTCGAGACCGAGGATATGGAAGCATATTCAAAGCTCGTTGCGCATGACACTGCCATGGTCAATTTTGGTGGCTTTGGCAAGCCGATTATCGGATGGAATGCTCTACAGAAAGTGATGGAAGGTCAAAACGAAATGTTATCCGATACTAAGATCGAAGTCAGTGGCCTGCAGATTCATGTTTCCGCTGACGGAAAATTTGCCTGGGCTACATGTTTGTGGAGCCTTAAGGCAATGATGGCAGAGAACCCGGTTGAATTACCGATTCGCTGCACTTGGGTTCTTGAAAAACACAATACCGGCTGGATGATCATCCATTTCCATAAGTCCATGCCAGTAGGCTAGGTCGAGAGTACAGAGAGTATTGATCGCTTCTTTCTGATATTGTCGCTAATGATCGGAATATTACGATATACCATCAATTGGAGTATTAATGCCAAGTGTTAAGGTGGTTAGTGTAGATAAGAGTAATTTGTATGATTTTGCACATTGTTTTCTTCAGAATCGAAAGCATCCAGGATACATCGCCAAGACTGATTGGTTGAGGAAACGACTGTCAGAAGGGCTCAGATACAAACTTCTTGTTATGGACAAGGGGAAGTGGATCGGATTCATTGAATATGCTCCAGCAGCAAAGGCGTGGCGTGCAGTGGATGCCAAAGGCTACATGGTGATACACTGTATATGGACATATCCCAAAAGTATTCAGCGCAAAGGTTACGGAAACATGCTTCTCCAGGAGTGCCTGAAGGATGCCAAGAAGAATAAAATGCATGGCGTTACAGCAGTGACGCGCAGTGGTCCCAAAGGAACATTCATTGCCAAAAGGGACCTGTTCTTGAAGGCGGGGTTCAGCCTGACTGATACTCTGCCGCCTGATCACGAGCTCATGACAAAGAAATTCAAAAAGAGTGCGCCAGATCCGAAATTCCCGATCGATTTTGATAAGAGGCTACAGAAATACAAGAAAGGGCTCACGATCATTTGGTCAAATCAGTGTCCTTACGTGGGCAAATCTCTTGGCGAAATATTCAATACTGCGAATAAAAAGGGCTTGAAGTTCAAGTCTGTTGAGCTGAAGACCGCGAAAGAAGCGCAGGCCGCACCTACTCCTTATTCTGTGTTTTCCATTATATATAACGGAAAGGTTGTTGCTGATCATATGGTGAGCAATACAAGATTTAAGAACATCTTAAGAGAAATCGGTCTGTGACCCCAGTTACTATGGAACGGAAGGGATTTGTCGGTAGAAAATTGCTGCTGATGGGAAGTAAGGCTTTTCGTGCGCAGAGGTTACCGGTTCAGCTGAGGAGAAAGATAGACGAAGCGATTGAGCGTCAGATGAAAGTCATCGTTGGCGAAGTGCCAGGGGCATGCAGGCTGTACCAGGATTACTTGAAATTGCACAATTATGCAAACGTGGTCGTGGGACATGCGAAGAGCATAAGGTATAATGCCGGAAACTGGGAAACAAAGCAATACGGATCCAGCGTGACCGAAAGAGAAAGAAACATGATCGAAGAATGTGATTCGGCTATTATCATATGGCAGGATAACAGCGGCGTGATCGCGGAGAACCTTGAAATATTTAAGAGATCAGGTAAGCCGACGTTTATTTATGAGTATTACACGAAGACACGAAGAGGTAAAGCAGGCTGGCTTGACCCAGAAAGGACGTATGACCCATATTTCAACTGGAAGGAATATATGAGAAAGAAGAAGCGTAACAGGCCCTGTTAAGTATTAGACTATTCCACGAGATAAAGATTGCATGGAAGGATCAGCCGTAAATGAGAAGAAAGCTACTCCTAATTAATCCCGTAAACCCCAGTCGGATCGGGCTGACCGTAAATCCTAGCTCCCGTTTCCCGCCCTTGGGTCTGGGTATTGTTGCGGCATTAACGCCCGATGACTGGTCTGTTAAAATAATCGATGAGAATTTTGAACGCTACAGTTATGAAGAGGCCGATCTGGTTGGCCTTACTGCGTTCACGGCTTCGGTGCTGAGGGCTTATGAAATAGCAGGGTTGTATCGTAAGAGAGGTGTAAAAACTGTGCTGGGCGGTATTCACGCGTCGATGCTTCCGGCCGAGGCGCTTGATTACGTAGATACCGTGGTGGTTGGTGAGGCAGAAGCAGTTTGGCTTAAGATCATAAGTGATTTCGCGCGCGGTAAATTGCAGAGACTATACCGGGCCGGGTTTTCAGAATTGAACAATACGCCGAAGCCAAGACACAATCTTTTCCACCCCGGGTATTTGTTCGCTTCCATACAAACGGCCCGTGGTTGTCCTATGGATTGTGAGTTTTGCACAGTCACCGCATTCAACGGCCACCGGTACCGGCAGAGGCCTATTGAGGACGTTTTGGATGAGTTGGAGGTTTTGCCCAAGAAAATGGTTTTCTTTGTGGATGATAACATTATCGGATACGGGAAGCCAGCAGCCGACCGCGCTTTGCGTTTATTCAAAGGGATACTGGCACGCGGCATAAAAAAAGAATGGTTCTGTCAGGCGTCAATGAACTTCGCTGACAATGAAGATGTTCTAGCGTATGCAGCGAAGAGCGGGTGTCGCATGGTATTTCTTGGGGTTGAAGCGGAGAATACCGAGGCGCTTAATGAAACTAATAAGAAACTCAACCTCAGGGTGGGGACTGACCAGTATGAGGAAGTCTTCCGGCGTATTAACCGGCATGGCATTGCGGTACTCGGGGCTTTTATCTACGGCATGGACAGCGATACGCCGAGCGCGTTAAGGCAGCGCACGAACTATATCCTCAGGAGCGGCGTCGACGTTATGCAGACAACTTATCTCACCCCTTTGCCCGGAACCCGTTTGTTCACTATGCTGCAGGATCAGGGAAGGCTTTTGCATACTGATTTCCCCAGTGATTGGCCGCGGTATGACATGACCCAGGTTATTCATCATCCGCGATTGCTGAAACCACACGATTTGAAAGCTGCCATGGCCGAGAGCAACCGGCGTCTCTATAACCGACGCACGCTTTACCGTAAGTTCGTCAAGACATGGTATGCTACGCGTAATTTCACGACCGCGATGTGGGCATATAGTTCTAACCAGAACTACCGTAATGTAGCAATGCATCCATTCAGAACAAAATAACATTTTCATTGGCAAGTTCTTTCGTTGAATGTCTGATTCCAATGTTAGTGTGTTGAAAAATAGTCCATATTGATTACAATGGATCAGAGAATGTTCTTGACTCCCGTTGTTTAATAGTTCCAGGAGTTGTCGTACGTTAAAATTTGCTTAACTGCATTCACCAAATGCAAATGCAAATTAGCAACTCTTGGTGATAGATGGTGGAGGTGGATCTGGTGATCGTCAGGCGGGCCACGAGCAAGGATACGGATATATTGATCGAGCTATATAAGGAATTCCACGAGTTTCATGTTAAATGCATCCCGGACCGGTTGCGTGTCCCAGCTAGTTATGATATCGGGGACCTGCGCATGAAACTTGAGAATATCATGAGCGGAAAAAGCTCGACGATCATTGTTGCTGAGTTGGGAAATACTGTTGTTGGACTAGCAGAAGCATATATCAAACAAGATGAAGCAAATGCCTACAGGGTGGCTCATAAGTACGTCCACCTGCAGAGCATGGTAGTGAGTGAAGCGTACAGGAGACACATGTTTGGCCAAAAAATCCTGCTTGCCGTTGAACAATGGGCAAGGGAAAATGATGCTTCAGAAATGCGGCTCGACATATGGGAATTCGCGGCCGGGCCGCTTGAATTCTATGAAAAACAAGGGTATTGTACGCTCCGGCGTACTATGGTAAAGAAGCTTTAGCGCAAACCGATTGCCTACCTTGAAGGAGGTAAAATGGCCAAGACAAAGAATCTTAAAGAGATTTTGATCTTACTGCGCAAATACAGTCAGTTGATTGTCGACCTTGGGTATGCAGCCGTGCTGGAAGATAATCTGGAACTGGCTCAGGAGGCATTTCGCATCAAGACCGAAATACGGGAGCTTGATTATCAGTTGCGAAAAGAAGCCTTGATGGTTGCGCGTTTGTCTAGGGCGGCAAAAGAAGACATACCTCAGATCGCGAATATTCTCCAGATCGGCGTGGCGATCAAGGAGATATCTGATGGCATCGATGATCTGATCGAGATTGCCATAAGAAACGTCGGCGTCCACCCGATAATCAGAATTGCCTACTCTCGAAAGGATATCAGGATAGCAAGATATGAAGTCGACCCAAAATCGGATTTGGACGGCAAGAAACTGGAAGAAATAAAATGTGATCCCAAATCGGGTTTCAGAGTGATCGCAGTACGACGCGGCGAAGAGTGGACCCTCGACCCTCCGGGAGCGAAGAAATTGCAGAGTGATGATATTCTAATTATTGAGGGTAATGACGCGGCAATGAGAAAGATGCAGGAATATGCCAAAGGCACGAAGAAGGAAACGAAAAAGTAGAAGAATAATTGCCGACATCCTGTTCCAGGCGACGCCCGTTGTGATCATCACGTCAGTTGGCGAACTCTTTGCAGGATCGATACTGGGTAAGATGCATACGCGGCTCGATATCATTCCTGGTTTGATAATCCTGGTACCGGCGATAATGGGTCTGCGCGGAAATATCGGGACTGCTCTTGGATCAAGAATCTCTGCCTCGCTTCACCTCGGTCTTGTCAGTGGGAAATTCAGCTTCAATAAATTCAACTTGAGCAATATTAACGCCGGCTTTGTACTTTCGTTGACGGTTTCGATAATCATTGGTTTATGCGCGAGGTTTGCCTGCCACATATTTGGTCTGCCCAGTATACCGCTCGTTAACCTTCTCTTGATAGCGATTTTGGCGTCTGCGATGGCGTCTCTAATGCTCATACCGTTCACAGTCACCCTCACCTACTTTGCCTTCAACAGGCGTCTAGATCCGGATAACATCGTGGCACCCATTATCGGTATGGTGGGCGATGTGATAACCGTCGCGGTGGTGTTCATTGCGGCTGATATTGTTCTGAGATTCAAGATCGATGATGCATGGAGTCTGCTTTTGTTGCCCGCAGTACCCATGCTCATCAAGCGTATCCCTGACCGTTATAGACTCGTGAGCATCCTAAGACAGAGTATTCCGATACTCTTTCTTTGCACCGTCTTGGGTGTATTGGCTGGCATTTATTTGCACTGGCAGTACGAGAAATTTTATCTAGTTCCTGGTCTGTTGATCCTCGTTCCCCAGATCATTGCCAAGGCCGGAAGTATTGGCGGTATATTTGGTGCTCGCTTTGCGTCCGGGCTTCATCTCGGTTATCTAAAACCATACCGCATGAACGATTACGTGGTCAAGAACTTCTTTGGCTCCATTGCGTTGGCGCTTATCATCGCGCCGATCGTCACCGTGATCACTAAGTTTGGTGCCGATATCTTCAATATTCCAATTGTGCCGTTCGCGCCGCTTCTTTTTATCAATGTCTTCGCGATTTTGGTCATAACACTGCTTGTTATTGCTCTGGATTTCATTACTGCCTCGCTCTCCTACAGAATTAAGATCGATCCGTCTAATTCTGTTATTCCTATTGTGACCAGCCTCGGCGACATCATAGGCACGGTCGTGCTGGTCCTGGCTATATCAATGTTCTTATGAAGACAAAAGGGCACCTACTTACACGGCTGAACGGATACATCGACATATCCACAATTGTACATATGCACATATATCAATATACTATGTCGGGAATATGTTGTAGCGGTTGATTTCTGCTTAAGATTTTATCATGACCAGGAGCATTTTGAACTTCTCTTGCGCTCTCAGGGCGTGTGGCTCGTTTGCCGGCATTATTATCATTTCCCCGGCCTCGAGTGAAAAATCCTTTCCTGATATGGTGATCTGTGCTTGGCCATGGATCATATAGACCAGTGCGTCAAAGGGAGCAGTATGCTCGCTCAGACCCTGCCCCTGGTCAAATGCGAAAACAGTCACGGTGCCGCTTTTCTTCTTTATGATCTCGCGGCTCACTACAGTGTTATCCTGATAGTCGATCAGTTTTTGTAGTTCAACCTGATGGCTGGTCAAATCCTCTGGTCGGACTGAATCGTTTTTCATATTCTTCCTTTCCTTGGTGTCCTATTTCAATGATGCTGGCTATTTTGGCAATCGTTCAGCGAGCCATTGCTTCAGTGAATCACCGACGGGCATATTTGCCAACCAGTCTGGATCCTGGTAAAACCCTTCATGGCGCAAGGTCACCAGTTGCTCTATGCTGGATGGGCGGTGAGTCGTTACATCTTCATCATGAAGATGCACCGGATAATTGTAGGTGTCGGGCAGTTCCAAAATTTCATCCTGCGGGAATTTGTGAAGAATGACTCCGGAAAGGATTGCTTGGTGAAGAAAGATCACATAACGCTCATTCTGTTTGTATAGTTCCTGCAGTTCGGGCGCCTGGTAGACCTTGAAGAACGTATCGTGCCATTCCTTGAGCAGCTCTTTTTCGGGACGCGTGATTAATATACCTGCGTTGAAATAGGGCCTGAGCACTTTTCCGTCGATATGTGTCTTCATGGCGAAGACACGTTCATTAGAAACGCCGCAGTATTTGTAGATGAGTGTCCAGAATGGGTCGAGCGGTGAATCATAGACAGAGCCAACATTAGTGTGGTGGACCGGGCGGTAACCGAAGTTCTTACCTTCGCTCAAGAGGAATGCCTGGGGTTCTTTTAATACTATCGTATTTGAGCCAAGCCAGATAAGCAGGTCGGTTTTGCCAGTGGCTGTAGATTCGGCGATCCATGCAGCGCGCATGTCGGCAGCGAAGAAAAAGCGCACCGACTCCATGTTAATGTCGTACGGTATCAACTCAGCTTTCAGTTTGGTCAGCCTGTCTGCAGTCGCGGTCGATATATGCTCGCCGTATTGCGGCAAAAAACACCAGACAGGAGCTTGAGAAAAAGATCCAGCAAAACTCCGGATACTTTCGACCAGAAGAAGGGCGTTTGTTTCTGACCATACAGTAGGGTATATTACCGTTACGAATACACGTTGTTCTTTTTGCTTTTTCTGGGCATGCGTCATGGTAAAAGAGCTAGATAATATCGTTGCCACTAAGATTGTCAAGCAAATGTTTCTGCGCCAAGAACTGTTTCCTTCTTTCAGACACATAGCAGCTTGCATGGCATCGCGCAATACCGCTAGTCGCAGCCCAGCGCCTGTAGCGCCTGCTTTTTCTTCTCTATTCCAGCTTTATACGCAGCCATCTCGAAGCGGCGGTGCTGGCCAGGTGAATCTGTGAAGCCCTCAGTTTTTGCCTGTTTACTATGGGTCATCTCATGAGCCAGAGCAGCCCCGAAGAGTTTTTCACCCGCAGTCCAACCGTATTGCTGACGGTAGTTATTCAGGGCGCTATTATAGTTATTCTGTACAATATTTCCATTATTGTCGATTATCATGACTTTGCTACCACTTGTGTTGTATCCCCAAATCGACCCATCGCCCGCGGTGCTCATTGCGGTTTGTGTTGTCGCATTTCCGGCTGGTGCGGGTGTGGAGGTGAAGAAACCATCGATCTGGTCTGGGGTCAGACTATTCGGGTCATAAGAGCCTAGTCCTCCATTGTTGTAGATGAATTCGGCGAGATTCATGACCGCTGCATCGTATAGCTCCCAATCCATACCGTGTTCAAGCGCTCTTGCCAAAATGTCGAGATTCTCATATGCGGCGAGCAGGATTTGCTCGTCATTCAGTTTTTTCTTGATTGTGGCACAGGCTTTCTCTTTTTCATCTTCCTGGTTTGCAGGTCGGAGCGATGTTTCGATACGCTGTGAAGAGGTATTACCAGGCATTGCTGTATTGCCCCATGGTTTGTACTCGATCAGGTCCTCGCCGTTGATTCCGCATTCTCTTTTGGCAACCATATATTGCCAGGCCTTCTTGAGGAGGTAGGCATGTTCGGCAGCCCAGGGTACTGGTTGTTCAGCTCTATTGCCGATAACCATATCCAGGGCATATGAGAGATGTGCAAGGTCAATTATATCATTGGTCGAACCTTTTGGCTTGAATTGCTTGTCTAGTTCTTTTAGTTGTTCTTTATGGGCGACCGCGAATTTGTAGCGTTCGGGTAGATCATTGAATGGAACAGATTGCTGACCCGGTCTGCCCTTTTCTGTTGGAACACCGACCAGGGTCCAGCCGACATTCTGCCATTCCGCCTCGAGATCCAATACGGCCTCGGGAATGTCAATTTCGCGCCAGAGAAAGTGGATCCTTCTGAAGGCGAATCCTTTTATTTCAGGATCCCCGGGGATTGCGACCGGAGTTTTGCCTTCATCATATTCGAAGTCGATGCGGTTTCCCGCCAGGTCGATCACTCGAGTGATACGGCCCTGCGCGTCGCGTTCAATATCAAAACGCTCCGGTACATAGATCTGCACGAGGGTTTTCGGATAGCCTTGAGGAAAATAGCGTGCGAAGAATCCGTCTGGTCTTAAAGACCAGCGACCGCGCGGTAGCATCCTGCTGCCTTCGCCTTCAGGGGCGATACCGGTAAGTACGGCAACACGCTCGAGGTCTTCGTACCTGGCCTCGGTGGTGGTCAACATTGCTCTGAGTTCAGCCTCTGCTCGAAGGACTTGCTGCACCTGGGGTGGTAGGTCGCCCAGTGCGTCAGACATTCTGTCCTGGGGTACTAATCCCAGAGCACCTCCGTTGACGTCGAAGAGCTGTTTCGGTGTGAGTAATTTCGCTGCCGTGGTTTGCATCTGGGTAGACATGTCACTCAACTTTGTGCGTGCGATAATCGCCCAGAGCAATACCTGAATATCTCGTTGCTCAATGTCTTTATGTACTATTGACCCTTGTATAATACTTTGAACGATCTTGGCGAATTGTCCTTTCAGGGGCGCGTAGGAGTAACCGTCTCCTTTACTCGGGCCATACGTGCCGGCTTTCAGGCAGTAGCTCTGCACCAGGGATTCATAGAGACCGGGTGCGAGCATTGCACCATTATCAGGACCACTCGGTCTATCCGTGAATACGGAATAGAATACAGGATCGAAGCTGTCAAGAAACGGTACTTCGTAGACCGCGTCATTAATGTTTGTGGTTATGGCTGGATCCTTTTGCAGTATTTTATCGAGGCCTGGTATGTCAACCTTGATCTCTGGCAATCTTGGCAGCTGGGCAGAAGCCAGAGTTAAAGCTAAGAGCAGAAAAATGGATGACAGCCTGGTGATTTTCTCAAGTATTGATTTCATATCTTATCTCCCCTGTTTGTTTACCAATATCTGGTAAGGGTATTATCCGCATAGGCTTCTCTATCTTTTGTCCCTATGTCGGATGCCAGAGTGTGGTTGGTGAATATCCCTTTTGCCACTAAGTCTTTCCCTCTAACTAGACAGTTGTATTGGTGTATCATGAACAGATTTGTTAGAGCTGTATATTTGCCTCAACTCTATCATTATATGCTTGCTATTGCATTTGTCAATAATTCATGAATTAGCCCAAATCTGGCTCTTGACAATTTTAGTTATGTGGCTATAATTTCCGTGAGTCACATCATTTATTGGTGTAGCTTCTTGGATTTAATCGTTGGTAGAATACATTAACAAATGATTGACTTGAAAGGAGAAACATATGGTGTATGGAAAGGTGAAATGGTTCGATAGTAGGAAAGGGTATGGCTTCATCGAGAAAGAAGACGGGTCAGGTGATGTTTTTGTGCACTACGCAGATATAGCGGGTGAAGGTTATCGGACCCTTAGAGAAGGCGAGAGAGTTAAGTTTGAGATTACCCAATCCCCAAAAGGGGACAAAGCCACAAAAGTCGAACTTGCA
>Ga0209536_100003840_pt1 | contig 23910 bp, 17 predicted proteins | sample DeeMarSeWOR28_12_FD_187461 | JGI IMG/M metagenome (GOLD analysis project Ga0209536, IMG submission 187461) | Marine sediment microbial communities from White Oak River estuary, North Carolina - WOR-2-8_12 (SPAdes) (version 2) | ecosystem: Environmental > Aquatic > Marine > Intertidal zone >...
CCAAGCGATGCTTCCAGAGCAGCCATATCGGTTTCGCCTGTCCGCATATTGCCAAGATCCTGTTTCAGATAATCACACTGTACATCAACAACCACACAAGCAGCCAGTTTGAGGCAATCACTATTAAAAGTAGCTGTCAGGGTTTTATTTTTAAGTACACAACGTTCTATCATTTCATCTACTTCGGGATCTTCGGCTTTTACGGGGGACAAACCTCTGTTTAAAAGCGGAATTTTCCAGTAACTGCGGATGCTTGGTCTCTGACATCCTATAACAAATTTTGTTGATTTTCCTTTATTATCCGTCGTATCGGCAACGATGGCGGCCATCACAGCACCTACAAAACCAACGCCCATGACAACAACAATTTCTTTTTCATCATTCCGCGCATCATCTACCAGATTCTGTAGTCTATCAAATTCGGTTTGGAAGTCTTTTTCATCTGGTAAGGCAAATTGTTCTCCATTCGGACTCATTGAAAACTTTTTTTTATTTTTCTCTTTTTCCCGGGATAATTTTGATTGTGACATTGAGTGATTCCTCCTCTGATTTGAAGATACGATTGCACTTTAAAGAATATATGAATTTCAAGTGAAATAGCATATAATTTTTTATTATGGAAAATGCGTGAACATCAACAGAAATTTGATTATCTTCTTTTAGTGCGGGATGCGGGATGCGGGATGCGGGATATGGGATTTGGGATATGAGATGTGAGATGTGGGATGCGAGATATCGGATATGTGATGAGAGATATGGGATTTTGCCTTTCATATACAAGATGCCAGACCTCAACTGAATCCAGGAGGAGAAGAATTCTGCATTGTAGGGGCATGGCGTGCTATGCCCATTATAAAATTGAAAATCAACAAAGATGAGTTTATATAAATTAAAATGATTTTGAAACAAGAAGAAATTTTGAAGTTACATAGGGTAATCGATACACCGGCTCTTATCGTTGATGAGCAACAATTGCAGCAAAATATTGAAAAGATGCAAGAGCTGGCCAAGGCAAAAAATGTAAGATTGCGACCACATATCAAGACACATAAATCCATTCACATATCGAAACTGCTATTAAATCATGGTGCGATAGGAATTACCGTTGCTAAGGTTGGAGAAGCAGAAATTATGGCAAAGGCAGGAATTTCCGATATCTTTATTGCCAATCAGGTGACGCACCCCCTTAAATTGGAACGGCTCAAGCGATTACATAATAAAATTAATATCTCGATTGGGATTGATCATAGAGAACAAATTGAATTACTAAAAAAATATTTTACAGATCCAAAATATCCATTGAATGTTCTTATTGAAGTTGACAGTGGTTTACATCGTTGTGGTATACAGCTTGATAACTCTTTGAACGCACTGGCGAGAGAGATTCAAAGTACGGATGTATTAAAATTAAAGGGAATTTTTACACATGCCGGACAGGTCTATGGTGCATCTTCAAAAGAGGAGATACAAGAAATAGGCCAGCACGAAGGCACAATCATGGCAAAGGCCTACCATCAACTCAGCGAAGAAAATATTCATGTAAAGGTGGTCAGCGTAGGTTCGACACCCACGGTTGCATACTCTGCGGAAAATACTGTTGTCAATGAAATACGACCAGGAAACTATGTTTTCTATGATCATATTCAATATGTTCTGGGAAGTTGTTTGCAGAATCAGTGGGCTCTGGCCGTTTTGGCAACTGTTATTTCTCAACCTGAGCCCGACAGAATCATAATCGATGCGGGCAGCAAAGCCCTGAATCTGGATAAAGGGGCACATGCAACACAACTCCTCAGTAGTTATGGGAAAATAGTAAATCTGGATGGTGAGGTTATTCGCCTATCCGAGGAACATGGAGTAATTAAACTGGCTTCAAAAAGAAAGATATCTCTCGGCTCAGCAGTGATAATCATTCCTAATCATGCTTGTGCTGTAGCCAACCTGTACTCACAATATCATTTTATCAATGCATCTGGTAAAGTTTACCAGATGCCTGTCGATGCCCGGGGAAGGAGTCAATAAAAATGAATCCTATTAAGCAAAGAACATTTTTTCTTATTTTAGGATTGGCGATAATTTTTGGAATTACCGGCTGGTTTGTACTTGATCGGATTACTCAGCTGCAGGAGAATTTAATCAGGGATGCAGCCTTAAAAATAGCCCGCTCAGCAAATAATGAATTCCGAAATATTTCTGAGGCAGTTTTTGGTAAACTCTCCAGGTACCAGAAAATGAGAATCAGACAATGGTTGGTTAACCTTGTTGAGGCGGATGATATGATTTCAAAGGTCCACATTATAGATCCTGAAAATAAGGTCCTGTTCAGTCCTAATCTTAAAGAAGAAGGAAAATTATTCTCACTTTCACCTGGTTCTGAGTGGATTGAACTGGATTCTCTAAGAGTATGGAATAAGTATATCAGTGACAGTTCACAGGTTGTTGAAGCAACCATACCTTTTGCCGGAGGAAAAGATATTGAAAGTGGTTTTCTTTTTGCACAATTCAGCAAATCTGAACTATTGAAATCATTTGACAATCTTCAAAATATTGTCATTATAATTCTCATAGTGCTAAGCGTTGTTTCATTCGTTTTCATCATTATCCTTGATCGTATGTATAAGAAGCCACTGAAACAATTTGATAATGCGCTTTCAAAGCTGGCTGAGGAAGACTATAGTTACCGTGTGAAATATCAAAAAAAGGATGAATTTACTGACACATTTACAAAATTAAACCGGACTATTGAAAAGGTTGGTTATCTGAAGGAAGATTATAAAAAAGCGGAAAAAAGGATTGTGTCACTGTTACGAGCTGTGAACGATAGCATTCTGGTCGTGGATACAAAAAAGAATGTAACATCTTTTAATGATGCTACTTATAAATTTTTCAAATCGAGTAAGGATACTTTCACAAATTGGTTTGTAAAAATTCTGGCAATCAACAGGGAACTAAATAATCATCTATCAGAAGTCTTAAAGGGTGAAGGAAGAATTAGAGAGAAAGAGATTACGGTTTTTCTTCCGGACGATACAGAGGTATTGGCTAAGGTGAGTATTCAGGCTCTGCAGGAGGAAAATATTATTCAGGGGGCAGTGTTAACATTTAAGGATTTACATTCGATTAATGAACTGGAAAATAATTTGTTACGCTCGATGAAATTTGGTGTTATAACAAATCTGGCATCCTCTATTAGCCATGAAATAAAAAACCCATTGAGTGCAATGGCCCTCCATGCCGAGATTCTCGAAGGTCAATTTAAGAAAATGGACATAGAAGAGAAAACAAAAGTATTAAAAAGTATTGAAACTCTGCAAAGTGAATCTCGCCGCCTGAATCGAATAATTCAACAATTTCTCACACTGGCCCGCCCATCAAAATTGGAATTAAATCTTATAAAAATTAATAAAATCATTGAAGATGTTCTTGAACTGGTCCATCAGGAAGCACAAGAAATCGGTGTTCTAATCGCCTCTGATTTAGATCCTAATCTGGGCATTATCTATGGTGATGAGGATCAGTTGAAGCAGGTCCTGCTCAATCTTATTCTGAATGCTTTCAGTGCAACGGAAGCCGGAGGCAGAGTAGAGATTATTACACAATCAGAACATGATAAAGTGATTATCCATATTAAAGATACCGGCAAAGGAATACCTGATGAGATCCGTAACAAGATATTTGACCTATATTTTACAACGAAAAAGGATGGTGGTGGTGTTGGACTGGCTGTATGTCAGAATATTATTAAAGCACATGACGGAAGAATTGAGTTTGAAAGCAGAGAGGGCGAAGGTACATCCTTCACAATTCTGTTACCGATTAAAGATCCAACAACTATCCGCAGTACACGGATAAAACCGGTTCAGAAAATATAATTTTATTTTTATGGAACTTTTGTCCGGGTTGGAAGTTTTAGTAATTGATAGTTGCCTCCATACAACCCAAGGGCAAAGGTTTTTACCCTCTATCACCCTCCCATATAGAATACAAAACCTTTGTCCTTTTTTTATACCTAAAATTGAATATTATCCTTACCGAACTGTTGAATTTAAACTGTTTGAACCCTTACAATTAGTTGTTTTTAGTGGCAGATATATGTACTTTCACGAAATTTTTTATGACCCACCCTCTTTATCCCCCGTCCCTCATGTTTGAGGGAGTGGGAATAAGGGTGAGGGTTAAGGATAATAAAAAATGAATTCCAAAGTTATTGACATACGACCCGATAATCCTGATCAAAGGTGTATTGAGCTAGCCGTTAAAGATCTGAGAAACGGGGGTATAATATGTTATCCGACAGATACCGTTTATGGTCTTGGCGCTTCTATCAGAAATAAAGGAGCAATCGAACAAATTAGCAGAATAAAAAGAATTGCAAATAATAAATTACTGAGTTTTATCTGTAAGGACCTGAAAGATATTGCTCGTTATGCACATGTATCAAATCCCTCTTATAAAATAATGCGACGTTGTCTTCCGGGTCCCTTTACATTTATCTTGCCTGCGACAAATGAAACACCAAAACTTTTATCCCAAAAAAGAAGAACTGTGGGTATCAGAATCCCGGATAGTAAGTTGTGCCAATTACTTGTTGATCAACTTGGAACACCCATTCTTAGTACAAGCGTTCCTGCCGGACCTGATGAAATTCTAAATGATCCCTATGAAATTGAGAGGCGTATCGGTGATAAGTTAGATTTAATTCTGAATGGCGGCATACTTGTTTCCGATCCCTCAACTGTCGTGGATCTGACAGACTATAAGCCGAGGATTGTCCGCGTAGGGGCAGGAGATTTAAGGTTGATTTATTAGATAATATTGCCATCCCAAAATACTTAATATGCAACATCCTCATAGGCGGGATGACGTTGATAGGGGTAAACCTTTTAACACTTATCAAGAAACTGCTAAATTACTCACATTATGACAAAAATAAGATTTGGCACCTGCAGCTGGAAGTATGATTCATGGCGTGGATTGGTTTATAGTGATCGGGCGAAAGAAAATTACCTTCTGGAATACAGTAAGAAATACGATTCTGTCGAGATAGATCAATGGTTTTGGTCACTTTTTGGAATTGATAAAGTGTCTCTTCCACGTCCTGAGGTGGTAGAAGAGTATACACATTCTGTCCCTGATCATTTTAAGTTTACCATCAAAATTCCAAATAGTATTACGCTCACCCATTTTTATAGAAAGATCAAAACAGATCCGTTAGAAGTTAATCCATATTTTTTATCCAATGATCTGTTTGAATCATTTCTAGCATCATTAAAACCAATGCATTCAAAAATCGGTCTTCTGATGTTTCAATTTGAATATCTGAATAAACAAAAGATGTCCAACCAGCAGGAATTTATCGAAAAGTTTTCTGATTTTATAGAAAAATGTAATCCTGATTTTACCTATGGAATCGAGATACGCAACCCAGGGTATTTGAATAAACAATATTTTGATTTTTTAAATCGGTATGGTTTAGGGCATGTTTTTTTACAGGGATACTATATGCCTGATATATCGGAAATCTATCAGAAACATTGGTCGATGATAACGTCAGTCACGGCAATACGTTTACATGGACCGGATAGAAGCGATATTGAAGAAAAAAGCAAGGGTATCTGGAATAAATTATACGAGCCAAAAGATGATGAAATTTCAAGAATAACGAGAATAATTGAGGAAATTCATTCGAAGAATCTTGATGTCTATGTGAATGTCAATAATCACTATGAAGGGTCGGCACCTCTGACGATTGAGCGAATCCGAAAAATTTTATTTAAGGAATAGAATTCTGGTTACGACGCGGAGCGTCGTAACCAGAATTCTGAATTATATCTTTTTCAATAATTCCAGTAAAAAATTCCAGCAATTTTTTACGGATTGAATATGCACGCGTTCATCGGGTGAATGGGCACCCTCGATGGTCGGACCAAATGAAATCATATCCATTCCTTCATATTTTTCACCGATAATACCACATTCGAGCCCGGCATGTATGGCCTTTACTTCGGCTTCCTGACCAGTTGTGTCTTTGTAGGCATCTGTTGCGAACTTAAGCAATGCTGAATCCGGATTAGGTTCCCATGCCGGATAACCGCCACCTTCTTCAACGTCAAAGCCGGCAAGTTCGCCAATGGATTTGACTTTTCCGGCAATATCAGAAATAGATGAGGCAACTGAACTACGCTGACTGGTCAGCAGTTCCAATTTATTATCTTTTATTTTAGCAATAGCCATATTGGTCGATGTCTCGACAAGTCCCTCAACAGCATGACTCATTTCAATTACGCCATGGGGAATTGAATACAATAATCTAATAAGAGAGTCTTTTAAATCATCAGAGAAAACTTTTTCAACGACCGTTGTTTCAGAAATTTCAAGAAATACGTCTTTATCAGAAAAGTGGAGTTCATTTTTTACAATTCTATCAAATTCTTTAACAAAGACTTTAAGCAGCTCACTATCTTTATCCTGGACCAGAATTATTGATTCGGCTTCTCTGGGTATTGCATTATGTTTGCTGCCACCTGCGAATGATGCCAGTTGAAAATTTATTTTTTCGGATAGACCATATAAAAAGCGGCTTAACAATTTGATAGAATTGCCAAATCCTTCATGAATGTTTAAACCGGAATGACCTCCACGCAGGCCACCAATTTTAACTTTAAAAGTTGTATATCCTGAATTTGCTGTTCTCCAGTCGATGGATTTACGCAAAATAGTGTGTTGCCCGCCGGCGCAACCAATATAAAATGCGCCCTCTTCCTCAGAATCAAGATTGATAAGAATTTTCCCTTTTACAAAATCGGATTTTAATTCTGTAGCACCTGTTAATCCTGTTTCTTCGTCAACAGTGAACAGAAATTCCATCGGTGGGTGTTCAATCGAATTTTCTTCCATAACTGCCAGAGCATAGCATACGCCTATCCCATTATCCGCACCAAGGGTTGTCCCATCTGCTTTCATCCATTCGCCATCCTTGATCAATTTTATCGGATCTTTCATAAAATCATGAACGGTGTCATTGTTTTTCTCACAAACCATATCCGTATGTCCCTGAATAACCGTCCCTGTGCTGTTTTCCTTCCCGGTAGTAGCGGGTTTGCTAACAATTATATTTCCCAGATCATCTTTTTTATAGTCAAGATTGTTCCTTTTTGCCACCGATATAATATATTCTCCTACAGCTTCCTCATTTCCAGATCCTCTTGGAATTTGACTGATTTCATAAAAATGATGCCATACTAATTTTGGTTCAAGGCCTTCAATTACTGCTGCCACCACATTCTCCTTTCTTTCTTTGAAACTCTATAAAAATTAATTTAATGCAAAGGGCAGATAGCATAGTGCATAGTGTAGATAAATTAATTATTTCGCTTTGCTCTTTGCCCTATGCGCTTTGCAGAACTTTATTTGCGTCTTGGCGGTTAATTAAATAATGAATTAGTTCCTCAATATACAAAACTTCATTATATTCGATCAAATACAAGGTAGTATATTACTAAAGAACTTATATCAATTTGGTGGTATTTGCATGAAAACGGTTATTTCAGCTTCACGCAGAACAGATATACCAGCATATTATTTATCGTGGTTTATGGAGAAGATTCGAGAGGGCAAGGTTGTTATCCAAAATCCATTCTATAAAAAAAATTTTAGAACTGTTAGTTTAGTTCCTGAGCAGGTGGAATGGATAGTTTTTTGGTCGCGAAATTACAGCAAATTTATAAAAAACCGTCAGTTCTTTAGTGATTTTAGTCTGTTTTTTCATTTCACAATTATTTCACACCACCCGTTGCTGGAGAAAGTGTATATTCCTCCTGAAAAATCAATAAAACAGATGGAAGTGCTTATATCTCATTTTGGTAGTGATAGAATTATCTGGCGTTATGATCCAATCGTCTGTTGGGATAAAAAAGGAAAAATTCAATCAAATTTTAATAAATCTGAATTTGCACTTTACTGTCGTGAATTTTCCATGATGGGCGTGAAAATGTGCTATTTTAGTTTTGTCACTAATTATATGAAATTTAAAAGAAGATTCTCATGTCAGTATCCAGATCAATATATTCTTACTAATGATCATCCCACCTACAATCTTATCCTTCAGAAAATGCGGGATATTTCCGCAAAGAACGATATAACCTTATATTCTTGTTGTAATGATTCTCTTACCGGACCTCATACAAAAAAAGGATCCTGTATTTCCGGAAAAACATTGAATAAACTTAAAGGCAAGAAAACGGTCAGTGAAGCAAAAACACCGACCAGACAAGATTGTGGTTGTACACGTTCCGTCGATATTGGAGACTATATAGAACAACCGTGTCATTTTGGTTGTATCTATTGTTATGCGAATCCGGTTTGGAGATAATGTTTTAAATTTTTTCCGCCGCAGGCGGACAAAATTTAAACATCTAGGTATTTTACCAGATCCTCTCGATCTTTTAAGTGAACCAGAAGGTCTTCCTTGTGCATTTCCTCTATTTTTCTTTTCGCTACAACAACCGGTAAATTATAACGATAACAGAAATGCCAGAGATCCAGAGATCCCCGGGCAATTTCTAGCAGTATACCCTCTTCAAAGCTAAGAGATCTCTCAGCATCAAGTTTCTGCTGGATTTCATCCATTTTTTCTAACGCTTTTGGCTTTAAATGTCGCGAATGAAACCAATAGTTATCAACATTGATTAAATCGCAAATCGGAAAACCATTGCCATCTTGAATAAAATGATGTAAAAAATCCAGACTTACACGATAAGGATCTTCTTCATTTTTCCATAAATCATCCCATACTGCCGGATCAGTATCATGAAGCCATTTAAAGAACTCGATTTCTTCAGGTGGTAAGGCCATCATTGCCCGACCATGAAAATGTGCTTCTATTTTTTGAGCGTCTTTACTCGACATATGCAGCAGATCTTCCTGAGAGAACTGAATAAATCCCTCAAGCGCCAGTTGTTTTTCTTTTGCCGAAATTATTTTCTTAAGGTTCGTATTTGTATGCTGAATGGCCATACCACAATCTAAGCATATTTGGGGTGAATTTCAAAAGAGCGAAAGTTCTCAAATGCTTTTGCAGTAGTGGAGCAGAAGATTTGGAGTACCGGAGTGATGGGGTAGCAGGGTGATAGAATATTGGGATTTGGATACGAGATACGCGATGCGAGATGCCGGATCCCGGATCCCGGATGCCAGATACCGGATATGGGATACGCGATGCGGGAAGCGAGATCCCAGATGCCAGATACCGGTTATGAGATATGGGATTTTATTGTCGAATTTTAAGGTTGTAATAAGTTGAACTTAATCTGGCAAACTAAATTCTTATGTCATTTATTAAAAATATTAGACTTTACCTCATCCTCGTTTTACTGTTTTTGGCAGGGATTTGGTTATTTAGTGGATCGACCGCTGTGTCGGAATCATTCTTAAAAGGTATGACGGTTTCATGTCAAACTTGGGGATATGAATGGGCGACACCAGAGATGAAAGAGACAATGATTGAGTTGAAAAGCCTTGGAGCAAACTCGATTTCAATTCACCCCTATGCCCGGATATTTGAGGATGGTCGTATCAGATATAAAAAAAGTCGACAGGTCGATCATATTAAAATACCGACCTCCTGGGGTAAGGAATTGAACATACAGGTTATGATTAAACCTCATCTAGCTTATTGGGGTACAAAATTCCGATGGAGAGGCGATATTGACTTTGAAAACGATGAAGACTGGGATAACTTTTTCCGTGATTACACAGAGTGGATTGTTACTATTGCCTCTATTTCTGAGAGGAGTGGAGCCAGATTATTCTGTGTTGGTACCGAACTAATGAATTCTCTGAAATTTGAGAATGAATGGCGAAAAATTATCTCGGAGATCAGAAGAGTCTACAGCGGAAAATTAACTTATGCAGCGAATTGGGATAAATATGACAAGGTATCATTTTGGGATGATTTGGATTTTATCGGTATACAGGCATATTTTCCCCTGGCGGATCACGCCAATCCCTCAGCAGAGGAAATTAAAAAAGGATGGAATCGGGTTTATAAAGAGTTGATTCCATATGCAGATGGTTTGAACAAACAAATTCTTTTTACCGAAATCGGGTATGATATATCTGAGAATGCTGCAAAGAAACCATGGAGACCGGGAAGTGTGGATTACAGGAGGGGCGATTTGCTCCAACAACTTTGTTTAAGAATAGCCCTTGATGAGGCAAAAGATTATAAACAGTTGGCCGGATTATTTTTATGGAAATGGTTTCCTGAAACCCAGGCTTTTGAACATTACGAGAATTATAATCTTCAGCGGCCGGAGATTAAATCTCTATTGAAAGAGATGTGGGGTGAGTAAATTCTCGGTTTTGGATGCCGGATCCCGGATGCTTAATGTTCGATATCTGCATAGCATTTGTGTTACTGGAGTATTGGAGTGGTGGAGTGTTGGAAATAACTGTGCCACGAGGTCTGAGAAGCATGTAACCAGCAATGGTTGTCTAATGCCCAGTTCCAAGTTCCCAATGTTCCCAATTTAGTTGAAGAGATTTTATGATCATCCCATAAGTTGATTTATTTTCTCTTCAACTCGTTTCATGACCTCTTCAACGTCTTTCTTAGCGTTTTCATCAAGTTCCCGGCAGGTTTTTATCATATTCTCAACAAATTTTTTATCTTCAATCTCTTTCAGGTTAATCAGGACATTGAAAATTCCGCCTTTAACGCCGGTATAGGCGATGTGTGCTCCTACCCCTGCGTCTGTAACGGAATTGATATTTCCTTTTTCAACCGCAATTCCCGCAAAAAGAATCACTTCAGCACATTTCTTTGCGGTATTAAGCGGAACGTTTACAGCTTCTTTGAGACCATCCTGCAGGGCCCGATGTTTTATCTTCATTTCTTCTGCGGTCTTATCTGGCAACCGTCTTGCGGCCATGTAGGCGTTAAACGCGTTTGTGTCATCATCGATGGCTTTTAACAGAAAATCTTTTATTTCCTGGACTTTGTCAGCAACGGGCTTCAGTTCTTCTTCTACTTCTTCTGATCCCCGTTTTCCGATCGAGAGATTAGACACCATCGAGGCAAGAGAGGCACCAAGCGCACCAGCGAGAGCGGCAATGGAACCTCCTCCCGGCGCGGGCGATTCCCTGGATACTTCATCAACAAAGTTATTTAATTTCATTTCAACAAGATCTTCCGGGTTCGTCTTGGGAAGCCCAAGAACCCTTTCATCAATATTAAACTCAGACACATCCCGCAGTCCCAGAGATTGTACAGCGACCTCCAGAATATCTCTCACCGGGATTCCGGTCGATCTTTGCTGTTTTATCAGGTAATATTTTCCCGTTGCGAGAAGGGCGGGGAAAGGCACCATGCCGACAATTTCACTTCCTGTGACAACGATGCCACGCTCTGCGGCTAAGTTTCTTGTTGCTTCAAGAACCTCATGCATAGGCGTAATTTTATAGTTTGTCAGGTTTATGGAGATTTGGGCACGGTTATATTCGGGTACCATCCAACCGATTGCCTTACAGTGCGAAAAAAGACCTGGTTTTTTTACTGATTCACCATCAAGATTCTCAGGATTGATACCATTTGCGTTGAGCAGTTCAATTAGATCATAGTTGTGTTCATTTGTACAATGGCTAACCAACTGTTCGAACTTTTCTGAAGTATAATCACAAGTACCACATGGGTATAAATCAGATTTATATTTGAGGATTTCAAGCCCTTTAAAGTAGAATGGTGAAATATTTCCCTTGCGGACAGAGCGTCCCTTTTCGCGCAGTTCAAAAGCGATATCGGTGGCAAATTTGGATTCTGATGTATTCAAATTAATGTTGTATGCAATTAAAAATTCTCTGACCCCAATGACCGTTGCCCCTGCCCGGGCATTAAACTCAGAGGGGCCAAAATCAGGTTTCCATTCAGGTTTTTTGAGTTTTTCTTCAAGCGCTTCATATTCACCCATTCTTACTTTCGCAAGGTTTTCCCGTTCCGGTACTTTTGCAGATTTTTCATACAGGTATACAGGGATGCCCAATTCGTTTCCAACACGTTTTCCAACCTCCTCACTGAGTTGGATACATTCCTCGGTACTGATGCCTGATACTGGTACAAAAGGGCATACATCTGTTGCACCCATCCGTGGATGTGAACCTTTGTGAACTGACATATCTATTAGTTCTGCAGCTTTTTTTATGACTGAAAATGCAGCTTCTTTCACACCTTCCGCACTGCCAATAAAGGTAACAACAGTGCGATTCATCTCAAATCCGGGGTCGACGTCAAGCAAGGTAACGCCATCCGTATTTTTTATTTCAGCAACAATTTGTTCAATAACATCTGAATTCTGACCTTCAGAAAAATTTGGTACGCATTCAATAAGCTGTTCTGCCATCTTTTCTTCTCCGATATTTTAACAACCAACCTTCCATCGGTTTACGCCGGTGATTTATTTCTCGCCAAGGCGACAAGTCGCAAAGAAATTATCTGTTGATTATTTTATATGATTTTTAGAATTATGCTTTACCTTTATTCAAACAAGCATTTAAATTTAACAATATATTTGATATTCTAAAGCTAATATTTTTAAGAATACTGTGACATATAGCAGATCATTTGTTATTAATTTGGTTGATATTAAATAGAATTACATAAAATATTTTGCGCCTTGGCATCTTATCGAGTAAACACAAGTCGAAAGTCGGAAAACGGAGAAGTCGATGCAAGAAAATCAGCATGAAGATAAAAATCCCTGGAAGACATTGTCTTCAAAGACAATCTATCAAAATCAATGGTTCAGTTTGCGAGAGGATCAGGTTATCTCTCCCGGAGGTGAACAAAGTATTTATGGTGTCGTCGAAACAGTCCCGGCCATTGCCATCGTCCCCTTAACAGGCAAATTGGAAATATATCTTGTCGGCCAGTACCGATATCCACTGAACGTATATTCCTGGGAGGTACCGGAGGGCGGGGGAAATCATGGGGAAACGAATCTGGAAGCAGCTCAACGCGAATTGAAAGAAGAGACGGGTTTAATTGCAAACAAATGGACATATCTTGATTCGATGTATACCAGCAATTCTATTACCAATGAAGTGGGCCATATCTTTTTGGCAGAGGATCTTATTGAAGGTGATTCCGAACCTGAGCATACAGAAGATTTAACAGTCAAGGTTATCCCTTTTCTGGAAGCTTACAAAATGGTCCTTGATTTTGAAATAAAGGATTCTCTGGCGATAATTGGGATCATGAGGGTTCATGAGTACTTACGGCAAGAGGGGCGGCTTTAATGTAAATTTTATGTGATTATCATTTTTGTTTCTCACAGCGCTGCATCCCGATAACCGCGTCTCCTTCCAGTCGACTTATCGGGATGAAATCATTCCCGATTAAATCGTTTCCTTCCAGTCAACGAATCGGGACTAAATCATCCAAGATTTAGCCAGATTTCAACGGCGCAGCGAAATTTAATATTTTATTTCTTTAATCATTTGCTGATCTACATTACTCTTGGAAAAATTCCAGCTTCTAATCAATCCCAGTATACATTCTTCAACATCTTTAGATTTGTGGGTAGATTGTAAAACTTTTATTTCGCCTACGTTTCCTGACCTTAATACCTGAATATTTAACGTGATTTTAAATGATTCTCTTTCAGAATTGTTGAGAATAGAATCAACACATCTTCTAATCTTGAGGCTATCCTCTGTAACTTTTGCACTTAATTCTGAATGTATTTTAGATGGAACTGTGTTTTGAGACAATGTTGAGAGTGCTGAAACCCCTCTACTTGCCTTTTCTTTTATGGTGCTCTCTGCGGGAGGATGATCTGCTTCAATTTTTGCAACAGGTGGCTCTTCTGTTGCCTGTAGCATTTTCTCTAACTTTCTGTTTTCTTCGCCCTGGAGATCTTTCATTTTTATGGGTGTTTCAGATTCAGGTGTTTTAATATTTTCTCCCGACTGATCTGGTGAAGGAGGCACAAGGGCAACAGGTTGAAGTGGTTTTTTTTCTGCCGAAGGGGGGACTGGTTTTTTTTCTTCTATCCCGGACTCGAGCAGGTCCTGCTCCTCTTCATCATCTTCAATTGTTGTTCTCGCATTATCTTTGAAGAGGTCTTCTTTAGATTTTTTGACAGATTCCTGCATCTCTCCCGGAGCGACATTGAGTTGATAATAAAGAATAAGTGGTGTGATGACGGCAACCAACAAAATGGCTGCATATCTTAAAATCATAAAGCGCGTATCTTCCCTTTTTTTCAGTCTATCACGTAATTTCGATTTGATCTCACCGCGGGCAAATTCCGATACACCGCGTTTTAGCGCTTTTTCCAGGAGTACAGCCTGAGCATGATCTTCGCATTCTTTAAGATGATGCTCAAATTTGTCTAATAATTCTCCTCGTAATTTACCGGCAACATATTGTTCTACAAGAGATTCCTGGTCTATCTGTTGACAAAAATTTTTATCCATCTCTACCTCTTAAGAATTAGCCAATCACCTTTTTGACCAGACGTTCTAATTCCTTTTTACACTGATACTTTTTCGATTTAGCTACATCTTCATTTGCCAAACCAAGTGATTGACTGATTTCAAGCATTGATTTTTCTTCATAATAAAAAGCAGTAAGGATCTGCTGACAAAGGCTTGATAATTGATTCATACATTGCTTTACTATTCCCGAGAGTTCGTTCTCTTCTATTGTCTCATCGATTCCTGATGTTTCACCCGGATTATCAGTGACGTTTTCCAAAGTCGTATGTTTCTTTCTGTAGTTTAATTCCTGTAACCACCTCTTTTTGGCTACTGCATATAGATAGGTTGAGATCTTAGACTTCAGGATAAAATCTTCTTTTCGCGCTTTTTCCCAAAAGATAACCAACGCATCTTGTAAAATAATGATCGCGTCAGATTCACTTCCATTATTTTGAATAATATACTTCATAATCATTCTAACATTTTTTTCATAAAGATAGCCTAAAACTGAATCATCACCTTTACGAATTGAGTTTAGAATTTGTTCATCGCTAATGAGAAAACTAAGAAACCTTGTCATGCAACTATCTATTAGTTTGATTTAACTGCAAATAGTAAATGGAAAATATTTATAAAATAAGATCATTATCAACCACTAATTACATCACAAAATAAGCAATCCGGCATATGCCATCAATATCTTTTTAATTTTTAGCTGATCTGAAATCTTGTTGTTGTATGATTAAATAAATATATTCATCCAGATAATACAACTTATCAAAATGATTATCGTGCAATGTATAAATACTGTATGAATCTGTAGATCGTGTAAATAGATATCCCTATGTCCAATTCACTAATCATATGCCTGATATTTTTCTTCGGGCTGAATTTTTCTTCCATCGCTTTCAGTCAGCAGATATTTGAGGATAATGTTTCTGATACGATACCGCGATACAAGATGAGTGAAATTGTCATAATCGAGGAACGTTTACTCCCCATCAACTCTGCTAACTTTCATGAACGATCTATGGTACAGATCGATCCACTTGATGTGCTTCAGGCAGATCAAGCTTTCGAGAATGCTCCGGGCCTTTATTTTTCAAAAAACTCAAAAAATGAACATACATTTCTACTAAACGGATTCGAACAAAGACAGATCAATGTTTTTCTGGATGGGGTCCCCGTATCAGTGGCCTTTGATGGCATCATTGATCTTTCTCAGATAAGCGGCGATGAAATAGAATCCATAAGAATATCCCGGGGATTACCGTCTATGCTCTATGGAACAAATACGCTTGGAGGATCTGTAAATATCATTACGCAAAGACCGCTGGGTGTAAAAAAACTGAAAATAAGATTAGAAGGCTCAGATCATCGTAGATTTTTCGGAAGATTGGGTTTTGATGCAGGATTTGGAAAATTCAAGATTAATGGATATGCTGTTTTGAATCAGGCGGAATCTTATAAACTTTCGCAACATTTTTCGCCGTTGCCAAATGAATCCGGAGCAGATCGTGAAAATAGTGATTTTAAAAAAAGAAGTGCGGGATTTAAACTTTATTATACCTTAGATCCTTCTAATCATTTTGGCCTTAATGTAAATGTAGTTCGAAATGAATTTGGGATACCTCCCAATGCCTTGATAACCCGACCAAGATTTTGGCGATTTCCGAAATGGGATAAAAATGTTATAAGCCTGAATAGTGAACATTATTTTGGAAGTAATTACCTACTGCGCGTCGTGTTGTTCCTCGATCAATATAAAAATTTATTAGAGTCTTTTGATGATAATTCCTACACATCGCAAACAAGAAGATATGCATTCACCTCGGAATATGATGATTATGCCATTGGTGGGACATTGTACCATCATCTGGATCTATTGAGTATTGGCATAACAGAAGGTGTGTTTACATTTAAACGGGATGTGCATCGCCAAAAACCGGATCTTGCCTTCGAATTCGAAGACTATGCAACTGATTTATTATTACTGGGGATTGAACAGGAACTCAATCTGTTAAATAACCTTCAGCTTTCTCTTGGATTTGACATGGAGTATTTAAGACCGCTTTCTGCTTATATTTATGAGGTTCGCGATCCAATAACTTTGTATAACATTCAATTGTCTTCTGTATATAACATAAACCAAAATCTTAGTGTTCTCGCTGCAACTGGCACAAAAAGTCGTTTTCCAACTTTGAAAGAGCTCTATTCAGAGCATCTGGGGATAACGATAGCCAATCCGAACTTAAAAGCGGAACGTAGTCTGAATTCTCATATCGGGCTGGAATGGCAAAATGAGCAAAGCAAACACCAGATGTTGATTTATTTTAATCAACTCAACGATCTAATCACCACTGTGCAGGTAGATACCCTGACACAACAATTTCAGAACATTGGTGAATCACACCTGGCAGGAATCAATTTTAACAGTGATATACAAATCGGTAGAAGTAATTTGAATCTGAATTATACTTATTTATATGCAAGAAACTTATCGCCGGACCGTTCCTCGGATTACCTTGAATATCGTCCGGAACATCGGATTAATCTGTTTTGGAGAGTTCCGGTTTTTCAAAACTTTCACGCACAGGTAGAATTAAGCATTACCAGAACTCAGTTTTTTCAGAATCCGGAGAACACGAGCTGGGAGAAATTAAATAATTTTTCGTTATTTAATCTAAGATTCGATTATCTCTTTTTGAATGAATTTCTTATTTACATACGGTTTGACAACTTATTTGATGAAAATTATGTTTCGGAATACGGACTGCCGATGCCGGGCAGAGAGCTCATTGCCGGACTAAAGATGGAGATATAAAGCATCAGTTAACTATCATAAAGGGAAATATTTAATCAATCTAACCATGGACGAACAGAGTAACAGCTTAGTTTCCTCAAAATTAAAAACAGGAAAGTTATATCTCAGGGTTGATATACTTATAGCCCTTTGGGCATTAGCTGAATCGGCGCTCGGTGGAATTTTGCATGCATTTCGGATTCCTTTTACAGGATTATTTGTAAACAGCTGTGCTGTATTATTGATGGTATTAATTGCTTCTGCAACAGATAAAAGGGGGACGATTCTCAGAGCGACTCTTATTGTAATGATTATAAAAGGCATGGTCAGCCCCCACACGCCGCTCACCGCTTTTATAGCCGTCGGATTCCAGGGTTTGATGGGTGAACTTCTGCTGCGATCAAAAAAATACCTCCTCGTTTCATCCATTGCACTGGGGGTTGTGACATTACTTCAGTCTGCTTTACAGAAAATCATCTTGTTAACGATTATTTATGGGAATAGTTTATGGGATACGATCGATGTTTTTGTAAATTTTATTTTAAAGCAAATCCTCTTTCTATCAATCCAGGAAAATACAGTCCATTTTAGTTTCTGGCTCATTCTAACTTATGTGAGTATACATCTCATTGCAGGGATTCTGGTTGGATTGATGGCAGCCAGAATGCCCGCCTGGCTGGAAAAAGAAATAAGACATCAGGGAAATATACTCCGAATTAGAGAGGGAATAACTAATTTTGAAATTTCCATGAATAAAGAAAAAAGATCCTGGATAAAAAAACCTTCAACTTATATTATTTTATCTCTGGCAGTAATGATCATAGTCTTTAGTTATGTCTTTCCAGAAATATCGGAAATTAAGGGTATGCAGGCATTTACAATGATTGTCAGGTCAACCTGTGTTCTTGTTGTTTGGTATACAGTAGCAGGCCCTTACCTGTTAAAATTATCAAAACGCTTTCTGAGATCGAAACAAAATATGCATGCGAAGGAAGTAGAAAAAACCATGCAAATTCTCATTCCTATAAGATATATCGTCTATAAAACCTGGAATGATAGTGCACAATTTAAAGGTATTCGAAGAATAAAAAATTTTATAAAATTATCTCTTGTAACTATTCTTTCCACTGAGTTTACACCAAATGAAATCAATTAACATTTTGACCGGCCCTGTACATAGTGGGAAAACTACCCGTTTAATTGCCTGGGTGAAATATCATCAGCATTCAGGGGGGATTCTTGCGCCTGTTATTCATAATCAGCGCTACCTCTATTCAGTTCTATCCAATGACTACCGTATTCTTGAAGCAGGAGAAGAGGTGCTTCCTGCTCAAGAGATAGTACAAATCGGAAATTACGCTTTTCTAAACTCAGCATTTCAATGGGCCAGATCAGAACTTCAATTTGCGATGAATGAAAAACCCCCTTACCTGATTGTTGATGAAATTGGTCCACTTGAACTTTCAGGAAAGGGCCTGGAACCGATGGTGACAACCCTGCTTGAGGACTACGAGAGGTCTTTGAAAAACCGTATAATTCTTGTTGTACGAGAACATTTACTGGAAAAGGTAATATCTCATTATAATCTTGAGGATCAGGTTATTATAGATCAGAATTTCCTCAGCACCCTCTAATCATCTGTCTTTACCGGTTATTTTTATATTTTTGAAACATTTCATCATAACTGCCGTAATTAATCGGAGTTTACGAAATTAGTAAAATTATAAACAATTCGTAAGTTATGGGATCTGTGGTATCGGAATATTATATTATGGAAACAGGAAATAACAATAAACTGGAAACGTTACTTAAGACGGCTCATGAGTTATTTATGCGACATGGAATCCGAAGGATTAGCGTTGAAGAAATTTGCGCAGAGGCAAACATCAGTAAAATGACTTTTTACAAATATTTCAAAAACAAAATTGAGCTGAGCAAATATCTCCTTCGGCAGGTTTCAGAAGAACAAATGGACAACTACCGCAAGATTATGAATAGGCAAATTCCGTTTGAGGAAAAAGTCAAATATCTAATCCAGCTTAAAAATGATCAGAGCTCTATGATCAGCCAGGAATTTTATGATGATCTATGCAAAAATCCAATCCCGGAACTGGATGAACTTCTGGCAAAATTAAGGGAGGAGTCTCTGAGAGAAGTATTAAAAGATTTCAAAGATGCCAGCAAAAATGGAGACATCAGGAAGGATGTCAAACCGGAATTTATTATCTATATCATGAAACAGTTTGCCGAAATGAGTAATGATGAAAACCTTAAAGATTTATACGATACGCAGAATGAAGTTGTTATGGAATTAACCAATTTTCTTTTTTATGGTATACTTGCTCTGAGGAGAACGACATAATGAGTCGGTTGCACGTGACATTATTTAATATACATTCTGCATTCAAACATTAGATTCTACAGGAGATCATTGTGACAGCTAAATCATATTTAATTTGGCTAAAGAATAATGTAAATTACTTGAATATATTAACAAAAAAATAGTCATGAATGGAATAAATTCCCGCTAATTCATATTGATTATATTGAAGTAGTATAGACTGATCTAAATCTACAAAAACCGGTTATTAATTAAAGATATTTAAATTATCTGACTTAAAAATAGGTATAGGAGAGGTAATGAGTTTTATTAAAATTTTAATGCTGAGTGTGATTTTAATTTTTGGTAGTCATATGCTTATGTCCTGCGGCGGGGGTAATGCACAAAATGAAAACACGTCGAGTTCTGACTCCACAACTGTTGATTCATCGAAGTTGGGCACGGGAGCGGAAGGAGAATCGCGGAGTGGTCAAGTAAATACAGCGGAAACAGACCTGATACCGGTTGAGGTGACAACTATTAAAAGGGGATTAATCTCTGATTTTATTTTACTTAGCACGAATCTCGAAACCGAGAAGATGGCCAATGTATATCCGCGTGTTCAGGGACTTGTGGAGAATATTCTGGTAGAGGAAGGAGATTTTGTCAAAAAGGGACAAGTTTTGATGACACTTGAAGCCGATGAATATGTACTCGCAGAGGAAAAAGCCAGATTGAATTATTTGAATCAAAAATCCGATTTTGAGCGCATGGAAGCCATGTTTCAGCAAAATCTTCTCAGTAAAGAAGAGTTTGAAACGGCTAAGTACACACTGCAAGGATTGGAGGTTGACTGGAAACAGGCAAAACTAAACCTCAGCTATACAAAAATTACGTCACCGATAGCGGGTGTAGTCGGTGATCGTCTGATTAAACCCGGTGATCGCATTCAACCAACAGATCAGCTCTATTCTGTAATAAACACAACAGAAATGATTGCTGTCGTATACGCCCCGGAAAAGGAATTAGGTAATGTTGAGAAAGATCAAGCAGCGTATATCACCTCTGATCATCTCAAAGAGGAAAGATTCGACGGCTGGGTAAAAAGAGTCAGTCCCGTGGTGGATCCCAAGAGTGGGACTTTCAAAATAACGGTGGGCGTGAAAAATAAAGATAATAAACTAAGATCAGGAATGTTTGTCAATACACATATTATTACGGCAACACATGAAAATGCTGTCCTCATACCAAAAACAGCGATTGTATATGAGAATGAACAATTGAACGTCTATGTGGTTAAGGATAGTATTGCCAATAAAGTCACTTTAAAAGTTGGTTTTCAGGACCATGAGAAAGTCGAATCGCTCGAGGGAATTAAGGAGGGTGATCAAATCATTGTTGTAGGTCAGTCCGGACTCAAAGACAAAACAAAGGTGAAGATTGTCAATGAGCGCAAAAACGAATTGGCTTATAGAACTGAAAATTGAAGATTGAAAATTTTTATGGCAAGACGCGAAAGTTCGAACATCAAAGGTCAAACGTTAAAGGTCAAAGTTCAGAAGTCAAAGGTCGAACGTGAGATGCAAGACGGATATAAGGATTTATATAAATGAATGACACTACAAACAAAATAAAATCGAAAACGACTGATTTTTTTAAATTTACCACCACACGTCCTGTAGCGATCCTGATGGTGGTGATCGGGATTTGTGTATTTGGGTATATCTCATATCAGCAACTTCCCCTTAATCTAATGCCTGAAATATCATACCCTTCACTAACGGTGAGAACGGAATATTCCGGAACAGCTCCTGAAGAAATTGAAACGACAATTTCGAGACCAATTGAACAAGCTCTCGGTGTCGTAAACAACCTTGTAAGTCTCCAATCCATCTCAAAGGCGGGTCAATCGGATGTCATTCTCGAATTCACCTGGGATACGGATATGAACCAGGCTACAGCCGATGTGAGAGAAAAAATCGACCAGGTATTTTTGCCCCTTGAGGTAAAACGTCCAATCATTTTGAGATATGACCCCTCACTGGACCCAATCATGCGTCTCGGATTATTTGGTGACCGATCACTTTTTTATCTTAGATATTTAGCGGAAGAGGATATTAAAAGAAAGCTGGAAACGATTGAAGGTGTCGCTGCCGTAAAAGTGAAAGGTGGTTTAGAGGAAGAAATCCGGGTTGAACTGAATGAGAAAAATCTGACCATCATAGGAATCGATATACAACTGGTCAAAAACCGATTGGCGCAAGAAAATATAAATCTTGCCGGTGGTAATCTCAAGGAAGGCGAAACAGAATATATCGTAAGAACCTTAAATGAGTTCAGAGAGGTTAGTGAGATCGGTGAAATAGTAATCGGAAACTGGAACGGACGGGAAATTAAAATTCGGGATATTGCCGAAGTTAAAAGAACAAACAAAGAACGCGAGATTATTACCCGAATAAATGGTGAAGAGAGTGTCGAAATTGAAATCTACAAGGAGGCAGATGCAAATATTGTCAATGTCGCCAAAGTGGTTTCAAATATTATTTTTGGTACGGCGGAACAACAGGCTTTTGTAAAAAATCTGGCAGACCAGGAGAAAGAGGGGGAGAAAAAGAAGACAGATAGTAAAAGTGAGGGAGGAGAGAGGGGGCCAGGTGGAGCGGCATTTCAGAAACGTCTGATGACAAATTTCATTGCTTATAATCTACCTGAAGGTGTGAAAATTGATAAACTTTCTGATCAATCTGTTTTTATCGAAAATGCAGTAAATGAAGTTAAATCGACAGCGATCATCGGTGGTATTCTTGCCGTCATTATTCTATTTGTTTTTCTTAGAAATTTTACAGTTACTCTCATTGTCGGAATCTCAATCCCAATTTCAGTCGTTGCCACTTTTGCGCCAATGAAAATATTCGATGTTTCGTTGAATATCATGTCTCTTGGTGGTTTAGCCCTGGGAATCGGTATGCTGGTTGACAATTCCATTGTGGTTCTTGAGAGCATTTCCAGATGTCGTGAGGAAGGTGACGGATTGGTACAGGCAACTATTCGTGGTGTTGGAGAAGTAGGGGGTGCGGTTTTTGCATCAACCCTGACCACAATTGCTGTCTTTTTCCCAATCGTCTTTGTGGAAGGTGTTGCCGGTCAAATATTCGGTGATATGTCAATGACAGTTGTCTTCTCGCTACTGGCCTCGCTGGCAGTTGCCCTATTCCTAATTCCGATGTTATCATCACGCGATACATCAAGATATATTCGAGGCGCACAAATTACAGAAATAATACAAAATAATATTATTACATTTTCGAGCGAGGAGCCGATTAAGAGTCTCATTAGCAATGAAAGTGCTGAAGAGTCCTGGATCGAAATTTTTAAAACAGGTACAATTTACATACTTAAAACAACCTGGATTGCACTATTAAAAATTGCAAATGTTTTTTTATCTCTAGTCATCACTTTGATTAAATTATTCACATTACCATTTGCATGGTTTATTCTTCCATTTCTCGTATTGCTGTCAAAAACAGGTAAACTGAAGATAGAACCAAGAGAAAGACTACTAAAGTATGCTAAGGATCCGGATTTCTGGTTTATAAAAACCATTAAAAATATCTGGCCAGAATATCTTGTTATCAAATCTTTTTCCACATTCTACGAAGATCTGAAGAAAATATTTAAACGGGTTTCAGGGAAATCCATTGCGGCGAAGGTCTTATTAATGATACTTTTGCCATTCTCCTTTATATTCTATGTATTCAAATACCTCTTCCAAATTGGCACAGAACTTTTATTCAGATTAGCGCATGTTGCGATCACGCTTATATCAGTTGTTTTAAAATATATTTATTTGGTGGTTTTACTCCTCTTTACACCATTTTCCAAATTAATATTCGCTATTTTTAACTGGTCTTACGCAAAGATTGAGAATGGATACCCTCGTCTCTTGTTCTGGTCTCTGAATAACAGGGGGGTCGTCATCGGGACGATGCTTGTACTTTTCCTTTTTACCATTTTTATCATCGGACCGCGGATCGGGAGTGAATTGATACCGGAAGTCCATCAGGGTGAATTTAACCTCGAATTGACGTATCCTGTTGGATTACCTGCAGAAATGACTGATGAGAGAGTTCTACCCATACAGGAATATGTCACCAATCTGCAAGGGGTTAAGATGGTGGCCACTGTGGTAGGAATAGATAAAAAAGAATCAACCAAAACCGATGAGGGTGAGAATACGGCAAAACTAACCGTAACCCTTGCCAGAGCGAGCAGTGTCATTACAGAAGAGGAACGTCTGATTAAGCAGATCAGG
>Ga0209536_100003841_pt1 | contig 23909 bp, 19 predicted proteins | sample DeeMarSeWOR28_12_FD_187461 | JGI IMG/M metagenome (GOLD analysis project Ga0209536, IMG submission 187461) | Marine sediment microbial communities from White Oak River estuary, North Carolina - WOR-2-8_12 (SPAdes) (version 2) | ecosystem: Environmental > Aquatic > Marine > Intertidal zone >...
CCTCGAAGGCTATATAGTGCTTCACCTTGGGAAGGCGAGATCGTAAGTTTTCGACAGTTGGGATAAGTTCAGGCCCAGCAAAAAGGGTGTTTGCCTCTGAATAATTAATGAGGTACTCGAGCTCTTCGGGATGGAGCCTTGGATTGAAGGGTGAGTAAATAAGACCTCCTTTCATAGCGGCCCCGCAGACATCCACATATTCAAGACAGTTCCATGAAAGGATGGCTATGCCATCTCCTTTTTTGACGCCTAAGGAGAATAGCGCGTGGAGCAAGCTGTTCACCTGTGCATTGAACCGGTTAAAAGTTATTCTTTTGGCACCGTATGAAAAGGCCTCATCATCGGCATGCAAGAGGGCATTTCTATAAACAATATCGGCAAAAGTGCCCCTGCTGTAACGACACAGTTCTTTCAATATGAGTTTGTCTGACATGCCTTTCGGCTCCCGGGATGTATCTATCTCAGGTTTGAATCTCGTCTTCCTCTCTTAATCTCCCTTTTCGCCGCTCAGGAAAAGTCATTCAGGCTTCAGGCTGCTGCCAGGATCAGTTTTGATTTTATAGAAGGAACCATTAAAATAGATTTGACATTTTGTCAATTTCTTTATAGTCAATGTGTTGAATTTTAGGTCAGGGCTTTGTTTTCACTATTACACTGATACCACTAAACAAATTCTATCAATAAAAAAGAATCAGTTGGAGTGTCTCAAACTTCTATACAAGGTTAGATGTGGAAACTTTGCTCAATCCTCCCCAAAAATCCAGCACATAACCCAAAAGCCTAATTATTAGTCGAAAAGGGCCCTGTATATTAATGCCCCTGGTTAAGGATTATTCCCTTTGAATTGAGATCGTGACACCGGCAGGTCTATTTTGGAAGGGATCCATTCCAAAAGTATTTAACACACTGACATTATGCAAATTGAGTAATCACATACTAAAATCGTAGGAGTATGCCGTGAATACGCAAAGATACGTGAGTGATCTGAGCACAGACGAAAGAGTGCTCATGGCGATGGTCAGGGCTGCAGAAATCTTCAAGAGAAGGCACTCTGCCATTTTCAGGAACTATGGCCTCTCTTTCCCACAGTACAATATCCTTAGGGTTCTTGATGCGTCCCGAAACGGTATAAACAGAATCTCTGAGGTGAGCAGGATCATGCTTGTTCCAGGGGCAAATATGACCGGTCTTACGAAGAGGCTGGAAAAGAACGGTTTTATCATCAGAAAGTCCGACCCAAAGGATGATCGTGTGACCATTCTTGAAATCACCCCAAAGGGGAAAAGAACACTGAAGAACATAGGGCCGGAAAAGGACAAAAGTACCGAAATGATACTGAAGGGTTTTTCAGAAGAAGATATAACGGGTCTTCTGGACAACCTCAAGAAACTTATTAAAAACAACATACTATCATCATGAAGAGGACAACAATTGCTGACCTGCTTTCATAGTTTTTGCCATTTTAAATCAAGTCTCTTTAGGAGAGAAAGCGCATGCTCGAAGTAAGCAACATAGACACTTTTTATGGCAGGGGGGGTCGCTTTCCCAGCCTCTAGATAGACATCAAGGAGCAAGGAGTCTAAGCATTAATCAGGGCAAAAGTCCGTACGACGCTCACACTGAAAAAGATCATCGGCAAAGGAGAATCACAACTCTCTGTGATGGATAACACTATCCTAAAGGATCTTCTTGCACCGAGGGTAAACAGGCGGAGAGAATGAGATAACACTTAAGACACAAGGAGGCGAGATATGTACAAAGGTGGATATACAGGGAAGATTTTGCGGATCAATCTGACGGATAAAGTGGCAAAAGAAGAAGAATTACCTTTAGATGTGGCTAAGGACTATATCGGAGGCGCAGGATTTGGGATCAAGTATCTTTACGATGAGGTCCCGGCACGTGCGGACCCCCTCGGGCCTGAGAATAAACTCATCTTTGCCTCAGGTCCCTTCTCCGGGACCACCATTCCATGCGCCAGCAGGATGGCCGTTACAGCCAAATCGCCCCTTACAGGTGCGGTCGGTATGGCCCTCACAGGAGGATACTTTCCTGTTGAGTTGAAATTTGCGGGATATGATGCCCTGATCATTGAAGGGAAGGCGGAAAAACCTACTTACGTCTCCATCAAGAAAGGGGATGTGAAGTTCCGCAGCGCCAAGAAGGTCTGGGGCATGAAGACTACGGATACCCAGCAGATCCTCAAGAACGAACTGAAAGACCAGAATGTGAGGATTGCCTGTATCGGGCCCGCCGGTGAGAACCTGTCCAAGATGGCCTGTATTATTAATGAGCTGAGGGCCGCGGGGCGAAAAGGACTGGGTGCAGTCATGGGATCTAAAAATCTCAAGGCCATTGCGGTCAGGGGGCGTGGGAAAATACCCATAGCGGACAAAGAGAAACTGAAGAGCGCAAAGGGGGAATTTACCAAGGCCATGAAAGAGGGCCCTGTGCTCTACCCTCGGTTTTCTAAGATTGGAACCCCCATGGTGGTGGATCATACCTGTGCCCTTGGGATCTTTCCGGGCAAGAACTTCTCGGCCACGGGTGCGTTTGCCCCGGTGGATAAGATCGGGGTGGATGTACAGATGACGCGGGACACGGGCAGTGAGCACTGTTACGGGTGCCCGGTCGGATGCACTCAATTGAGAATGGCCAAGACAGAACCCTATACGGGCATCATGGCTGAGGGCCCTGAATTCGAGACCTATTACAGCTTTGGTGGCGTCACAGGTGTGGACAACATCGACGCCATCATTGCTGCGGACCGGCTCTCCGACGAGCTGGGATTGGATACGATCTCGGCAGGGGTGACGGTCGCCTTTGCCATGGAGTTGTATGAGCAAGGCATTCTGAGCAAGGAGGAGACGGGAGGGTTTGAGCTCAATTTTGGGAATCACGAGGCCATGGTGACGCTTCTCAGGCTGATGGCTTTCCGGGAAGGCATTGGCGATATGCTGAGCGATGGTGTCAAGGTTGCGGCAGAGAAGATTGGTAAGGGTTCCGACAAATATGCTATGCACGTAAAAGGTCTTGAACTGCCCGGTTATGACGTTCGGGGCGCCAAGGCCCACGGACTTAATTATGCCACATCCTACACAGGGGCGGACCACAACCGGGGTTATGCCTTCCAGGAGGTCTTCGGGGATCCCATCCCCTTTGAAGTGGACCGGTTTGCCACTGAAAAGAAGGGTAAGCTGACCAAGTGGAATCAAGATGTTCGCTCCGTAACCTGTGATGCGGCCCCCATGTGTGCGTTCCTTCTGGACATGGCCGTCCCTACTATAGCCACCCAAAATACAGCGAACTTGATGGAGGCCGTTACAGGGCTTCAATACACCCCTGATGAGGTTCAGAAGGTGGGTGAGCGGATTAATAATTTGGCCAAAGCCTTCAACGTGAGGGAAGGATTTACGCGGGATGACGACACGCTGCCTGAGAGATTAATGACCGAGCCGTTGGAGGCGGGGGCGTCAAAGGGACATTTCATCAGCAAAGATGATCTTAAAAAGATGCTGGATGAATACTATACAGAGCGAGGTTGGGATCTGAACACGGGCGCTCCAACGCGAGAAAAACTTGAGGAGCTTGGCCTCGGATATGTGGCTGATGCTATAAGATGATGGGGTAAGGTAGAAAACCCTTAATTGAAAACATTCAAGATATACAAGATACCATCGGAAAGACGGATTCGGATACGCTTATTGGTCACATCAAGTATAACGAGAAACATTACGGTGAGACACCTCTTGTGGGTGGCCAGTGGGTCAAGGGAAAGAAGTGGCCATGGGAACTGGAGTTGTTTTACAGCGGAAAGCACCCTGAGATAGGCCCCACAGCCAAGATGGTTTTCCCTTTGCCCAAATAGGGTAATGTAAGGTTCACTGAATAACCGGAATGATAGCTTAGGATTGTTCCCGGCATCGTGCATATATTGCTGACGCGCGAGATGTGATCGGGGCCAGAGACGTATGCCCACGGATCAGCGGAACATGGAATTTAAAACCTTATTTAAGCGTTGTGAGGTCATTTAATCAAATAAAGAGGAGGTGGCGTTTATGGCAGAAGAGCTGACCAAATTGCTCGCGGATTTGAAGGAAAAGGAGGCCCTGGATTTGACCAAGAAGTCCCTTGAAGAGGGTAAGGACCCCATGGAAATTATGGTGGCTGCCAGGGAAGGGATGAAGATTGTGGGTGCTCGATTTGCCGAAGAGGTCTATTTCATCCCTGACCTGGTCTTCTCCGGTAAGATCCTGAAAGGCATCGCTCAACTGGCGGAACCTTTTCTTAAAAAGGATATGGAAAATCAGGGTGAACGCGTGGGCAAAATCGTCATCGGAACCGTAGAAGGGGACATCCACGATATTGGTAAGGATCTCGTGGTCTTTATGCTGGATATCAGCGGGTACGAGGTGTTTGACCTGGGCATCGATGTGCCAAAGCAAAAGTTCATAGATGCCATCAAAGAGACGGGGTGCAAGGTGGTGGGACTGAGCGGATTTCTAACCCTGGCTTATGATTCCATGAAAGAGACGGTTGATGCCATCAAAGAGGCTGGACTGAGGGACCAGATCAAGGTCATGATCGGCGGAGGACAGATCGATGAGCAAATCATGGATTACACGGGGGCTGACGCCTATGGCCAGGATGCCATGGAAGCAGTCGAACTTGCAAACCAATGGTACGGAGTTTAAACATGGAAAAAAAGTGGGAAGAGATGAGCAGAGAAGAAAGGCAGGAGGCACGGTTTGCGCGTTGGCTGGCTGGGGAGGATCTCGAGTTCAAAAGCCCGGAGGCCAAGGCAAAGTATGAGAGAAGGATAACCCGTGTGAAGGACGCCATTCAGCTGAAAAAGCTGCCGGACCGGGTTCCCATTTTACCCTGGGCAACTTTTATGACACCTGAGCTTGGCGGTGCAAATCCCAAGGAGGCCATGTATGACATAGAGAAATTGAACACCGCGATGATGAAGTTTCTGAACGAATTTAACCCGGATTACTATGGCTCGGCGATTATCATTGTGCACGGCCCGGCGTTGGAGAAACTGGACTACAAACTCTACAAATGGCCCGGGTACAATCTTCCCGATAAATACGTCTACCAATGCATAGAAGCGGAATACATGAAAGCGGAGGATTACGAACACTTTATCGACGATCCCACGGACTTCTGGTTGAGGAGCTATCTCCCGCGCATCATAGGTGCCCTCGAGCCCCTAAAGGATTTACCACGCCTCTATGGCACCATGGAGCTGCCATCCTCGTGGACCTTGTTTTTCATTCTGGGCCTGCCAGAGGTGCAAGAAGCCCTTAAGAGACTTATGGAGGCTGGACGCCTGAGCCATGAATGGTCTGAGAAGATTGCGGATTTCGACAAGGAGGCCCAGGAGATGGGTTGGGTTTCATTCGCGGGGGGATTCACCAAAGCGCCCTATGACTTTTTCGCCGACACCCTGAGGGGCACCCACGAGATGATGGCAGACCTTTACAGGCGCCCAGACCTGGTTCTGAAGGCCATTGAAAGGATGACGCCACTGGCTTTCAAGATGGGTCTTGATGGGCCGGAGGCCTCCGGGAATCCCATCGTCTTCATGCCGTTGCATAAAGGGGCAGACGGATGGATGTCAGACGAGCAGTTCCGGACCTTCTACTGGCCCTCCCTGAAGAAGGTCATCATGGATCTGATAGAGGAAGGGTGCGTCCCCTTCCTTTTTGCCGAGGGGGGTTACAATTCCCGCCTAGAGTATCTGAATGAGCTCCCCAAAGGGCACTGTATCTGGATGTTCGATCAGACGGACATGGCCAAGGCCAAGAAAGTCGTAGGCGATACCACGTGTATCGCAGGAAACGTGCCCATATCCAAGATCATGACCGGGACACCGGATCAAATCAAAGGGATTTGCAGGGAGCTGATTGATACGGCCGGCAAGGGCGGCGGTTACATCATGGCCATGGGATGTGCTGCGGACGAGGGCAAGCCTGACACCGTCAAGGCGATGATTGATTTCACCAAGGAGTACGGTGTGTATAAATAAGAAAGGCAAAGGGCGTGGGGTGCAAGGCTCGTGGGTGGGCCGCACGCCCTTTTAGCCGCCTTTGCCAGAATACCCTGGCTAAATATTCTTCTGCCCTGCCCAATAGAACAACGAGACAAGGAATTCATCATTAAAAGGGAAAATGATAAAGTCAACGAAGAAAATCATTGCCTGTGCAGCGGTCCTTGAGGAGATGTTGCCTATTCTACCCTCAGAAATCAGCTACGAGATCCTGGACTTCGGTCTTCATTTCAGGCCCGAAAATCTGAAGAATACGCTTCAGGAGGCTATTGACAAATCAGCCCATGATGCGGAGATACTCATTTTGGGTTATGGGCTATGCTCCAATGGTGCCCTAGGATTAAGGGCACCGGAGACAGCCACCCTTGTCATTCCCAAGGTTCATGACTGTATTGCCATATTTCTCGGTTCCCATGCCGCTTACATGCAAAAGATGAAAGAAGAGAAAGGGACCTTCTTCCTGGCCAAAGGATTTATAGAGGTGGGTGACACGCCTCTGGACGAGTATTACAGGACCGTTAGACGCCATGGAAAGGAGATCGCAGATCGGGTCATGAAGACCATGTTTGCCCATTACAAAAGAATTCTATTTGTCAATACCGGTCATAACGAAGTAGGCAAATACCGTGATCATGCGCAGCGGGCGGCCAAACAACTTAATCTACGCTATGAAGAAATGAGGGGCTCCAGGGTCCTCATCAAAAAGATGATTCACGGTCCATGGGATGAAGAGTTCATTGTTGCAAAGCCCGGTGAGACCATAACACTCGAGCAATTCCTGAAGAAATAGTTACTAACGCATATCTTTGAACAATCCCCGTGAGCGATGACTTCTGAATGCTCACGGCTTCTGCGACACCATGTTGCTTATCCCTATAATAATAGACATTTTGAGGTTGACAATCAGGAAACAGATTTCTACGTTGGGAGACTCGGAAAGTTAAGGGAAGATAATTTGAGGATTTTGCATGTCAAAGGATGAAAAGGGATCCTCTAGGTTAATCACCTTGAAGGTCCCTGAGGAAACCCTGCGAGAGGACCTGGAAAATTTCAGGCAGAAAGCGTTAGACTTGGGTGCTTCCATGTCTGAGATTATTCCCGCTGCTTGGGTCGAAATCGATGAGAGGGTAAGGCTTAAATGTGCAATACCCCTTTGTCCCTATTATGATAAATGCCTTTTCTGCCCGCCTCATACACCTGCCCCCGAGGTTATGAGAGCAGCACTGGCCAAATACGAATGGGCGATCCTTTTTGCCCAGGATGTCAAACCGGTGGCCGATTTTGCGGACCGCTCTAAAGGGCGGGAGCCAAGTGTTCAATGGGCCAAAAAGACTCTTGAGATAACTTGCCAGCTTGAGACCCTGGCCTTCAGCCATGGTTATCATCTCAGTACGGGATTTGCCCAAGCCAGTTGCCTTAAGGCATTATGCGGCCAAGAACGCTGCCTGGTTCTTGAAGGGAACAAGTGTCCATACCCGCTCAAGGCACGTCCTTCCATGGAGGCCGTTGGCATCGATGTCTTTCAACTCGTTACCAAGGCGGGCTGGGATATCTATCCCATTTATAGGAGTGTGGATCCTGAAAAGGTGCCAAGAGCGTTGTCTGTTGGGATCGTATTTGTCCACTAATGGATTTCAGATAACAACGAATTTCAATTGAATCCCATGGGAAGTGGCGCATGGAATCACGACTTACGACAGTAGAGGCAGAACCTGAAGCCATTGAGATAGATCTCTTAAAGACCGCAGTTATAGTGGTAGACATGCAAAATGCCTTCGTGAGCAAGGGCGGATACTTTGATTTGACCGGCATCGACACTTCAGCCATTCAGAAAATTGTGGAGCCATGCAGAAAGATCATCCAAGTGGCGAGGGAGAAGGGGGCCAAGATCATCTATTTGCAGATGGGATTCAGCGCTGACCTATCTGACGCGGGTCCACCCGGTTCCCCATCCTTTCATAAAGCAGGGGGTTTAAACTTCTTTAGAGAACACCCTGAACTGAAGGACAAACTCTATTTTTATGGTACTTGGGGCGCTGAGATCATAGAGGCGTTAAAGCCCAATCAGGAAGATATGGTCATTAAGAAACAGAAGTATGATGGGTTTATGGGAACAAATCTTGATATCATTCTGAGGACTTCGGGGATCAAGTATCTTTTGTTTCTGGGGATAGCAACCAATGTCTGCGTAGAGTCCACGCTCAGACATGCCTTCTTCCTGGACTACTTCCCGATCCTTGTCTCAGATGCGGTAAGTCAAAAGGGTTCCCAAGTCACCCAGGAGGCAACCATTCTCAATGTCCAGTCCACTTTTGGCTGGGTCACGGATACCATCAGGGTTATAAAAGCAATAGATGAGATCAAAGATTGATCCCCATTTAGGATCGATGAGGGGATCTGATGAAAAGGGAGTTGCGAATTGTCTAACAAGTGGATTTTATGGTTTGAGGAATTGGGTCAGGAATTCAATCATCAGGTCGGGAAGAAGTGTGCCAACCTGGGTGAGATGACCAAGATGGGACTGCGGGTCCCTCCAGGTTTTGCCCTCACATTGGCGGCCTACAAGGATTTTATGTCCTTTACAGGAGCGGACAGGGAGATCAAGACGTATCTGGATAATGTGGACCATGGCTTCGAAAAAATCGCACATTTCGATGAGGCGAGCGTCGAGTTGCGGAGGATTGTGGAGTCCAAAGACATGCCCCAAGAAATGGGCGAGGTGATCTTGTCCCACTATCAGGAATTGTGTCAAAGGTGGAATATGCCAGAGATGGCTGTCTCGACCCGTTCGGCCGGTGCGGCGAGCCACCCTGGTCAATATGAGACCCACTTAAATGTGCGAGGAGATCTGGAGGTCATCGAAAAAATAAAAAAGGTATGGTCCAGCACCTTTAATCCCAGATCCTTGTCTGCCAGAAAACATGCCGAGGTGCCTCTGGAAAGCGATCCCATTGGCGTGGCCGTGCTTAAAATGGTGAATGCCCGTGCTGCAGGGGTCCTGTTTACGGCCGACCCCAATACGGGAGATACTTCCAGGATGATCATAGAAGCCAACTGGGGTTTAGGAGAAAGTGTTGTGGGCGGTGAAGCCATGCCAGACGTATATATTCTGGACAAAGTGAGCTTAAAGATAATCGACAAAAAACTAGGGTCCAAGAGCAGATACATAACGTTCAAGGAAGTGGGCGTTGCCGAGGAGCATACCCCTGCTGAAAAGAGTGGCACCTTCTGCTTGAGTGATGAGGAAGCAGAAGAAGTGGGGAGATTGGGTAAGATCTTGGAGTCCCACTTCGACGTACCCCAGGATACGGAATGGGCCGTGGACCAGGATCTCGATTTCCCAGAGAGCGTTATTCTATTACAGACCCGGCCCGAGGTTATCGCTCAAAAAAAGAAGCCTGCTGACCAGGTGATCGATTTGATGTTAACGCGATTCATAAAGAGGTGAAGAAAAAGTGCTTTTCTGTAATGATAGACAGTCAACACGGAACCATGTTTGGAAGAGATTGATTCAACTAATTGAAAGGAGGAAAAAAGATGTTACATCCAGCTTATGATCTCACTTTTTATGAATTCGATGATGAAAGAGATGCCCAGATTTACGATGTCCTTTTGTGTGACCTTGTTCACGGAAAACCTCCATTTAAACCGCTTTATATTGGCCTTGGCTGGTATTGGTATGTCTACGCCATCTCTTGTACTGCTGAGACCTTGCACCTTCCCACGACCAAGGGCTGGGATTATAGGGTGAGGGACGGGTATCCGTACATCACTGCCATGCGAACCACCGAAGAGGAGGCCAAGGCTCGGGAACCCATCTTCAGGGAAAAGATCAGACCGTTCATTGAGGACTTCGATGGGGTCTGGAATCCCTATAAAACTGAATTGCTGGAGATGTATAAAGAGGCCAAGGAGTCGCGTGGGCTCAGGGAGTGGGATGATATTAAGAAGCTCAGTAACATAGATCTGCTCAAATTTCTGTTGGATTTTTCTTTTGTAGTAAATCGCAAGGAAGCCGAGATCCATATGCTCATGTTGGTGGCCACCTATTATATAAACGGTTTATTCCAACAGATGTGGCATGACATATTCGGAACAGAGGCCCCCATAGATCCGGATTTTGGCAGATTAATGACCGGATACGAGGCCCAGGACAGCCGAGTCTTCAGGGAGCTGTGGAAACTTTCAAGAAGGGCCGTCGACATGGGCCTGGAGGATGCCTTTAAGCCCGAAGACAATGAAGCGGTGCTGAAGGAACTGGATAAGAGCGATAAGGGCAAGGAGTGGTTGAAGGCCTACAGGGAATTTCTTGTGGAGCACGGATGGCGGTGTGAAAGGATGCACGCCTATGATAACCCGGCATGGATCGAAAAGCCCAGTCTGGCCATTGGGCGTGTCAAGCTGCTCCTGTCTCAAGAGTCCTTTGCTTTTGACGCGGAGCATGATCGTCATGTTCAGGAGCGGGAGAAAACGGAAAAGGAGGTACTCGCCAAATTACCTGCGGAGCAGAAAGAGTGGTTCAGCACTTTAATGAAGTCAGCACAAAAATCAGGTTATTGGAGCGAAGACCATACCTATTTCTGCGATTTCTATGTGGGGGCCATGGGGCGCTGGATTGTGACTGAATTTGGAAGGCGCTTTGCCGAAGCTGGATGTATCGATGACCCTGAGGACATCCATTTCTTGCATATCTATGAGATCAGGAAGGCGGCCATACCCATGGGAAATGTGAATCTGCGGCCCTATGTGGAGCGGAGAAAGGAGGCCTGGGAGACGAGTTATAATCTTGATCCCCCACCATTCTATGGAGATATAGAGAAAGCCCAGGATATCCTGAGAAGTGATCCCACCCTGTCGGTATCCTCTCAGGTCCCTATCGTGAGAGAAGAATTGAAGGCCGACCTCTATGGTGCTGCCGCAGCCCCCGGTGTTGTAGAAGGCGTGGCCAGGGTTATAATGGGAGCGGATCGGCTGTCCGAGCTTAATGAGGGGGAAATTTTGGTTGCCCCGGGGACATCAGCGGCGTGGACAGTGGCCTTTAGCCTCATCAGCGGACTCATCACCGATGGGGGGGGAGCGCTGTCCCACCCCGTCATTATGGCAAGAGAGTATGGCTTACCCTGTGTGGCTGGCTGTGTAGAAGGGACCCAGAAGATCAAGACAGGTCAGAGAGTGAAGATTGACGGCAATTTGGGCATCGTTTTTATTCTGGATAAATAAGATATCCCAAATGAATCAAACGGCTACCCCGGCGGGGTGGCCGTTTTTTCATTCAACCCGATTTACAGTTGAGCTGTGTAAGGATACATCCAAGTCATTCGTCTATATGACTTCGTCCAAAGAACAAATTCGTATCAGCTGGTGATCTCCATAGAAACGCCAAGGTCACGGTCGTCGGATTCTAAACCTGTTCTTTATCGGCCTTTGTATCCCGGCTTTCTTTTTTCGGTTAATGCGCGAAGTCCTTCCTGATAATCCTCGCTTTGAAGCACCTCCTCGAAGAAGGTCAGTTCCAGGCGTAATCCATCTTCTAGAGCCATGTCCCTACCCCGGATCATGGCCTCCTTGGCTCTTCGAACCCCAAGGGGGCCGTTTTCACAGATCTTGGCTGCCCACTCTTTAGCTGTCGGCAAGAGCTTATCCAAAGGGACGACCTTATTCACCAGCCCAACCCGATAGGCTTCTTCCGCACTCATAGGGGTGCCCAACAAGATCATCTCCGCAGCTCTGGCCGAAGAAAGCATACGCGGCAATCTTTGTGTTCCACCTAAGCCTGGTATCAGACCCCTTCCCACCTCGGGCAATTGTAAGTAGGCGTTCTCGGAGAGAATCCTAATATCACAGGCGAGTGCAATCTCAAGCCCGGTGCCCCTGGCTGGACCGTTGACGGCCGCGATCAGGGGCTTCCAAATATCGAGGCCTCGCATAATTACAGGTGGCAACTGAAACGCCTTATCGGCCCAGGGTCGCAACACCGTGTCGTGGTCGGCACCGGTGGTAAAGGCCTCACCTGTGCCCGTGATAATGGCGACCCACGCCTCGGGATCGTCTCGAAAGTCGATTAATGCGCTGCTCAGGTCCTGAAAGGTCTGAGCATCAACACGATTCGGCGTCTCTGTGAGATCGAGTCTGATCGTCACAATTTTACCCTCTTTTTCGCAAAAAGCAGCCATAAGGATCTCCTTTATTCTAAAGTTAAAATCCGGTCCTCTGGGGCAGGTCAGATGTATTCGGCTACGCGTTAGCCGATAGAATACGTTTTAAGTGATCTAAAGTTCAAAGTGAACTAAAGTGAGCTAAAGTTGAGGTGCTCGCCTTTGGCGAGGTCGATTCTTAAACTGATAGGAATCTCATTCACTTTAGGCATTTTAGCCAAAGGCCCTGAGCGCAGTCGAAGGGGCACTTTAGAACACTTTAGGCACTTCAAAAACGATATCGTGGTCAAGCCTAACTGACCGTAATTCAAAGCAGTGTCCTTTGGCCCCCGGCTCGTAGAGCCCAGATTATTTACTATAGTAAGGGGTGCGAACCGGGTCAAGGAGGCCTGGGTTGGCCGGGATTCGGGATCAGCCCCTGGCATGGGGCTCGTCATAAGGTATGGTTGCTTTTGGCGCTTTTGATGGAAAATCTCTGGCAAGGCCCCTTTTTTGTTGACAAATAGGAAACTTCAGATCATTTATAACAGGGTATAATCATAATCCAAATAAACCCACCCTTCCATTAAGGGCCTCAAATTTGGCCCATTAAATGATCAAAATCAAAATATCTGCTGCTGGTTATCCGTGTCAAAGTTGGGTTGTTGTGTTTCCAAATATCTTACTTAGAAAAGCCTTTCCACTCGGAAAGGGAAGTCCCGGATAAAACTGCAATAATATTAGCGTCGGATGAAGCCTAGCGCCCTAAGGAACAGAGCCCTAGTCAGTTTTGTGATGGAAGATCTATTTCATTCTGATCCGCCGATGGTTTAGAATGGGTTTATCGGTTTGATAACCGCTCTCGGGACGGGGGCAGGCGTGTTCAACTCGGTTTCACAAGAAAGGAGGTGGAAACAGTTTGCCAGTAGGGAGGGTGAATTAAACACGAGCATTCAATGAACTTTCATCTATATAAGGAGGGCCAAAATGAAGAAGAAAAGGTTGCAAATCTCATTACATCATGTGGGTATAGTCTTGATGGTTGCATTGATAGTGCTAATGGTTGGTTGGGCTATACCATCGCAGTTACAGGCATCGGGGAAAGCCCCCGCTAAAATTCTTTTTGGTAATCCAATCGCCCTGTCAGGTCCTTATGCCCCGGGCGCAATGATGACACAGATACGCAGCTATGACCTGTGGGTTGAAACTGTCAACGCCCAAGGGGGTATATATGTAAAAGAGTATGGCAAGAAAATACCCGTGGAGATAATCAGATATGACGATAAGAGCGATCTGGGAACAGCGGTGAAACTGACTGAAAAATTGATTTTAGATGACAAAGTCCACTTTATCCTTCCTCCTTGGGGTACGGCTACGCACTTCGCCATAGCTCCGGTAATCAATAAGTACAAGTACCCAGTGGTAGGGATTACCGTCTCTTCCGTAAAGCTCAAGGAAATGGCGCCGAAGATACCTTATATGTTTATCGTGTTGAACCAGCCCCAAGAGATGGGGGCCGCCCTTGTGGAACTTTGCAAAGAGTTAGGCGTCAAGACTGCGGCGGTGATCCATCATACGGACCTTCACGGCATAGAGTTTGCTGGCAACGTGGTGCCCCAACTCGCCGTATCTGGGGTCGATGTGGCCATGTACAAGAGCTATCCGCTGGGTGCCAAAGACCTGTCCTCCTTGCTCAAAAAGGTCAAGGCCGCCAACGTGGATGCGTTCATTGCTTTCTCTTACCCTCCTGGAACCTTCCTGATTACCGGGCAGGCCAAGGCGATTGGCGTAAATCCCAAGCTCTTTTACGCAACCGTGGGTGTGGCTTTCCCATCCTATAGAGATACATTTGGCGCCAATACAGTGGAGGGTGTTATGGGCGCTGGTGTCTGGAACCCGAAGGTCTCTCCTACAGCGGGAAAATGGTTCAAGAGGTACGTCAAACGATGGGGTGAAGAACCTGACCGCTGGGGGACCGCAGGCGGTTATGCCACGGTTGAAGTTATGCAGAAGGCCATTGAGGTGGCGGGAACCCTTGACCCGGTAAAGGTGAGGAAGGCAATAGCCAGTGAGAAGTTTGATACGGTTCTTGGCCCCATAACATTTGAAGGCCAGTTTAACACATACTATCCGGGGCATGTTGGCCAATGGCAAAACGGGGAGTTTGAGGTTGTGGACAAGGCCACGCGTACCACGAAACCTCTCTACCCCAAGCCCGCATGGCCAAAGTAGTAGGCATTCCTGAGAGCTTTGCGCTTCAATATGCAATTCCCCTTTGAAGGGGGTTGACCATTCCTCTGGGCAGGCTGTCTGGAGAGAACATCTAACGAGGGAGATGACCTCCCCCAATAAATTGTTTCTCTCCAGGCAGCCTCCTATGTCCTGATCCCTTCAGCGAGAAAGGCATCATTGTGTTTGCAACTATTCTGGATGTGGGCATTGGCGGTTTATTAATGGGTGGTATCTACGCCCTCATTGCCGTGGGACTGAGCCTTCAGTATGGCGTTGGGCGGGTGCTGAACATCTCTCATGGTGAGTTTATCATGATCGGGGCCTTTGCAACATTTTCACTGTACACCGTTTTCGGAATTAGCCCCCTTGTTTCTCTCGTCATTTGCGGTCCTGTTCTTTTCATCATAGGTTTTCTGATTCATAGGACTCTCTTTCAATATCTTAGGGGCACTTCAGAATCAGAGGGTGCCTTTGCCGACAGTTCCCTCCTGGCCTCCTTTGGCCTCCTTTTCATCATTCAAAATATCGCCCTAATCATATGGAAGGCCGATATAAGGGGGTATTCCTATTTGGATTCCTCGGTGAGTATTTTTGGCGCCTTATTTTCGGCGAATCGTTTAGTCGCCCTTTTGTTTGCAGTCGGCATAAGCCTAGCTTTTTATCTCTTTCTAACGCGTGCACGGTTGGGAAAAGCGATTCGAGCAGCTGCTGAAGACCCGGGGACCGCCCAAGTGATGGGGGTAAATATTCATCGGGTGTTAGCCATATGTTTTGGCCTTGGGGCATTGATGGCCGGTTTCGCTGGCGTCCTTATCAGTATGATGTACGAGATGCAACCAACCATGGGCCTGGAGTATACCATCATTGCCATCATCGTGGTTGTCCTTGGGGGATTGGGTAGCATCACCGGCAGTTTAATCGGGGGTTTTATACTGGGCCTTATCGGTAGCATTGTGACCTATTTTGATGCAGGCCTGTCCTTGATTGCCTACTACGTGATTTTCATACTCCTCCTCCTGGTAAGACCGACAGGGATTTTTGGGAAATAGAGAAATGGATCGTGTCAAGGTGATATCTAACAGGTTTTTTCTCCCGGGATTACTTCTCTTCATCTTAATCCTGTTAACAACCATGCCCCTCTTTGTCCAACCTTATGTTGTCATATTACTGACCACCATCATTATGTACATCATCCTCACCTTAAGTTGGTCCATTTTCTCGGGCCCTACCCGCTACATCTCGCTGGCGTCCGCCGCCTTCTTTGGGGTCGGCGTATATGTCTCGGCGATGCTGGGGCAAGTATTACCTTTGCCTGTCGTTATCGCCGTTGGTGGTCTTGTCAGTTTGATGCTTGCCCTTTTCATCGGCCTGCTAACTCTGAGGCTGAGAGGCATGTATTTCATCATATTCACTTTCGGGGTCAGCGAACTCATAAGGCATTTTCTCTTGTGGTGGGAGACTAACTTTACGGGAACGGTTGGCAGGTGGGTCGTGGCCGTAGACCATACGACCGTTTATTACGTCATGCTCATCATTTTTATGATGGCACTGCTTGCCGCCTACCTCGTCAGACGGTCCAAATTCGGGTTGGCCTTGCAGAGTATCGGAGAATACGAGGAGGCTGCGGTTCACATCGGTATCAATGTCACCATTTTAAAGACGCTCACGTTTGCCCTCAGCGCCTTCTTCATGGGGGCTGCCGGGGCCATCATGGCGACACGGTGGACATATATTGACCCACAAATTGCTTTTAACCCTCTTTTTTCTTTTATGCCCGTGTTAATGGCCATATTTGGCGGTATCGGTCAACTCTATGGCCCTGTCCTAGGCGCCACTATCTTTGCCCTCCTGGAAGAAGTGTTGACCACCGAGTTCCCTTACTACTATATGCTCCTTTTCGGTATTATATTGATAGCCGTTATATTGTTCCTACCCGGCGGCTTGGTGGGATTGATACAAAGATGGAGAAGGGGAGGTTTGGAGGGGTAGTATGCGATTACTTGAAGGAGAAAAGGTCACGAAAAACTTTGGAGGGCTGACCGCCGTACATAATGTTGACTTTGACATAAATCAAGGCGAGATTGTGGGCCTTATTGGTCCAAATGGGGCAGGCAAAACAACCCTTTTTAATCTCATATCCGGCGCTTTACCTGCAACTGGGGGAGAAATAAGATATAAAGATGAAAGAATCACCTCTCTGAAGCCGAATAAGATTTGTAAGAAAGGAATAGCAAGAACTTTCCAATTGATTAAGCTTTTTGCCAATATGAAAGTTTTTGAGAATGTATTTTTGGCTTCTCTATTTGGGGTGTCAACGGAAACCAATAAGTCGAATGCCAAGAAGGAGTCCGAGGAGTTGTTGGAGTTTGTGGGATTGTCAGCAGTGAAAACGACCGCTGCGAAAGACCTAACCCTGGCTAACCAGAAGCGACTTGAAGTCGCTAGAGCCCTAGCCACCAGGCCAGAACTATTGTTGCTTGATGAGTTGATGGCAGGATTAAATCCTACTGAAGTAGCACAGGCTATGGAGTTGGTCACAAGGATACGGGATAAAGGAATTACCGTTTTTATGATCGAGCATGTCATGAAGGCGATTATGAGCGTATGTAACCGGATTATGGTTCTTGATCATGGGGTGAAGATTGCCGAAGGAACGCCGGGAGAGATAACCACCAATAAAAAAGTTATTGAGGTATACTTGGGGGAAGATTAGGTTTATGCTGGAGGTGAGCCAGTTAGACACCTTTTATGGCAAGACTCAGGCCATGTGGGGCGTTTCTCTAAGCGTGGATGAGAAACAGATCGTTTCTTTGGTTGGCGCGAACGAAGCGGGTAAAACGACACTGCTTAAGACCATATGCGGTATCTTACGTCCAGCCTCAGGTAGCGTGACATTCCTTGGGAGTCGTATAGACGGATTAACACCCCACTCCATTGTAGAGCTGGGTGTTTCTTATGTGCCCGAAGGTGGAAAACCTTTTACCGAAATGACAGTGCGTGAAAACCTGGAGATGGGTGCGTACCCTTATCAAGCGTGGCAGCATAGGGAAGAAAGGATTGAGCAGGTTTATCAAGTTTTCCCCTACCTAAAGTCAAGGGAAGGGCAATTAGCCAGCACACTAAGCGGTGGTGAACGGCAGATGTTGGCTATGGGGCGGAGCCTCATGGCGAGACCCAAGCTGATCATGTTTGATGAGCCCTCATACGGGTTGGCGCCGCTCATGGTAAAGGAGCTTTTCAGGTTTATAACGACATTGAACGATCAAGGCATTACGGTGTTACTCGTTGAACAGAATGTTCGACACGCACTAGAAATTGCTGATGGAGCATATGTATTGGAAAACGGTCGTATCGTCTTGGAGGGGAAAAGCAGTGACCTGCTGCAAAACGACCACATCAAAAAAGCATATTTAGGGCTCTAGTATCGCCGATAGCAAAAATGACTATCGGCCTATTCTTCATAGAGTTTCCTTATGTAATTGGCCTTCATCTCAAATCGGGGAAGTGAGCCCTCCGATACCAGTTCCACATCAGCCCGAAATACCAACTTATCCCTCAATGTCCCCTCCAATTCCTTTTTCAGGGCCTCAAGGTCCTTTTCACCCGGTGAGTACTCCAACTGAATTTTTAGTGGGGGCTCCACGGTTGGTCCTGGTTTGTCGAGCAGGATGAGCATGTCACCCGTAATGCGTGGCCGGAAGGATGTGATGACGTCCTTAATTGCTGAGGGAAAGACGTTAACGCCGAGTACAATGAGCATATCGTCAGTTCGGCCGATACACCTTATGCGGAAACTGGTCCGGCCACATTCACACGGGCCTGCAAATACGGTGATCCTGTCCCGGGTCCGAAACCTTACTAAAGGGCAACACTCCCGATCGAGCAGTGTGTAAACCAGTTCTCCTTCGGCACCATCTTTCATTTCCATGACATCGCCAGAGTCCGGGTCGATAAGTTCAGGGAATATATATTCCTGGGCGCAGAAGTGCATACCCTGTTGCGCAGGACATTCTCCGAATATGATGGGCGCAGCGTCGCCGTTGCCCATGCCTTCGCTGAGTAAACATTGATAGTCTTCTTGGAGCCTCTTTTTTACTGCGGGGACTCCTCCTCCCGGTTCAGCCCCAACCACCAGTTTTTCAAAACCGAGTTCTGAAGGTTCCATGTTTTGCTTTTTCCTCACGTAATCAGCAAAATACTGGGCATAGGATGGGGTGCAGTGAAGCACGTTGCCCCCCAGCCTTCTCGTGGTCATGACCACGCGATCAGACGCACCCGTGCCAATGGGAACAAAGGCGGCCCCAATATGCTCAATGGCATCCTTAACCGGGAGTCCTCCCACAAAAAAGGTTAATCCTACAGCATGGATCACCACGTCCGTTGGCCTCACACTCTTGGCGAAAAGCGAACGGGCGGTGATATCGGTCCAGACTTTGCGGTCGTGACGCGTAATACCGACGAAGGTGGGGACACCTGTAGTGCCAGATGAGGAGTGGATGCGGATGATATCAGCCATACGAGCGGCACAGTGGGTGCCCAAAGGTGGATGCTCTTCCTGGCTCTTCCTAAGCTCATCCTTTTCGGTGAAAGGGAGTTTGGATAAATCTTCCAGTCCCCTGATATCCCCCCTTTCCACACCATGTGCCTTGAATTTTTTCTGGTAGAAAAGAGACTTTTCCCATACGTAATCCATTTGCTTTAAGAATTTCTGTTCCTGAATTGGGCGTAATTCATCCGGATTTATTGTTTCAATCTTTTCATTTAGAAATTCTTTCTTCATTGTTTCTTCTCCTTGATGAATCTATCCAGGCTGTTGACCAACGCTTCGGCTGTATGAAAATCTTCCAAGTTACAATCTACTTCTTCTATTTCAAGTGGAACGCTCAGGTTCTTTTTCAATTCATCTATGAAAATCTGGTCCTCATCTGGATCATAAAGAACGCTACCTTCTCTCTCTAAAGAGGACCAGCCCCTCAAGGGGACCACCAGCTTTATGGGGCCCTGGGCCTTGTTTATTTTTTCTGCATAGAGCTTGGCCCCGATTTTCATCTCATCCACCGGAAATCTGGCCATGGCCCGCATCTCGTCAATTTCAAGGACCTTCCCCGTTGCAAGGTACTTCTCCCTGTTGGTACGGGTTGGTCCCGCGCCTGTGATGTTTAAGCAGCAAGGGGCCCACACTTGGGGGATGCCCCTTTCAGCGGCAGCATCAAGTCTTGCCATACCCGCAGGTCGATTCCCTTTGAACCTTTCTTCGATAAGCCCAGCTGGCACGATCTCTATGACGCCGTCGAAGAATCCCTGGGATATAAGCCGATCCATGGCTCGATCACTGATGCCCTGGGCATGAAAGGGATACACGTGGTATCCTTTCTCAGTGAGAAGCTGCTCCACATACTTGGCACATTGATCAGAAAATCCCAGTTCAGTCATAGCTACAGATGGGTAAGGGAGGTTCAAAGAAGTGTGATCATAGGCTTCCTCCACCATCCCCGAGATCGCCCCGGCCACCTGTGAAATGGCATTCTTAATGAGGTCATTCATCCCGGCAATTTCCATAATGAGTTGCATCACAATCAGGTCAGTGGCTTCAAACCATCTTGCCACGTAAGCCGTCTGCGCAGCAGGAACACCAATGACCTTGGGGATCCCAAAGGGCAATTTGGACATCACCTGCGAGGCAATCAAGGCAATTGTGGACCCTCCCAGAGATACAATGCCGTGGAGTTCACCTCTTGAAAGGAGCTCCAAGGTCTTTTGCTGAGCCCCGGCACTCATTGCATTCGTGATGGTGAGCCTGTCTTTCGAGGCCCTGATTGCTTCTATATCTTTACCTGCCAAACGGGCAATTTCTTCGGAGGTTATATCTGCTTGATAGGAGGGATCTCCTCCCATGCTGATATCCATAAGGATGGCCTCATGCCCTCGGGACTGAATCCGCTCCTTTAGGAACCGCAACTGATCACCTTTGGTGTCCACTGTGCCAATGATAACAATCTTTTTCCCCATACAATTTCCTTATCCTACATTATAGGAGAACCATGCTCTCGTATGGCTCTTTTCATCTAAATCCATTACGGTTAGGGACTAGCGCTTGATTTTGACGCCTGCCTTTTCTCGATCCCAGGTATCTTCCGTAATGCCTGCCTCCCTCAACTTATACTTCTCAATCCGATTGGTCGGTGTCTTGGGGAGTTCGGAAACAAACTCCAGATACCGGGGAACGGCGAAGTAGGCCATCCTCTCATTGCAGAATTTAGTCAGATTCTCAGGAGACAACTTCTCACCAGGCTTGAGGACCACGTTAGCCTTGACCTCATCCTCACCAAGTTCTGAGGGGACAGGAAAAACAGCAGACTCCAGGATTTTGGGATGTGTGTTAATAACCTTCTCCACCTCAAAGGAAGAGATGTTTTCCCCTCGACGGCGAATGGCGTCTTTTTTTCGGTCCACAAAGTAGAAGAACTCTTCCTCATCTTTCTTGGCATAATCCCCAGTGTGGAACCAGAGGTTACGGAAGGCCTCAAGCGTCTTATCCGGCATTTTGTAATATTCAGTCATCATGATGTATGGTTTCTTGGGCCGGACGACGATTTCACCCACTTGCCCGGTCGCCACCTCCACGTCGTCATCATCCACGAGCATCACTTCGAAGTAATCTTCGAGCACTTTACCACAATTGCCGATCCTCCTGTCATTGATGTCCTGGTGAATGACGAGTCCAATTTCACTCATCCCGAAACCCTCTAGGCAAATGAAACCAAACCGCTTCTCCAGGTGCTCCATTACGTCGGGCGGACAGGCGGCCCCAAACGCTATCCTGACGGGATTGTCTGCATCGTCTTCTTTTGGCTCCTGCTTGGAGAGTATTGTCATCACGGCACCCAGGTAGTTGAATTGTGTGGCTCCGAATCTCTTAATATCGTCCCAAAAGGTGGATGCACTGAAACGGTCGCTCAGCACGACTTGGGCATCTGAGACCTGTGCCGTAAGGACGGTCATGAGCTGGGCATTGATATGAAAGAGGGGCAGAAATGTATAGAGGATATCCTCGGAGTTCGCATCACGAAGTCTGGCCACAAGCCTTGCAGTGTGCAGATAATATTTATGGGGACAGACAACCCCTTTAGAAAGACCTGTGGTTCCTGAAGTATAGATGATGGCAGCAGGGTCTGCCGGAGTGATATCCACTTGCAATGGATCGGAGGGATACTTAAAGAAATCTTCAATAGAGGATATGGGGACAGGAATAGCCTTTAAAATCTCCTGGTCAGCCTCGCCATGGCAGATGATCCGTTCAAGCTTTGGCAGGTCATCCTTGATGATTAGAAGCCTCTCTAAGAATGCGCTGTCAATAATCAGAAGCTTTGAATCCGAATTATTAATGATATGTTTCAGGAGGTCGCCCTTATAGGCCGTATTTATAGGTACCTCCACGGCTCCCAGTTTGGACGAACCAAACCATACATGCAGGAAGTTGGGGTGATTCTTCATCATAATGGAAACCTTGTCATCTTTTTGAATGCCAAGATCTTTAAACCCGCGCGCGAACTGGTTTGAAATATGGTCCAATAGTTCATAGGAGATCTTCTCATCTTCAAAAAATAAAAATGTGCGATCCCTATGGACGCGACCCTTTTCCTGAATCAGCTTTCCCACGACATTTTCTTCAATGTGGGACATACACACCCTCCTTAGATTTTAGGTAATAGTTTAGCCGTACGAAAAGGCCCTGGGCTAAGCGGCATCCTCTGGAGGGGCCAAAAAATTTGCTCAGTGCCCTTAAGGATGGAGCACAAAGCGAGCTAGGTCTGAGGCCTTGTTCTGTCAATAAAATCCTTCGCAGGGTTTTATAACGCGCCTCCCGAGTGGTCTCGGGAGGCTTGGGAGATCTTTCTATTTGGAGCTCTCCAGTAATGCTTTGCGTAGTTCCACATAAGGTGGGGGCAATTCGTACTCTAATTTCAGATAACCCGGACTGATGGGATAGGTCTGCTTTCCCTCATGGGAAAGCTTCAATCCACTGACCACCTCTTCAAAGCGATTCCCGGGCATAGCGAACGCCAACTCCCCATCAGCAATCAGTCCTAAACGTCGTTCCCCATTGCCAGGGACTGTATATTTGCATTTTCCTTCAACGATGGGTTCCACAATGGGAAGGAGGCAACCCCCAGCGCCGCTCGACCTGGAGGTTAAACTCTCACCTGAGGCAAAAACAGCAGCTTGGATCATCCGCATCACTTGAGCCCCATTCCCATAGAATATGATCACGTCCGGATCAAAACTCGCTGTTTGTATCGGAGAGATCAAAATATATCTGAATTTCCCAAACTCAAATCTTGGCATTGCCTCAGCAGCTTTTTTCTGGGCTTCAGCGGGTCGATTAGTGGGAGCAAGCGGATATTTGCCGGTCAGATATGCTTCCGGTCTAACAAATCCCAATCCCGTCAGCGCTATGGGGCAAGACTGGCTATCTTTGTCCAGAACAATAGTCAAGCCGTCCCTGCGACCCAGAGCCAAGGCCTGGCAAAGGGTAAAAGATGCCCTATAATCTCTCAAGGGCCACTTTGCATCCTGTGGAATTTTGTCTTCACTGGTCAGCATTTTGATGGCCAAGGGATAGGTTTGATGTCTAACATACGTTGACATGGCCTCATCTATTTTTGCAAGACTCACTATTTATGTCCTCCTTCACACATAGTAGAAAGGACGAATCCATCTCTCTCCATTTAGTATTTTTGTTAATTTGGCCAAGTTAAGCCTTTTAAGTGTCCCACTTTTACCGGACAGGTCAGAAATAGCATTAAGTTTTGAGGGTAAAAGAGGGTAGAAACTGTCGTTTAAACCAACATAGTTTCCAAAATGGAAACCAGAAGTCCAAAAAATTCAATTTAAGAGTGCACTAAAGGCCGCTTAATTATGGCCCACATAACAATCTCATCAGCTTCGTGACAAGGCCCCCCAAATCAAGTGGCTCCCTTCAACACACGGATTCTCGATTCGATGGAGTCCATTTTCAGGTTGCGTTTATAGGAATACATCACAGCTAAAATCTTCGCCCTTTTATTGCCCACACTCCTCCCGGTATGAGGAATTTTCGAATCGAAATAGATACTATCCCCTTCATGTAACGTGTACTTCTTGTTGTCATAAACAAATTCATGGACGCCTTCGAGTATATACATGAATTCCTCACCATCATGTGAAAAGATGGCCTTTTCATCAAAGGCCGGCATCAGAAGAAAAGGTTCCATATTCTTTCCGCTTTTCTGATGTGCCAAAGCCTCATAGTGATACCCTTCCAGCGTTGCACTTGAGATCTTTTTCCCTTTACCTTTTCGCACGATGCACAGATCCAAGTCTTTGGGGAATTCTGATCCTTCAGCGGTCAAAATGGTTATGTCCACGTTTAAGGCATGAGCGATCTTACTCAAAGTGGAGAGAGGGGGGGCTGTATCGGATTTCTCAATCTTTGAGATATATCCTTT
>Ga0209536_100003842_pt1 | contig 23907 bp, 26 predicted proteins | sample DeeMarSeWOR28_12_FD_187461 | JGI IMG/M metagenome (GOLD analysis project Ga0209536, IMG submission 187461) | Marine sediment microbial communities from White Oak River estuary, North Carolina - WOR-2-8_12 (SPAdes) (version 2) | ecosystem: Environmental > Aquatic > Marine > Intertidal zone >...
ACATAAATTGGGCTTACGGTCACGGCGTAGCACTCGACGACATCAATAAGCGATTCGTCGATATCGACTTAGCCTACACGGGCAGTGAAGATGATTTGATACAAGTCGTTGAAACCTACAATATCCAATACGTCTACGTCGGCAGTGAAGAGCTAAGCCATTATCCAGATTGCGTTGCAAGGTTTAACAGTATGGAATGGCTAGAGCCCATTTATAGTGAAAGTTCACGGGTGTACAAAGTAGTTTATTGATGCTCAGGCAGCTTGAAAGGCGTTGTTCGGTTTTCTTAAAAAACGCTTTTATTCGGAGGCTATGAATAAGACTTCAGAGGGGAAAATGGAAATCAACTTTTCGTTTGAAAAGCGCGAAGCTATAACCGTGGCAGGGCTGCTGTCGCTTTCGTTTCTAATCAGGTTTCTCCTATTTCCAACACAAGGCTACGCAAACGATTTGGCCACTTTTGCGTCTTGGTTTAACACTGCGGCGGAGAATGGTCCACGGGTTTTCTACAGCATGGTAAGTTGGTGCGATTATCCCCCTTTGAACGTCTACTTCTTCTGGGGTTTCGGCTCCTTAGCGAGAGCGCTTTCGCTTCATGGGACATCAGCTATGACCTACGTTATCAAGTTGCTTCCGAATATTTTCGACACTGCCACCGCCTTCTTGATTTTCGTGTTCATAAGAAGAAGGCTATCTTTCGAGTCAGCTTTTTTGGCTACTGCGCTTTACGCGTTTAACCCTGCTGTAGTTTTTAATGCAGCGGTGTGGGGGCAGCTCGACGCTATCTACACTTTTTTCCTTCTACTGTCGCTACTGTTGGCTTTGGCTTCGAAACCTGAGCTTTCAGCTGTAACTTTTTCTCTAGGGATTTTGACAAAGCCTCAGAGTGTAGCTTTGTTGCCGTTGATTGCATTTATGATTTTCAAGAAGAATGGATGGCGACGCTTACTAACGTCATTTCTCGCTGCTGCGTCAGCGCTTTTCGTGGTGATAATACCATTTCAATGGAGCAATCCTATAACCTTCTTGAGCGATATTTACTTTGGAGCCTATGGCGGCTACCAATTTACTTCCGTAAACGCTTTTAATATGTGGGCTTTGGGCGGTTTATGGGTGCCTGATGGAAACCTACTCATTTTAGGGTGGGCACTCTTCGGAGCCTTCACTGCATTCACCCTTTACGTTTTACATAAGCGCTTTAACGTTTCAGGGGGGATGCTGGTGTTTTTCTCAGCATTCATGCTCCTTTTCGGTTTCTTCATGCTTCCAACAAGAATTCACGAGCGGTACCTGTTTCCAGCGTTAAGCATTTTGGCTTTGATGCTTATGTTTCTCAAAAAAACGCGCTTGCTGTACGGGGTTTTAACGGCGACTTGCTTCGTCAACCAAGCTTACGTCCTTTACTGGCTTAACGCCTACAACGCTGCGGGGTATACGTATGGCCCGAACCTCAGCGGCGATCCTGTGGTTTTAGCGGTGAGCGTGACTAATTTAATAGTGTTCCTATACGTTTTAGTGCTAATGTGGTATGCGCTTAAGGGTCGGTCGTGGTCCGCGATAAACCCTGCCAAAACGGACAGAAACACCGAGCAAGAAGGAAACGAGAATGAAAATCAAGTTAGACCTCAATAAGCGAGATTTGTTAACAATTTTGGTGCTTTCAACAGTTTTCTTCTCGCTCGCCATCTTGAACTTGGGTTTGTCGCAGGCGCCTGTAACTGGAGAAGAATTTTCTTCAGGGCAAGGTTTCATAATTGACTTGGAAAGCATTAACGATGTAAAGTCTATTATTCTTTTACTTAAGGATGGACAGTTTAATCTTACGGTTTCCCTGGGTTTACCTGACACCTGGCAAGTAATTGCTTCAAATATTCTCTATCCATACGAGCAGACATGGTCTTTGGATTATTACAAATGGTATGAAATTAACGTCCAACAGACCACCCAATACATAAAACTGGAGTTTAACGAATCACCGTCCAGCGCCATAATCCCTGAAATAGCCGTCATAAATACAGATAATCAACAAATTTCGGTTGCAAGTGTCACTAGCTTAGATTCTGGAAATCAGAATTTATCCATACTAATTGATGAACAGTATACGGTTCAGTACCCAATCACCTACATGACCGAAACCTACTTCGATGAAATTTACTATGTTAGAACCGCTGAGCAGTACCTCAACTTTCAGGTGCCTTACGAGTGGACTCACCCGCCTCTTGGAAAACTAATCATAGCCGCTGGAATCGTAGCGTTCGGTTACAATCCGTTCGGGTGGCGGATAATGGGTGTCATCGCAGCAACGTTGATGATACCCGTAATGTACGTTTTGGGAAAGAAACTTTTGGGAACATGGATAGGCGCTTCAGCCGCCGCTTTTCTATTAGCCTTCGACTTCATGCATTTCACAATAGCGCGTATGGCAACCGTTGACACGTACGTTGTCTTCTTTTCTCTGACATCACAACTTTTCTTTCTAATTTACCTTAAAGATATGCTGAAGAACGGATGGAAAGCCCCTGTTCACCCGCTGTTCTTGGCCTTCGTGTTCTTCGCACTTGGGTTTTCAACTAAGTGGGTTGCGCTTTACGGTTTTGCAGCTCAGTTAGCTGTTCTCGTTGTGCTTAGGCTTAGAGAAGTGGTGAAAGTGAAGAAAGGCTGGCTAGATAAACTCAACACTTTCTCTAATCACCCATACGCTGTGATTCTCGGATTCTCGCTCGTGGCTGTGTTCATATACTTCTTAACCTACATCCCAGACATGCTTGCCGGGCGCTCTCTAATTGAGGTTGTAAACCTGCAGGGATCAATGTATGATTACCATTCAAAGTTGACTGCCACTCACGCGTTTTCGTCTCCATGGTGGAACTGGCCGTTGATGCTGAAGCCTCTGTGGCTCTACGTGTCATATCTTCCCGGTAATGCCAAGTCTACGATTGTGCTGCTGGGGAACCCGTGTGTCTGGTGGGTTGGTTTTGTGTGCGTAATATGTATCTCGGTTTTCACGTTGGTTGAAATCGTGAGTACTGGTGGGAAGCAGCTGGGCAAAATAGGTTTAGCTGCCGTATTTATCCCGGTGTTCTTCTTTTTCCAGTGGGTTCCCTACTTTTTCATTTCGAGGGTTACCTTCATCTACCACTTTTACGTTAACATGCCGTTTCTATGCTTGGCATCAGCGTATTTCATAAGCAAGTATTGGAGCAGCAAGTGGGCGAAATTGGCGGCAATAGCTTATTTTGTGGTTATTGTGGCTCTGTTCGGGCTGTTTTACGCCGTTATTTCTGGGATGCCTGCGTCTGAATCGTGGATTGAAAGTTTGAAATGGTTTGAGAGCTGGGTGTTCTGAACGTGGAAAAAAATGTGAGTCGCAGTTGCACAAAGGTTTCAGTGGTTCTCCCCGCTCACAATGAGGGAGATGCTTTGGAGCCTGCAGTATCGGAAATAACTAAAGTTCTTGACGCCTACTGCGGGGATTACGAGATTGTAATTGCCGAGGACGGCAGTACAGATGGAACCGATAAAAAAGCTGATGAGCTTTCGGAAAGGTTGCCTGCTGTGAGGCATCTTCACGCAGAAAAGCGGCTTGGAAGAGGAAAAGCCTTGAAGAACGCTTTCCAAAAGTCCAGCGGTGAAATCTTCGTTTACATGGATGTGGATTTAGCAACTGATGTTAGGCAGCTGAAAGAACTTATTAAAAGTGTTGACGAGGAAGGGTACGATTTCGCCACGGGTTCAAGATTGCTACCTGAAAGCAATGTCGAGAGAAGCGCTATGAGGAATATGGCTTCTAAAACTTACAATTTTATGGTTAGAGCGGTTTTAGGCTCCAAAATTAAGGATCATCAGTGTGGGTTCAAAGCCTTCCGGAGGGCGCCGCTTATGAGGCTGCTTGACGAAGTAGGTGCTAGCCACTGGTTCTGGGACACTGAGATTCTAGTCAGGGCGTACCGTATGGGGTATAGGATAAAAGAGATTCCAGTTTTGTGGAAAAGCGGGCGCGACACGAAAGTGAGGCTCCTTCATGACTCGTTTTATATGGGTTGGCAGATATTCTCGCTCTGGTGGCGTTTGAAGGTGCAGTAGTTTAGTCACTTATTTTCTTTTGGCTAATAGGACAAACGCTCTGGCAATAAATGATAAGCCCAAGATTATTAGTATTCCAGCCCAGAACACGAACCACTTGCTTATAGTTGTGGTGTTATTTAGATAAGTTGCTATAAGGTAACCTGATCCAAACCAGTAAACAAGGTTTCCCATTGTTTCCGCTGTCTTGTTAATTGGCGAATTCATAATGCTCCTCATCACCAGAAATATGATCTGTAAAATGCCCAAGCCTATGCAGAACTGGAATGCGGCTCCGTACAGTACTGTGTGGTGCGCTGGGTTAATAGGCGCTGGCAAATAGATTCCACTAGTGGGAACTTGGGCGAGGGTTAAACTACCGAAAAAGTCCAATGCTGCGTTCCAGAGGCTTGAGGGTAGGTTAATTACGTAGACTATTCCGAGTAGAATGAAGAAAGTGCCCGCGGAGAGTGCAGAAAAGAGTCGTTCTTGAGCCTTATATACACCACTTGGCGTGTTAAGATTCTCGTTCAATTTCCTTCTCCCTGATTGACTATTCGCGTCTTGAGCACATAAAACTTGCCTTTCTTTGCAGCTGGCAGGTGCATGTTTTAAATACTTACACTTTAATAGAAGATTAGGAGAGGGTGAGGGTTTATGGTTTATTGCCCGAAATGCGGTAATGAGGTTGACGAGGCTATGGCTTTCTGCTCCAGATGTGGGGCTCCCTTGAAAGCTCCAGCGCCTGCGACTCCAGTTCGTCAGAGAAGTGAAAAAGCTGAGAAGGGTGAGAAACAGGAGAAGCATGAGAAGCAGGAGCCTGAGAAAGGCGAAAAGCATGAGAAGGGTCAGTACGGCTACGTAGGCTGGTTGATTGGCGGCTTAATCCTGATACTTATCGGTTTCTTAGCATTGCTTCAAATCTCTAATATCATTACTTCGGAAATTGGCTGGGCCTTAGTGCTCTTGGTAGTCGGCGCGGCAGTTATAATTACAGCGGTGTACTTTGCTAGTGTAGCTCGGAAGCGGTATCCGCCTCCTTCTTAGAGTAGCCAGCCTAGAAACAGTCGATGTAACCTATGTTCAAGAAGCGTTAGCGTGTTCCTTCTTCCGAACACGCGGAAATAGTCTTTTCCAGCTGCTTCTACCATGTCGCCTATGGAGTAACGGGGAAACATGCAGGAGGAGATTAGCAGGTTGCCCCATTCGCCGCGTTTTAGGTCGTGCAGCATTTTTACGCCGTAGCCGGTTTCCACTTCAAAGAAGTAGCTATCGTAGTTGGGCGTGATGTAAGGTAGGTCGTCTATTTGCTGGGCGAAAACGCCCTCCGTAGCCGTGTACATCTCCACGACTGGCGCGTGTCCAAAGTATTTTTTCAGAATTTTAGCGTACTTGAACTGGATTTTGCGCACGCTGGTGCAGAATAAAGCTTTGAAGTTCCATAGGTCAGCAGGCTTCTTTCCGTGCTTCTGTTTGGTGTACTTCGCAAAAGCCAGGATTACGGGTGTGACGCCCATGGTGGCTGTGACGTCCTCGCCGAGCGCTTGCTGGTAAACGAGTTCGAAGCGTTTTTTCCAGTCCGTTCTGCCTATTCCGGAGCCAAGCTCGTCTATTGCTTCTTGTCTTGGTATGAGGTTGACTCTATCGAACATGGGGTTGAGCCTAGCGTAGGTTCCTGAACTATAACCGTATGTTACTTCGCGACCTTCTGAGGTCATGGTGTGGACGCTGGAGGGAAAATTCAGGTTTAATATGTTGCCTGAGAAGACTTCATAGTTCTTTTTTCTAAGCGCGTAGTTTATCAGCGCTCTTGCTCCGCACGTGAAAATCTGTTTCAGATGCGTCTTTGTGGCAGGTAGGACTTTTGCATGTCCAGTTGAGCCTCTCGTCATCACCCAACACTCGGGAGGTTCAGCTAGGATTACGTTGTAGTTGCCCTCTTTCACCTGTGCAAAGTAAGGTAGTAACGCCTTGTAGTCTATTACTGGAAAGTTTTTTTGGTAGTCAGCAATGGTCTTGATTTCCGGAGCACCGTGGCTTTTGCCGTAGTCTGTTTCCGAGTATTTCTGCAGTAACTCGCTTAGAACCTGCTCTTGCGCTTTCTGTGGGTTCTTCAGCGACTCGTACCACGGACCAATTATCGGCTGCAAAATGCTGTTGATGGCGTCTTGTTCAGGCATCATTTGTTTTCGCCTAGCAACTTGTTTGAATTGCCTTATATGCTTCGCCGTGTATAACTGAAAAAAGGGTGAATTTGCATGGCACAGCCAGTTCGTGTAGTTGCTGACAAAATCAAGAAACTTGAGGTGCAGGGCGCCAGAAACGTCGCCATAACAGCCATCAAAGCAGTTGAAGCTTTGGCGGAGGAAACAACTGCTAGGACGCGAAAGGAATTCATGGAAGAGCTTAAAGAAGCCCGTAATATCCTGTTCGCTTCACGGTCAACCGAACCGCTTATGCGAAACGCGGTCCGATGGATAATCAGTCAAGTGGAAAACAGCGGCAAAGAAAACGTAGATACCCTTGCTGAAGTCGTGGCTTCAAGTTCCGGTCAGTTCCTGAAAAACCTCGAAGCCTCGAAAGACTCCATCGCCGAGATAGGCGCCAAACGGATACGCCATGACATGGTGGTTTTCACGCACTGTCATTCTTCCACGGTAACACATATTCTCCGCAAAGCCAAAGAACAAGGCAAGATGTTCGAAGTGGTCTGCACGGAAACCCGACCTGTTTTTCAGGGTAGAATAACCGCCAAAGAACTGCTTTCACTCAACATAAAAACAACGCTCATTGTAGATTCGGCAGCGCGTTCATTCATACGCAACGCTGATCTCGTAATTGTGGGCGCTGACGCCATAACCTCGGAAGGAAACATCATCAACAAAATTGGCACAGGTACCATTGCACTTCTGGCTCATGAAGCAAGGAAGCCTTTTTACGTGGTCTCGGAGCTTTTAAAGTTTGACCCAGCCACGGTCTGCGGGGATTATGAAAAAATAGAGGAGCGTGCCCCAAACGAGGTGTGGAAGGGTGCGCCTAGAAAGCTTTTGATTCGTAATCCCGCGTTTGATGTTACTCGACGCGTTTTCATCCACGGCATAATCTGCGAAGAAGGCATAATCCCGCCACAATCAGTGAAAGAAGTCATGCATCGGAAGTTTCCTTGGATTTTCGAATGATATTTGAGCAAGGCAGCTGGGCTTTTATTGCTACTTTAGCTAAGGACAATTTATTTGTTATTTATTGTGTTAATGGCTGTTGAGTTTTGAATGTTTTTTCAGTGGAAGTGACTTTTCGAGGGGAGAAACTGAAGGCGTGTTTGTTTACTTGAAGTTATTTAGACGTTTGTCTATTTTCAAATGATTTTAAATTTATTATGGATAGTTTTATATATATTTTTTCTTAATAAATGCGCAGAAAACACAATTCATACAAGACGTATGTCAAAGAGGAAGATGAAAAATGGCTTCAGGAGATATATCATGGTTAATGAGCGCAACCGCTCTAGTTATGTTAATGACACCTGCACTAGGCTTCTTTTAAGGAGGTCTAGTTCGAAAGAAAAACTTGGTATCCACAATAGTTCAATGCCTAATCATATTCGCAGTCGTGAGCATAATATGGGCTATCATAGGCTACAGCCTCGTTTTTGGACCAAGCGTAAACGGTTTAATAGGTAACTTCTCGTATGTTGGCTTAAACAACGTAGATGTACACAGCATCAACATAGCTCTCGCCCCAGACATCACTGAACTGCTGTTTTTCGCGTTTCAATTGAAATTCACAGCTATAACACCCGCCTTAATCATAGGCTTAGCCGCCAGAATAGTCTCAAACTTGGTTGCCAACTGGCGAGCAGGCAGATGGAAAATAGACGATTCGCTAGATGTCTTTGCATGCCAAAGAGTCAGCGGAATTTGGGGTTCAATAGCAACAGGTTTATTCGCTTCAGCCACTATCAACAGCGTAAACGGTCTATTCTTCGGAAACGCGGGTCAACTGGTCGATCAACTGCTGGCAGTTGTAGTAGTAGAGCTCTTCGCCTTCTTCGGCTCATACCTGCTACTAAAAACGGTCACCGTGTTCTCACCACTCAGAGTAACCCTACAAGCAGAAGACGCAGGCCTAGACCTCAGCGAACATGGAGAAAAAGCATACCAACTAGACTAATGCAGAAGCAAAATCGAATAATCTCTCTTTTTCTACACTCAGCTTTTAACGACTGACACAAAAGCAAATAAAAAACGTTAACTTATGCCTAGTTTATCGAGAATTTCTCTATACGCCTTCAAGGCTGCGTTTTCATTTTGAACGTTTTTAATGAGCATACGCCCGCCGTTGAACAGGCTGACCTCCAAATTCTCATAGTCAAAAATTAAGGCCAGATGCGATTTCACGCGAACCTTAAAACGTTGCTTAACTGTTTCATAGACCTCGTCAAGGTTCAGCTTCAAAGTTTTCTCAGGGTTAATGTTAACTGTTTCCTGACCGCAAAGCCGAACTAGCTTCTCTTGCCGTTCCAAATGAGGTAGTTTACCTTGGCAAACGGGGCAGTTAGCGGATTTCGAAGTGTCAACAGTAGTGAAGTACATGTCGTTGAAGTCACAAACCATAAGCTTGCCCTTCAAAGGCGAACCCATGCCCGACAGAACCTTTATGGCTTCCATAGCTTGCATTGCTCCGATTATTCCAGGTGTAGCGCCAACTACTCCGCGGGTGTCGCACTTCATTAAGTCATTGTCTGAAATGTTTGGTAGCAAGCATTCTAAACATCCTGTTTCAGGAGGCGCGAAAACTGAGAGGTTTCCTTCTATACCGATGGCTGCGCCGAAAACGTATGGGATACTCATTTTAACGCAGGCGCGATTTATCAAGTAGCGGGTGAACATGTTGTCCAACCCGTCAACGACAATGTTCGCCCCCGCCAAAAGTTTCTCTACGTTGCCCTGGTTCACGTTCTCCGTGATGGGTTCAGCCTTCAAAAGCGGATTAAGCTTCTCCAGCCGCTTGGCGGCAACCTCAGCCTTTGGATAATTCAGGTCATCTATGCTGTACAGGATTTGGCGGTGAAGATTCTTGATTTCCACTGTGTCTTGGTCTATCAAACGCAGGTACCCAACTCCTGCCAACGCTAGGTACAGCGAAGACACGGTGCCTAGCCCGCCTACGCCGACCACGGCAGCCTTCGATTTTCCCAGTTTCCGTTGACCTTCCGCGCCTAACTCGTTGAGGATTACTTGACGACTGTAGAATTCAGTAGCAAACGCTTTTCTGTCCGCCGTATCCATTTCTGTTCTCACCTAAGAAAAGATGAGCGTTAGTATGCTTTATATTTGCCTTTTTTGGCGAACTGCCTCTCATAGATTTCCTTGACCTTCTCAATGGTGTCTGCATCTTCCGTGCTCTTGTCGTCGCGTATGCGGGTTATACGGGCAAACCGCAACGCCATCTCGCTCTTGTACTTGCGGCTTTTCTGAATCTCGTTGTACGCAACTTCAACCACTACTTTCGGAAGAACCACAACACGATTGTGCTCTTCCCGCACAGCCAGCTCTTTCAGCCGCTGGGTAATCTGATTCATTTCTGAATCCGTCAAACCCTTAAACGTCTTACCCACATTCAGGAACTCGTGTGTCTCAGGGTCACGTGCAGCCAAATAGTAATCTGAAAGCCACGCATGTCTCCGCCCATACCCATACTCAGCAGCTGTGATCACCAGATCCAAAGGCTCCAAAACAGGTTTTATCTTAAACCAGCGTTTCCCTCGGCTCCCGGGCGTGTAGGCACTCTCAAGCTTCTTCGCCATCAATCCTTCATGCCCCGCATCTAACGCCTCTTTAAGGAATTTTTCCGCCTGCTTCTTTTTGCCGGTGACAAACTGCTCGGTCAAAGGAATTTCTCCAGCGTTTTCAGCTAGTATTTTCCTGCGTTGCAAGTACTGCAATGCGATTAGGCTTTCTCCGTCAAGGAAAAGTACGTCAAACAAGTAGAGTCTAACAGGGATTTTTTCAGCCATACCCCGCACTTCGCGAACCCGCTTGAACCGGCGCATCAGATGCTGAAAGGGAATTGGGTATCCTTGGTCGTTTACGGCTATGACTTCGCCCTCCGCTATCACCTCGTCTGCTTTGATGTTGATTTTTACAGCTTTAACTACTTCAGCCAGGCTTTGAGTCGCATCTGTGAGGCTTCTGCTGAAAACCCGCACATCATCTCCTCGCTTGTGAATTTGAACCCGAGCTCCATCATACTTGTACTCAAATGCTGTTCTACCGCCATGTTTCACTAACGCATCGCTAACAGTGTGAGCTGTCTGAGCGAGCATGAGCTTAACAGGTCTAAAAACTTGGAAACCTATCTGTGACAAGCCTTCTTCGCCCTTTGTCTTAGCTATAGCAGCTACTTCGCTGATGTCGCCCATAACCATGGTTGCTTTCTGCACTGTCGCCAGCGAGGCTTCAAAAGCCTGTGCTACTGCCTGTTCCATCAACCCCTCATGCAAACCCGTCCGCATCTCACTCACAAAAATCTTCGTCAGATATTTAGCTTCAACAGGCGACGCTTGACTTAGCAAAGCGGTTATCAAGCGTTCTTTCTTTTCTCTTGAACCTGATCCCCTAGTCTCTGCTATGGTTTGTAGCAAGCGCTTAACTTCATTTATCGCCAATGTCTTCTCTACCAGCACAGCCTGTTTTTTCACTTTAGTCTTTTCAAAAACCGCTTTCACAGCCGCGCCTACGTCACCTGTGTGTGCAAAGTCTTCACGGAAAACACTCCAGTCAAACCCTGATACCCGTTGCAGAACGCCGCTAAGAGTCACCCAGTTTACCTCCAAGTTTTTCTGGCTCCATTTAGGGAACGCCCGCCCTAGAATCATGCATATGGCAGGTTCCACTTCCTTGGTATCTAATTGCTTCAAGAAGTCGGCTGTCATGCGCGTTATCTCTCGTCGCTTTTTAGTGGCTTCTACTTTTTCGAGGAGCTCCGCCAGAGACTTGAAAAGCGTAGGCATGACAATGACCTTAAAACTCTGTTATTAAAAAAGTGTTTCAGCTTTATTAATTGTCTCCAGTAAAAAAAGAGCCAGCCGCTGAAAGGGATGAAAAGAGGATGGTTTATTCTAAGTGGGAATAGTGGTGTTAGAAGGAGCTTTCAAGTTTTGCTTTGACTTCTTTGATTTTCTTTGTTAAATCTTCCGCTTCCTTAGTGTTTCCTAAGGCTTTATGGCAGTCTCTCGTGTAATCTAGTGCGCTAACGCCGAAGCGGTCGTATCCTTTGTTAAAGGAAAGCTCCGCTGACTGCGTGAAGTATTCAATGGCTTTTTCGTATTCTTTTAGGGCGAAGCTGCATTCACCTGCCTTGTAAAGCATGGTTGTAGCGTCAAAATAGTTCTGTTTTTTCCGGTAAAGCTCCGCTGTCCTGAGGAAAAGGTCCTTAGCTTCCTCGTATTTTCCGGATTCCATGATGTTATTTGCGTCTTTGTGCATTTTAATTGGGTCTTCTTTTTCACTCATAACAGTCAACTCTTGACTTGATATATCAAGAAGTGCCCTCCCATTTAGATTTTCCCCTTACAAAACAGCAGAAGGCCCAAAGAATCCGTTTCCTCCTCTACGTAAAGGGTTAAATTGAGTAGCGATGATGCTTTTATATTGATAAGCTGAATTAACTAAGCCTTGTAACTGTATGCTGTGAAGTCAATGAAAGAAGAATACAGCAAATTCGGGGTCACTGTCAAAATAACTCTCGCAGCAGTATTTGCTACACTCGTGTTTATAGTGACTTCACAGATTCCACCAATACCCATACCCGCTACAGGGGGTTACTTCAACGTGGGGGAAGCAACAATCTATGTTGCCGCCCTGCTTTTTGGTCCCTTTGTGGGTGCTTTTTCAGGAGGAATAGGTGCAATGCTTGCGGATATTTACTTGGGCTATGGGCATTTTGCGCCTGGAACATTGATAATTAAAGGAGTGGAAGGCGCAATTGTCGGCTTCTTAAATATCAAACTTAAAAACCGTATTCCAAACCCAACTATACGAGCCATTATCTCAGTTATAGTTGGTGGTCTGGAGCTGGTTGCGGGTTACTTCCTTTATGAAACTCTTCTTGCTATGCTCTTTCCGGGCTTAGAAATCTTAGCGATTGTTGAAATTCCCTTAAACATCGGTCAGATGCTAGCAGGTCTAATAATAGCCGTTCCGATCATGCATGCAGTGTTGCGTATTTTCCCACAGCTTAAAAGCCAGATTTAATAGATGAATAAGTATGAAGCTGCCACCTGGAAAAATCCCCGTAGACCTTCTGAAAAAAGTTGTTTTCAAGAACCTAGGTGCCGAACGCAAAGAAGTCATTGTAGGTCCTTCAGCGGGTGTCGATGGAGCAGTTTTAGAGTTAGGCGGCAAGTCTCTAATTGTTTCCATGGACCCTATCACTGGTGCGGTTGAGCGAATCGGCTGGCTCGCTGTTAACGTGAACGCTAATGACGTAGCCACTTTTGGCGTTGAACCCGCCTTCCTGTTCTCATGTATGATGCTTCCAGAAAACGCGGAGAAAAAACTCGTAGAAACTATTAGTTCTCAAATGAACGCAGCAGCTAGAGACTTAGGAATAGCCATAGTTGGCGGACACTGCGAATCCACGCCTAGCTTGTCCAACCCGATAGTTGTGGGTTGCATCTTAGGCTTAACAGAAAAGGGATGTTACGTAACCGCAGCCGGAGCAAAACCAGGAGACAAACTCATCTTAACAAAAAGCGCAGGTATAGAAGGCACAGCTATTCTAGCCACAGATAGAGAGCAAGCGCTTGAAGAAATCATGAGCAGCACGATGTTGCAAGCGGCAAAGGCTTTTTACACTCAGATAAGCGTTGTGAAAGATGCTTTGACGGCCTGCAAAGCAGGAGGTGTTCATGCTATGCATGACCCTACTGAAGGTGGCGTAGCGGGGGGAATCCACGAAATGGCTGACGCCTCGAACGTGGGCGTAAAAGTTATTGAGGAAGCAATTACAGTTCAGCCTGAAACAGCTTGGATCTGTAACCACTTCCAGATTGACCCGCTGCTGCTAATCGGGTCAGGCGCGCTAGTCATTTCAGCAGAACCGCGAAGCGCAAGCGGGATTGTTAGAAACTTGCAGAGTGAGGGGGTTCTGGCTTCTGTTATTGGTGAGTTCACGGAAAACCCAAGCCACCGGGTGCTAACGCAAAAAGACGGTAAAACAAAGGCTTTGCCGAGGCCGCTGTCAGATCATCTGTGGACCGCGCTGAGAAGGTAATAGTTCTTTTGCGCCTTGAAGGGAGAGTTGGATGAACCAGTGAAACATGAAAACTGGATAGAGGAACATGTATTCGTACATGTGGGAGTAGATAAGCCCGCACCTGAATTCAATAATAGCTTGTGAAACCCCGTTTTGCAAGTTCCAATTTCTTGGCGGCTTATAATGTAAACAGTAAACTTCGTCACCAACCACCGTTTTGTAACCTTTCTTTTCAATCCATTTGATTATGTACGCGTCTTCATAAGCATGCAACTCTTCAGGGATTTTTATGTCCTCCACAGCTTCGTGGCGGATAAGCGTGTCGTGCATCCCACCTCGGAGACTGAAGCACTGTTTGGCAATTAGGCTCTGTAATTTCAGGACACATTTGTTTCTCACGTTAGGAACGACGTCGATGTTTACTCCCCATACGGCTCCAACATCGCTCTTCACGTTTTTTTCAGCTTTCCTGAACCATTCTCGTCCGAGTATTACGTCACTATCTACGAACATGAACCAGTCTGTACTGACCTGCCGTATGCCTTTCTCTCTTGCTCTAGCTCTTGAACCATTAACTTTCAGAACTTTAACGTTACCGTGCACTTCATTGACTTCGCTTATTATTTTTAGAGTGTGGTCGGTTGAAAAACCATCAACTATTATCAAGTTTTCGACGGGCACATTTTTGTAGACTGAGGCTAAACACTTTTCAAGTAAGTGTTCACTGTCTTTTGTAAGCACCACTACGTCTATTGGCTGCATTGTCGTGCCCCTTTCATATTTTTGTAAAAGCCTTATGCTTTGATAAACGTTAATGTAATGAAACATTTGGAAATAAGAATTTATCTAATTTCCAAACAGAGCCACAAGTTTTTTCTGGTTATTTAACTTCATTAAATTTGAACGCCTCTGTGTTTCAGGTTTATCGAAAGAAATTGGTACAGCGAATATGTTGTATAAAAACTGTAGGCAAGAGATAATTTGAAGAGCAAAGTTAGTCTGCCAGCCCTGATAGACTCGGATATTATTTTTAAGCTGCCCCGAACAGTCCAGACGCTTGCAGGTCTGTAATGAAGGCAGTATGGGTCGTAGCATGCGATTAGCTTGTATCCTTTCTGGGTTATCCAATCTTTTATGTAAGTGTCTTCAAAAACATGGAGAATCTTGGGGATTTTTATGTCTCTAACTAATTCTGTTCGGATAAGTGTGTCGTGAGTTCCCCCGCGAAGGTCAAATATCTTGCGCGTTATCCATAAGAACATTTTACGAATAGCATTATTCTGGAGTGTAGACCATACTTCTATTCCCCAGATTGCACCTACGTTTTGACCTAAGTGTTTTTCTGCTTTTTTGAACCAGTCTTTACAAAGAACCGCATCGCTGTCCACGAACATGAACCACTCGGTTTTCACTTGGTCTATGCCTTTCTGTCTTGCTGTGGCGCGTGTTCCATTGTCCTGTATAACCAAAACGTTTCCATGTTTCCTTTGGAATTCGCTTACTATTTCTAATGTTCTGTCAGCTGAATGCCCATCAACGACTATCAAGCGGTTAAGCGGAACGTTTTCATAAACCGCCTTAAGGCACTTTTCAAGTATATGGTCGCTGTTTTTTGTGAGTATAACCACGTCTATGAGCATTTCAATTATTCAACTGCACTGTTTCCTAATTAAGATTCTCAATCATTCCCTCATTTCATACTTAAACAATTCTTTCAGCAAGCGAAAACTTCCAAATCTTATTTAAAATTCTCCATAGTAGTGAAGTGCAAAGTAAAAGGGGGAACATATGGCTCTTATGAACTGGCACCGCCATTATGAAGTCAGATTTGGCTCAATATTTTATTTCACAGAAATGCTGTACCGACTCACAGATCTTAAAGTTTTAGTTAATTTCAAAACCATCTTAGGCGTTGGAAGCGGCAGAGCCTACACTGAAAACCTGTTTTCAAAAGACAAATTCGTAGTAGCATCAGACATAAGTGCTAAACTGGTTCGCATCACAAAAAAGCACGCAAGAAACACAACAATGTTCATGGTTTGCGATGGGTTCAAACTTCCTTTCAAAACTCAGAGCTTCGAATGCGTTTTTTCTCAAGGTCTTCTAGAACACTACGATTTGGAAGCGGCAGTGCTGCTGTTAAAAGAAATGGGACGCGTGGGCGAAAAAGTAGTTTTCTCTGTTCCTCTGGACAAGTACAAAGGTCAAGTTTTAGGAAAAGAGTATCGTAGAAAACGCGAAGGCTGGCTCAACATTCTTTCAAATATCTTCCAGTTCACAAAAGCGCTGCTTTATTTCAATAAGAGAGAAGCCGTTTTCGTAGCAAGCAACAAACAATTATCGAAAAATAATAGCTTCGGAGAAGTTGAAGTGCTCAAAAAGATACTTTTGGTCCCTAGACCTTCTTCAAAAACCAACTGATCCTGTTGAATAAACGTTCAAAACCTCCACGACTATAAAGGGCAATGCCGCTTGTTCAGCTGCGGCAACTCCTGCTTTCTTGTTTCTTACAAACAAACTAGCCCGATTTTGCCTTATGACTTATATAAGTGTGGGCTAGGTCTATTAAAACAGCCACAACTTTCATGTACGGTGCTCGATATTTGACTATAAACTTAAGAAAGGCGTCCAGAATAGCGATTGGCGCGCTCACTCCTAACCGTCCTCATCATGCTCAGTGGCTGATTACGCGGAAATGTAATTATCGCTGCAGAGGTTGCAATGTTTGGAAGGAACAAGATAAACGGGAACTATCCACTGAAGAGGTGAAACGCGGGCTAGACATTCTAAAGGACCTCGGTATTGTAGAGCTCGTAATTTCTGGCGGAGATCCGCTTTTAAGAAAGGATGCTCCCGAAATAATAGAGTACGCTTCAAACCTTTTCGTAACTACAGTTTACGACAACGGGAGTATGGCTAAACAGAATGTTGAGGCTTTACGAAACGTGGATTTCGTCGCTCTCTCACTAGACAGTTTAGACCCTGAAAAGAATGATTACATAAAAGCTGTTCCCGGAGCTTGGAAAAAAGCCATGGACGCCGTGGAAACGCTACACAACGAAGGCATAAACGTGAGCGTGACGCCTACGATTTCACAGTTGAATCTATACGAAATCGTGGATATCACAAACTACTTCACCAAAAGAGGAATTCCAGTTTGGTACTGCCTTTATACTTATGATCAAACTGGTGACGAGCAACAGCTTTTCAGAATAGGCAAACCCAACGAAGAGTTTGTCATAAAGGACAAGCAGGCGATGGTTAAGCTTTGTGACACTCTTATCGAGATGAAAAAGAGTAACAGCCGAATTTTCATAACCACCAAACTGTTGCAGGCGCTTCGAACGCTCTTTCTCGAGGACAAGAGAATTTGGAAATGTCGCGCGCTTCAGAACTTTTTGGTCTTAGATCACTTAGGCAGAATTGCTGGTTGTCATAATCACAAATTTGCAGGATCAGTGTTTGATTTACCAAAAATATGGCATAGCGAAAAATTCAATTTGTTGCGGAAAACTTACAATGAATGTACGCAGTGCGCATACTTGTGTTATATTTTTTATTCGCTTCACGGGAGCCCTTATGGAAACTTAGTGCTGGCTAAAGATCAGTGGAAAAACGCCAAGTTTCTCTTAGAGAGGTAGCACTAGAACCTCCAAGCTCGGTAAAACCTCAACAATCTTTGCCATTTTCTATCAGCGATCTGTTAAAATTTTGCGCGCGTCTCCTTACAGACTAATTCTAGAAGGTAGCTGTATGACGGAGCTTTACGTTTTAAAATTGCAACATCGCCTTGTTACTAAAGACTAAATATCTTCGTAAAAACTATGCAGAATACTATTCTTCGTTTTTGAGGACAATATTATCCATTACCATACATAATGTCTGAAAAACTTCTTCTGCGTTCAAGTTGTCAGTGTCCAAAACTAAATCAAACGGCTCGAAATCTTCGCCTATCATGAAGCCGTAAAGTTTCTTGTAAATAGCTTTTGTTATTGTTTCTTTTTCCTTCAGCACTTGCAATGCTTCTCTTACAGAAATTCTGTCTCTCTTGGCTATTCTTTCAGCTCTCTTTTCTACTGAAGCAATTAACCATATTTTGAAGCCAGTTTTGAGCAGCCAGGGCATTGTCCAACTGTCTAAAAGAACACGCCCTTTTTGCGCGTATCCCAGGAGTTTGTCGTCGACCGCCTTGTCAAACTCAAGGTTTTCTTCTCTCCTCTCTAAAAAGCGGAGACCATCTGGGCTTTCCCACCATCCGTGATTGGAGGAATCGTATCCCTCCTCTGCCGCCAAAGCCTTCAGCGCGTCGCCTCCTGAATAGTATTTTAAATCGTATTTTTCGGCGAGTTTCTTGCCTAACGTGCTTTTTCCAGTTCCAGCCATTCCTGATATGCAGACTACGATCTTTTTTCTTGAGACGCTCTCCGTTTTTTCGTTTTTGTTCATAGCGCTCAGCCATACGTTCTTATGCTATGGGTGTTACGCCTATTATGCGGGAGGCTAGAGTGCCGAAGAAGAATGAGCAGATCATATACCAGTATATCAGAGGTATGCCCGTCGGAGCGAGTCCCGGCAAAACCGCTACAGCGTTTGCCCCAAAGGTGGGGATTAGAAAGAACCACCAGATTACTATGTAACTCATGGAAATCGGGAACAATATCATTTGGGGCTTCATCATTTTGCTTTGCATGTTTCTTATTTGTGACTCTTTTTTCCTCAGTTTCTCAACACGTTTCGTGTCGTTTGCGCGCATAGCCTGCATCAGCTGAGATTGGTATTCAGATGTCTCCTTCCGCATTACTTTGTATTCTTCCCATCCACATATGCGAGTAATTAGAAGGCGGTTAATACCCATGTTAAGAAACGAAATAGTAACCGCAATAAGCATTATCACTAACGTCGCTAATGGAACAACTGTAATGTCAAGCATTTTTATTTCTCCTTCCACTGCCTATTTGTTTTCTTGTTAATAACCATTTTTGCTTTCAAAAACTTTTAGGCGTGCAGGGTTACATTTTTCTCAAATTGTTTGGCAAGGGTTGCCACAAAGAATAGCGCGGTTGAAGGGTCAAAAGTGGAAGGGTTAGAAGTTAATCCTCTAAATTTGGCAAAAATTCAATAATTTTAGCAAGTCGTTCCACTAAAACTACGTCAAATTTTTGGTTGTGTTCGATATCTGCGAGCGAAAATAGCCTTCCCATAATAGACTCCATTGGAATATTATGGTTATAGCTATTCTTGTTGCTTACGCTTCGAACTTCGAAGTAGTGCAAATAAATTATCTGAAAATATTAGCATCTTTATTTAATTTTTGGCTTTTTAATAAGTCAGAATTGAGATATTTAATCTAAAATACTCGTGTGCGGACTTTTGAGATTGTGTTCATGGTCCGTTTTCTACAAAGATATACTAAAGACAGCCATTTTTTATTGTTTTTGTTTGATACACGGTTTCAATTCGTTGGCTCTCTTACAACAGCCTTTGCGGCTGTCAAACTCTGGGCAGCTAAAACAGGTTGTAGCTTCTTGTTTTTCCATTATACTCTGCTCTCCTTATTGAGTGGATTTGCATCCAGATGTATTCTTGGAATAGTTATGTGAAAGCGTTAATTTATTTTGCGTTTTTAATCAGCTGGTTTCTTACGGAACAGAATAGAATATTGTTTGATTTTTAGACCAAATTTACCCAAATCAAGAAGACAGGGTGTTTGTGAAATGAAATAAGCGGAAAGAATTACGGAATCATAATTCATCTCATAAGTTGATAGATGGCAAAAATGAAGAATATTAGTAGTTAGATTTTTGACATTTTGGGAGGGTGAAAATGGTAGAATATATCAAAGGACTCCCATTTGATAGATGCCATCAGTGTAAAAATTGCACAGCATCCGCTGCAAATCTACCAAAGGTGCCCTAAGAGACCGCAATAAGACCTTTGTTACTAGTACAAAGTGAAAAAGGAGACAAGAGTGCACAATCTGAAGAGTTAGAAAGAATAATGTGAGTCCCAACTAAGTCATTTAAAGACTGCCTCTTCTCGTTTCGTTTTGCGCAATCTATTTTAGGTTTATTAAATACTACTAACATGTGGTGTTTCATGGGTTTTCTAAAAAAAGTAAAGGATAAAACTGAAAAATCAGTAAAGAAAGTCGGGGAAGAAGGGGCAAAGCTGGGTAAGAAGGGACTCAAAGAAACCAAAAAGGTAGCGAAGAAAGGCGCTAAAGCAACTAAGAACGCTGCAAAAAAGGGCGTTAAGGAAACCAAGAAAACTGCTAAGAAAGTAAAGAAAAAAGTTACGTAGCGATTATTCCGTAATAAGCTACCTCCTTTCCTTTTTCTAATTTTCGTATTTTTTCAAATCAATTTCCAAAGTTATTGCAACTGAATCCCATATACATTCAATAGATCTGCTCAGGAGGTTCAAGGATGATTCCAGTTTTCAATTTGAAAGATCCAATTGTTGAAGCATTCAATGCTTTAGGTGGTTCTGTCTCACTCCACAACAACGGAATATTTAAGCAGTAGCTTTTTTCCATTCGGTCATTAAGGTCTCGTAGAGTCTATCGTCTTCTCTTATGGTTTCGTACCATCCTAGGTTGCGCGCGATTTTCTGAGCGATTAAATGATAACATAAGTGTATCTCTTTGTCTAATACTCGAAAGTAGAAGTCGTCACACATACAGAATTCAGCCTCAGACATTATCAGGTAGTCGCGTTCTCTTCCAATGACTATCCAGACGATTCTGCCGCTTGGTTTGAAAACGTATTTTTTCACTCGATTTTCTTTCAATGCGCCAAGGGCTTTTGTAAATCGTTGACCGAAAAGCTCGTAGAGTTTAGTCAGACTTTTGCCAGATAGTTTGCCTTCTGATTTTGCTTCACGGCAAATAGCGTTTAGCGCGTCGATTTCCGAATTGTCGTTCATTTTGGCACAGGCTTTTAAGTAAAATAATGGAAGTGTTGAAAATTTTGGCTGGTTAGTCTATGTCTATTGGTTCGCCTTTCGGTGTCGTTGGCGCTTCAGCTTTTGGGAATACAACTTCCAGAACGCCATTCTTGTAGAATGATTTTGCTTCTTTCACTTTTACTTTTGTTGGCAAGGCAACTTCTTTGTAGTATTTGGTTTGGGGCGTGTTAACGGATACCGTCAGTGATTCTTCTGTGCCGTGGAGTTTTATATCTGTTTTTTCTACGCCAGGCAGTTCTGCGACTACTCGGATTTCACTGTCCGTTTCAACTATGTCCACTAATGGTTCGCGTTCATTTTTAACTTGTGGACCTTTGAGGCTCTTTTTGATGTTGCCAAACTGCCGGAATTCAGGTTTGCCGTCAGGACCAATTTTCATGCTGTAGCCATATACGAAGGGACCCAACTCTTTAACAGTTCTACCGTCGGGAAGTCTGCGTTCTTTGACATAGTCTTTTGGGATTTTTTCTGCAAAATTTTTAAATTCTTTTTCCATCATTTTTTCCATTTCACGAAACATGCGATCAACGTCGCCGAAAAAGGGGTCTCTATAGAAAGATTTGCGCCTTTTTTTGAACCATTCTGGATAATCTTCATCGTCTTGTGATATTGCTTTTCACCTCATTAAATTTGAGTTCGCCCTTTTCTATAAGTTTTATGCTATCTCCTGTTGATTTTGGTATAGGTTGTTCATTGAGGATGTCAAGCTGCAGAACTAATGTATTTGTCACCACAAACATCCTGATGATGGTCGAGCAAAAAGCCAAAACGTGAACATAAAGTAACGTAGTATTCTATTCTAAAAGTAAATAAATAAGCTGCTTATAACATAGAAAAACCTGAACTGGGTGAATTTGAGTGAAAAGATCCGCAGTGATTCTCGCGTTTATGGTTTTTTCAGTGGTTGCTCTTGTGCCGTTTTCTCTTAACACTCGAATGGTTTCAGCTCAGGATAGCTATACTATACAGCGGGTTGACCATGAAGTAGAGATTATGTATTCTGGGCACGTTGTCATACGTGATACAATACAGTTGTCTGGGCAATTAACGGGCGACTTCTTAATGGGGTTCCCGTATAAGTACGGTTCCTATGTTCTTAAAGGCATGGCGTATGATGCCAACAATAACGTTTTTCCTTTAAGTCTTGGAGTGGAATTAGCTGAACTTACTGGTTTTTACGGCGCGAAAGTAAGTTTCCCACAAATAGCTCCTAAAATTTTCACTGTAGTTTTCATTCTTTCGAATAGTCTTCTAAGTCAAGATTTAAACGCAGGTGTATTCACCCTCGATTTTCCAGCTTACCCCAGCTTCACACAAGAGGTTGAGCGTTGTAACGTTGCAATTATTCTTCCTGATGCTCCAGTAGCGATAGAAGTAACAAAGGATGATGGAGAAGTCAGCGCAGCAAGTTACGTTAAGGAGAATCTGCCTATGTTCACTTATTCCACAGCTGTTGCTAATTTTTCACTATCTGGTGGCAGTATTCAAATAATCAGCATGAAAGAGTTAAGTCGTCAAATCAAAATAAGCCCTGTAGGGGATATAGTTGTTTTTGACAGTTACCGTATTACAAACAACGGTGCCAGTAGCTTACTTTCTCTGAAAATAGGGTTGCCTCTTGACGCTTCAAATATTGTTGCAAGGGATGAATTCGGCAGAATTCTAGCACCTGATGTTATAAATAGCAACGGTGATACACGCTTCGTCAACTTCACATTTATATCAGCTATAACTAGCCGTGCATCCACCCGGTTGACGGCTGAATACACATTGCCCAGCGTCTCTTCTGAGACCTCATACTTCACGTTGAACTTCGATCTTTTCCCCGACTTTGACTATTACGTTGAGGCTGCAAGAGTCACCTTTGTTCCTCCAGAAGGGGCAAGGCTTATAACACCACAACTTTCGTCAATCGATTCTTCTTCAAGTTTAATAAGAGAAATCTTTCAGGAGACTTTTTCAATTAGCAGAGAAGGAGTCAGCAAAATAGATACGGCTGTTCCTTCTGAAGATGTTCTGCAAATTGAGTATAATTATAGTCCTCTGTGGTTGTCTTTTCGGCCTGCTTTGTGGATGTGGACTTTAGCCGTGATCGGGTGTGTGGTTGTAGTTGTCTGGAAAAGACCTAAAACTTCAGTTCCATTCCGAATTGCGACTCCAGAAGCCTCTATAGCTCTTAGTCCCGATCAAGTTAGAGCCTTTACCGAAGCATATGAAGATAGAAGCAGGGTAACCTCGGAATTAAAGGTCCTTGAAGAAAGGGCTCAGAAAGGCAAGATCCCAAGGCGTAGGTATAAAGTGCAAAGAAGGACATTGGAGGTTCGTCTTGACAATATTTCCAAGGGTATATCTGGATTGAAAAGGGTTTTCCGTAGTGCAGGGGGTAATTATGCCAGTTTGGTTCGGCAACTTGATGTTGCAGAAGCTGAACTTGTCGAGGTTGAAACGAACATTAGGACTATTGAGGTTCGACATAGAAAGGGTGCATTGCCTTTAGACGCGTACAAACGGTCACTAGCTGATTATCAGCGGCGGAAAGAGAAAGCTGAAGCGGCAATTAACGGAATCTTGTTAAGACTACGTGAAGAAATTCGTTAACCGACCTAAACACTTTTATTTTACTGCGGGATCTTCAACCAAACTTACCAGAGGTATAGAACATGGTAAAAATAGTAGTGGATAATGATAGGTGCAATGGATGCGAAACTTGCGTAAACACTTGTCCAGTAGGCGTCTACGAAATTAAAGACGGCAAATCTGTCCCAGTTTATGTTGACGAGTGTCTTGTCTGCAGAGCATGCGAAGCGCAGTGTCCTGAAGGTGCAATTCAGGTAATCGAGTGAGTTTCCGCTTCGCCACGTTCGCTTCAGCCATTGCTTATAAAATATTTACTCTCAAACTCGATTTGAGAGTTACTTCCTTTCTTTATCCAAAATTTGAATTGATGCAGTTTTTGTCTTATCTCTCTCTATAAATGGAAAAAGCGATTTTAAACAGCAGTCTCTTTAGGGATTGTGAATTTTGCAGTTCTAACCGTTCAGCTATAAGGCTGAGAAAAGTACTGCAGCAGCTCCTTATACAACAAAGGCAAGTTCCGCAAAATCAACAGTATCTTTGATTCGTAAAAAAGATAGGTATTATACTTCACCTCATATTCTAAAGACATAGGCAAACATAAGCTCTCAGTTTCAGCTCCACTATTTTTTCGCATTAAATTACATGCGACTGATGAAAATAGCTTTAGCAAATCTAATATATATTTAGAAACATACTGTCATTTCGTAAACTAAGGAGATAAAGGAAATTGGTCAAAAATAAGACAACTGCTTTGACTCTTTTGCTTTTGACGTTGCTTGTCGCTGCTACACCACTATCTTTGTTGTCAACAGCGAACGCTGTCACATATCACTCTTGGGTTTACTGTGCTGTTAGCCCACGTGTTATAGGTGTCGGTCAACCTGTGCTGCTTCAATGGTGGACCGCAGATATGCCACCAGACATCGGTGAACAGGAGGGTTATATTCCTGGTGACAGAGCTGGATGGTATGATGTAGGATGGTACTTGACAGACCCTGATGGAAACACTGAGACTTTGACGCTTAGTAAGCCAGATCCAGTAGG
>Ga0209536_100003843_pt1 | contig 23905 bp, 19 predicted proteins | sample DeeMarSeWOR28_12_FD_187461 | JGI IMG/M metagenome (GOLD analysis project Ga0209536, IMG submission 187461) | Marine sediment microbial communities from White Oak River estuary, North Carolina - WOR-2-8_12 (SPAdes) (version 2) | ecosystem: Environmental > Aquatic > Marine > Intertidal zone >...
CGTATATAAAAAAAACAATTGAAAATACATTACCCGATATCGAAAAGGTATCCTGGGGTATTGATCGAAAATCCAATTATCACATCAGGACATCAAAAATCGAAAATAAAGGTACCCTGATTACTATTCAAAAAGAGACCCGGAAATTATCATTTTCTTTTCCTTTCAGCGACAATGCTTCCATCGAAAATATTATTCATGTGATCATTTACCTGATTCATGCGGGATGGGAGGAAGATCAAATTCAGGAAGGATTACTAGGTCTTTCAAAAATCAGTATGCGGCTTGAGATGAAAAAAGGCATCAATGATTGTTATATCATAGATGATTCATACAGCAATGACCTGGCCGGATTGGAAATTGCCTTAAATTATCTCAACAATCAAAATCAGAGAAATCAAAAGTCGATTATCCTGACGGATATTTTGCAATCCGGATTATCTTCGGCGGATTTATATCATAAAACATCCGCCCTTCTAAGTCATTTTAGTCTGAATCGGATTATAGGCATTGGCAAGGAAATAAAAAAGATCAAGCCTTATTACAAAGGCTCACAATTTATTCATTTCGAAAATACGGATTCCTTTCTTCAGCATTTTCCCTTTGAACAAATTAATAATGAGATAATCCTGATTAAAGGAGCACGGAAATTTGAGTTGGAGAAGGTCGTTCAGAAATTACAGGAAAAAATACACGGTACCGTACTCGAAATAAATCTTGATGCCCTCAGTCATAATTTAAACATTTACCGGTCCTTCCTCAATCCAAAAACAAAGATCATGGTCATGGTAAAAGCCCTTGCTTACGGGAGCGGGAGTGTTGAAGTTGCCAACTTACTGGAATTTCATAGAATCGATTATCTCGGAGTAGCTTACGTCGATGAAGCCGTTGAATTAAGAAAAAATGGCATCAGTCTTCCGATTATGATTATGAATCCGACATTGGAGGCCTTCGAAAAAATAGTTGACTTTCGACTGGAACCTGAAATATACAGCCGGCAATTATTGATGGATATTGATAAATTCTGTCGGCAATCGAAAAAACTGATCCGGATTCACCTTAAGATTGACACCGGAATGCACCGTCTTGGATTTCAAATGAACGATCTGGACCAAATGATTTCGATCGTTATTTCCAATCCCTATTTAAAGGTAAAAAGTGTATTCAGTCATCTGGCGGCAGCTGATGAAAAAGATCACGATTCCTACACACATGAACAGGCGGATAAATTTTTAACAGCCGTCGAACTCATTAAATCCAGAATTCCGGAACCATTTATCATACATCTTGCCAATTCGGCAGCCATAACACGGTTCCCTCAATATCATTTTGATATGGTCCGGTTAGGAATCGGATTATATGGATTCGATAATACCATGGAGGTTTTTGATCGCTTAATTCCGATTGGACGGCTAAAGACAAGTATCAGCCAGATTATTCATCTAAAGAAAGGGGATTCGGTCGGATACGGAAGAAAAGGCCGGGTAGATAAGGACAGCACCATTGCAACCATCGCCATTGGATATGCGGATGGATTTCTAAGGTCTTTCAGCAATGGAAAAGTAAGTGTATATATTAAAGGTAATCTTGCGCCCGTCATAGGGAATGTATGTATGGATATGACCATGGTCGATATTACCCACATGGACGTCCAGGAAGGAGATGAAGTAATAATATTTGGTATTGAACGGCCGCTTTACCATCTGGCGCGGGCGATCAATACCATTCCATATGAAATTTTAACAAATGTAAGTGACCGGGTAAAAAGGGTATATGTGAGCGAATGAAAATTAAGTTTTTACCAATTCAAAATATTGATCGAATATTTTTCTCGGAATCAGCTTGGTGGGAATATCACTTCCCCACTTCGGCGTAATTTCAAACAAATCATTGAACGCTCTTCCAATGTATTTGTTACCAATTTCGAAAGTCCCCGGAAAATTTTTGTCGCTTGGTTGCCTGTTGCAGACATAAAATATTCTGTATTTATCCATAGGTAGATTAGAATTAATTAAATTTTCCTTATTTCAAGTTAACGAATTTTAGTTAATGTTGGTTAATTTTTTTTAATATTATTTGTCAGCTGGTATTCTGAATGGAAATATTCTAATTTCCAGATTTTTAGAAAAATCCAAATTTTTTTTTTGTAACTTCGGGGGTTTAGTTTTGAATATCCGAAATGTACTATTTTTGAGAGAGTAGATTTTTTTTTGTGAGCGGAAATATATGATGAAAATTTTCTGGGGATTCATCTTAGTTGGAATTACGATTATTCAGATTCATGCCAATGATTATTCGATCATCGAGGAGGGCAATCGGAAGGGTCTTATCGACAGTAAAGGCAAGATCATAATTCCTCCATTATACGATGATATAGGGTGGAGTGAAGGTGGATCGGCCGTGGTTGAGGATGTTATTGGCTATAAAATGGGTGAATTATGGGGATTGATCAGCACCCGGAATATCAAAATTACAACTCCTGATTTCATTCGGCTAATCCCATTCGACCACCATCACCTGATCGCATCGAAACTGGATTCATATAAGTTGAATGAAATATATGGGCTTGTAACCTTATCCGGAAAAACTGTCCTTGACTTCAACTACGCCCATTTGAGGGTGGGAATAGGCCATTTGATTGCCAGTATCAAAAAAAATAGAACATTTTACTTTGGGATCCTGGATATGAAAGGTAATCGGCTGGTGCCTTTTGAGTTTAAAAACATTGAGGCTGTCACCCATCATATATATGCACTTACTGATTTCGATGACAAAGTTTCTCTCGTTAATACCCAGGGAAAACCCCTTATTAATTTTTCAATAAATGAAATTTATTCAATGAATGATCGCTGGTTGATCTATGACCAGGAAGGGAAATTAGGAATCCTGAAAAATAATGGGGAATTATTAACCATCGCTAATTACATAAAATTTAAAACCATAGACAACAGAACCATTAATGCGTTGCCGCAAAAAATATGGCATATTTATGATTATCAAAATGAATTGAAGCAGACACTCGATTACGAACGGGTGGAACCGATTGATGAATCATTATATAAAGCGAAAAGATCCGTTTATTCGTTTATTATTGACGACGCAGGAAACATATCCTTTAAAATTAAAGATTCCGATATTGATATTTTAAATGATTCCCTGGCCACCGTCAGACTGAATGGTAAACAAGGCGTGATAAACTATTCGGGTGAAATGATAGTTGGTTCTCAATTTGATTCCATTAAAATTGCCGGGGCAAACTTACTGTTGTTTCAAATTAAAGGCCTGAATAAAAATTGGAGAATTGCCGATTTATCAGGTAACTTTTTATCTGACGAAAAATACGACAGGATTCACATTATAGATGATGAATATTTTGCCGTTTCGAAAAATGAGTTTTGGGGGATCGTCAATAAGAAAGGAATAGAAATCATTCCTCCCATTTATGATACGATCTATGAAGTATCCAACCACCTTTTTCTTATTGGCTTCCATGGGGAAAAGGGAGTGGTTGATGCGAATGGTGAATGGAAATCCCTTCCAAGAAAAGGGGATTTATATTTATTGGAGGATGATAAATATCTTATAAGTTCCTATTATGGAAGCTCGGTGATTTCTTTGAATGGTCAAGAACTTCATCATTCTGAAAACTACCTGATTCCCATATTTAATAGTTTCATAGAGGAGGATTATCGTGCCAAAATGGGCCTTTTGAATTCAGCTTTTTACCGAATCCTTCCGGTGGAATTTGATACGGTGGTTGCTCTGGCCGAAGATTCTATTTTTCTTTTTAAGAATGAAAAGGGCTGGGGTTCCATTGATTCGAAAGGGAATATTCTATTTCAGGATGATACCAGATTCCAGGATATCCTGGGGTACAATGAAGGCTTGATCGGGGTAAAGATCGACGGGGAATATGGATTTGTGGATCTTTATGGACGATTGAGAATAGCGAACCGTTATCAGGGAATCAGTCTGTATAATGAAGGGTTGGCTAATATTAAAATTTTAGGCAAATGGGGATGCATCGATAAAAAGGAATCGATTATTATCCAACCCTATTACGATGAAATTCTTCCATTTGTTGAAGGACTTGCCATCGCCAGAAAAGATGGAAAATGGGGTATTATTGATAATCAGGGAAGAATAAAGATTTCTTTTGATTACGACCGTATACAAAGAATCCAGAATGGTGGATTCATCTGCATCCTGGATAATAAATCAGGTTTGATTGATCCAAACGGATTTCTCAAATTCTATCCTAAATTTGACTATCTGATGGATCTTCAGAATAATTATGTCCTTGTAAAAAGAAAGGATAAATATGGATTGATGACTTCCGATGGCATCATTAAAATTCCCATTATCCATGACGATATGATTCATGATCCCATTAACAACGTAATGCTCGTATCCGAAAATCCACAATGGGAGAAGATAATAATCAGCACTGAATAATAACATCTGGCTTGCTTATTGCGTTACGCTTTATATGAAAAATAAATTTAGCTTCCTGATTTACCTTTTAGGTTTTATATTTCTGATACAATTAAATGCATGTACACGTCCGGAAGCACCTGTATTTGAAATGATAAGGGATATTTCCTTGAAAGAAAGAACCAAAGATACGGTGACCTTGACTGCCTATGCTGATTTTTATAATCCCAACAATTATAAAATGATATTAAAAAAGGCTGATATCGACTTACTCCTCAACGGAAAAAAGATTTCTTCTCTTCATCAGGAATTTGATCTGATAATTGAAAAAAGATCTGAATTTTCGGTGCCACTTGAAGCAACTTTCTCACAGGATCAAATTAATGGCAACCTAATCAGTTCGGCAATAAATATCCTCCTGGGCAGGAAACTTACGATTAATTATGAAGGGAATATCAAAGTGAAAGCCTACGGTATCCGGATCCGTGTACCCGTAGAAGGTGAATCAAAAATAGATATCCGGGATCTTTAACCAAAAAATCCGATCTGGATTATACTGCTCCTTAAAGAAAATCCCTGAGATTTCAGATTTATTTTGGACTCGTTTTTTTTCTTACTATATCTTCCACGATCGACTTTCCATGAAGCCGACCGTTTTCGATGAATACTTTTTCCGTGTGAATTCCGGCTGTAACCGTCCCTGCTACGTATAAGCCGGATACATTGGTTTCAAATGTATCCGGCTTATAATAAGGTTCAAGTGTTACAGGTTTTATCCGGATACCCGCATTTTTCATAAAACGGACATCCGGAAGGTATCCGGTTAATACGAAAACATAATCTGCAGGTATTCTTACTTCCTCAGCCATTTTCAGGTCCCTTGCCAATACATATTTATCCTCAATCCGGAGGGTTTCATGATTATAATAAGCCCGAATATTTCCCTCCTTTATACGATTTAATAAATCAGGAACAAGCCAGTATTTAGCCGTTTTTTTCATATTCTCCTTCCTGACAATCAAAGAAACATCCACTCCATGGCGATATAAACTCAATGCAGCTTCCACGGCCGAGTTCCCAGCACCTATGATGACTATATGCTGAAGTGCATATGGATAGGGTTCATCATAATAATGTTTGACATGTGGGAGGTTTTCTCCGGGAATATTCAATTTTCGAGGAAAATCGAAATAACCCGTGGCAATGATCACATGCAAGGTCTGATAGGTTTCACCATGACTGGTCGTTAGTTGAAAAACCCGGCCCATTTTCTGAACGGATTCAACTTTACAAAATAATTTGACCGGAAGCTTGTAATACTCTACTACCTTCCGATAATAATTCAGTGCTTCCTCCCTGGTAGCTTTTGGTTTGTCGATTGTGAAGGGAATATCACCGATCCCAATGTTATCAGCCGTTGAAAAAAAAGTCATTTGATAGGGATATCGCCGGATGGATTCTGCGAGGGTACCTTTTTCAACTACAAGTATCTTAAGGTCCTTGCGCAGCGCTTCTATTGCACAAGCCAATCCATTGGGCCCACCCCCAATAACGATCAAATCAAATATATCTGAGCTCATAAATTGGTTAGATTTCTGATATTTCGGAAAATAATTTTATCTTTAAGTAAAATAATAACTACCAATTTATTAGATTGGTTTTAACCACTGATCGCAAGCTTTATTTTGGGTAATCCCTCTGCACTTTTTTGAACAACAAAATTAACGGGATAAATCTTTTTTAATAATATCTTTTATAACGTTTATTTATGGATCATTTATACGAAGAAAAGATAAGTCATCTGAATGATTTAATTAATCTATCAAAAATAGATGGTAATGAGGCCCTGAATGAAGTCAATTTCATAAATTCGGTGGCCGACAGATTGGGAATCAACAGAAGCGATCTGAAAAAAATTAAGGAAGAACGTGATCAGGTATCTTTTGCTCCACCTGCCACCATGTATCAGATAATGATGCAATACCATCGCCTGATTATATTGATGGGTATCGACAGAGTTATTACGGATGAAGAAAAGGAATTATGCCTGGAATTAGGTTTAAAGATGAATTTAAAAAAGGAAGCGATCGAAGAGATAATTGATAAAGCCATTGATACCCCCCGGCATGTTATTTCAGTGGATGAAATTGAAAAGATATTTTACAGGCATTATAAAAGCAAGTAATTAATAATGGATCAATCGATCGATTCAAAAATATGTTTTACGGCTATAGGTTGATTCGTCCGGAAGATTTCCTGCTGATTTTTATTCAGAACGACCATCGTAAATTCTGTAACATCTATTTCGTAAAAAAGACGTAATGCCGCAGCATCCTTTTCCAATAAAGGCAAACCGTCCGGTAAAATCCCCCCGCTTGGAAAAATTTCAAAAATTATCAGGTCTCTTTGATCTAATCCAAGGGGATCCTTTCCTAATTCCAGTATGGCTTTTTCGTAATCTGATGAACGGTTGCCGGAAGAAAAAATAAGAATTAATTGATGGTTATTTTTATAAGCCTTGATAATTTCAGGGGGATCATCAAGCTGAACGATAATCAAGGAGATAATGACAAGTAAAATTTGAATCATTTAAATAAGAAAAACCAGCCAGATAAATAAAAAAATCCAGGAAAAACTGATAAAATTCCAGAATGTTTTTAAAACTTCCAAGCGTGTCCGTTCACTGGGCGATGTAAAATACAATAATTTACTTACCGGATCAATGTTAATATTTTTTGATTTGAAGAGAAAGTACGTCGCATAAACCAGCGCAGTTAGTACATGAATCATATGGTATCCGGTAATCAGGAACAGGTACGTCCCAATTACATTATTCTTAAAGGTTAATCCTTGGAAAACGAGTTCCAGCCAGCCGATAAATTGAAATAATAGGAATACCGTACCCAGCAGAAAATATCTGAAAACCTGCCTTCTGATCGATTCAATATCGTCCTCATTATAAGACTTCAAGATATCCTTTTTGAAGTATCCCCCGATCAGGATTATCACCGCGGCAACTATAAAAAATTTGGGTAATTTGAGATTCGAAATAAAATCATGATAACCTACGGTTTCGATTGTAAAAGTAATCAGCAAAAAGATCAGGACAAGAAAACTACCCAGCAGGATCAAATGGGCCAGCATTTTATGCGGATGCCATTTTTCAATTTCCTTAAATCCGGAAAATAATCTGTTGGAAGTATCTATTCTATCCTGTTTCGAAGGCATAATTAATCTTTATCCTATCTAATAAACCAATAATCAAGGAGGAAGGTTATATTAAAAGCAATAAAAAAAATCAAAATTGAATTTTTAAGGCTTTAGAACCTAATTTTGCACTCTAATATGTCGTAATTTGAATTATACGGATTTTCTTTCTTTATATACGGGTGATGGGTTTATTCAGCACGTCGCGGAACAAATAAAACCCAACACAAAACAACGTATACAATTACGCGGACTATTTGGAAGCCTCGATGCCGTCCTTCTGGCTGCTATTTGCCGGTTAAGCCATCAGAATTATCTTGTCATCCTGCACGATCGGGAGGAAGCCGCTTATTTCCAAAATGATCTCCAGAACCTGATTCCCGAAAAAGAAATCATGCTGTATCCAAGCTCCTACAAAAAGCCTTATGATGTGCAGGAAACAGACAATGCCAACGTTCTTTTCAGGGCAGAAATTCTAAATAAAATCAATCACAAAGATACCAGGGGAACACTCATTGTGACCTATCCGGAAGCCTTAACAGAAAAGGTAATCAATAAAAGATCTCTTCTGCTTAATACAATTACCTTAAAAACCGGTTACAAAACTGATTTGAATAATTTAGTTCAAAGGCTTAATTCATACGATTTTGAAAAAACCGACTTCGTGTATGAGGCGGGTCAATTTTCAATCAGAGGAGGAATCATCGATATTTTTTCCTATGCCAACGACCTTCCCTATAGATTAGAGTTTTTTGATGAGGAAATTGAAAGCATCCGTACTTTCGATCCGGAGACACAACTATCCGTCGATTCTGTAAAAGAGATACACCTTATCCCAAATATTCAAACAAAATTACATGATGAGGAGAGAGAATCATTCTTCTCGTTTTTACCTGTAAATACAAAGATTTTCATTAAAGATTATGAACTTACCCTGGATGTCATTCAGAAACAGTTTGAAAAAACGGAAGACTTGTTTCATGATATCCTTAATAAAAGCGGGCAAACCCAAATTATTCTTTCGCCTTCGGATATTTTTGAAACAGGCACTGCCCTTGGAGACTCTTTAAACCAATTTACATGCATTGAATTTGGAAACCGATTTTACCATAAACATGCAACGAAATTAGAATTCGATTCCCAGGGGCAACCTTCCTTTAATAAGAATTTTGAATTGCTGGGTAAAAACCTCGAGGAAAATCAGGATAAAGGATATGTAAACATTTTTTCAGCAGAGTCGGAAAACCAGATTGAAAGATTAACTTCCATCTTTGAAGAAATTAATCCATTTGTCTCTTTTGAATTCATTCATACTGAATTCAGAAGCGGATTTGTTGATCATCAACTTAAAATAGCCCTGTATACAGATCACCAGCTTTTTGAGCGTTATCACCGGTATAAAATCAAACCGAAATTTACCAAGTCGAAGGCCCTTACACTCCGCGAATTACAAACCCTGCAACCGGGTGATTACGTTACGCATATCGATTACGGAATAGGGCGATTTGTCGGCCTGGATAAAATCGAAATAAACGGTAAAAAACAGGAAGCATTAAGATTGATTTATAAAGACGATGACCTGCTATACCTAAGCGTTCAATCCCTGCATAAAATTTCAAAGTACAGCGGGAAGGAAGGAAAGCCTCCTGTCATGAGTAAACTGGGGACCAGGGATTGGGAGTTGAAAAAGAAAAAAGTTAAAAAACAGGTAAAGGACATTGCCACGGATCTCATAATGCTATATGCGAAAAGAAAAGCGAGTCCCGGCTTCTCTTTCAGCCGTGATAGTTTTCTGCAGGCGGAATTGGAATCTTCGTTTATCTATGAAGATACCCCTGATCAGGCAAAATCAACGAACGATGTAAAATACGATATGGAAAAGCCACATCCGATGGACCGTTTAGTATGTGGAGACGTGGGATTTGGAAAAACGGAAGTGGCCATCCGGGCTGCCTTCAAAGCCGTTGCGGACAATAAGCAGGTGGCAATCCTGGTGCCAACCACTATCCTTGCCTTTCAACATTACCGGACTTTTACGGATCGTCTTTCCGAATTTCCGGTTAAAATCGAGTATATAAGCCGATTCAAATCATCCGGATCGATAAAACAAACCATTCAAAACCTGAAAGAAGGGCGGACAGGCATTGTAATCGGAACCCATCGTCTTGTAAATAAAGATATTGAGTTTAATAGTCTCGGATTACTAATTATCGATGAAGAACAAAAATTTGGCGTAAGTGTGAAGGAAAAATTAAAAGAAATAAAAATCAATGTGGATACATTAACACTTACGGCAACACCCATACCCAGGACCCTTCATTTTTCCCTTATGGGAGCCCGTGATTTGAGCATCATTGCCACCCCCCCACAGAACCGGCAACCCGTTACAACTGAAATTCATACCTTTCATAAAGGTCTGATCCGGGATGCAATCAGTTTTGAACTGCGTCGAGGCGGACAGGTCTTTTTCGTCCATAATCGGATCCATGACATTGATGAGATTGCGAATATCATCTTCCACCTGGTTCCGGATGCCAGAATTGCAGTGGCACATGGTCAGATGCGGGGTGAAAAACTCGAAAAAATCATGCTGAAATTTATTGAAGGTGAATACGACATACTGGTTTCTACCAACATAATTGAATCCGGCTTGGACATCCCAAATGCAAATACCATCATTATTAACCGTGCTCACATGTTTGGATTGTCCGATCTGCATCAAATGCGGGGTCGCGTCGGTCGTTCCAACAGAAAAGCCTTTTGTTACCTGATTACTCCGCCCACCGCCGGTCTTACCGTAGAAGCCAGGAAAAGGTTAAAAACCCTGGAGGAATTTTCAGAACTGGGGGATGGATTTAAGGTAGCCATGCGTGATCTTGATATCAGGGGAGCAGGTAATCTTCTGGGTGGGGAACAGAGTGGTTTTATCAACGATCTGGGTTTTGACACCTATCACAAAATACTTGACGAATCGATTCAGGAATTGAAAGAAACCGAATTCCGGCATTTATTTGAACAGGACCTAAAGAAAAAAACAGAATTCCTGGTGGAAGACTGCATAATCGAATCCGATTTTGAAATGCTGATCCCTGAATCGTATGTAACCAGCATCAGTGAAAGACTGAATTTATATGCGCGCCTGGACAATATAAAAAATGAATCCGAATTGTCAGCATTTATAAATGAAATCAGGGATCGATTTGGAGAGATTCCTGAATCGGTTGATACGTTAATCGAAACTGTGAGAATCAGATGGATTGCAGAAAAATTAGGAATCGAAAAAATGATCCTAAAAAACGGGATACTCAAAGCTCAATTTGTTGATCCCGGGAATAAAGAATATTACAATTCGGAAATTTTTGGAAAAATTCTGCAATACATCAAAACAAATCCAGCTGTATGCCGGCTAAAAGAATTTAGAAATAAACCCGTTCTTTTCATTGAGAATATAAATCATGTATTGGATGCGAAGCGAACACTTGAAAAGATACAGTAATCGCCATTATTCAAGACTAATTTTTAAACTACTTCTTTAAATTTATGGAACTGATTTATATTCAATTAGATACGTTTGGGAGTTTATCTTGCATAATCATAATTTCAATAGCCAGTCTTGAAGCCCTCGTGGTGCCAATCTTATTAGGGTTGGTTCTTTATTTTGCTGAATATCAAGTATTTGTGTCTTATCAACCCTTCCTCTTTCCTTGCTCCCTCGCATCGTATCCATAGTAAAAAATAGGAACGAGATGCTGAAACTAATGCGCATCGCATCGCCGGACCTTTATACCGGTATACTTGCCTACCGAACCGCTCCCGTGAGCAGGTAGCCCGGGCCGGCTGCAGACCATAGGCTACTACGAATACTTATTCCAAGTGGCCCAAGCCCAGGTATTAATCGGTAATAAGGACTCTGCAGAAGTGAATGGCCGGACATTGAAGGTGAAGCGGATGCCTTCCTGCAATCAGGCCTACCTGCCTGCAGGCAGGCAGAAAAATAAATGAAGATTCTGGGTTAAAAAATCATGGCGACTATACAATAAATCAGTCCCTTTCGGAGTATATATCTTATAGAATCGATCTTATTGATCTTGGAATATTGTAATATTTGATTAAAAATTTTACATATAGTTTGTTTTTCTTGTATTATTGTTACAATTTTTGCGCAGAATTAATGCTTATCTTGTTTAAGTTTGTAAACTAAGAGTTAATTCTTAAGCAAATTTTAATGAGATTGTTTTAACAGGTGAACGTATTTTGAATAAAATTTTGTTATGAAAACATTGATTTATTCCTTAAAAAATCTGGTGTTTTTCAGTGCCATTGCTACCATGATTTATGCATGTGGTGGAAAAGGCACTCCAACAGCCACCAATCCCGGAAGATACAGTACCGCTACAGGTCTGGAATATAATTCTGACGAAGGATTCCAGGTAGCTGAGTACCGCGGTCAGCCAGAAGGCCCTAATTTAGTTTTTATCGAAGGTGGAAGAACCGTTCTTGGTTCCTTTGAAGAGGATATCCTCCATTCCAGGGATAATATAGAAAGAACAGTAACGGTAGCCTCCTTCTATATGGATGAAACGGAAGTTGCCAATATTCACTGGCTTGAATATCTCCATTATGTTAAACTTGATTCTCCAAGAACGGCTTATGAAACCGCCTTGCCCGATACTTCTGTATGGGCCCGGGATCTGGCATTTAATGATCCGTATACGGATCATTATTTCAGATATCCGGGATTCCGGTTTTATCCGATTGTGGGTATCAGCTGGCGTCAGGCCATGGATTATAGCAATTGGAGAACGGCGGTTGTAAACCAGAAACTTGCCGCGGACGCCGGACTGGAAGAATTACCCGCAGAAACGGGTGGCAGAATTCCCCTGGAAACAGGCGTGGTATTACCTGACTACAGGCTTCCTACCGAAGCGGAATGGGAATATGCCGCACAGGCATTGATTGGGACACAGTGGTTGGATGAAAACCAGACACACCGAAGATTGTATCCCTGGGATGGACACGCCTTGCGGAATCCTTACGGCAAACAAATGGGATACTTCCTGGCTAATTTCAAACGGGGACGGGGCGATTATGCCGGTATCGCAGGAAAATTAAATGATGGTGCGATGATCACGGCCTACATATATGAATATCCTCCCAATGATTTTGGATTATACAACATGTCTGGAAATGTTAATGAGTGGGTTCTTGATGTCTACAGGCCACTTTCCTTCCAGGATATGGAAGACCTCAACCCGGTTCGAAGAGGTCCTTTCGATAAAAATGCAACGGAAAATGCCAATATTGACGATCCGGAGGATTGGTACGAATGGGATTCAAGGCAATCCATGATCAGTGACCGGGTTCGGGTTTACAAAGGTGGATCATGGAAAGATGTTGCTTATTGGCTATCTCCTGGAACCCGAAGATTTTTATCGGAAGATTCAGCGACTGCCACCATTGGTTTCCGTTGCGCTATGATCCGAGCTGGTTCCAATTATTGAGCTGATCTTATTCTATTATAAAGAATATGAGCCCCGATGTACCGGGGCTTTTTTTATTTGGCAATAGCCAATGCAGCCAGACTAATCTTACAATCTACCGCGTCCTGGATCGCCTTTGCACAGGATTCCAGCGTAGCCCCGGTAGTTACGACATCGTCAGCTAACAGGATGTGCCGGTCACGTAGATTGTGAGCATGACGAACCTGAAATATACCTTCCACATTCTCAATTCTTTCCTGACGGCTCTTATTGGTCTGCGTCTCGTTGTTCCGGATCCTTACGATCTCCCCGGCAGACCAATTCGTTTCTAAGGCGGTTGCAATACCTCTGGCAAAATAATCAGCCTGATTGTATCCTCTTTTTTTCTTTTTTTTGGGATGCAGGGGAACCGGAAGAACCAAATCGATACAAGGATCAGTTTTCCGGGCTCGGACCTCCAATCCCAGCATATATCCCATCTGCTCTCCCAGTTCCGGCATTCGATTATACTTGATCTGATGCAGCAGTTTCTGCGTAATACCCTTTTTATAAAATTTAAGAAAGGCATAGAATGCCACATATCGATACGATTGAAGAAAATGCAGGAAGATATCATCCTGATATAGCTCATGGCGATACCTGGGTAACTGATGAATGCATTTCAGGCATATAAAACCCTCTCCCCTTGCCAATCCCTGATTGCATAAGGCACAGGTTCGGGGAAACAATATGGAAAGAAAATCACGGAACATAGCTGGAATTGAAGTTCAATAATTTGATACCAATGGTTCAGATCAGGTGATCAAATGAAATAAAATAAATCAATCAATAATTTTAATTTTATCGGATGTATCGAGGGATTTACCCTTGAAAAACGGAAACTCAAAGAACCTATTCGGATCTTTACAGAAACTTCAGCCAAATAAAAGATGTAAAACATTAACTATCTCCATGTTGTGATTTGCCGGTCGAAGGATTAAAGATCCCTGAATTTTTTGAGTTAAAATAATGAATATATCTTTGCCTTCAAAATATCTGTAACTATGAATCCAGTAGAAGAATTCCATCAGTACAGGAGCCGGATGAATCTAAGGATCCTGTCGAACCAGAAAAAGATAATAAAACGGATATTTAACCTGGAATCGAACGCATATGAGGATGGCAATCCGGATAAAAAAACAAAGGAGTTCATTGGATTGCCTGCTCACTCGCAATTAAGTGCGACTTTGTTAAATACCACCTTGAAAAATGTGCTGAATTGAAACTTTATACGCGGCAGGTACTTGAGGCAATGTCCGTTTCCACCCTGATAGGTGGTACGATCATCATCCCACACCTGCGAAGAGTTGTTGAATATTGGGACGAATTATATAAACATGTACAGGAAAGATCTTGAAACCGCGAAACGGTGGGAAACGGTACTTGACAGAATCGAAAAAACCTTTGGCAAAAGGCCTCGGGATATTAACGCAGTATTATTTCTAATCGGTGTTCACGAGTTGGGTATGGGTGCAAAACGTTTCTCGAAGGAAGAAAAACAAGACCTGATTCACATTGCATTATGTAAAATATTAAGTCCCGCCGGGTATTATGAACTGGAAGGAGTTGATTCAGATGGGTGGCCCCACTGGAAGCTGTTGAGGAAATTGCCCTATCTGGATATGCTTGAGCAGGAAAAATTAATAAAAATGTTTATTATTGATTATTTTGATAAAGAAATCAATTTTTAATGAAAATATACTCCTATAATGTGAACGGGATACGATCCGCCATAAACAAGGGTTTTATTGACTGGTTGAAAACCGTTTCTCCTGATATTTTATGCCTGCAAGAACTTAAAGCACATCCCGGTCAGATAAATGAAAAGGATTTCACCAGATTGGGATATAAAATGTATTGGCATCCTGCGGAGAAAAAGGGATACAGCGGGGTGGCTATTTTGTCCAGAAAAGAACCTGAACATGTAGAATATGGAAGTGGCATGAGTCAATATGACAAAGAGGGACGAATATTACGGGCGGATTATAATAATTTCTCATTAATGAGTCTATACATTCCTTCAGGATCCAGCGGAGAAGAGAGACAATCTTTTAAAATGAAATTTTTAGGTGAATTTTTATCTTATGTGGCCAATCTAAAGCAAAGAAAAAAGAACCTGATCATATCGGGTGACTTTAATATTTGCCATCGACCCATCGATATCCACAATCCGGTATCCAATAAAAATTCATCCGGTTTTCTTCCGGAGGAACGGGAATGGGTAACTCAGTTCCTGCAAACAGGATTCATTGATACTTTCCGGTTTTTCAATGATCAGCCGCATCAATATACCTGGTGGAGCTTCAGGTCCAATGCAAGGTCGAAGAATCTTGGTTGGCGTATCGATTATCATATGGTTACGAATGAAATGAAGAAACGGCTGGTGCAAGCAAAGATATTTATGGATATAAAACACTCCGATCACTGCCCTATATTACTGGAAATCAATTAAATTTGATAATCCGGTGTTATTATTAAATAGGTATACATGAATCTCAGATCCGCTATATTTTTTCTATTCCTATTTTCAATCGTATCCTGCTCTAAGAAGGATGAAAATGGTGACGAAGGATCTATTCTCAGGGATGCGAGGGGGGAGCGGTATTATGGCGGAATTTTCAGGCTGAATGAATCCGAGTTTATAAAAAATCTTTTCCCTCATAATATTACCGATGCCTATTCTTACAGGGTAGCCACCCAGATATATGAGGGTTTATTTAAACTCAATGATGAAAACCTACAGGTGATTCCCGGATTGGCGGAAAGTTACGAGGTTGACGAGTCTGGGAAAATATATACCGTTCATTTAAAGAAAGGTGTTTTCTTTCATGACGATGCCTGTTTCGCGGATGGGGTTGGTCGTGAGGTGACGGCCGAGGACGTCAAATATTGCTTCACAAGATTGTGTACCCAACGTCTGAATAACCAGCTTTTCTCTTCTTCGTTCAAAAATGTTCTACTGGGCGCCAATGAATATTACAATGCATCAGCCGGAGATAAAGCACCGGATTTCGAAGTGAGAGGACTGCAGGTAATGGATCGGTATACCATCCGCCTTATTCTGTTGGAACCAAATTCAATTTTTTTAGTTACCCTGGCAATGCCCGAATGTTTTATTTATCCAAAAGAAGCCGAAGAATTTTACGGTGTCGATATGCGAATAAAAGCCGTCGGCACGGGGCCCTTTTATTTGACCAGCGTCGATGAGGATATTTCTCTGATACTCAAGAAAAACAACAAATATCATGGTACCGATGAATTCGGCAATACATTGCCCTTCCTGGATGCCCTCAGCATTCAATTCATAAAAGATAAAAAAACTGAACTTTTTGAATTTCGCAAAGGGAATCTTGAAATGATATACCGGCTTCCGACGGACTATATTATAGAAGTATTAGAGGATAGGGCCGGCTCAACGCCCGGGGAATATAAAAATTATGAATTGCAACGAGTACCGGAAATGATGACACAGTTTCTAACCTTCAACATGCAGGATCCTCTTTTTAAAAATAAGGATGTAAGAAAAGCTTTCAGTTATGCTATTGATCGAGAAAAAATACTTGATTTTGTGTTAAACGGAGAAGGATACGAACCTGGGAATCATGGAATTACTCCACCGGTTTTCTCCGATTACGACATAGAAGACATCCAGGGTTATAAGCTAAATGTGGACTCCGCCCGGTATTTTTTATCCAGGGCGGGATATCCGAATGGAAATAAATTTCCGAAAATCGAGATGTTACTTAATGCAGAAGGTGAGCGAAATACAAATGTCGCGGTGGAAATACAGAAACAATTGAAAGATAACCTCAATATAGAAATAGAACTGACCATACTGCCCTTTGCACAACTCATCGAAAAAAGTTATCAGGGTACGTTTCGGTTCATCCGTACCGGGTGGGTTGCTGATTTCCCAAGTGCCGAAAATTTCCTGTGGCCATTTTATGGTCAAAATCTCCCAACAAAAACAGGTAGAATATCGTATCCTAATATTGCAAGATATCGGAACTCAAAATTTGACGCGTTATACAGGTCGGCTTTAAATGCAAAATCGATTGAAGAAGCCAACATATTTTTTAAACAGGCAGAAAGGATCCTAATGGAAGATGCTCCGATCATTATATTATGGTATGATGAAGGGTATCGACTCATTCGGTCCTACGTAAAGAATTTTCCAAACAATCCTATGCAATACAGGGATTTAGGTGAGGTGTACTTTGATAAACCCAGGCAAATTAATTAAAATAATAATCTTTTACATAAAATAGTAAGGCAGTGGAGGAAAACGTGATTCAGAAAAAAATAAATGCGTATAAGAAAAAGTATTATATAAACTATTTTATAAAAGGGATCATCGTAGCCTTATCGCTTCTGTTGAGTGCTTTTCTTTTCTACAGCCTTCTCGAATATTTTGCCAGATTCGATACAATAACCCGATCTATCCTGTTCTACTCCTATCTGGTACTTTTGATCCTCGTTTTTGTTAAGTGGATCCTGATCCCATTTACGAGGATTTTTATTTCATCGCTCCAGCTATCTCACGAAGAAGCGGCATCCCAGATTGGAAAATATTTCCCTTCGATCAGCGATAAACTATTGAACATATTACAATTATATCATCTATTACCTGAAAAAAATCTCCTGGTGCAGGCCAGCATTAACCAGAAATCACGAGAAATTAATCATTTTTCTTTTGAAAGGGCCATATCGTATTCCTCCAACCGGAAATATATCCTTTACCTTCTGATTCCTTTTGTAATCGTAGTCTTTCTAGGATTATCGTTTCCGAAAGTAATTCAGGAGAGTACGTTACGGCTGGTCAATCATAAAGTGGAATATAAACCAGTGGCTCCTTTCCGTTTTCATGTTGATAATGAGGATCTTATGGCCTTTAAAAATGAAAATTTTGATCTTATCTTATCCATTACGGGCGAGGCAATTCCTGAAAACGTATATCTGAATCTGGGTGAAAGGAAAATCAAATTAAATTCGAACAATAAAACGAATTATACTTATACATTCCAAAAATTATCGAAGGATGTATCTTTTCATTTCGATGCAGCCGGATTCAGTTCGGAAAATTATATGATAGAGGTTGTGAACCGGCCGAATATAAAGAATTTTAATGTTTCCCTGATGTATCCAGGGTATCTGAGAAGAAATCGGGAAACCCTTACCAACATCGGTAATCTTCAAATTCCGGAAGGGACTAAAATCGAGTGGCAATTTCAGACCCTTTTTGCAGACAGCATTTCCATAAAATTTATAAACGAAAACACGTCCCATTTCCTCTCAAATGACAATGACGACCTTTATTACTTCAGCAAGCAGGTAAAGAAGTCACAAAATTATGAAATATCCCTTTTCAATGAATATGCGTCCAATAAGGATAAAATAATCTATCACCTGGATGTGATCCCGGACGAATTTCCCAGAATTTCAGTGAATCAATTTTCGGATACGGTGTTATATGAATTCCTGATCCTGGGTGGTAATATATCCGATGACCATGGTTTCCGCGACCTGGGCTTATATTACCGGTTCATTGAGGATCAGGTGAACGATCCGGATAAAACTTACTCTAAGGTAGGTCTGAATATTGATCAGGGAAAAAATTCACAAAGTTTTTATTATCACTGGAATCTCGATAGTTTTCAATTAAATCCATCCAACCACCTCGAATATTACCTGGAAGTCCGGGATAACGATGGGATCAACGGGTCGAAAGCCTCCCGAACCGGTATCTATCGTTTCAGTATACCCGACCGGGAGGAGTTAAAAGAAGAACTCCGGAAATCCTCACAAAGTGCTGAAAATCAGATAGATAAGAGTCTAAAAAAGGCCCAGGAGCTGAACAGGAAGTTAAATGAAGCAGAAGACCGGCTGAAAGGGAAAAGGCAGATGAACTGGCAGGATCAGAAATTATTGGAAGAATTAATAAAGGACAAACAACAACTTACCGAAGAGATAGAAAAACTGCAGGAACTTAACGAAGCCAATAATTTAAAACAGGAGCGTTTTGACGAGTTAGAAGAAGAATTTAAGGAAAAAGTGGATCAGTTACAGAAACTGATGGATGAGATGCTCGATGAAGAGAGCAAAAAACTTTTTGAGGAACTTGCCAAATTACTGGAAGAGAAAAAAGATCTCAATGAAATTAAGAACATCCTCAAGAACATGGATCTGACCGAAATGAACCTGGAAAGAGAGCTTGAAAGAGCCTTGGAACTTTTCAAGCGGCTCAAATACGAAAAAAAGCTGGATGAGGTAATCGAGGAGATCAAAGACCTCGAAAAGAATCAGGAGGATCTGGCTGATCAGACAAAAGACAATTCCAATGAAATGGAGGAATTGAAAGATCAACAGGAAAATCTGAATCAGGATTTTAAGGAATTTCAGAAATCGCTGGAAGAAATGCTGGATATGAACCAGGAGCTGGAATTCCCCAATCGCATGGAAAATACAATCGAAGAGGAGAAGAACATTGAAAAAGAACAGAAAGAATCAATGGAGAACCTGGAAAAGGGAAAGCGTAATAAGGCGGCGCAATCCCAGAAAAATGCGGCTGAAAATATGCAGAAGATGTCCGATAAAATGGAATCTATGAAAGCGAACAGTCAAATGATGCAAATGGAAGCGGATTTTAATGATCTACGTGAAATTGTGGATAATCTTCTTACGCTTTCATTTACTCAGGAAGAAATTATGAACGGCTTTAAATCAATCAATCAGAGTGATCCCCGATTTATGGATCTTTCTCAAAAACAATTAAAGCTTAAGGATGACGCACAGGTTATTGAAGACAGCCTCATTGCGCTTTCTAAAAGAGTCCCGATGATATCATCCTTTATAACACGTGAGGTAAGTGAAATGAACAACTATATGGATGAAAGTGTGGAAGCACTCCGTGAACGTAAAAAGGCGCAGGCAACCGGAAAACAACAGTTTTCCATGACCTCCATGAATAATCTTGCATTACTTCTGGATGATGTCTTATCCATGATGCAACAGCAATTGGCTAATGCCATGGCCATACCACAACCCGGTCAACAGAAACAGGGAAACCCACAATTATCAGAATTGCAGAAACAACTTAACCAACAAATCAGCGAATTGAAAAAAAGTGGGAAAACGGGTAAAGAATTATCGGAAGAATTATCCAAACTTGCAGCTGAACAGGAAAAAATACGTAGAATGTTACAAGAAGAGGAGAAAAAGATAAATCAAATGAATGGCAAGGAAGGTTCCCTTGGGGATATCACGGATAAAATGGAAGACACCGAAATTGATCTGGTTAATAAAAGATTAACCCAGCAGTTGATACAGCGGCAGCAGGAAATACTCACCCGCCTGCTTGAAGCCGAGGATGCTATGCGGGAACAGGAGCTAGATCCGGAAAGAGAGGCAAAAACTGCCCGTGAAATCCAGCGGGAAATACCCCCTGAATTTGAAAAATATTTAAAAACAAAGGAGAAAGAAATTGAGCTTTTACGTACTTTACCTCCGAAATTAAACCCGTATTATAAGAAAGAGGTGATGGATTATTTTAATAGATTAGAAACAACATTCAAATAATTTAATAATGAATTCAATTAAGATTCATTTCCCTTCACTTGAAGAAAATATAAGGATTGTTGAAAGTTTTATCGATAACGCCAAGGAAAAGTTCCGGCTTGATGATGATATTTATGGAAATATTATGGTTGCCGTTACCGAATCGGTCAATAATGCAATCCGGCATGGAAATCTAAATGATAAAAAGAAGAACGTTTATTTATCCCTGTCACTGAACGATAATATCATCAAATTCATCATTAAAGACGAGGGATTCGGCTTCGATTTCCATAACCTGCCCGATCCCACCTCTCCTGAAAATATTGATAAACCCAGTGGTAGAGGCATTTTTTTAATGAAACACCTTAGCGATGAAGTGAATTTTAAAGAAAACGGACGTGTTGTTGAACTTTGCTTCTATATTAGCTGAAAATGGCTAAAATTTCTTTTTTTAAGGAGGAAGTTCAATTTAACCTGCCTGATAAAACCCGCCTAATAAACTTGATCGAAAACATAATCCATCAGGAAACCAAAAAAGAAATTAAACAAATTAGTTTTATATTCTGTTCGGATACGTATCTATATCAATTGAATAAAAATTATCTCCATCACAATTCCTTGACCGACATACTCACATTTGACTACTCCGAAAATGCGGGCATTTTGGAATCTGAAATTTACATCAGCATTGACCGGATTTTAGAAAACAGTAAAAAATATAATGTATCGTTCAAAAAGGAATTACACCGTGTCCTAATTCATGGAATACTGCATTTATCAGGTTTTGATGACAAAACAGAACATCAACGTCAAAAAATGCGTGAAAAAGAAAATGAGTATCTAACTTTGTATTACGAGTAATGTTCCACGTGGAACGTATAAAAAGTTATTGTTTATCAAGTGTTCCACGTGGAACACTTTCTGATTTTTGGGAATATGTTTAGGGAATATGATGTAATTGTCGTCGGGGCAGGCCATGCGGGATGCGAGGCAGCCGCTGCAGCGGCCAGCATGGGATCCAGTGTGTTGTTGGCCACCATGAACATGATGACGATTGCGCAATTATCATGTAATCCGGCCATGGGCGGTGTGGCCAAAGGACAGATTTTAAGGGAAATTGATGCGTTGGGGGGGTATTCCGGAATAATTTCGGATAAATCCATGATTCAGTTCCGCATGTTGAATAAATCAAAAGGTCCGGCCATGTGGAGCCCGAGATCGCAGAACGACCGATTGCGTTTTTCTGAAGAATGGCGTTTACAACTTGAACGCCTGGATCGAATCGATTTCTGGCAGGAAATGATCACCGGCATCCTTGTAAAAAATGGGGTTGTGCGAGGTGTCAAAACCGGCCTGGGGCTTGAAATTCAGGGAAAATCAGTGATTCTGACAAATGGTACCTTTTTAAATGGTATTATCCATATTGGTGAAAAACAGTTCGGCGGGGGGAGGACAGGAGAAAAGGCCGCTAAAGGCCTGACTGAAGAATTGGTATCCCTCGGATTTGAATCGGGTCGTATGAAAACAGGGACACCACCCCGTGTGGACGGAAGAAGTCTGAACTATTCCAGATTTGAAGAACAGAAAGGGGATGAGAATCCCGGTAAATTTTCGTTTACCGACACTCCTTTACTGACAAATCAAAGAAGTTGCTATATCACCCACACCAATCCGGAGGTTCATCAGCTGCTGGAGATGGGATTTGATAAATCGCCTATGTTTACAGGAAGAATAAAAGGAGTGGGACCAAGATATTGCCCTTCGATCGAAGATAAAATCAATCGTTTTGCCGAAAGAGAACGCCATCAGATTTTCGTTGAACCCGAGGGTTGGCATACAGTGGAGGTCTATGTAAATGGGTTTTCTACATCCCTGCCAGAGGATATTCAATACAAAGCCCTGCAAAAGATCCCCGGATTTGAAAATGTAAAAATGTTCAGGCCTGGATATGCCATCGAATACGACTATTTCCCTCCCACCCAGTTAAACCCTACCCTGGAAACCAAGCGTGTCCGTAACCTGTTCTTTGCAGGCCAGATCAATGGAACCACCGGATATGAAGAAGCGGCATGCCAGGGATTAATGGCTGGCATCAACGCACATCATATCATCCATGACCATGAACCCTTTACCCTAAAAAGATCGGAAGCCTATATCGGTGTTTTGATTGACGATCTGATCAACAAAGGAACTCAAGAACCTTACCGGATGTTCACCTCAAGAGCCGAATATCGCATCCTTCTTCGCCAGGATAACGCCGATCTGAGGCTTACCGAAAAAGGATACAGATTGGGACTTTCTTCAGAAGATCGCTTTCGGCGCGTATTGGATAAAAAGGAAAAGATATTACAATTGCATAAAGAGCTTAAAACCAGAAAAATTGAGCCGGATCAATTCAATGAAGCTCCTTTAAATACATCACCCATCAAGGAAAAGTCTTCCATAATCCAACTACTGAAACGCCCAGAGCTTAGTATATTTGATCTTCAGGAAAATAATTCATCCTTAAATTCCTTACTGCAAAAATATGATAACGAAATTATTGAACAGGTTGAAATTCAAATTAAATATGAGACGTATATTGAAAAAGAAAAGAAACTGGCTGATAAAATTGAAATAATGGAGGATTATCGCATTCCGGTTAATTTTGATTTTAACCGGTTGACTTCCCTGTCCACGGAAGGAAAAGAAAAATTAATTAATATTAAACCTGCCACGCTCGGACAGGCCTCCAGGATCAGCGGGGTATCCCCCGCCGATATATCAATTTTAATGGTTTATCTGGCGAAATAATATATGTACAAAAAAATTAATGCCTGTCCTGTATGCGGAAGCGAGGACATTGAAAATATTATCATTTGCAAAGACCTTTTATTGACGGGAGAAAGTTTTGCGGTAAATGAATGTCATGCGTGTTCCTTTCGGTTTACTAATCCTCGGCCCGATTCCTCCCTGCTTGGAAAATATTATGAATCGGATGATTATATTTCGCATACCAACCGGCCGAATAACTTCATTCAGTTCCTTTATAAAATTGTACGTATTTATACGCTCCGAAAAAAACTGAAATTAATCAATTCGCTCTCCGGTCATGGGGATATCCTGGACGTAGGATGCGGTACCGGAGAATTTCTAAAGATTTGTAAAGAGAATGGATGGATAACCTCCGGAGTGGAAACGAACGACCCCGC
>Ga0209536_100003844_pt1 | contig 23901 bp, 18 predicted proteins | sample DeeMarSeWOR28_12_FD_187461 | JGI IMG/M metagenome (GOLD analysis project Ga0209536, IMG submission 187461) | Marine sediment microbial communities from White Oak River estuary, North Carolina - WOR-2-8_12 (SPAdes) (version 2) | ecosystem: Environmental > Aquatic > Marine > Intertidal zone >...
TGATATTTGACGAAGGTTTCATTTTCCCGATCAAATTTATTTAAACCCCCACCTTCCGTACCAATCCACAGATCACCGCTCTGATCTTCGCAAATCGTTCTAACATTATCATGACTGATACTGGTCGGGTCATTAGGATCATGTTTGTAGTGAACCCAAATCCCCGCCGAAGGATCGAATTTATTTAATCCTCCACCCATAGTGCCGACCCATATTATCCCGAACCTATCCTCCAAGATCGACCAAACCATATTATTATTCAATCCACCAGAAAGTTGATCATTGGCAGAATAGTGTTTAAACGGCATAGAACTTTGATCTAATTTATTTACACCCCCGCTTAAAGTACCTACCCAGATGGTTCCTTCACGGTCTTCGTAGATCTCCCAAATGAAATCATCGCTCAAACTGTTGGGGTCGCGAGGATTAGATTGTATTTGGATAAACTTTCCGGTATCTGGATCAAAGTGATTTAATCCTTTTCCGTTCGTACCGATCCAAATCACATCCTCTCGGTCAGCAAATACTGCCCTTATCTGGTTGCTGCTGAGGCTATTAGGATCATGAGTTGAATATTGATAACGTATAAATCGACCGGTCGATTCAACAAATTGATTTAAACCTTCATCAGTTCCAATCCAGAGCACACCCTGGCTGTCTTTCGTTATCGACCAGACAGTATTATTGCTTATACTATACGCATCTCCAGGTACATTTCTAAATCTTTGGAATTCATCCTGTTCATGGTCGAACTTATTCAAGCCACCGCCACCAGTACCGATCCACAAATCATGATGAGTATCCTCCAATATCGCTAAAACATTATTTGAACTTAACGATGTTGCATCCCCAGGAACATTGCGATAGCGCTGAAAATTATCCCCATTTTCCTGATATTTATTAAGACCTCCATCAGTACCGATCCATAAATTTCCAAACGAATCCTCAAAAATGACATTTACGAAATTCCCACCCAAACTAGATTGATTTCGCGGATTAAACTGATAATGTGTGAAATGATCAGTCTTCCGATCATACCGGTTCAACCCCCAACCATTGGTCCCGATCCACAGATGGCCAAATTTGTCTTCGTAGATCGCTCTGATATCATTCCCAGATATAGCACGATCACCGGTTAAAGTCGGCCTGTAAATTGTTATTTCATAGCCATCATACTTGTTCAATCCATCTTGTGTCCCAAACCATAAATAACCAACGCTATCCTGAAAGATAGCAAATACTGAGCTCTGAGACAAGCCTTCATCCAAGGATAATTGATCAAAGATCAACTCACTAGCTTTGTTATTATCTAAACCTATCGCACCAGCAATGTCGCGATTCCTAGCGATTGACTGTCCTTTGTTCACCAAAGCCGGTGTGAGCGTCGGCTCTGGGGATATTAACGATTCAAACCAGGCACATGATAATGAAATCATTACCATCAGACCAACAAGGGTGATGGCTATTTTCTTTTGCTGAAAGTTAATCCCAATGAGTAGTTCTCTCATATAGCTCTTTGATCATATATTATCATGTCAAACTAAACCTAATACCAGTGTAATGATGAATTCGAACCTGCTTATTGATAACAAGCAGGTTCGTTGCATAACGGTCTGATTGAGTATTCTGTGATATTCCCAAAACACATCACAGCCTATCACCTTACAAGGTATGCACCACCTCCACCATTGCTGTTGAATGCAGCCACGACCGCTTGTGTGATCAGAATTGAAGCCAAAAAAACTATCGCCACAATGTACGCCACTCTTAATTTAAATCTAAAAGTTGATCTAGTTTGTCCTTCCCCTTGTCGATACCTTGCCTTATCTTTTCTGACCAATCTTTCAGTATCACTGATCTGAATTAAATCTTGATGGTATTCTTGAGCATAAGACTCATATACAATGCGTTCAAGATATCCATTCATAACATCCTCCTTGCCACTAAAACCTTCTCCTCTACTAATAATATAATCAAGGATCTCGATGACGTCATCAATCTAAAGGAGCATCTTTGCTCCTACCAGAGGATGGTTCATTTATAAGGACCTCTCTAAACGAATCGTTAGATAATATATCGAACGCAAATGTGCGTGAATTTCATAAATCCATAACAATTTTTGGACTTAACGGTCAAACAAGGTATAAGCTCCATCTTCAATGATCACCTCTTCGCTCCCATTTTCATAAATCAGAACCAGATTTGTTACCTCAATTCTGCCACCAAATGGAAATACCACATCCTTATGAACCACATTCCTTGGATCGCTGAAATCCTCCACTCCCACGACGCCTCCGATGTGATCACTTCGACCCGCCGCTAAATGAACTCCCCAAACTTTCTCGTCTTCCAACACGTTTCCGGTGACGATTGCTTTATCGTTGACTCCTAAGCCCAGCTCAGCGATATTCCTGCGGGCATCATCCAACTTAAAAAAATCTTGAATTTCCCCTGCGCAAGATTGATTCCCACTCACATCAACAACGCGATTTTCGCGTACTGTTATTAATGTTAATCCTTCACCACAGGGTAAAGGCAGGGTACCTGTGGTCTTACTGGGAACTCCCTTAATCTCACCCTCATAAGGAGCAATATATGCTTCACCTGACGGCAAATTTATTACCTTTGAACCGCTGCGTTCTGGATGTACTTGACCATCATCAACTTCAGCTTCACGGTAACGTAAATCAATAAATAATTCGTGACCGGTGGAAAAATTGATCTGTGCACCAGAAGCTAATCCCAATTTTTCTGCCAAAGCTTCTGCCCTCCGGGCGATTTCGGAATAATCTGCTGCTAGGGCAGTCTGCTCCATACTGGGAGATACCATCGGCATACTGGCTACTCGTAGTTGCGAGTATTTTTCAGCAAATACCATTAAAGGCGCTGTGGCAGAGAATTCTGTCATCGCAACAAGGATAGTTGTCTCTGCAAACATATCATCGAGGTAAATTTCTTCTCCTTTAATCTCACCAACCTCTGGCAGTGGTCCATTATGAGCGCCAGTCGCTGTGTAAAAAAAGATTGGCTTAACTCTAAATCCTAAATCCTGACCTAAATTTGTAAATGCCTCATGCCAACGTTCCGCCATAGATCGCCGGTCTGACCAGAATTGATGGTCAGGAAACCTGTTATTGGGTAAATCTACTAAAAATAAGACCTTGTCACTGGGTTGAGGAGCAAATACATCCATAAACAATTTTTCAAGATCAAGCTCTTTTGGTTCATGAGAGCATCGAAATCCTATCGATGCACTATACGCGTCTTCCAAATTATTCATCCGGTCCGTCGCACCGCTCCAATCGTGAGGCGGCATTTCCCATGACGTCCCCCCTCGAATAACCCGATGCCCATGGTCACAAGCTGGTGGACCGGTTGGATTTTGTCTTGGTGAGATTTGATAATATCCACTTCCATAACAATCTGCTACCCACTCAAAAACATTCCCTGCCATGTCTGATACACCGTAAAGACTTGATCCCGCCGGAAACCCTCCCACTTTGGTGGTATCTCCTATGTTCCCAGCAAAATTCAATCTGGATGCATCCGGTGGAGAATCTCCCCAAGGGTATTTATTAGCAGTTTCTCCTCGGGCAGCTTTTTCCCACTCAGCCTCAGTCGGCAAACGGCGTCCTGCCCACTCGCAATATTTTTTCGCTTGCTGCCAGGTAATGTTAATAACAGGGAAATCATCAAACTCTGGATTTCCAAAATAATGATCACGGGTTATGGAATTAGATTTCATAGGAGCATTGCATGCTCCAGCTTTGACACACCGGGAATACATACTATTTGTAACCTCGGTTTTATCCATCCAGAAAGCATCAAGATAAACGATATGTTCAGGTATTTCATCAGGCTGTCCAGAACTCGTCCCCAGCAGAAAATCTCCTGCTGGTATATAAACCATACTCATACCATCCCTATCAGAAATATATTCAGATCCCATTCGAAGTTGAGGATGAGGGGTTTGTGTGGAGTGCAAACCTTGCGCCAAAATACCATAACCACGCACACCTTGCTGAATAAGATGTGAGAAGTAGAAAATCGCGGTAATAAAAACAAAAAGTATAAATCCAACAATCCATTTGTTTCTTTCAGACATCCTCTAAACTCCTCTTCAACTATGCCATTGAAAGTTTTATTTTTGATCTCTAAACTATTGAAATTTCGTCGCCAGGTTCTAGTCGATCAGTAATCAATCGATCTGATTCAAGCGCATTCCAAGCCCATCTAATGATAACAATGAGCATTACCAGTGCTAATCCAATAAGTAATAAATTGTTAGAACGCGACACTGGAACAAAGATCACATAGAATCCTATGACGATGAGGATATGAGTCAACATAGCACTTTCCAAGCCATACCTCCAATAAAGCCAGCCAAGCAGTATACCAATCAAGCTGTTTGTAATAACCACCCTAAATCTCAAAATCCAAATATCAGGAACAGGAAATATCCCCCATAAATGTGCAATACCAAATATTATCCCAGCTGCAATTATGGCAACCCACATCACCAAATCACTGGGTCGGCCTGCCTCACCCCGATGTATGTAGCTGCCAAGCCAGACGAACATCGTCATCAACCCAAAGCGAAAAATCAGCTCCTCGCTGATGCCAGCATTAATGGCAACCAACAACCACAGCCAAGTCTTCGGGTATGACGATTCGTCAAGGTATGCAAACGCATCCAACACATTATTTTGGAACAACATAGCAAAAGCTGTGATCACTATACTGGTAAATAAAACTAGGATCATGCTCCCTAAACTAACGAGAATACATAATCCCACCACACCGCGTGCACGTACCCAGGTCGGCTTTTTAGATAAAATATTCTCAATAAATGGCAGTCCTAATCCAACTTGCCCACTCAGATACAAACCGAGCATCACAATCAATAACCCAACTGCGTAGGTGAATACTAATTGCATACATAAACTTGAAATCGAAGTTCCTCTACTATTCAAGGGTTGAGACAAAAATATGAAAGGTATCCCCAATAACACTGCGAATAGATACCCCCCGAAGCATATCCAAAACACTTCCCTTCTAAACCGACGGTGTGTGCCAAGTATAATTGGGCGCATGCAACACTCTCTAACAAAAGAATATCTTCACAAAGAGTGTACAAGGTTATTTAATTTTCAACACGAGTCGTAAGTATGGTTCTAATTACGAAATCAGAGGGGTTTCCAACAAATTCTCAGCAAGGAAAAATTATCTACCTGAGTGGTTTCCGATAAGTAAGGGATCGATGTGCTACTTCATAACCTACACTCTTATAGAGCCTCAGGGCACCCGATTCGTTACCAGCATCGACCCCTAGAGCAGTCTCCTCAAACCCCATTTCTTTAAACATGTGAATGCTCTGGGCCAATAGCGAGCGAGCTAAACCCCGCTTTCGCCAAGCCTTCCTCACGCAAATCTCTTCAGTATAGCCACGTTTGCGGTTGTATTCAAGATTCTCGTTCGCATTGATGTAGTTCAGCACCATACCAGCAACCTGATTGCCGTCCCATGCCACTTTCCATAAATGCGGATTAAACCATGGCGAACTCTTCCAATACTCATAATCCATTTCATTTACTGAATTGTGCCACCAATTCTCCGCAAAAGCCTCTTGATTTGCATCCCATACATTTCGATAATCTTTCTCATCGACTGACCTTACCTGCAACCCTTGCGGCATAGGTGCATCCGGTAATGGAAGCTGAATTGGCCTTACCATAGAATAATGATATCGAATGATTTGATACCCCTCTTTGATTAGTAATTGGGAAAGATCGCTTTGAGACTCAGGCACAACTCTCTGGAAATATTTAGGGACATCAATTGGATGCCTATCGGCAAAACCACGCAGTTGTTCTTCGCAATATCGCAGCATGACTTTCCCAATCCCTTTATCCCGCCACTCGGGAATTAGGTACCCGGATAGATTGTAAACCCAATCCCCGCTTGCTTTGACCTCCCAATATATGAAACTGAAAGCGATTATCTCGCCATCAATTTCACAGATCGTAATACGCTCGGTTTGTTCCTCAGGAATAAGTTGATATAAGTATCGTTTTACATCTTCCACAGTAATGCTTTGCTCTAGCCCATCAAATGATTTACAAGCATTAAATACTTCAACAATCGATGGAAGATCAATCTCTCCTCGGTAGCGACGGAATCTCAGATTCGGTATTTCAGGTACTTGTAGGAGTAAAACGAGATTATCGTAATCGATCACAGATCAGATCCTATTACGATTTGTATTTTAGAAACAACCATAAAAAACAAATTATGCTCTCGCAATAAAGACCTCTTGTTGATGGTGATCTGAAGCCAGGATTGGACCTTCACCCCTGATGATCCGCATAGACAACTATTTGAGACCGGGTTCTTTTCTTACTTCAATCAAGCGATCCATCAGTGCTAAACCCCTAGGGTTTCAAATGTGGTTAACCATACAATGCTGGCATAAACCAACAAAATAATTACACCCAATAATAACTTCATCTTCGTACTCATTTGGTCGCTCTTCTTTCTCCAATAATTCTATACCCCCGCCCCCCGAGATCACTGGCGTAGAGCGTCATGACTACCTGCCGCCGCACAGGTTAGTTTCTCTTCACCAATGAATCTCAGGGGTTCGGAGGAGCACATTTTATCTCTCTAAGCTGATGCATCAGCCAGAGAACTATAGCGTTTTTGAAGACCGGTTCCCCAAGATACCATCCGTTCTCCAATTCTGTATAATGCCAAGCAACATATCTGGTTGAATCGGTTGGGATTCCCGGTCAATCCTCGTAGTTGGCGCTGGCTTTGAGTGTGTATCAAAAGCGCCTGGTATTGATTTTCTATGAGTGTCACTTTCACCAAGTGATCTATGCCTGCCACAATCTTTCTCCTCAAAAGAATTCTAGGTTAATTCCCTTCAAACGAATCTATCCTACTGCAAGTTCACCTTTCCGCCACGACTCTTAACGAGTGATTCATACCCGCCTCAAGAGGGGTTCGGAGCGGCTTCTAATCAGTTCTTAACCAAGAGATAACATTCATGCTTCACTATTCCTTCATCGCTGGTCGTTCAACCATCAAGCTCACAACCGACTGACGATTCGGTACGCATACAGGATATCTTTAGTTTAGGGGAGCTGTCATCCCCCAGTAGGGGAAGATACTGGGGGATATTAGCAAGAACCCCCATCTTGTTGATGGAGGTTCAATAGATCCAATTGACAGTATAGAAACCGAAATCTTATGGAGATACCACACATCTGAAACCAACTGCACTGTCCTTCTCAGTCGGTGGAAGATTGTCCCTGATAGGCGTTCTCAAACGCGATTGCTCATAGATATAACTACCGCCTCGCATCACCTTAAAACTTCCGCTTTCAACCCCTGTTGGGTTAATCTGCGACTCTTCAGGATACTCCCCAAACCAATCCATTACCCACTCGAAGACATTACCTGACATGTCTTGCGCTCCTACCCAGCTGGCTCCATCCGGGTAAGTACCGACAGGTGCACTAAAAGTATATCCATCATCGGCATCCTGGTTTTTCCAGAATTCTTCACAGTTGTTGTCGCAATGATTGACTAATGTACTATCAAAGGTATCCCCCCAGGGATATAAAGAACCTGTCCGACCTCGGGCAGCATATTCCCATTCAGCTTCTGTTGGTAAGCGCCCACCAACCCATTCACAGTAATTTACCGCGGCTTCCCAATCAACACACACTACGGGATTATCTAGCTTGGTTTCATCGTTGAAATCCGGCGCACCCCATGTACACGCAACTGGTGCTTCACAGAGCCCATCCTCCACACAAAGTTTAAATTGAGCATTGGTAACCTCAGTCTGGTCAATCCAGAAACTATCCACGGTTACTTCATGTTGCGGTGACTCAAAACTGAAAAACTGTGGGTTGCAGTATGGAGCCTCAACCTGATTACACTGGGACAACGCGCTCTCGACCTGCTCAGGTGTGCTGCCCATCAAGAAAGTACCACCGGGCACAAAATTCATTAACATCTCATCTAATGGTCGCTCATAAGTATCACCAAGCACGAAATCTTGATCAGAGACCGGTGGTTGAGCTACGACAGTTTGTGCCACCGGTCGCCAACGGGGATGGTCATTGATCACTTCTATGCCAGTTCGGGTAATTTGACTGACCTCACTACTCTCCAAGTCAATAACAAAAATCTCATGATTATCATCGCGGTTGGACATAAATGCAATCTTCGAGCCATCGGGTGACCAGGCTGACTGGTCATCAATAGCATCGTTCTCAGTCAGCCGCCGTTGATATGTGCCATCGGCATTCATCAAGTACAATTCCTCGATGCCATCTCTGGTAGATGTGAAGGAAATCTCATTTCCGTCAGGGGACCAGGCAGGAAAAGAATCTTTTGCATTGTGGTAAGTGAGCTGTGTGATAGCCTCCCTGGAAGGTGGAATGCCTGCGGATAGATCCATGATATAGATATTCCAGTTTCCATCAAGTCCAGATGTATACGCTAATTTAATCCCATCAGGAGACCAGGCGGCTTGCCAGTCATCTACATCATTTTCAGTCAGACGTTGTTGATTCTTGCCATCGGCATCCATGATATACAATTCCGGGTTGCCATCACGCAAGGAAGCAAAAGCGATTCTTGTACCGTCCGGGGACCAAGCTGGTTCCCAATCATCTGCACTTGTCAATCGATCGATATTCGAACCATCTACATCCATAACACAGATTCCCCCACCAGTTCCAGGAATGCTGTTCCGGCAGGTGAAAGCGATTCGGTTGCCATCTGGAGACCAGCTGGGCCAGTTATCCCAACCACTCCCGCTCGTTAAAGCCAACTCGCTGCTCCCGTCGGCATTCATTAAGTGGATGTCCCGATCGTTATCGATTTCGCTTGCAAAGGCAATAATCCCACCCCCACTAGCGGACATCGTAGGGAATGGGGTTAGGGTTATTGTGGGAGTATTTGTGGGTAATGCTGTTTCTGTAGGCAGGTCAGTTGCAGTAGGAGCAGGAGTGGAGGTATCCGTAGGCTCCAAGGTAATTTCTGCTGTGCTCGACGCAGACAAAGGGTCATCTATCTGCTGTGGAGGCTCCGTGGAAGTTGCAGATGTGCAGGCCACTATAATAAGTGTGATCAACAATACTGCACACCATAAAATTAACCGCTTGTGATTAAACACATTAAGCTCCTTTTCTGCGATAGATAATGGCCCTATTCTAACGCAGTTAGGTCAACATTTACCAGGTATAAATTAAGATCATATCAAAATATTTTGGGTATTGGTGCAATTGATTTCCAGCTAAAGGATAATTCATTCTTTAACAGAAAAGGCTTGTAAATCTAAATATACTGGCTCACCTAGCTGGTCTGAGATGACTACATGTGGAAATTCCGGATCAGTTTCAGGGTAAAACCCGTTGGCGTGGTAGCCCTCCAAGAACTCCGGAACCGTAAATATCACCTCGTGCATATAACTTCGCTGTGGTTCTTGAGCTGCTATCGCGGCCTCTTGAATGGAAATCTGCCCGCTTCCATCAGCATCAGCGGTTGGATCTGTAAAGGCTGATAGGAAATAGTGCGAAAAAACGCCACCAATAATCGGCTTTCCCTCCTCCCACAACCCAACCCAGCCAAGCTCATCCGCAGCGGAGGATGCGATCGTAAGCTGTCTACTGGTATCACCAGCAGTAGAAGCGGTGAATTCTCCTGCCTGACAGGCTTCAACGATTAAAACCCGCCTGTCACTAACAATTTCTGCCCATTCGTCCGGAAAAAAAGAGTGCCATTCAAGTCCATCTCGCAAGTAACTGCTGTGCGATTGGATAAAAAATAACACCAGATCATCCTCTTCGGCTACCTGCTCCAACCAATCCAGCGCCGCTCTGATCTCTGCCATCCCCAAATTATCCCGGATTTCGAGGATTTGACCATCCTCCCACCCATAGTAAGCCAGTAATGCTTTCATTTGATGCAGGTTCAAGAAACCTGTTTTGATGTCGGTACCTCCAGTATCACTGTAATCCTCTTTGGCAGCCAGGACTGCCCAACCTGTTACCCTGGAAGCCGCTGATTGTTTCGTTGTCGTAGTTGCAGGTGGTTCCTTTGTAGCTCGGTCGTTAATGCTTTCTTCAATCAGTGTGCTAGAGGGAAGGGCGGGCTTGTTAGGCTCAACAGGGATTGCAGTTTCTGAATTACATCCCAATAGAACAGAGATGCTAAGTATTAATACAGATAGAAAGATCCTTCGACAAGCGAGAGGCATATTTATGATCATCGTTATTTGCCTTTTTCAATCCCAGATTGTTCCTGCCTAATTGAATTCAAGATCAGATAGCTGCTCAAGAATTCATACACCACCAAACATCGTGGTTATAAAACGCTTTACTGTGAATGGTTGACCGGACAGGAGTGATTGTGCCCGGAAAGCGCTGGCCACACCCCGGACCACGATTACAATCGACAATACCAACAATCCAGCCGAGAGTAAGACTTGCCAGGCAGGCACATCTCCGATCACCAATCGCATCACCATAGCAAATGGAGCGGTAAGCGGAAAGAGGCTCAAAACTAGAGCCAAACCATCGTGCGGCACTTCAATGGTTGGCGGCAAAATCGAGAGCATATAGCCAATTGCCATCGGAAGCATGATCAAACCGACTGCCTGATTGGCTTCCTTCAAATTCGGCGCCAGGGCACCCACACCAGCCATGAGGCTGGCATACAAGGCATACCCCAGCAAAAAGAAAACCAGCCAGCCGAATAATAAACTAACAGGGAATGAAAACTCAATCGGTAAATTCAATGTTCCTCCACCAACTCGCAAGAGCGTGAAACCGGTACTAACCCAAATCAGGGTAGGAATCAGGCTAGCCACCCCAAGCCCAATGAGCTTTCCTGTGAACATCTGTATTGGATCTACTGAGGTTATCAATATTTCGATCATGCGGTTTTGTTTTTCGTTGGCAACATTTCGCAGCAGCATACTTGCTCCACCTGCGATAAATATGTAAATCAACACAATAGTTGCTAAAGGTATTGTTTGAACAATCGGGTTGGATTCACAAGCATATCCAGGTTTGGAACAATCTTCTTCAGAAAAACGATCATAGCCAGCTGAGGTATCAAGATTGTGCACCTCTAAATCTACCGGATGCCATACTTTATGAGCATACTGCTGGTCCCCTCCCAACAGATTGACCAACAAAGTCCAGCGCATGACCCAATCTTGTCCTTCAGATGATAGCGGAGTAACGGATGGATATACATAATATAGATACCCTGACTCGATGTAGTCATCCGGAATGAGATAATAAGCAGATATCTTACCGTCAGCTAAGGCTAACTTGGCAGATGCTTCATCATCGAAAGATATTAGTAAACCATCTTTTAGATCACTTGGGATCTCCTCAATCAGCCCGCTTCGATCGATGTAGCCTTCCACCTTAATTTCCTGTTCTTCCTGGTAACCTATACGATTGACCTCTCCTAGTGTACTCCCATCCCTCACCAGAGAAATTGCTACAAAAGCCACAATCACTAATAATGGAATACCGAAGGTTAATAGTAAATACGTTCTGCGCGTAATAGAGGTAATCAGTTCATGACGAAAAACCAACCAGGTTTTATGCATACAAGTCTCCGGACAAAGGGGTCATTATTCTCTGACTTCAACAGGTTTACGAAAAATAGATTTCAAGCTTATCTTTTGTCCAAAACCCAACATGCCTAATCTAAATGCCTTTCCCGCTAACCAAATTGCGGTCAATGCAAATAAAATTTGTACTATCGCACTCATAATAATTTGCCAATAAGGGACGACAACAAACATATTACGTATACTGATTGTCATCAGCGCAGTGAAGGGCAAAAAACTCAATATAATCGGTAATGGTGCATGAGGAGTATCTCCAATCATGCCGATCGTCCAGAGGGGTAGCCAGAACAACAGCATAAAGATCGATACAACCCATTGAGCTTCTTGAGTTTCAGTCACAGTCGAACCAATCGCTACCATTAATGCACTTGCTGTGATAAATGTTGGGATTGCCAGTAATCCAATCGCGAGGAGAGCATACCAATCGATTTTTGCCTCCTGGAACCATTCAATACCCATTCCCTGTCCAGCGATCAGAATCAATAAGATGCCAAAGACAGTCCAGCTAAGCAATTGGGTAAGTGCAATCATGAGAATACCTATTACCTTGCCAGCAATCAACTGCGACGAGGATACTGAAGTGATTAAAACCTCCATAGTACGGTTTTCTTTTTCCTCAACAACAGCATGCATCATATAACCTGAGCTCATTAGTATTAACATCACGATTGCAAAGCTGATAATCAAAGGCAGGATTATATTTAAAGGTGGTCCATTGTCTGGTAGTTCACGTTTACCATCAACAGAACGTAGAACGACATTGTCTCCTGCTACAACGCGGTCTGCCAATTCGGGATACCTTTGGGCGACCAGGTTAAGCTGGATAAAATCATTGAACTGACGAGTTGCATTCTGACCAGGTTCTTCCTGGTAATACAGGTGGATTTCGTTCGAGGTATCATAATCCTGCGATAATACATAAAAAGCCTGCAATTTTCCACTCTCTAAATCCTCTCGAGCAGCGGTCTCAGTCTCGTAGGAAATAATCTCAACCTTCCAATCCTGTTCGGATAGCTCAATCGGATCAGAAAAAAGTCCAGACAAGTCTACATAACCAATCGGTGAGGAATCATTCTCTAGATTGGTTATGATTAATGCCAAGCCCACTCCTAAAGCAATCATCAAAGGGATGCTCAACAACGCCAAAATAAAACTGCCCTTCAACACGTTTCGCATGTACTCTTGGGCGGCAATATGAATGATTTTCTTCATACCTTTGATCCTTCACCCACAACACGGATAAATATCTCATCCAAACTTGGGACGGCGATTTCGAATTTCTCTACTGCGACCTGCTGTGAGCTTAGTGCTCCCAAGAGGTCCTGAGGGCTCATCCCTTCTTCTAAGATGAATTTCACGTTTCCATTGCTGGTTTGAATCGCTTCCACACCTGGCAGAACCGGCAATTCTCCAGAAGTACGCACCAATACAGCATTACCAGCATGACTTTTTCGGATCCCAGCTAGATCACCATACAACACATCTTTACCCTCATTGATCAGCAAAATGCGATCACACAATTCTTCGACCTGATGCATCTGGTGAGTTGACATAATAATGGTCATGCCTTTATCACGCAGCTCTCTCATTACCTCTTTAACCAATTTCGTATTGATCGGATCCAAAGAGGTAAATGGCTCATCGATGATAATCACTTCCGGTTGGTGAATAATTGTATTAATGATTTGGGCTTTTTGCTGCATACCCTTGCTGAGTTCTTTGACCTTTTTTTTCTTATGCTCCTCCAAATCAAAACGTTCCAGTAAGGGTTCAAGGCGGTTCATAGCCTCAGATCGTGACATACCTTTCAGACTACCCAGGTACAACAAACATTTTTCCAGGTTGATATCCTGGTAAAGCCCACGTTCTTCAGGCATATAACCGATGAGTTCTTTCTTCTGTTCATTCATCGCTCCACCCAGGATACTCACCGATCCACTATCCGGTTTGAAGATATCCAAAATGATCCTAATTGTGGTTGTTTTCCCAGCCCCGTTGGGTCCCAACATTCCAAATATTTCACCACCCACAGCCTCGAAACTAACATCCCTGACAGCAACAGTCTTCCCAAAATTTTTTGCGATATGGACAACTTCAATCGTATTCATAACTTTTATCCTTCACACTCGGTGACAGCTTACCGCTCCAAGACTCTTATCAAAACCAATTTGCACCAACCTTCCATCATCAAGGATACAGGACTTCTTCAGATTCTAAGAGCGAACAAAGGATGGATTAGGATACTCCTTCAGGGTTATAAGGCAAACAATCAATCCCGTATTCAAGTAGGGGAATTTATTTCGCAAAAACGCTGATCTAATAAAGGCAATCTCCCCAATCTCACACCCAGCACCAGCCATAATTATCCAATGACGGAACTCATTTTAACAAAAATAACCTTCATAAACCGAAAATAACAATTAACAATCCAATCGCTCAACCGAGATCAATGGCAAACCAATATCACGGATTTTATTCAATAACCCATGCAAGGCTGATTGATCCAGCACACTGCCTGTCAATATCGTTTCATCACCTGTAGTCTGTTGAAAACTAAAACCATCAAACCAATCTGACCAGCGTTCATCGAGAACTCCGCTTACCCGTATTTTGTAAGTACCAGGTTCATCAAACTTCTTGGTATCCGTCATGTTTGCAGCCTCCGTGTAATTGCATCAAGACAGCTTTGGGTGAGTTTAATCTCATTTTCAATCAAATAATATGCAGCGATTAGGGGAGAAGTAAACCCCCATTGGGGGATATTTTTAGGGGATTAGATCAGACTCATCTGGCGGGCTTTCTCTACTGCCTCGTAGCGGCTATGTACCCCCAACTTGCTATATATATTTTTAATATGAGAGCGGACCGTGCTGACTGCAATGATTAACTCATCGGCAATTTCTGGACTTGAAAGTTCACTATCCATCAGTCGCAACACCTGCAGCTCACGTTCACTTAGAGGTTCAACCATTAATAATTGATCCCAGACGGTAACAGCACTACGCTTCTGCTCTTGCATTGCAGCAACGCCCGTTCTGGTTTCCTGCGCGCTGATCAGCTCATTAATATAGCTTTGCGAAATCCGATTCACTTGAATCTTCTGAAGCATTGCTCTGATTTCATCACCTTCGTCTATGAATGTGCGTACATATCGTTCTGGTTGTGCAAACAACAGAGCCTGCTCTAAAGCTCCTAATGCTTCTGCCTGATTACCGATCGCTGCCAGTCCCCTGGCATTCAACAATAAAATCTCGAGGACTGCGTTATTTGCGCCAGCTGTCTCATTCATGTCTAATAAACGTTCTAATAACTGTAACGCCTGACCGATGTTGTCCGGCTCTGCTCTCCCCTTTTCAATCAGAAGCCTAGCCAGAGTGCGGTACTCGGATTCGTTTGGAAATTCAAAATCATCATCATAATTTAAACCACGCCGCTGAGCCCAACGGCTGGCTGGTTCGAGATTACCCTGTAAAACGTGCAGATGTGCTTCCCAAGCCTCGACCAGGGAGCCAAACCAAGGAGATACACTCACAGCCATTTCTCTGGCTTCTTGAAAGGCTGATACCGCTTCCTGCTTCCGACCTTGAACCTGCAAGGTTCTAGCATGCTCAATGAATCCATACACCAATACATCTGCCTGTCCCCATTGTTTGCTGATCTCAAGTCCTGCAACAGCATGCTTGGCTGCTGATTCCACATCATTCCACTCTCGATAAATCGCGCTCAACCGGGTATGGGCATAACCTTTAATCGGTAATGTTCGTCCACCACGTCCAACACCAATCTCAGAAAGATGTAAGACTTTCTTAAAGGCAGCCTCTGCTGAGCGCAATTTTCCCTGAATAAACTGGAGATAAGCCTGGCTACAATTGACGAATAAAGCAGTCTGGCTGTCACCCGCAGCCTGACGTAGCGTTTTGGCCTCATCGAGGGCTTGGTTGGCTGCCTCTAAATCTCCACACATTCGTAAGACAGCACCCAGAACAGAGGCAGCTGAACTGCGTGCCATTAGATCTTTACCTGGCAGTATTTCGAGCGCAGTACGGGCACATTCGATCGCTTGACCAAAGTCACCTCGCAATTCAGCTACATAAGCACGAATCGCAAAGATGTTTCCCAGGATATGCTTTCTTTCAGACTCACTGACAGGTTGTACTGCAACAATACCAGGTGATGGTTGACCGATCTGCGAAGTGCGATCTTCAGATTGATTAGCACCCTTATCCTGCTCCAAATCCTGCATAACAACTAACAATTTTTCAGCAGTTTGCAGCAGAGGTTCAACTGCCTGCAGCTGACCAGTGTACACCAGTGCCCAGGCTTTAAAAACACATAACCAAGGACGTGAACAGGCAACTTCCTGGGGAAGAGTATCCAACCAGTTGATCAATGTATTCAATTCACCATAATCCATCATTGCCAGTGCAGCATTCCCCTCGACCAGACTGGCAACCCGTTCAGTTTCTCCAGCTGCAAGCGCATGGCTGACTGCATCCACGATCAATTGGTTCACTTCAAACCAAACACTGGCTCTTCTGTGCAGGTGAGGTTCATAATTTGGAAAATTCTTGCCTAAAACTGAACGGAGTAAATCGGCAAATAGATGATGGTAGCGATACCAGCGGCGTTCATCATCCAGCGGGATCACGAATAAATTCGCCTGATCGAGCCCAGTCAGAATCTCCTGACTGTCATCACGCTGAGTTACTGCATCGCACAGTGGAGCTGTCAAACGTTCCAATATTGAGGTTTGCAAAAGGAACGCCTGGATTTCACTTGACTGCTGATTTAGAACTTCCTCCAGTAGATAATCTAAAACAAATCGGTTGCTGCCCGCGAAAGCCTGGACAAATGTCGTTACAGCATGATCCCCTTGGGTCAGTTTTCTTCCCTGGATCGATAATGCCGCCATTTGCAGACCAGCAATCCAGCCTTCGGTGCGTTCTTCTAGAGCAGCGATATTCTCTGGCGAGAGCTCCAGACCCATCACCTCATTTAGAAAATCAGCTGACTCTTCAGGAGTAAACCTCAACTCATTGACCCTGATCTCATTAATTTCTCCTCGTCCTCTGAGCCGGGCGTAAGGCCAAGGCGGGTCAGACCTGCTAGAAATGACAATATGTAGCTGTGGAGGCTGGTTTTCGATCAAGAATGTTGTGATAGCATGTACTCTTTCATCAGTAATTGCATGGTAGTCATCTAGGACAAGTATAAACCTGTCAGGAAGTTCCGAGATCTCATTGATCAAGCCAACCAATACTGTTTCATCCGCAGGAGGATTTATCGTTTTCAGCATATCCAGGGCAGACTCACCGATGTTTTCTGCAACTGTTCGAAGTGCAGCAATCAAATAAGTCACATAGCGAATTGGGTCATTATCGCCTGCATCCAAGGATATCCAGGCTGCCTGTGGGGATTCCACAACAGCTTTACTGCTACTATCACTTCCATGTATCCAGGAACTAATTAGGGTTGTCTTGCCGAAACCAGCAGGTGCAGAAATTAAGGTTAATCTACAGTCTAATCCAGCATTTAAACGAGCAACCAGTCTGGGGCGTTCCAATAGGTCAGCCCGAATTGGAGGGATGTAGAGTTTGGTTTTCAGCAGCGGTATTGTCACAAGTGCTTCCTAAGGTCAAATATAGATATATTTTATCGTTATCTGCAGCCAAAAAGCTACAGATCGCTGGAATTGAGCGATCTGATTTTGATTCTAAAAATAGATTAGAACCTATTCTATCTGTAGCCTACACATGGTCTTCTACAACGATCCGGATAGCGCGTATCTCTGTGAGGATTTCATTCAACGCAATCTCTGATGAACCCGTAATCCAGCTTTCTTCCTCAACCGCTGTAGGTGCCATACCGCCACGAAACTTACGTAATTCGAGGACTACCAGCTCATACACCTCTTGAACATCCTCCAAACCAACCAACTCTTCCTCCGCACCAGTTTGTCCACTCATTCCCGCGGTTTGTATCTTTAATGTCCCGATGCCAAAAATCCATCGGTCCAGCGGTCCCCGTGTGATTGTGATATTCGTTACTGTTCGGTATGGAACATGCTTGACGGTTTTATTGATGATCCCTACATTGACAATCACCTCATCATCACAAATTTCATAAATCAGACTTCGGCAATATGGCTCTGTTAGCAACATACCAGGGATCCACCAAAGCAAATTTAACAACAAAGTTACAATTATTAAGGAAAACGCGGCACCACTATCTCCATTTATAGCGATCACAACTGCAGTGGCTAATCCTACTACTAGAATGCCTAAGGCGATCAATACTAGGATCAATCTTAATTTCCACACATACCTACTACTTGGCTTCATAATTCTCTTACTCATCTCGTTCACCTTTAATCCAAAACAGCTCATCCAATCCTTTACCAGTGATCCTGGATAAAATCAAACATAGCTTCAAACTCGGATTGTACTTGCCGGCTTCAATCAATCCAATGGTTTGCCGAGTAACACCAGCTAATTCTGCTACCTGCTCCTGAGTCAAGTCCTTTTCTATTCGGGCAAGTTTTAATCGATTCGCTATCTCTACATCTTCCATATGGTCTGCCTATCTTCTACATACGATTCAACTCATAAATAATTGTAATATATAATTAGCATAATGTCAACTATATATTACTAATTGTAAATTATATCTTTCTTTTCGTTAAATATATTTTGCGTCGATTATTGGGTAAATCCTCGCCTACATAACCAAATGAATTCTGATATAAGTCAAACAGTTCTTGTGTTTTTTCATATACACAAGAACTGCTCAGAAATTGTAATAAATGACCAAATGAATTACACTCAAATCATTTGAAAACCGGAAAGATTAAAATGTTAGAGTACGCGATTAATATCTATACCGCGGATTTCCGCTCTTGCTTCCATCCAATCTCTTTCATCTTCATAAATGGGCATGATCTCCTCATCAGGACGACGTACCAGGGTCAGGGCATTTTCTGGACAAACAGTTACACAGGCTCCACATCCCACACACCGAACTTTATCAACCCTAGCAACAAATTCTAGTTCTAAGGCATCAAACTGACATTTTTCGACACAATCGTCACAAGCCATGCACAAATCCTCATCAACATAAAGGACAAATGCAGATCGAGCGACAACATTGGCAATTCCCAAATCTTTCATCCCACGAAGGATGCCGCAAGAACAGGTACAACAGTTGCAGATGTACCACAACCCCTCTTTGTTATTGCTCACCGAGTGAACCAAACCCGCGTTGGTTGCTTTCTTCAAGGTTGCTAACGCTTCTTCTCTTGTCAAACTACGGATTACTGGGCTATGATCAAATACACCAGACACCTCGTTTAGAACCATACACACATCTTTCGGGTGGTCACAAGGGTCGCCTACCATCTCTTGTTGTATACGGCATAAACAATCAACCACACCCCAAGATTTCATATGTTTGACGATCTCAGTGGCGCTTTCATATGGTTGAATTTCCATATCTACACGCACATTCTCGTTTATCGGTACTACGCGATGGACATAGGGTTCAATATTCAACAGCTTGCCAAAATTCTTGAAATAATAATCTTCAAATAATTCCGCCATTTCTTGATCGATTCTGGCAAACTGCATTTCATAAATTCCAACGGCGAAGGGCATTAATCCAAATCCCAAGCCATCTTCTGTCCGCCCAGCAGTAACCAATCCTTTCTTCGCCATACCCCGCAGCAATTTGCGGATTTGATTGGCATCGCCTCCAATCCGCTCAGCGATCTGTACCGGAGTCTCCTTTGTGAGGCGAAGCTCAGCTGCCAGGGTAGCTTCTTCTTCAGTAAACAGCCATTCAAGCAACTTCAGCTCCACACCATCCTCGGTTGCTGGATATCCATTAGGGACTGCGTCTAATCTTACAGCTAACTTCTTATATGGGCTATTATTCATCGTTGATCTCCATCACTAAACAGCCATTGTTGGTTATAATACCAGTAGAAAACCTTGAAAAAATTAAACATTTCCTGATTATACATTCAGGGATGAAATTGTCAAACATTAAAATAATTCGTGATGTTCACCACTCCCAAATCCGATGACAATTAATAACTCCGCATTCTACAACTCATCATGAGGAGAATTGTGATATGGTAAAAATCATCACAGATAGTACGGCCAGTTTTTTGCCAGATATAATTGAAAAACACGATATAACGGTTGTCCCAATTTACATTAACTTTGGAGATGACTCATATCGCGATGGTATTGACATCGATAATGATACTTTCATCAGTAAAATGAAATCGGCCGTTTCCCCCCCAACCACATCCGCCCCCTCCCCAAAGCTGTTTGCCGAATTGTTCAAGCGTTTAGCCGCCCACGGAGAATCATTGCTTTGCATCCTTGTCTCCGGTCAAATGAGCGGTACTTACAATGCTGCGGTTCTCGCGGCAAAAAGTCTACCGGAAGTTGATGTACGTGTTATCGATTCAAAACTGTGCTCCGGCCCTTTGGGTACGATGGTCACAAAAGCCGCTGAATGGGCAGATGAGGGGTTGAATGTCGACCATATCAAGGAACGAGTATTAGATATGATCGAACGCGGCCGGATATATTTCATGGTAGATGATCTCAGGTTTCTTGCCAAGAGTGGTCGTGTGAGTGCACCCAAAGCTTTATTTGGCAGCTTATTGCAGCTGAAACCGATCCTGACTTTCAAAGAAGGGAGTATCGTAGAACACCTGCGCACCCGCACGCAAAAAAACGCCACCGCACGGATGATCGAGGTTATCCACGAATTCTACCCTTCTGACGGTAGCGGTTTTATATCTGTAATGCACGCTAACGCGTTGGAATCCGCCCAACAATTTGCAGAAGAAATAAAGAACCGATTTGAATTGATCGAAATACCGCCGATCTTCAACCTCTCCACAGGTATTGTTCTCCATGCTGGACCCGGAATTTTTGGTGCTGGTTTCTTCGAACATGAATAGCCAGATTGAACCAATTACCAATTGGTGAACAATTATGACAACAAAAAACGAAAAATACAGAGCCAGGGTGGCAAAACGATTGAAAGAGGAACGTATCATCTGGCTGATCACTACACGTTCAGATGGCATGCCTCAACCAAGTCCAGTATGGTTCCTATGGGATGGTGAGTCTTTCCTGATCTTCAGTCGTCCGGACAAACCGAAATTACGAAACATCCAAACCAACCCAAATGTGGCTTTACATTTTGATGGAGATGGTCTCGGTGGTGACATCATCATCTATTCAGGAATCGCTCATATAGAAACAGAAGCACCACCAGAATCCCAGTTAATCCGATACCTTGAGAAGTACCAAGAAGGTCTAGAGAGGATCGGAATGAACTCCGCTTCCTTCACCCAACAATACTCAATACCAATTCGGGTTATGCCAACTGATTTACGAGGTCATTAATTCATCCCCTTCAAATCGGATTAGTTGAATAAATTAATCTCTTTAGTAAGTCGGAATGATTCTCTCCCTCAAGAAATTATTCCAGGATATCGATTTTGCGAGGGAGTCCAAGTGCTTCTCACGACCAAAATTGGGGTAAGTAATCTTGGTAAGTGATCAAATAATCCTCAAGAATCTGTTTCGCGACATCGATATCGCTTATCACTGGATCGAGTAATAGACTTTGCATCGCCAGATTACGGTCTCCTTGGACAACCGCGTCCACACATAGCTGTGAAGTTGTGAGCTCCCGTCTGCAAAGTTCAGCGATTCCTTGCGGTAACTCTCCAACTCCAATGCCATGAACACCCGCCCCATTCGCTGTTCCAGGAACCTCAACAATTGCTCCGTTTGGCAAATTAGTGATATAACCACGATTGGGAAGATTGAGTGCCAGATGGAAATGATAATCACATCCCGCCAATGCATGGACCAGCTCAACGGCCCCTTCGCTATCCTCATCCCGTAAATCTACAATATCCAACTCATTCGAGGCCATCTTCGCGATGCGATCATAACCTTCATAACGCAATTTTTCTTTCAATTCCCACTCATAAAGCGTTATGTCATACTTCTCCCAGGGTTGAGTGACCGGGTCACTCAGCCAGGGAAGATATTCACAGATGTGTTCATCACCTGCTACTGGAAATAAACCAAAATACTCAAATACACGTTTCGTCAATGGTTCAAATGCTGGATCTGTTGCCGCCCAACGTTCCCTGAAGAGTGGATATAAATCTTCACCAGTCCGTCGGTCAAAGATGCTTAATACCCAAGTGAAATGGTTGGTTCCCGCTGCGATGATGTTGATTCTATCCACAGCCTGGCGAGCTATTTGATTGCGGATTCCAGATTGGTGGGGTGTGGCTGCAGTATTAACAAATTCCTCATCGATTTCAACCTTCAATTCATCCTTTAATAGCTGCCCAACTACAGCATACGCCATGTAAATTTGGTGGCATAGACCAACTACATTGATCTGACTATAACGGTTGACCGCATCACACAAGCGGATCATTGGATTGCTGAAGTTTAACATCCATGCCTGCGGGCACATTTTCTCCATATCGCGAGCAATCTCCAATATCGGTCCAATATTCCGAGCTGCATGAGCAAACCCGCCTGGACCACCGTTCTCCGCGTAAGGCTGCCTGACTCCGTATTTCAATGGAATCTCGTAATCGGATCTCCACAGCTGCTCTCTGGGCGGGACTTCAATCGACACGATGACATAATCAGCTGCCTCCAACGCAGAAAGGTGATTTGTATGCGTCGTGATTTCCATCTCTGAACGCCACTCGCGGTTCAACCTTTCAGCAAGCTGACCCACTAACACCAATGACTCTGAGTTCTTGTCCACCAAAGCCAGCTCACTACCTTTCAATCGATCACTACTCATCAGGCCGGCAAGGGTATTCAAACCAAAGCTGGCACTTCCAGCACCCAGAACAACTATTTTTGTAGGCAGCACAAGCTTTCCTCCTTCAAAGATCTAAAATTGAATTACGCGTGTTTGAACGAATTTTTCACCTACAGCCGTCATTAACTTCTTTCTACTTGTGAGCAACATTTATCAACCCAAAAACCCCCAGAGCCAGAGACATCACAATCAATATCACCATCATTGTCGCTCTAGGACTGACCTCTACAAAAAGCTGACCGATCAGCCAGGGTATCGTCATCCCTCCCAGGCTTGAAGCTACAAGAAACCAACCTGTAATCTGCCCAGAGAGACCCAATCTACTTTCTGCCAGAGTCATCATCAGGGGAAACATGGAAGCCATCCAAAATCCTACGCCGATCGTGCCCACCCAGAGAATAATCGAGGATCTGGGTAACAGAAGGATCAGTGTAATGCTGAGCAAACATCCGATCAGGTCAACCCATAATAGATTTCTTGAACGAAATCGGACAGCTAAAGGAACAGAAACCAATCTACCAACCATCAGTGCTCCCCAAAAGACTGAAGTCAGGTAAGCCGCGCTTGTCTCACTGGTTAAATCTAGAGTGGATGCATATGTGAAAATCCAGCCTCCAAAGCTGGATTCCCCTCCTACATATAAGAAAAAGAAAGCCATCAGCAGGAACAGCATCAGCCGGTCGGATCGTATTTTTGTGCTGTCTTCCTTTCGGGCAATAATGGAAGGGCTTGGTAATCTAAACAGCCAAAGTGCTGCTGGTAGTATCATTAGGGCGATCGCCCAATACCCAAATTTGAAACTACCGGTTAACAGTACTGCTTGAGCCATGATAATTGGTGTCAGGAAAGCACCCAAACCAAAAAAGAAATGCAGACCATTCATAAACGGGCCAACATTGGTACGGTGTACCCATACCAACATCAAATTACCACCAACATCCAAGCCACCACCGCCAATCCCGCTAATGAAAATCGCCATCGCTAATACCCATAAAGACGGGGTCACTGGAACCAAAACAAACATTACAGCGATACTGACCAACATACCCACCAATAGCATATGTCCAGGCAGACGATCAAACAGCCTTCCACTTAACAGCGCCCCCAGCATATAGCCGAGCGAGTGAGCAGTGAAAAGAATGCTGATCTGGTTCAATTGAGTATTCGTTTGCTCAGCTAGCCCAGGTAAGGTCGGCCCCAGAACAGCAATCGACAATCCCAAGGACACAAACATGGCAAAGTAGCCAATCGTTTTTAGATTACGTGCACGTGCATCAACAGAAGCTGGGATATCGGTCATAACAAATCTCAAATTGAGTATTATCAAATGTGCGCTTTCAACCACATTT
>Ga0209536_100003845_pt1 | contig 23901 bp, 17 predicted proteins | sample DeeMarSeWOR28_12_FD_187461 | JGI IMG/M metagenome (GOLD analysis project Ga0209536, IMG submission 187461) | Marine sediment microbial communities from White Oak River estuary, North Carolina - WOR-2-8_12 (SPAdes) (version 2) | ecosystem: Environmental > Aquatic > Marine > Intertidal zone >...
ACGCTTCACTCCGGAAGCCCTTGAATACCTGGGCCTCGCGCGTGAACGCAATGGTCAGCAAGCGCATGCCGTCGCAGAATACCGGCGTTACCTGACCCAATACCCGGCTGAAGAGGGGGCGGCACGCGTGCAGCAGCGGTTGGATGGTCTGCTGTTGTCAGCGGTACCGCGACCGAAACGAGCAGACTCGACTGCGATGAATAGCGAGCGCCGTGAACAGAGTAACTGGGATGTCTACGGCGGCATTGCGCAGTATTACCGGCGGGATGTCAGCGACTATGACGAGCAGGGCGCCAGTACGACGCAGTCCGCGATTCTTTCCGACGTCGACATGCTGACTCGCAGAAGAGGCGAGCGCTTCGATTTTGCTACGCGCATGACTTTCGGAAATTACTACGATCTGCTAAGCGAAGAGCAGGGTGTCGGTAACGATACGCGTTTTTATTATCTGTACGCCGACATGGCCGACAAGGATCTCGGGCTGAGCACAAGGCTCGGCCGCCAAAGCATGCGCACCGGCGGTGTGTTGGGCAGATTTGATGGCGCGCATGTCGCCTGGCAATTCAGCCCCGACTGGCGAGTCAATCTGATGGGCGGCGAGCCGGTTTATTCGACGTCAGATCGAGTCGAATCCGACCGGTCCTTTTACGGTATGAGCATCGATGCTTTTGATGTCATTGACGCACTGGATATGAGTTTTTATTACAACACGCAGCAGGTCGATGGCATCGACGACCGTGAGGCAATAGGCGGGGAGCTCCGTTATTTCGACGAACGCCGGTCACTCGTCTCGCTGGTCGACTACGATATCGGTTACAACGTGCTTAACAGCATCGTCGCTCTGGGCAACTGGACCTTTGACAACCGCCTGACATTAAATGCGACGTTCGATTTTCGCCGCAGCCCTTACCTCAGGACCGAAAGCGCGCTGATCGGCCAGAACGTAAGCACGATGGACGAATTGCTGCAGATTTTTACCGAAGATGAGGTTCGCGGCCTGGCGGAAGATCGCTCGGGTGAATTGACTACGTTAACGCTGGGCTTCTCGCGGCCCGTTTATGAGCGTTTCCAGATTAACGCCGACATAACAATGTCCGACTATAGCGGTACAGAGGCGTCAGAGAACGTGCCCGCATATGAGTCACTCGGGGCCGATTATGCCTACAACCTGAGTCTTGTCGGCTCCAGCTTGATGAAGGAAGGCGACGTTTCTATTTTTACGCTTCGTTACCTGGATGGCAGCAACGTTTCGATGACCAGCGCGTCGGTCGATACCCGTTACCCCGTGACCGATCGTTTTCGCATCAACCCGCGACTATTGCTCTCCTACCGCGAATACAACGGCATGGATTCGTCCGAATGGTTCGCGATACCGGCATTAAGGCTTTTTTATCAGTTTCGCCGTCGCACGCGCTTTGAATTTGAGCTGGGCGGACGTTGGTCTGACCGTGAGACGTCCACGGGTTCGATCGGGTCGTCTTCCTGGTTTCTTTACACCGGTTACCGAACCGATTTCTAGCGGAGCATTGCGATGTCCAAAACAGGAAATATTTCGGTGAGCTTTACTAACTTTGCTTTGGCGCTGGTGCTGCCGATGTTCTGGCTCGGCGGATGCGTCAGCCTCCAATCAAAGGCCAACCTTCGCCAGTACCTCGACGAAGCCACCGGAACCACGGTAACCGGATTGCAGGAGCCGATCATTTTTTCTCACGCAGAGCCCTCTGTGGCCGCCAATGCCCGGGATTACATCTACGTAGGGCCGCTAGAAACGAACCGTATGGGTCAGCGGGCCTACTATCTTTGGTTCGGCGAGTGGAGTTCCGTCGACCGAATACGTTCTCCCAAGTCCGAAGACAACGGTCTCGAAGACATCATCGTACTGCTGGACGGTGTGCCGATGGATCTGCATGATAGTCTCGTATCGAGCGCTAAAACGCGCATCATCGAGGCTCCGTACAGCGCACCGGTTAGCAGTGCCCGCAGTGTTTATATGCGGGTTTCCCGGGATCAGCTTGGCGCGATCGCTAAAGCCGATAAAGTGGTAATTCGTGTCGGTGGCGCAAGCAGAATAATTACATACGACTTATGGAGCGGAAACATAGCTTCGTTCGGGGCGATTACAAATAGCACGGCGGCAGACAGCCGTCGATTGGCAGACATCAGTGACTGAAAAACTAAAAAGTGCGGCACTGACCGCATTCCGGCTGGCCCTGCGGCCACTGGTGCGCGTTCTGTTGCGCAACGGAATTACCTGGAGGGAGGCGGCGGAGGTTTGTAAGCAAACCTACGTCGAGGTGGCCAGGAAGGACTATGGTTTGCATGGCAGGCCGACGAACTCCTCCCGAATTGCGATTCTTACGGGGCTAAGCAGGCAGGAAGTAAAGCGGGTGCGTGACATGCTGGCTGAGGATGAGCCGCCGGCTATCGCGCGCATGAACCACGCGACCCGCCTGTTGGGCGGCTGGCACACGGACAGCAAATTCTGTAATGCGGAAGGTCAGCCCGCGGCGCTCGTTTATACCGATGAGCCAAACAGTTTCACCGAACTCTGCCGGCGCTATGCACCCAATATTCCGCCGACCGCGATGCTCAAGGAGCTGCAGCGCGTCGGTGCCGTCACCGAAGGGCAAGGCGGGAGTATTCAGGCGGTGATGCGCTACTACATGCCCGACTCCCAGGATCCGGACGCCTTGTTACGCACAGGGAGTGTGTTGGAAGACATCGGCAATACGGTCGCCTTCAATCTCGACAGGCATAAAGACGTTGTCGAACCGACCCGTTTCGAAGGTCGGGCTACGAGTGCCGATGTCCGCGCGAGCGCTGTAAAAGAATTCCGGGACTACCTGGAAGACGAAGCACAGGGTTTCCTGGAGCGGGTGGATGACTGGCTGTCGCGCCATGAAACATCGACATGTGGCAAAAGTACGGAACGCAATGTGCGTATCGGAGTCGGCGTGTATCAGATACGTGATGACGCTAAAGACTGACAGAAAGGGTGATCGCTATGACGCGGCTTAACAGAACAATCTATATATTGGCATGCTTCTTTATTGTTGCCTGCGGTGCAGGCGGCAGCCAAACAGCCGGTATCGATCGCGGCGGTGTGGTTTCGGGGCCGGTCACCGGCTACGGCAGTATCTGGGTTAACGGCTCACGCTACCTGACCGATACTGCATCGATAACAGTCAACGGGGCTACTGCCACCGAGGCAGGCCTGGCCATAGGCCAGGTTGTCTTGTTGGACTCGGTGGCCGATGAAAATAGCCTGCGTGCCGAAACGATCATTTATGAAAGCAATCTGCAGGGGCCGATTGAATCGGTGGACGTTGCCGCGGCCACGTTCGTCGCGCTGGGGCAGATAGTGTTAGTCGATGCGGGTACGTCGTTCGGACCGGGTATTGTGCCCGCCGATATCACCGCGCTTGCGCAGGACGACATTGTGCAGGTCAGCGGGCTCGTCGATACGGCAGGCAATATTCGCGCGACCCGCATAGACCTTGAAGATGCGCGGTCTGAAATACAGCTTAGCGGCACGGTAACGGCCATTACAGGCATGCAATTCGCTATCGGGGCGCAGCTAGTCGATTACAGCCAGTCGATGCTCGAGGGATTTCCCGGCGGCACCATAAGCAACGGGGATCGCGTGCGCGTCATCGGAGCATCGTTTGGTTCCGCCGGTGAGATCGTGGCGAGTGCGGTCGCATACCGCGGTTCGCGCATTGCTATTGCCGACGGCGAGGACGGCGATATCGAGGGTCTGATTACGGAATTCGCCGGCCCTCAGAGCTTTCGGTTGGCAGGTTTCGCGGTTCTGACGACGGTCCAAACCGAGTTCAGCGGCGGCGCCGCCGGTGATCTTGCGAACAACGTTCGTATCGAGGCGGAAGGCAGCTTCGATGCCGACGGCACTTTGGTCGCGGATAAAATCGAGTTCAGGGAAGAGGGTGAAGCCAGGATCGAGGCGACTGTCGATTCCACCGATGTGGCGCAGAACACCGTTACAGTTTTCGGCGTCAAAGTGGAGCTCACGCCGCTTACGCGTATCGAAGACAAGCGTGATGAAAGAAGGCCTTTCGGTATTGCCGATATCGAGCCAGGTGACTTTCTTAAGATCGAAGGCTCCTGGAACGGTGACCGGGTCATCGCCGGCGGTCTCGAGCGAATTGCCGGGGAAGATAATTTCGAGCTGCGCGGTCAACTGCTGTCCGTAAACGAGCCCGAATTCACGGTTCTCGGCATTGTTGTCCGGACCGGCCTGAACACGGAGTTCGACTCAGACGCGGCCAGCTTTTTCGCGGCGGCGGCAAACTGTGTGCCGGATTGCATCGTGGAAGCCGTCTGGTCGGCCGACGGCGATCTGCTGTTGGCTGATAAGGTGGAGTTCGAAGACTGAAGCGCCGCTAACTTTTACATAACGGCTGCCGCCCCTGCATGTCCCGCGGCCGACTAAACGGCTTCGCGCCCTTAAGGTTGGCTTAAGATTTGCCCGCTACTGTTTGCCTCACGTTGCGAATTTTTTGTGTGAGGCGAGACATGCGCGTTTTATCAGCCTGCCCAGTTAGTGGATTAAGCCCTGCAAAGTGGCGTCTGAGCTTCGCGGTCGCCTGATGAAAACCCTGTTGTCAGCGCTCGCGACGCGAGCGGCGCGCGATACGGTCATCGAGTCGGCCGAGGTTTCGCTGACCGCCGGCGAGCTGCTGGGCGAAATTGCTGAACTGAGCACCGCGCTCCGGCAAATGGGTATCGATCGTCTTGGCCTGCTCGCCGCCAATTCCGCGGCATGGGTCGTCACGGACCTTGCATGCCAGTCGGCACGCATATGTTTGCTGCCGTTGCCGGTCTTTTTCGCAGACGGGCAGATTCTGCACAGTATCGAAAGCGCGGGCGTGGATGCAGTCCTTACGGACGATCCGCAACGCTTGCTCGATCTGCCGGGCGTCGGCCGCTTGGAGGTCGAACCCGGCCGGTGGGCAGGCCTGACCTTGCTGCGCGTCGAGAACAACTATCAACCGGAGCTGCCGGCCGGCACGCAAAAAATAACTTTTACCTCCGGCTCGACAGGCGCTCCCAAAGGGGTTTGCCTGAGCGCCGGACAGCAAATCAAGGTTGCCGAAGCGCTCGACGAAGCTTTGCAACTGGAACGGCCCAGGCATTTGTGCCTGTTGCCACTGAGTACCTTGCTAGAGAACATCGGCGGCATCTATTACCCGTTGCTGGCCGGCGGTGCGGTTCTGCTCCCCCCTGAATCAGAAACCGGGTTCTCCGGCAGTACAGGCCTGGACATCGTTGCCATGCTCCAGGCTATATCCGGGCACCAGCCCACCAGCGTCATTCTCCTCCCCCAGATGCTGGTGGGCCTGGTGGCCGCCTTGCAGGCCGGCTGGCAACCCCCTGCCTCGCTGAAGTTCGCGGCCGTCGGCGGTGCAAAAGTTGCGCCAGACCTGTTGGCCGCAGCACGCGAATACGGCTTACCCGTTTATGAAGGCTACGGGCTGTCCGAGACGGCCTCGGTAGCATGTCTAAATCATCCCGGCTCCGATCGAATCGGCAGTGTCGGGCGTCCGCTGAGCCATATCGAGCTGGTGATCGACGGCGGCGAGGTCTTATTTTCCGGCAACAGCTTCCTCGGCTACCTTGGGCAACCGCACAGCTGGAGTCAGCCGAAAGTCGCGACCGGCGACCTCGGTGATCTGGATGCCGATGGTTTTCTGCAGCTGCAAGGTCGCAGTAAAAATCTCCTGATTTCAAGCTTTGGCCGCAATATTTCGCCGGAGTGGGTCGAGAGTGAAATACTTCTCTATCCTGAAATTAGTCAATGTATCGTCGTCGGCGATTCCCGTCCTTACTGTGCCGCATTGATCGCTGCAGCCGACGCGCAGATTACGGACAGCCTCATCCAGAGCTATCTGGGTGCAGTGAATGAAAAATTACCGGACTATGCGCGCATCAAGCGATGGTACCGGCTACCCCGGGCGCTCAGGCATAGTGACGGATTGTTCACTGAAAACGGCCGACCTCGCCGCAAACAAATTTCTGAAAGATTCGCGACTGAAATTGAATCGCTCTACGCAACTGCGGCGGCGGATATACCACGGAGCAGCGATTCAGGTTCGACGCTGAAAAGGATGTCAATGTGATGAATTTTTTTGATCGATTACAGGCAGAAACGGAGAGCGAGCGCCAGTATCTGATGGTGAGTCCGTTGATTCACCAGAGCATCGCTGGTGAGCTCACCCTGGAACACTATGTGGCCTACCTTTGTCAGGCCTACCATCATGTGAAGCACACGGTGCCTTTGCTCATGGCTGCCGGAGCCCGCATTCCGGAGTCTCGCGAGTGGTTGAGGGATGCTATTGCGGAGTACATCGAAGAAGAGCACGGTCATCAGGAATGGATCCTGAATGATGTCGTCGCTTGCGGTTACGACCGTGAGTCAGCCCGAAAAAGCCAGCCGACACTGGCCACCGAAGTTATGGTTGCCTATGCATATGACATGATAGACCGTGTCAGTCCGCTCGGATTTTTTGGCATGGTTCAGGTGCTGGAAGGCACCAGTATCATGGCTGCCGACAAGGCGGCGGATGGCATACAACGCTCGCTGCGATTGCCGAATAAGGCTTTCAGTTACCTGCGTTCCCACGGTGCCCTCGATCAGGACCATGTAAAGTTTTTCGCGGGCCTTATGAACCGGATCACCATTCCCGCTGAGCAGCGGATCATCGTGCACAGTGCCCGGGTTTTTTATCGCCTTTTCGGAGATGTTCTGCGTAGTGTTGCAGCCGATCAGATCAGTGATCTGGCATTTATAGCTGAAGGGGGAGTGACCAATGCAGCTTGAAGGAAAGCGTATAGTGCTGACGGGTGCCGCCGGCGGCATGGGTGGGCTGATCGCCAGTGCACTGGCGGGGCAGGGCGCGAGACTGGTGCTGACCGATCTCAACGAGGTGGGGCTGCAAAAGACGGCAGAGCATTTGGGGCCGGAGCACGTCATTGTCGCGGCTAACCTCTGTTCGGCGGATGGCCGGGAAAAATTACTGGATCGTTGCCGCGAGCTCGGCGATATCGATATTCTTATTAATGCAGCCGGCATGAGTGAGTATGCGTTGCTCGAGAAGCAAAACGCCGCGCGTATCGAACTCATGATGACTATCAATCTTGTCGTGCCCATGTTGCTGTGCCAGGGGCTGTTGCCGCTCCTGAAGAGCCGGCCCGAGTCGGCTATTGTCAATATCGGCTCGACATTTGGTTCAATTGGTCATCCCGGCTTCGCGAGCTATTGCGCGAGCAAATTCGGGCTGCGCGGCTTTACTGAAACGCTGCGCAGAGAGTTGGCCGACACGGGTGTGCAGGTTTATTACGTCGCGCCGCGCGCCACCCGCACCGACATGAATAGCGCGGCAGTCGTCCAGTTGAACAAAGAGCTGGGCAATGCCATGGATCCGCCCTCGGTTGTTGTGGACAGCCTTTTGCGTCTGTTGACTCGCAAAACCGGCGGAGACTACTTCCTCGGCTGGCCTGAAAAACTGTTTGTTCGCCTGAATGGCTTGTTGCCCCGACTCGTCGATTCGGCTCTGGGGAAGCAACTGCCTACCATCAAGCGGCTTGCCGGTTAGCCGCAACCGCAGACAAAAGGAATTACCTTTCGGGTGCCCGTAGAAGGCTCGCTGATTGTACAATCGCGCGATGTCCATACTATTGGTAGAAGACGATCAGGATCTGGCCACCGGCCTGCTTGAGGCGCTGCGCAAAGAAGGCCTGTCCATCAATCATGTGGGCACCGCTAAGGCTGCACTCCACGTAATAGGCACCGAGACGCCCGAAATAGTTATCCTGGATCTCGGGCTGCCCGACAAAGATGGTCTGGACGTGCTTCGGCAGCTGCGTCGGCAGCATCGCGATTTGCCTGTACTGGTCCTGACGGCCCGCGACTCGCTAGGTGACAAGGTTGCCGGACTGGACAGCGGGGCAGATGACTACCTCGCCAAGCCCTTCGAAATGGCCGAGTTGCTTGCGCGCCTGCGCGTTCTCGGTCGACGCATGGGAACCAGCAGCAGCAATGTGATTTCCGTCGGGGCCGTCAACCTGGACACGACGAGTCAGACGGTAACCGTGAACGGCGAGCCCGCGGACTTGCCCCGCAGAGAATACATGCTGCTCAAAGTCTTGATGGAAAATGCCGGCCGTGTGCAGACTCGCGACAGCCTGGAGAACAAGCTTTACAGCTGGGGTGAGGAAGTCGCCAGCAACGCTCTGGAAGTCCATATTCATCATCTGCGTAAAAAGTTGGGTTCGGACTTCATTGCGACCGTGCGGGGTGTCGGATATACGGTGAAAGAGGCGTGAGTTCGATCCGCCGCTTTTTGGTGGTGGTGCTGCTGGCGACCATCACGCTGATAAATTTTCTGACGGCGTTGCATGGTTACAGGACCAGCATGGCCAAGGCTGAGCAGTTATTCGATGCCCAGCTCGCCGATATCGCCGATGTGCTTGCGTTGACTGCCGGCGGTCTGGAGAGCAGCCCGGCCGTGTTGGCAACGGTGATGGGCGATGGTCCCGGTATCGCTTTCCAGGTCTGGCACCACGGCGAGCTGTTGTCATCAGCCGGGGTTGCTCCCGAAAATCTTGCGGAGCCCGTCGCTCCATTGGTTGTCGGCTATGCCGACGTAAACTTTGCCGGTTATCGCTGGCGGGCATTCAGCCGTTATGTGCCGGATACGGAGCGCTGGCTGATCGTCGCCGAGCGCGCCGATGTTCGATTCAACCTGGCCGAAAGCGTCATTCTTGAATCGATCCTGCCGATCATTCTTGGGCTGCCGCTGGCCGGTTTGTTGATCTGGATTATCGTGGGCCGCGGATTGCGACCATTAAAGGATCTTGCGGGGGAAATGGGTAATAAGCGCAGTGATGATCTGAGTCCTGTAGCCGATTTTGAACCGCCTCAGGAGCTGGCGGTGCTTATCAATTCAATTAATGATCTGCTGCGACGTCTTGAAGCATCATTCGAGCGCGAGAAGCGCTTCGCCGCCGATGCGGCACACGAGTTGCGTACTCCGATCAGCGTACTGAAAGTGCAACTGCACAATTTACTGCGCGACGCCGATGAGGGTATGGTTGCGCTAAGGCCATTGAAGGCGGCCGTTGAACGCATGGAACATTCGGTTGAGCAGGTGCTCATGCTTTATCGGACGACACCGGAACAGTTTGCGGCCAACTTCACCGATTTGGATCTGGCGGGTGTTGCGCGCCAGGTCATCGCGGCGCTGTATCCGCAGCTCGAAGCGAAGCAACAGCAGATCGAATTGGTGGCTGATCGCTCGCCCATGCGAGGCGATGCCTTTGCATTGCGTACTCTTTTGACGAACCTGATAGAAAACGCCAGCAAGTACAGTGGTTCCGGTTGCGAGATCAGGGTCACTATCAAGCACAAGGGTAACGAGGTGGAATTGACGGTAGAGGACAACGGGCCCGGAATACCGGCTGATCAGCGCGACAAGGTATTCGAGCGCTTTTACAGGCTGGGCAGCGACAGGCAAGATCCGGGCATCGTCGGCAGCGGTATCGGCCTGGCAATCGTTCGGCACCTTGTTGATATTCACGGTGCCAGCATCAGCCTGGGAGAGTCGAGCTTCCCGACCGGTCTTGCCGTTACCGTGAGGTTTCCGGCCGCATCGTCCGCAAACTCGGGCAGGTCAGCGGCATGAGCAGGCGACTTGGACTGTTGCTTACGTTCGCGGTATGCGCCGTTCCTGCGCGCGCGGCGACTCCGGTGATAGAGATCGAGATCCGCGATCATTTGTTCCTGCCTTCCGAGGTCAGGGTGCCCGCCGGCCAGAAAATTAAATTGGTCGTTTATAACCGCGACCCCACGCCGGAAGAGTTCGAAAGTTACGAACTGAACCGGGAAAAAGTCGTCATGGGCTCGTCGAAGGCGGTCATCTTTATCGGCCCGCTAAAGCCCGGCGAGTATCCGTTTTTCGGTGAATTCAACCCGAAAACGGCGCAGGGCATCGTGATTGCGGAATGAGGGTTAATCGATGCTGCTGACATCCGTAATTTTTGTTTTGCGCGAAGTGCTCGAAGCGGCTTTGCTTTTAAGCCTTTTGCTATCGCTATCCAAACGACTAAGCATTGTGAGCAGCTGGGCGTTCATTGCGATTGTCACGGGAATACTTGGGGCCGCCGTATACGGATTCAATATCGATATCGTGTCCGAGTGGTTCGAGGGAGTCGGGCAGGAAGTAGTCAACGCGGCGTTACAGATGGCGATCTACGTTCTGCTGTGTATTGTTGCAATCCTGGCGATGCGCCGACATCAGGACCGTCCTATTTCCGAGAATGTTCTTGCGGTGGTTATGGCAATTAGTGTGGCCCTGGCTATCGTGCGAGAGGGTTCCGAGGTCATGATCTATCTTTCCGGCTTTTTGCAGGCCAGGGACCTGCTCGTGCCGGTGCTCGCCGGCAGCGCCATCGGCGCAGGTATCGGTGTCAGCGCCGGTGCCGTCTTTTATTACTCGCTGTTGAGCCTTAAACGACGTGCCGCCGTGATTGTCGGGGGGCTTTTGCTATCCTTGGTGGCGGCCGGCATGGCAGCACAGGTTGCTCAGCTGTTAATTCAGGCGGACTGGCTGCCTTCGCAGTATCCTGTATGGGACAGCTCCTGGCTTGTCGAAGAGAACTCGGTGTCCGGTCAGTTGCTTTACGCGTTGATCGGTTACGAATCGACGCCCACCCCGCTGCATCTGATTGTTCATTTATCGTCCTTTGTCATTATTATTTTCCTGGCCATGGCAGCCGGACGAAGCGGCACGGCTTCTTTGGAAAATGCCCATGCGTGAGCAATTGCGTGGCGCCCGTTTTTGCGTTATTGCATTGAGCACGCTGATGAGCGGCTTTTCCGCAGGCGCCATGGCGGATGGCTTTGTAGTGGACAAGGTCTATCATCCCTACGTAAACCCGATCGAACGCGAACTCGAATACCGCTCGATTTTTGTCGAATCCGACGATGCTGCCGTTGACGGCATCCAGATTCATCAGTTTGCATTCGCGCATGCCTTCGCCGAGCGGTTTCGCGGCGAGTTCTACCTGATCGGCGCTAACAGGCATGGCGACAATCTCTCTCTCGAAGGGTTTGAGGCGGAATTATTGTGGCAGTTGACCGAGCAGGGCGAATACTGGGCCGACTGGGGCCTGTTGTTCGAGCTCGAGAAGGAGCGCGGCAAGGATATACAGGAACTCAGTTCGGCGGTCATTGCAGAAAAGGAATTCGGGCAGTGGGCCGGCACCGTGAATCTGTGGCTGATTTACGAGTGGGGTGGTGATGTAAACAACGAATGGGAGACGGAGCTAAAGGCGCAGCTGCGTTACCGGTACGCTAGGTTTTTTGAGCCAGCGATAGAGTTATACAGCGGACAGGATTTCAAGGGCCTCGGTCCGGTGGCGGTCGGGTCGGCCCGCATGGGTGAAGGCCGCAAACTTCTGTGGGAGTTGGGCATCATTTTCGGTGTGGACAGCGACAGCCCGGACCAGATATACCGGGTCATGCTTGAATATGAGTTCTGATCAAGTCTTGCGCTTGCGCGACCTTATTCTTCGCGGAGCGTAAAAAGCTTGTCATACTGTTCGGTGAGTGAGGATTCGACTTCGAACAGGCTAAGCAAAGCTCCGGAGATCGCGTCATGCGAATTGATTTTGTCTTTCGCCGCGATTGCGCTGTTAATATCGATGTCCGACGATTCGCCTGCCCAGATGATCAGCGGCACATCGATCTGTTCGTCCGGCGCCAGAATGTAAGGAACCCCATGCAGGTATAAACCGTCCTCTCCGAGCGACTCGCCATGATCGCCGATATAGATCATTGCCGTTTCGAACCTCGGGGTATTTTTCTGCAAAAAGTCGATGGTTGCTGCAAGGAAATGGTCGGTATACAGGATCGCATTGTCATATGCATTACCGATCTCTTCCAGCGTGCAAAGAGAAAGATCCTCTGACTTGCAGGCGGGACGGAACCGCTCGAATTCCGGCGGATAGCGTTTAAAGTAAGCAGGACCGTGGTTGCCCATCTGGTGCAGCACGATCAGAATATCCCCGGTTTGTGAATCCACGTAGTCCTGCAGGCCGCTAAGCAGGCCCATGTCGCGACATTCGATGTCGTCGCAAACGGGATTCAGTTCGGGGTGTCTGTAGTCGGCATAGCTCACCCTGTCCGCCACGCCCTTCGAGCTCGAATTGTTGTCCCGCCATAACACGCTGACCCCCACATTGCTCAGCACATCGAGCACGTTTTCCGTATTGGCGGCACGGGCATCGTCGTAATCCTCGCGTCCGGCAAGCGCAAACATACAGGGTACCGAAACAGCCGTTGAAGTTCCGCAGGCCGTAATGCTTGAGTAGCTGACAATATTGTTCAACCGGGCCAGTTTCGGATTGGTGTCCCGGTGATAGTTGTTCAGCGAGAACCGGTCTGTTCGCACAGCTTCGCCGACGACCATGATGATGAGTTCATGGCTGTCGTCATCGGCTGCAATTTCTGCATCCTCGGCTATGGATGCAAATGCATTGTCCCCTAAAGCAGTGTTGACGCGGGCGAGGTATTTTCCGGTTGAGTACAGGGCGAAAGTCGGGTTTGTGTAATAGCGCAGCGGCTTGTGGCGACGAAAAAAGTCCGTGTAGATACTGCTGAACGAATACAGGCAGATAACAATCAGCACGGCGGACGCTGCGATCAGCTGTAATTTGTAGCGCAATTCCGTCAGCCTGGCTGCAGGGGCGAAGGGCAGCTTCCACACCGCTATGACCGGGAATATTCCCAGTACTAGGAACTGCAAAAAGAAGCCGGGAGTCAGCAGGTCTCTCGCTTCCGCGGAATTGGTCTCGACAATATTCTGGATCATGACATCGTCGATCACGGTCCCGAACTGATCGGTGAAAAATCCAACCAGCGCTGCCAATACAATGAACACGCTCACGACGATGCGCGTTGGAATCACCAGGCTTGCAAGCGCCATCAGTAAGGCCATGACGCAAACCAGCACGATGCCCACGGAAAGCAGGAACTGCAGGTAGTCGGCTCCCAGCGGGTAGATTTCGGTTACTTTGGCAAAAAAAGTAGCGTTCGCGGTGACCACCAGGAATAGCGCGGTTAGCACTACGAGCCTTGTCGGCGTAACCAAAAGATTTATTTTGTTGCTTTGCATCTGGTGGCTCGTGCGCGGCGGCGGCCGTCGTCGCGATGAACGCTTCGGCGCGACCCAGCTTACACAATTCTCTCCCGGCTAACACGTTTCAAGGGTGCTATTAGGCGCCCGAAAGCTTAAGGTTCTCTTAAGCTAACCGGTTCAATGTAGAAGGGGTTTTATGCCTTGAGGCGGCGTATGTTGGCCTGGTTCAGACCTCTGCTGGTTACGTTGGCGGCCTGCCTGATCGTGTTTACATTGTCACGATTGGGGCTCGTCATATGGCAGTTTGACCGCCTTGCTGCGGCGGGCCAGGGGCACCTCGCATTCGTGTTTGCCCAGGGGCTTCGCTTCGACCTCGTAACCAGTGGCATATTGCTTGGAATACCGGCAATCCTCACCCCGTTTATCGCCCTGAACCGGCGTCTCGGTGACGCATGGTTGACGCTGGTTCGGTTTTATTGCCTCCTGATATTCGCTGCGGTTGTTTATATCGAAATAGCCACGCCGTCATTTATCAACGAATTCGATGTGGAACCGGATCGCCGGTTTATCGAGTATTTGATTTACCCCCGGGAAGTGATCGGGATGCTCTGGTCAGCCTACAGGTATCAGCTATTCTTCGCGGTGGCCGCCACCGGTTCCGCGGTTTACGTTCTAAACAGGTTTCTTCGCCCGACTTCCGTAAAGCCGCAGCCGCTGCGTTTCCGAACGGGCCTGCTGCTGTTTCCGCTGGTCGCATTCATAGTTCTGGCAGCCATTCGGTCCACGACGGATCACCGGCCGGTAAACCCGAGCACCGTGGTTTTTTCCCAAGACCCGCTGCTCAACGAATTACCCCTGAATTCGGCCTATACGGTCCTTTACGCGGCCTACGAGTTACGTCGGGAAGATGATCGATTTGCTTACCAGGAAGTTTCCTGGCCCGATGCGGTTGCAGCCGTGCGACAGGACATGCACATTACAGACGATGAATTTACGGCGGGCGCTGACTCCACGACGCATCGACAGGTCGCTACCCATGCCCGTTCGCAGCCGCTCAACCTGGTCATCGTGCTGGAAGAAAGCCTGGGTGCCGACTTTGTCGGTGCATTGGGAGGCTTACCGCTCACGCCGAATCTCGATGACTTACAGGACGAAGGCATCTGGTTCGATAATTTGTATGCCACCGGCACCCGATCGATTCGCGGCATAGAAGCCGTTGTGGCCGGCTTTCCGCCCACAACCGCGCGGAGTGTCGTCAAATTACCGCGGTCGCAAACCGATTTTTTTACGGTCGCGCAATTGCTTGAGCAGCAGGGCTATACGACCTCGTTTCTGTATAGCGGTGAGCCGCAGTTCGACAACATGGGCCGGTTTTTTGCCAACAACGGTTTTCAGAAAATCATCGGCCGACATGACTTTACCGGTGACGTTTTTGATGGCGATTGGGGTGCATCGGACGAAGATTTGTTCAGAATGGCCGATCAGTATTTTCGTGAGCAACCTGCCGGCAAGCCGTTTTTCAGCCTGCTTTTTACGACCTCTAACCACTCGCCCTTCGATTACCCGGCCGGACGCATAGAGCCTTATAACAGCCCGGCTGCCACCGTCGAAAACGCGGTGAAATATGCGGACCATGCGTTAGGCGAATTTATTCGAACCGCTCGGCAGTCACCTTACTGGGAAAACACCGTGTTTCTGATCATCGCAGATCACAGTGATCGCGTCTTCGGCGACCAGCTGGTGCCCATCAAGCTTTTTCATATTCCGGCGGTTATCGTGGGTGGCGCCGTGCCTCGGCAGCATATCAATCGCGTGGCAAGTCAGCTGGACATGATCCCGACGCTAGTGTCGCTGATCGGCGTGAGCAGCGAGCACCCCGCGACAGGCATCGATCAGACCCGGCCCGACCTGGGGGATTTTCCCGGTCGGGCAATCATGCAATATGGCAGCACGCAAGCCTACATGGAAGGTAATCGTGTTGCGATACTGCAGACAGGCTTGCCGGCCCAAATGTATGCCTATGAGAACGAAAACCTGGTTGCGGCTCCCGAAGATCAGGAATTCCTGCGGCATGCTGTCGCGCTGGCTAACTGGCCCTGGTTGGCATACAAGGACCAGAACTACTGCTTGCGGCCCCACTGCAAAATGGAATTTGAAGGTGATGGCGGCAACTGGCATGCGGCCAACGACTAGAATTTGGCCGTCATTCGTTCCCGATCGCTCCTTTCCGGTACTCGCGCGACAAACCCGGGTTGGCGTCCCTGAGCAATAATAGTATCTCCGTCATGATTTCATGGCAGCGCGGCCTGCAAGCAGCCGTTAGCCGGCAACACGCCCCGGCGCGGTGCCGCCCGGGCGCTAATTCATGTAAGCTTCGCCGATAGATCGGTGTCTGGCGAATGCAGACGGGCGCAAAGCGTTCCTGACCGGCCTGCGCGGCTGAAACGAATAACGAATGAATTTGCCTTCCTTTAAACAAGCGGGTGTCTGCCTGCATCTCACATCTTTACCCGGCAACTATGGCATCGGCCAGTTGGGTGCCGGTGCACGCGCGTTCATCGATGCGCTGGTCGCCATGAACCTGAGCGTATGGCAGTTCCTGCCAACCGGTCCGACTGCTTTCGGTGACTCGCCCTATCAGCCCCTTTCTACCTTTGCCGGCAATGAATTGCTCATCGATGTCGAGGACCTGGTCGACAAGGGTTTGGTGTCGTCGCAGGCCGCTGCTCAGCTCGCAGACTTGCCGGCGGCGAGCGTGGACTACGGCAGATTGATACCGCTGAAACAAAAGCTGTTGGCGGAGGCGGCGGTCAATTTCGAGCGCAGCGCCGATGCCAGTACCGTTGCACAGTTCGAACGGTTCCTGGCCGATCACGACCAGGTCTGGCTGCATGATTATGCGTTGTTCCGTACCTTAAAGGATTATCACAATCAGCTCTCCTGGGTTGAGTGGGGCCCTGAGTTTGTGCGGCGTGACCGTGGCGCACTGGCTGATTTCGAGCATCGGCACGAAAAATACATTCTGCGCACGAAGGTGTTGCAGTTCCTGTTCGACCGGCAATGGGCGGCGATGCGGCGGTACGCTGGCGAGCGTGGCGTAACCTTGTTTGGCGATATGCCGATATACATCGCGTTCGACAGCGCTGACGCATGGGCGCATCCTGAATTGCTGCTCACAAACTCACTCGGCAAACCTGACTATGTCGCCGGCGTGCCGCCCGACTACTTCAGCGCCGACGGTCAGCTTTGGGGCAACCCGTTATATGACTGGGATTACCATGCGAGCCATGATTTTGCCTGGTGGGTAGCGCGGTTACGCCATGCACACAGGTACACCGACCTGGTTCGCATCGATCATTTTCGGGCGTTTGAGTCGTACTGGGCGATACCGGCCGGGGCCACCACCGCGAAAGACGGGGAATGGAGGTCAGGGCCGGGCGACGCTATTTTTACGGCCGTTCGCGCTGCTCTGGGTGAACTGCCTATCGTTGCCGAGGATCTGGGTATCATCACCCCCGAGGTTGACCTGTTGCGGGAACGGCAGCGCATTCCGGGCATGCGGGTTTTGCAGTTCGACATCGTAGCGCCGGAATTCGACCTGGCCAGTATCGAAGAGAACAGCGTTTGTTACACGGGCACGCATGACAACGACACCGTGGTTGGCTGGTTCGGCGGCAGTCCGGGCGATCAGCGAACCGCTGCAGAGATAGCAGCCCAGCAGAAGCTGATTCTGGAGCGGACACACGGGCAACCCCAGAGCATCCATAATGATCTGATCCGCCTGACCTTTAGCAGCGACGCCCGGCTCGCGGTTGCGCCGATGCAGGACTTCCTGGGCCTCGGTTCAGCCGCTCGACTGAATACGCCGGGCACATCCGCCAATAACTGGCGCTGGCGCCTGCAGGCAGGCCAACTGGATCTCGACCGCATCGATTCGGTTGCGGAAATGGTGCTTGACGCGGGTCGCGGCAGGGCCGCAGGTGCGCACGCCAATGACTTTTCACCCGTTCTGTCGCCGGCAGACCCTGATAGCTAGCATCGTGGTGCAACTCTCGTTGGTAGTTAGTTTCCGCAACTTTGTTCCTGTAAGGAATAGTGCTGCGTTACACTTGTCAACCAAAGGGCTTGATTACAAAGAGTTCAACTAAAAGAAATGATGGTGTCCGCATGAACAACAACAGTAGCGCCGACTCCCGTTTTGTAAGCCGGCTGACCCGCGACACTTTGGCGCTGGTGCTGGCGGGCGGCCAGGGGACTCGTTTGCACGAACTCACCCAGTGGCGTGCCAAGCCATCGCTCTACTTCGGCGGCAAGTACAGAATTATCGATTTCCCATTATCGAACTGCGTCAACTCCGGTATACGCCGTATCGGCGTGTTGACTCAATACAAAGCCCACTCATTGATTCGGCACCTGGTCCGCAGCTGGACCATGTTCCTGCCGGGTAACCGTGAATTCGTCGAAATATTGCCGGCTTCGCAGCGAGTAGGCGGTGAATGGTATCGTGGCACCGCCGATGCCATCTATCAGAACCTGGATATTATTCGCACACATGAACCCAGCCTGGTGCTGGTGCTTGCGGGCGATCATGTTTACAAGATGGATTACGGCCCGTTTCTCGCAGCCCATGTCGAACGCGACGCCGACCTGACGATCAGCTGTATCGAGGTGCCGCTCGCGGAGGCGGCGGGCGCGCTTGGGGTTATTTCGGTCGATGAGTCCGGGCGTGTCATTGGTTTCGACGAGAAGCCGGAGCATCCGACACCGTTGCCGGGCAACCCCGATGTTTGCCTCGCTTCGATGGGCAATTACGTGTTCAACACGCATTTCCTGTATGAGCAGGTCATCAAGGATGCGGATTCGCCCACCACGCAGTACGACTTCGGTAAAAACATCATTCCCTCAATCATCGACAGCTACCATGTTTACGCGTATCCCTTCCGTGATCCGGAAACAGCAGAACAGGCGTACTGGAGGGATGTTGGAACGCTGGACGCATTCTGGGAGGCCAATATGGAACTGGTCTCGGTTACGCCGCAGTTGAACCTCTATGATGGCTTGTGGCCCATTTATACAACTCAGTTACAGTCTCCGCCGGCCAAGTTTGTTTTCGATGACCCGGATCGTCGCGGTATGGCCGTCAATTCGATGGTGTCCGGAGGTTGTGTCGTCTCGGGCTCGACAATTTACCGATCGCTGTTGTTCTCGAATACGATTGTGAACACGCATAGCGACGTGCTGGACTCGGTGATCCTGCCCAATGTCAGTATTGGTTCCAACTGCCGCATTAAACGTGCGATTGTCGATCGCGGGTCGATCATTCCTGATGGCATGGAAATCGGCTTTGATGCCGAAGCCGACAAGGCGCAAGGTTTCCGTGTAACGCCGAGCGGGCTTCGTCTGGTTACTGCAGATATGCTCGGGCAAAACCTGCACTTTACTCGATAGGTCGATCCCGCTATTTCTACGCATAAGCGCATTCTGCTGGTCGCGTCCGAGACCGATTTACTGCCCGGGGGTAAGGTGGGCGGTGTCGGTGATGTTTTGCGCGGCCTGCCGCTGGCGCTGGCCGAGCGAGGTTGGCAGCCTGTCGTGCTTACACCAGCCTACGGGATGTTCAATAAATTGCCCGACGCCGAGATGCAGTCTGAAATTTCAGTCGAATTCGGCGGCGCGGAACACAGCGCCGAGGTCTGGGGCATTCAGGGCCCGGACCCCCGTGTCGAGCATCTGGCAATAGAGCACCCGCTGCTGTCGCCCGCCGGCCCCGGAAAAATATACTGTTCGGATCCGCCGGGACGTCCGTTTGCGCGGGATGCGACCAAGTTTGCCTTTTTCTCTGCGGCCGCAGCTGCTCTGGTTAGAGACGGCGGCGTCGATCCGGATGTGGTGCATCTGCATGACTGGCATGCGGGCCTTTACACACTGATTCGCAGTTTTATGCCCGGGTTTTCGGGCCTGCGGCAGATCAGAACCGTCTTTACTATCCACAACCTCGCGCTGCAAGGTATACGCCCGCTCGCAGGCGATGAGTCTTCTCTGCAAGCCTGGTTCCCGGGGCATCATTTCCCTTTGCATGCGGTGGTCGACCCGCGCTACTCGGATTGCGTTAACCCGATGGCGGCAGCGGTTCGGCTCGCTGACATGGTGAATACGGTTTCGCCCACGTATGCGCAGGAAATACTGCTGCCGAGCAATGCCGCGCACGGTTTCATCGCGGGTGAAGGCCTGGAAGCTGATTTGCGCGAGGTCCAGCGTGAAGGCAGGCTGATCGGCATCCTCAACGGCTGCGAATACCCGCGCCAATCTCGCCGGCGCCCGGGCTGGCAGCGGTTGCTGACAGCGATCGACGATCAGATTCAAGCGTGGCGATTGTCGGGCGATGACGACATTCAATCGATGTCGGCCGCCAGTCTTGCCAGGTTACCCAAGCGACGCCCTGCCAGCGTGCTGGTCAGCGTCGGTCGTTTGACGGCGCAAAAAACGGCCCTGTTTCTGGAGCGCACGAGCGACGGAAAAACCGCCCTCGAAGCAATACTCGACAGGCTGGGCAAGAAAGGCGTGCTGATTATGCTCGGCAGTGGCGATCTGGCGCTGGAGGAGCGCGTCGCTGCTGTTGCCAACGAGTATAAGAACTTCCTGTTCCTCTACGGTTACTCCGGTGAACTGGCCGAGCTGCTATATAAGGCCGGTGATTTGTTCCTGATGCCGAGCAGCTTCGAGCCCTGCGGTATCAGCCAGATGATCGCAATGCGCGCGGCCCAGCCTTGTGTCGTGCACGGCGTTGGCGGTTTGCGGGATACCGTAGAAGACGGTGTGACAGGCTTTGTATTTGACGGTGCCACCCCGCTGGACCAAGCTGATGCGTTTGTTGCGGCGACTGGCAGGGCGCTGACCTTGCAAGCGTCTGATAAAGAAGCATGGTCGAAGCTCCGTAACTGCGCGGCCACACAACGTTTTAGCTGGGATATCGCAGCCGAGGCTTATGAACAGCAATTTTATGTACCCGCTCGAAGCTGAACTGGAGGCCCTTGGGCCAGTGCTGGCGCAGCTTGCGCAGGGCAGGTGGGGCGACCCGTTCGCCGTGCTCGGGCCGCAAAAGGCCGGCGAGCTCCGTGTCGTGAGAACGTTTCAGCCGCAAGCGCGCGCAGTGCAGCTGTTGCGTGCGGATGGTTCGCTCGCGTCGGAGATGGAACGTATTCACCCCGACGGTATTTTTGCCGGCATTTTGCCCCCGCGTTTGCGGCACTACCGGTTGGGTATCACGCTTTACGACGGCACGAGCTACCTGCTCGAAGACCCTTACCGTTTTCCTTCTTCTCTGGGTGAGCTCGACCTCTACTTGCTGCGTGAAGGTTCGCACAAAAATATATTTAATGCGTTGGGCGCGCGCACGCAGCGGATGCTGGGTGTGAGCGGGACCCGTTTCGCCGTCTGGGCACCCAATGCGTCGCGTGTCAGCGTGATCGGCGACTTCAACGACTGGGACGGACGCCGGCACGTGATGCGCCTGCATCCGGGCAATGGTATTTGGGAGATATTCGTCCCCGGAGTAAAGCCGGGCGCCAAGTACAAGTTTGAGTTGCTCGATAGCCAGCATCGGCTATTGCCAGTCAAGACGGATCCGCTGGCGCATTATTACGAAGCGCCGCCGGGCAATGCTGCAATCGTATACAAGAGCAAGTATCGCTGGAAAGATCAGCAATGGATGCAGCAGCGCGACCCGAACCCGCATCTCGATGAGCCGGTCAGCATATACGAAGTCCACCTCGGCTCCTGGCGGCGCAACCCGGAGCAGGGTAACCGCTCGCTGACCTATCGCGAACATGCGCGGGAGCTGGTCGATTACGTAATCGACATGGGTTTCACGCACATCGAATTGCTGCCGATTACCGAGCATCCGTTTGACGGCTCGTGGGGGTATCAGCCGATCGGCCTCTATGCGCCCACGCATCGGTTCGGTGAACCGGACGATCTGCGTTACCTCATCGACAAATGCCATGCAGCCGGTATCGGCGTCATCATCGACTGGGTGCCGGCACACTTTCCGCGAGACCAGCACGGGTTGGTGGAGTTTGACGGCACAGCGCTGTACGAGCACGCAGATCCCCGCAAGGGCGCGCATGCGGACTGGGGTACCCTGATTTTCAATTACGGCCGCAACGAGGTCATCAATTACCTGCTTGGCAGCGCGCTTTACTGGATCGATGAGTTCCATGTCGATGCCTTGCGGGTGGATGCCGTTGCATCGATGCTCTATCTCGATTATTCGCGCAAGCCCGGCGAATGGGTGCCCAATGTATACGGCGGTAATGAGAACCTCGAGGCCGTTGCGTTCATTCGTCGGCTCAACGAAGAAATTCATGCCCGCGGCGCCACGTCGTATGCGGAAGAGTCCACAGCCTGGGCAGGTGTATCGAGGCCAACCTATTCCGGCGGCCTAGGCTTTACCTACAAGTGGAATATGGGCTGGATGAACGACACCCTTTTGTACATGAGCGAGGATCCGTTGCACCGGGCCTACCATCACGACAAAATGACTTTCAGCCTCGTGTACGCTTTTAACGAGAACTTCGTTTTACCCCTGTCGCATGACGAGGTGGTGCACGGCAAACGTTCGCTGCTAAGCCGCATGCCGGGTGATGAATGGCAACAGTTTGCGAATTTGCGGGCATATTATGGCGCTATGTTCGCGCACCCGGGCAAAAAGCTTTTGTTTATGGGCGCGGAGCTGGGTCAGCGGCCGGAATGGAATCACGATGCTTCGCTGGATTGGCATGTGCTCGAGTATCCGCTGCACCGCGGTGTGCAACATCTGGTTCGTGACCTCAATCGAATCTATAGGCATAGCGAAGCACTCCATCAGATCGATTTCACGCCCGAAGGCTTCGAGTGGGTCGAGCTGCACAACCGCAACGACAGCGTGTTTGCATGGTTGCGACGCGCCAAAGATGGCGGTTTTGTGCTTTGCGTTGTGAATCTTACCCCGGTCGTCAGGCACGATTACCGGGTTGGAGTGTCCGTTGAGGGCCGCTATCGTGAAGTATTGAATACGGATGCAGCGCTTTACGGCGGCAGCGGCTTGCTCAATTCGGGCGATTTGTATACTGACCAGCATGGTGCGCATGGAAGGCCGTATAGCCTGAGACTGGTATTGCCGCCGCTGGCGACGATTATGCTGACGCCGGAGCCCTGACTAATGAGTGCTTCGGCAGACGGAGAGACACAGATGGTTGCAAGGATAGACGACGAAAACCGGAATGAGGACAGCAAGCCGCTGGACCTGCCGACTTTGCCGCTGACGGCTGAATCGATCCGGAAATCTTTCACGTATTACTACAGCTACACATTCGGTCAGCCCAGGTTGCAAACGGATTTGCCCTACAACTATCAGTCGATGGCGCTTGTAACTCGCGATCGTCTCACCGAGCGCCGTACCCGCACGACGCTTGCCGTGGAGCGTGATGACTTGCGCCGCGTCGGTTACCTGTCGCTTGAATTCCTGATGGGCCGCCTCCTCAGAAATTCAGTGTTGAGCCTCGGCATCGAGGGCGTCGCTGCGCAGGCGCTCGATGGGCTCGGGTTGCAGCTCGAAGACCTGTGCGAGCAGGAAACCGATGCCGGCCTAGGCAATGGTGGCCTGGGAAGGCTCGCGGCATGCTTTCTCGACAGCTGCGCCACGTTGAAGCTGCCGGTGATGGGTTACGGTATTCGCTATCACTACGGCATGTTCCATCAGCGCATCGAGAACGGGCACCAGGTCGAGTACCCCGATACGTGGCTGCGCGACGGCTTTCCATGGGAAATCGAGCGCGTAGAGCTGACTCAGAAGGTCAAGTTCGGGGGGCACACGCGCCGCTACGAGGACGACTTCGGCAACGTGCGTTATGACTGGGTGGGCACCCACGATGTATTGGCCATCCCGTACGATATTCCGGTTTGCGGGTACCGCAATGAAGTCGTGAACACACTGCGCTTATGGTCTGCGAGCGCAACCGACGAGTTTGATCTGGACGTGTTTAATGCCGGCAGTTACGGCGCGTCGGTCCAGGAGAAGAACGAAGCAGAAAACATCACGATGGTTCTGTATCCGAACGCGGCGACCGAGAACGGCCGGGAGCTCCGCCTGCGGCAACAATATTTCCTCGTGTCGGCCAGCCTCCAGGATACGATTCGTTTCTGGCAGCGGGAACACGGGAATGATTTTAGCGAGTTTGCGGCGAAAAACTGTTTTCAGCTCAACGACACGCATCCCGCAATTGCCGTCCCGGAACTGATGCGGCTCTTGATGGATTGCCATCGCCTGAGTTGGGACGAAGCCTGGGAAATCACGACCAGTACCATGGCCTATACCAACCATACGCTCCTGCCCGAGGCGCTCGAGACCTGGCCCGTGGAAATGCTGGAGCGGTTAGTGCCGCGAATTATGGAGATCATTTACGAAATCAACGCCCGCTTTATCGCCCAGCTAAACCACCGCTGGCCGGGCGACAATGACCGAATAAGAAACATGTCGCTCATTGTCGATGGCGATTATCCGATCGTACGGATGGCGTATATGGCAATCGTTGGCAGCTTTTCGGTTAACGGCGTGGCGGAACTGCATTCGAAGTTATTGCGCGAAGGCCTGTTTCGCGATTTCGCTCAGCTGTGGCCGGAGAAGTTCAACAACAAGACGAACGGAGTGACGCAGCGCCGCTGGCTTGCCGCCTGCAACCCCGGTTTGTCGAGCCTCATAAGCGCT
>Ga0209536_100003846_pt1 | contig 23901 bp, 20 predicted proteins | sample DeeMarSeWOR28_12_FD_187461 | JGI IMG/M metagenome (GOLD analysis project Ga0209536, IMG submission 187461) | Marine sediment microbial communities from White Oak River estuary, North Carolina - WOR-2-8_12 (SPAdes) (version 2) | ecosystem: Environmental > Aquatic > Marine > Intertidal zone >...
CGCCAAGAGCGCCCAAGAGATCTACGAGAAGGTCGAAGGCGAGCACCAGGAGGACATCGCCGGTTGGTTTCATGGCATGCCGGGCATCGTCGCGCAGATCATGGTGCTCGACATCATCTTCTCGCTCGACTCGGTGATCACCGCCGTCGGCATGGCGGAGCACATCGAGGTGATGGTGACCGCGGTGGTCATCGCGATTGGGGTGATGCTGCTCTTCGCCAAGCAGATCGGTGACTTCGTCAACAAGTACCCTTCGATGAAGATTCTCGCCCTCTCCTTCCTCCTGCTCATCGGGGTCTTACTCACGGCAGAGGGCCTAGGGCAGCACATCAACAAAGGCTACATCTATTTCGCCATGGCTTTCGCCTTGATGGTCGAGCTGATCAACATCCGCTTCCGATCGAAACAAGAGACCGAGTAGGCCAGATTTTTGCTGCGGCGGTCACCTGTATGCGCCAGAATCGGGCGCGATGCGCTTGGCACCACTGATAGGACCGGACCTCCAGGACGCGATAGCGATCGGTCCCGAGGCCGTTCGCGAGGCGGTGTCCGAGTTCCACGCCGAAGACGTCGCAGAGCTGCTCGAGGACCTGTCTGCGCGGGAGGCGGTCTCGCTGGTCCGCGCCTTGCCTACGGAAACTGCCGCCGACGTCGTCGAACGACTGAGCCCGCGTCGCCAGGTTCTGGTCTTCAACGCGATCGACATCCGACGCGCTGTCGAGCTGCTTCGGGAAATGGACCCCGACGATCGCGTCGACTTGCTCCAGGAGCTCGAAGAAGAAGAGGCAACCGCCTTGCTTCGCGCGCTCGAGCGCCACGAGCCAGAGGCCGCCGAGGAAGTCCGCGAGCTCGTCCGGTACGAGCCAGAAACCGCCGGTGGTCTGATGACCACCGAGTTCGCGTCCTTGCCACCGGAGACGAAAGTTTGGGAGGCAATGGAAGCTGCGCGGCGCTTGGGCCGCGACGAGATGGCGGAGATGCTTTACTACATCTACGTCTGTCGGACCAACGGCGAGCTCTTGGGCGTGGTTTCCCTTCGCGACTTGATCTTGAGCGAGCCGGGGCAGGCGCTCTCGGAAATCATGACCGAGAATGTATTCAAGGTATCGGCGTTCGACGATCAGGAGAAAGTAGCCCACGCGATCGCTCGCTACGACTTGGCTGCCCTTCCCGTGGTCGACAATCTTTCGAGGATGCTAGGGGTCGTCACCGTCGATGACGTCGTCGATGTCGTCATCGAAGAGGCGACCGAAGACGCGCAGAAGATGGGTGGTGTCGTGCCTCTCGAGGACTCGTACTTCGACACCGGCTGGGCCGAGTTCGTTTGGAAGCGCGGCTCGTGGCTCGTCCTTCTCTTCATTGCGCAGCTGCTCACCGCGACGGTGATCCGTCGGAACCAGGATTTCCTCTCCGCCACGGTCGAGCTGGTTCTCTTCATTCCCTTGATCATCGCGTCGGGAGGAAATGCAGGGTCGCAGTCCGCCACGCTCGTCATCCGCGCAATGGCGGTCGGCGAGCTTCGGCCCCGGGACTGGGCGAAGGTGGCCGGGCGCGAGCTGCTCATCGGCTTGTCGTTGGGAATCGCCCTGGGCATGATTGGCTTTGCGCGGGGCTGGTTCGCGGGCGAAAGCGTTGCGCCGATCGCCATCGCCACGGCCATTGGCACCAGCATCCTCGCCATCGTGACCTTGAGTACGATGATCGGCTCGTTGCTTCCGCTGCTGATCCGGCGCGCAGGTCTCGATCCTGCCGTCTCTTCGACTCCGTTCATCGCGTCGGTCGTCGACGTGCTCGGACTCCTCGTCTATTTCGCAGTGGCAGAGCTGATCTTGCACGTCGTCTTCAGTCATTAGGTCCTCGATCTCGGCCGCAACCGTGTTAGGCTCCCTCCTTCGCAACGGGAGTTGGACATGCCGAAACTGACCATCAACTACAGCCAAGACGTCGATACAGTGTATCGCCTCGTGACCGATCCCGATCACATCAAGAAGCGCTGCGAGGCGTCTGGCGAGCGAAACGTGCGCATCCAAGTGGAGGAGTCGGGCGGCACGACCATCATCACTTCGACCCGCGAAATCGACAGCGACCTTCCCGGCTTTGCGAAGAAGCTCTTCAACGCGACCAATACGATTGTCGAGCGCCGCGAGTGGCGAGATGCGGGCGAAAAGAAGACCTGCAAGAGCCACATCGACGTCGTCGGTACACCCGGTGCGATCGACTCCAATGTCACGATCTCCCCGAACGGGAGCGGCTGCACCTACGACATCGAGTTCGAGGCCACCGCAAAGGTGCCTCTGATTCGCAAGAAGCTCGAAGCTTTCATCGAAAAGAGCACGATGGAAGGCATGCGCGACGAGCACGACTACAACCAGCGCGCCCTCAAGGAAGCGGGCTGAGCGCAGCGTCTCAGAGCTCGCTGACCAGGTAGTCTTCGCCGGCCCAGAAGTCGCAGCTCTCGGCGGCGTTGCTGCCGACGTACACCAGGGTATCGAAGACCCGATGCTGATCGGTCTCTTCGTCGTAGGTTGGCCACTGCACACCGCCCAAAGGGCTCGGATCATCGGTCAGCGCGAATCGCCAGAAGTCGCTCAAGATCGCCACCCAGAGCTCCCAGTCCGCCGTCCCGACCCCCCAGGGCTTGAGCGTGGTCGAAAAGTCTTCGGGGTTGATCTCGATGAGCGGATCGTAGCCGAAGACGTACGGGATATCCGCAGCGTGAAAGGCGCCCAGGCCGTAGGTTGGCAGGGCTGCGTTGATGAACGGCAAGGCCACTTCGAGCTGGGAGTGTCCCTCCTGATACTCGAACTGATAGAGGTATGTCGGGGTGAACGCGCTGAGCTTCGCGGCTTCGAGCTTGCCTGGACAGCGGAAGATTGCGTCCGTCGCGACCGCTGCAAGGGCCACGGCAGGCTCGGAGTAGTCCGACAGTGGATATTCGTCGACGGCTTTGGCGGCAAGCTCGCTGTTGCCTCCGAGCAAGTGAGCGATCAGCTCTTCATAGTTCTCGGCCGTCACCTCGAGAGGTGGATCGGCGATCTCGCCGAGCCAGACGAAGAGCCTTGCCTCTTCCCGAGTGAAGCCGATGATCGTCGGTACTCGGTTGAAGTTGCCCGAGCTGAACGAGTCGCTCGGCTGCTCGGTGAAGAACGAGCCGTCGAGCACGGGGCCCCAGCTACCCGACGTCTCTTCGGTCGGCGTGAACCCGAAGTTTGGGGCGGGTGGGAGGGCTCCCAGCACCTCGCTCGTCGACTTGGCGCGCATGCAGGCCAGGACGTCTTGGTTCGTGTCACAGCCGAGCGCGGCGGCAAAAGCGTCGCCCTGCGCTTCTGCGGCGGCAAGCGCGGGCCAGGGCCGCTCGCAGGAGCCGCTTTGTATGATCGCTTTGTGGAAGAGGCCCTCGCTCTTTGCCGAGGCCAGATGGCTGCAAACACTGAATGCACCAGCGGACTCGCCGAAAATCGTGACGTTCCCCGGATCGCCGCCAAAGCTCGCGATGTTGTCGCGCACCCACCGAAGGGCAGCGGTTTGATCCATCAGGCCGTAGTTGCCGGACGCTCCGTCCGTGCTCTCCGCCGAAAGCTCGCTGTGCGCGAGGAATCCAAGCTGGCCGAGCCGATAGTTCATGCTGACCACGACTGCGCCCATTTCGCGCGCAATCAGGTCGCCGGCCGTGCCGCCGTCGGTCTGCACGCCCTCACCTAGCGTGAAGCCGCCCCCGTGGATCCAGACCATGACCGGGATGCCCGAACCCTGTGCCGGCGTGTCGATGTTGAGGTAGAGGCAGTCTTCGTCCGGCATGAAGCCAGGCACCGGAAGGCCCGCGAACGCAAGCTGAGGACAGATCTTGGGCTTATCGACGACCGGAAGCGCGTCGGTCCATGGCGTTGGGTCGACCGGGGGCTTCCAGCGAAGCATGTCGACCGGTGCGGCGGCGTAGGGAATACCACGGTATGAGAGCACGCCGTCCTCCTCGTAACCCTCTACCGGACCGAACGCGGTCTCGACGAGTGGACCGCGATCGTTCGCGCAATTGCTCACACAGATCGTGTCGATCGAGGCTGTGCTGCAACTCGCCAAAAAGACCGCTAGCCCGGCTACGCCAGGAATCAATCGTGCAATCATCGGAGACCCCTCAAACTAAGGAGTAGAAGCTAGAGCACCCGCCCAGCCGGCGCTATCCCACATCGCTCAGCCGGCGAAAACCGCGCGATCCTTGGCCCATTCGCGGAGGGCGTCAATCCGCTCGGCCATCGTGACCGAGAGCGGCCTCGTCAGTTCGAGCTCGTCCGCGATGACTTCGGTCGTGAGATCTTCTTGCCGGGAGAAGGCCGTGTATAGGGCGGAGACGACGGCTTGCTCGATCTCGGCACCGCTGAAACCGTCGGTCAGGTCGACCAGCCGTCGGATGTCGAACTTCTCCGGATTGCGTTTTCGGCGCTCCAGGTGGATCTCCAAGATCCGCTTGCGCGCCTCGGTTCCAGGAAGGTCCACGAAGAAGATCTCGTCGAAGCGGCCTTTGCGCATCAGCTCCGGCGGAAGCTTTGAAATGTCATTGGCGGTGGCAATGACGAAGACATTCTCCTTCTTGTCCTGAAGCCAGGCGAGGAAGGTACCGAAGATCCGCTGTGCGGGCCCGCCCTCTGCGTCCTCTTGTGAAAGCGCCTTTTCGATCTCATCGATCCAAAGGACCACTGGCGCCATCGCTTCTGCGAGCTTGATCGCTCGCTTCAGGTTCTTTTCGCTCTCGCCGACGTAGCGGTTGTAGAGGTTCGATGGGTCTAGACGGATCAAGGGGAGCTTCCACTCGGCGGCCACCGCTTTGGCACATAGGCTCTTTCCGCAACCCTGGACACCGATCAACATCAGACCTTTGGGCGGGGATAGTCCGTACTCTTTCGCTCGCTTTGGATCTTCGAAGGCCGCCTGGCGCTTGCGAAGCCAGCCCTTGAGCTCGGTGAGACCTGCAACGTCGCCCATCTGGTGCTCGTGCGGGAAGTACTCGAGCACCCCGGAGCGTTCAATGATCTGACGCTTGGCCTCGAGAACCTTGACGATATCCTCGCGCCCCAGGACGCCGTCCTCGACCACGGCCTGGGTAATGATTTTCTGTACCTCGAAGAAAGTTAGGCCGTGCAAGGCGGCAAGGAGCTTCGACACGTCGACGCTCGATAGCTCCACCTTTACGCGATGACGCTTGGCCAGGTCGCGGAGCACCGCTTGCACGAACGAATGATAGGCCTCTGACGACGGAGCATGCAGACTGAGCGGCGTGAAGAGATGCTCGATCGCCGGAGGCATGTCGAGGCCCTGGCCGGATACGACGACAGCTCCGCGGTGCCCGAAGTACTTCTTGTGGATGTTCTTGATCCGCGCAACGACGGCGGGCTCGTGAAGATAGGGTCCGAGCCCTTGAAGATGAAAGATCGCTTCCAGGTTCGATCGCTCGATGAAAGAGAGCGCCTTCTGAGGGGGTCCGCTCTCCGGGGTGTGCCCTGGCTCTGGAAGCTCACGGCGGAGACCATCGACCTGAGTCCAGGAGAAAAGTGGCAAGCCGATGCGCTCCGCGGCATGCTCGAGCAGCACGTGAACACGCTGTTCCTCGACGGTATCCACGAGCAAGAGTGGGTGGTGTGCGCGAATCAGGATCTCCAGCTCGCGCAGCTGGTCGGCCGATGGTGGTACGGTCCGGAGCACGAATTCAGGATCGGAGGTCACCGCGAGGGTGTCAAACTAGTGTGAGTTGACAGCGGGTGAGGCGAATCTACACTCGGCCGCATGGCAACCTTGGGTGATAGACTAGTCGACAAGCGCATCGTGGAACGCAACATCACGAAAGGCTTGATTTCGAAGGAAGAGTACGAGCAGCACCTGACGGCCCTCGTCGATCGCGAAGGTTCGTACGATACGGTCGAGATCGACCCCGGCGATTCGAAAGACGAGCCGTAGGCGGAGCAACGCCCATGAGTGATGAAGAGAGCGACGAACCGATCATCGACTTCAACACCTTCATCTTGTCGCTGAGCACATCCGCGCTCATGCATCTCGGCAAGCTGCCGGGCGTTGAAGACGACTCGGCGGTCAACCTAGCCCACGCCAAGCAATCGATCGACTGCATCGCACTGCTCGAAGAGAAGACGAGGGGGAACCTCACTGGTGAGGAGGAGCGGCTGATCTCCGAAGTCCTGTACGACTTGCGGCTTCGATTCGTGGCGGCGGTGAAAGCAGCGGACGACGAGGCTTGAAGAAACTCACCCTGCGGCTCGATTCATACGGCGAGGAAGCGCGGCGGTACGTCGCGGCGGCGCAACGACTCGCAGACGATCGCAAGCACGCAGAAGTCCAACCGATCCATCTTTGGTATGAGCTGGTGGATCAGGCGCCGGAGGCGCAGGCCGCACTCGAGAGAGCAGGCGTGAACGCGACCGACCTTCTGATCGATTCCGAGTGGGCGCTTCGGAGGCTCGCGAAGACCGACGGCGGGGGGGAAGCGTATCTTTCATCTCGATTTCTAGAGCTGCTGTCGCGGGCAGAGCGCGAAGCGACGCAGCACGCTGGGCTGCCGGTCGAAACGGCGAACCTGGTTCTGGCCTGCGCGCAAGAGCCTAACGGTTCATTGCACTCGGTTCTGCGAAGCGCCGGCTTGAGCAGCGCGATTTTGCGGGAGGCCTTGGCAGACGGCAGCGAAAACCGCGAGCCTGGCCGCGCAGCAGTTGCAAAAACGGGCGTTTTGGAGGAGTACGGGCTCGATCTGACGCGTTTGGCGAGCCAAGACGCCTTCGATCCTCTCGTGGGTCGGGAGGCCGAGCTTCGCCGGATGCTCCAGGTCCTCGCACGGCGCGAGGAGAAGAACCCTCTGCTCGTTGGCGAAGACGGAACGGGGCGCACGGCGCTCGTCCATGCGCTCGCCTCGAGGATTGCGGCAGGTGAGGTGCCCGACCTCTTGGCTGACAAACGGATCATCGCGCTCGACTCGGGCGAGCTCGTCGCGGGAACGAGGCTTCGTGGGCAACTCGAAGAGCGCATGCGCGCGATCCTCGACTCCGTCCGCGATTCCGGGGGGCAAGTGATCTTGTTTCTGCCGAACCTGGCCTCGTTCCTGCGTGCAAAGGGAGGCGCCGGGGACATGCTCGCCAACGCGCTGAGCCGAGGCGAGGTTCGAGCCCTCGCCCGCTGTACGCCGGACGAGCTTCGGGAGATCAACGACGAAGCGAGCACGCTCTCGCGGAGGTTCGTCCCCATTCAGATCGAACCGCCAGGCCCAGAGGAGGCGGTCGCGATTTTGCAAGGGGTGAAAGGCCGGTTTGAGGCCGCTCATGAGGTGGAAATCACCGAGCCGGCGATCGAGGCCGCCGTTCGCTTTGCGCGGCGCTACGTCGCGGGGCGCGAGCTTCCGAAGAGCGCAATCGATCTCATCGATGAGAGCGCGGCGCGTGTTCGCCTGGGGCTCGACGGTGACGAGTCAGACAGAACGGTTGGCCCCGAAGACGTCGCTGCCGTCGTGGCGCTTTGGACTGGAGTGCCCGCCGCAAAGATGATGGAGGAAGAAGCGCAGAAGCTTCTTCAGATGGAGGATCGGCTTCGCGAGCGGGTTGTAGGCCAGGATCATGCCGTGAGCGCGCTGAGCAAGGCGGTGCGCCGTGGCCGCGTCGGCCTCCGCGATCCCAAGCGTCCCATCGGCTCCTTTCTCTTTCTCGGCCCGACAGGTGTGGGCAAGACCGAGCTTGCCAAGGCCCTCGCGGCGTTTTTGTTCGACGATGAGGCTGCGCTGACCCGGCTAGACATGAGCGAGTTCATGGAAAGGCACATGGTCGCTCGCCTGCTCGGCGCGCCACCGGGATACGTCGACAGCGAGGCAGGCGGCTTTCTGACGGAGGCGGTCAGGCGCCGACCCTACTCCGTTATCTTGTTCGACGAAGTCGAGAAGGCTCACCCCGACGTTTTCAACATCCTGCTCCAGGTTTTGGAGGACGGTCGGCTGAGCGACTCGCGAGGACGGGTCGCACACTTCCACGACACGGTCATCATCATGACTTCGAACGTGGGAAGCGAGCTCATCCTCGAGCACGAAGGCTCCGACGAAAAGCTGCGAGAGCGGATCGAAGATCGGCTCCACGACTATTTCCGGCCGGAGTTCCTCAACCGCGTCGACGAAGTGCTGATCTTCGATCGGCTCGACAAGGGCGATCTCGCGGCAATTCTCGAAATTCAGCTTCGGCAGCTCCAGCAGCTCCTGGCACCTCGGGAGATCAGCCTGACGCTGACCGATGGTGCAAAAGAGCGACTGATCGACCTGGGTTACGAGCCGGCGTTCGGAGCGCGTCCCTTGAAGCGGGTCCTCGTTCGGGAGCTACAGGACCCTCTGGCGGAGGCTCTTCTGGGCGGCCAGTTCGGCGAAGGCGATACGATCGCTGTCGACTCCGACGGCACGTCATTCTCGTTCGGAAAGGGCTGAACGCGCCGGGTACGCCGAGGGCCTAGACTCGGGTATGCTTCGCCGATGAGCAGTACCCACTACCGAACCTGCAATCTCTGCGAAGCGATGTGCGGACTCGAAGTCGAAATCGACGGCACCGAAGTCAAGTCGATCCGCGGCGACGATGCAGACGTTCTCAGTCACGGCCACATCTGCCCCAAAGCGACCGCACTCAAAGACCTCTATGACGACCCCGACCGATTGAAGCAGCCGGTCCGCAAAGTCGGAAGCCGTTGGGAACCCATTTCCTGGGATGAAGCCTTCGACTTGGCCATCGACCGGCTCGACGCTGTTCAGCAAGAGAGCGGCCCCAGCGCTGTTGGGCTCTATTTCGGCAACCCGAACGCCCACAATTTCGGAACGCTCGTCTACGGCCCTGCGTTTTTCCGTGCGCTCGGTACGAAAAATCGGTTCTCGGCAAGCTCCTGTGACCAGTGGCCGCTCATGTTCGCCTCGTACTTCATGTACGGGCACCAGTTGCTGTTTCCCGTGCCGGACGTCGATCGGACCGACTTCATGATGCTCATCGGCGCCAACCCGCTTGCATCGAACGGGAGCCTCATGTCGGCCCCCGGAATCAAGAAGCGTCTCGAAGCGATCGGCAAGCGCGGCGGCAAAGTCGTCGTGGTGGACCCCCGGAGGTCCGAGACCGCGCAGATCGCGGACGAGCACGTCTTCATCCAACCGGGTACCGACGCGCTGTTCCTTCTCGGCATGCTGCACGAAGTGTGCGCTTCGGGGGTCGACCTCGGTCGATTGAAATCGCACGTGAAAAACCTCGATCGTCTGATCGAAAGCGCCGAGACGTATCCACCCGAAACGAGCGAGGCGATCACCGGAATTCCGGCAGCCACGGTAAAACGGCTTGCGCGCGAGATGCAAGGCGCCGCCACAGCCGTCGCCTATGGCCGAATGGGCGCCTGCACGCAGGAGTTCGGCGGTCTCAACATGTGGCTCATCAACGCCCTCAACGCGGTCACTGGGAACCTCGACGAGCCCGGTGGCTGGATGTTCGCGACCCCAGCGATTGACTCCCTTCAAAAGATCGCGGGTTTCGGCCTCGGACGCGGCTCGTACGGACGTTGGCGCAGTCGCGTTCGGGGCTTGCCCGAGTTTGGAGGCGAGTTGCCGTCGTCGGTGATGGCTGAAGAAATCCTCACCGAGGGCGATGGGCAGATCCGGGCGATGGTGATCCTTGCGGGCAATCCGATTCTGTCGACCCCGAACGGCGGACGCCTCGACCAGGCGTTCCAATCGCTCGAGTTCACCTTGGCGATCGATTTCTTCATCAACGAGACGAGCCGGCACGCGGACTTGATCTTACCCCCGGTCTCGCCGATTCAGCGGAGCCACTACGACCTTGCCCTCAATCTGGTGGCTGTCCGCAATACCGCGAACTACTCCCCACCGCCCTTCGCTACTGCCGAAGACGAGCTCGACGACTGGGAGATCCTGAGCGAGCTGAGCTGCCGAATGGCGGCCAAGCGTCACGGAAAGCTGAGCAAGGAGTACTTGATGGCTCGGGCAGCGCAGAAGGCGGGCCCAGAGCGTGTGCTCGACCTCGGCCTTCGACTGGGCCCTTATGGAAGACGATTCAACCCGCTTGGAGCCGGCCTTTCGCTCGGCAAGCTCAAGAAGCAATCACACGGAGTCGACCTCGGGCCCCTTCAGAGTTGTTTGCCGGAACGGATCCCTGAAGCCCATGGCGCGATCGACTTGGCGCCTCAGCTCTTCGTAGAGGACCTCGCGCGGCTTCGTTCACGATTCGCTTCCGAGGTGTCGGCCACCCCGGAGGGCAAGCTCCTCCTCATCGGGCGCAGGCACCTTCGCAGCAACAACTCTTGGATGCACAACAGCCCTCGACTCATGAAGGGAAAGACGCGGTGCACGCTGATGATCCACCCGGACGACGCCGAGCGATTCGGTGTGAAGGCCGGTGACGAGGTCACATTGCGCTCGCGCGTCGGCGAGGTTACCGCTCCAGCCGAGATCACAGCCGACATGATGCCCGGGGTCGTAAGCCTCCCGCACGGCTTCGGTCATGGTCGCGAAGGCGTGAAGCTGGGCGTTGCCACGAATCACCCGGGCGTGAGCGTCAACGACCTGACCGACGACCAGCTGATCGACGAGCTCAGTGGAAACGCAGCGTTCAGCGGAGTACCCGTGACGCTCAAGGCCGCAGAACAGGTCGCCGCAGCCGAGTGACCCGGACTCAGCGACGGCGTCTGCTAGGCAGACGTGGCGGCCGGACCCGCACCGGAACGGCTACCGGGGGCGGGCTGAGCAAGCCTTCGAGCGCGTCGATCAAGGCATCCATCACCTCGCGCACCCGATCGGAAAACTTTTTCGAACTTTCGGCCACCTTCCCTTCATAATGGAACCAGCAGTGACTCTGTCAACACCGGACCCAATATTGCATGGCAATTGCAGTGATCTGGAGCGCGCGTGCACGTTCATCTGATCGGGATCGCAGGCACGGGGATGAGCGCGCTCGCGGCGCTCCTGATCGAGGGGGGGCATCGCGTCAGCGGGAGCGACACGGCGTTTGACCCGCCGGTTGGCCCGTACCTGGCAGAGCTCGGCATCGAATGCCTCGAGGGTTGGCGAAGCAAGAACCTGGACACGAATCCGGATCTCGTCGTCGTTGGCAACGTTTGTAGGCGAGACAACCCCGAAGCCCAAGAGGCGATGAGTCGCGGGCTTCCGACGCTATCGATGCCCGGAGCGCTCGCGGCAAGAGTTCTTGCGCGGCGCAAGCCCTTGGTCGTTGCCGGTACACATGGAAAGACGACGACGTCGACGTTGCTCGCATACCTTCTTCGGCAGGCCGGGATAGACGCCGGCTTCTTCATTGGGGGGATCGCATTGAACTTCGATCGAAGCTCACGCCTCGGGTCCGAAGGCGCTCCCTTCGTGGTTGAGGGCGACGAATACGACAGCGCGTTCTTCGAAAAGGAGCCTAAGTTCTGGAGCTACCATCCAAGCGCCGCGATTCTAACCTCGATCGAGTACGACCACGTCGACATCTATCCCAACGCGGACGCATACGTCGCTGCGTTTCGTCGGTTCGTCGAGCTGATTCCTCGTGGCGGCTGGCTCTTCGCATGGGCGGGAGACCCACTGGTCCGCGAGGTCGCCTCCGTCGCGCATTGCAAGGTGCGTTTTTACGCACTGGACGGCGACGATTGCGGCGACATTCACCCGACGTGGCTCGGTATGCGCGCTCCGGGCGGCACCATGGACCTATTCGGGAGCGGCTCCCTCTGCGGGCGCGCCAAACTGCCATTGCTGGGCCGCTACAATGCGCGGAACACCGTTGCGGCGCTTGCCATGGCATGCGAAGCCGCTGGCGCGCCTCTCGACAAGTTGATGGCCGCTGCGCCCGGCTTTCGTGGAACCAAGCGTCGCCAAGAGCTCGTCGGAATCAGCAACGGAGTGGAAGTCTACGACGACTTCGCGCACCATCCGACGGCTGTGAAGGAAACTCTGTTCGGCTTCCGCGAGCGCATGAAGGGAAGACTGATCGCGCTTTATGAACCAAGGAGTGCGACCGCGTCACGGCGCTTGCACCAGGACGCCTATGCAGATGCCTTCGCGCCGGCAGACGTTTGCATATTGGCGCCGGTAGCTCGGACTGAGATCCCCTCGGAGGAGAAGCTCAACACGCAGGCGATCGCAGCAGCGATCGTGGCTCGCGGCGGGCAGGCACGGGCGTGCAGAAGCGTTCGCGAAGCGGTCGACGCGGCAGCGGCTGAAGCGCGTCCGGGGGACACGATCGTAGTCATGTCGAACGGTAGTTTCGAAGACGCGCCGGATCGGATCCTGCTCGCTCTGATGGAACGCTGACCGCTGCGGCCCCGGTTGCGTTTCTAGCTCTGCGGGTAAGGGGTGGTGGCCTTGCCGGCGTCTTTCCAGCCTTTGATGCCTTCACGCATGATGTGGACGTTTTTGTATCCATTCGTGGAGGCCCGCTCGGCAGCGGCGTCCGAAGCGGTGCAGCTCGTGTTCGAGCAGTAGAAGATCAGATCCTTGCTCTTGTCGTCTGGTAGCTGCGCGAGGTCGTACTTGTACGACGAGGTCAGAAGGACAGCGTTCGGCACGGTGCCATTCTTCTTGCGCGTGCTGTCGGAGTTGGCATCCACCGCGACGGCACCCGATTGAAGTGCCTTGTCGGCGTCATCGACCGAGATGATTGAAACCGCGGGTTCGGAAGCTGGTTCGGACTTCTGGCCAGAGGCAGGCTCCGCCGCGGCCGATGGCTTGGCGTCCCTGCAGCCCGCGAGGACGACGGTGAGGAGAAGGGAGAGGAGAAGTGTTCGCATGGTCCAGAGCGTAGAGCCAGCTCAGGGCCTAGCAAGGCCAGCAAGCAAGCTCCTCATCGGCACTCGATCGGGGCTTGCTGAAGCTCGGGCGGCATTTTCGCCCAGGGGTAGCCGGCTTTGCTCCGTTCGTAGGCCAGGTCGAACAGCGCCTGCATGTAGGCCCGATCGAACTCTTCGTCGGGCTTCGCAGTGAAATCGGAAGGGATATAGGCGAGGTTGAACTCCAGCCCGTCCCGACAGGTCTGGAGGTATATGCGGTAGAGGTCGCCGATGCCTTGCGTGCGAATGAGGGAGGCGAGCGAACGCCCAGCGATCGGGAAGAGCTTGTTCTCGACCTGCTCGTACATGGGGTCGAGGCGGGAATTGCGAATGATGTAGACCTTCGGGCGGCCGGGCACCCGGAGCTTCGTCAACACTTCATCGTAGTCGACGCCGACGGGGTAGAGGAACACCTGCGAGGCAGCGCCGCCGTCGACGTGCAGCTCGTCGTAGGTCCGACCGTCCACCTCGACCGGAATGAGCACGGGAGAAAACGCAGCAGGCACGGAGGCGGAGGCGAGAAGGATCTTTCGGATGAGCGCTAGGGCATCGGGGTGACCACTATTGGCGATCGGCCCGATGCGCCAAATGACCGGCCTCATCGAGTCGAGATTCGCCGTGCCGATGTTGAGCGAGCGCCCCTCGCGATGCGCCGCGGCAATCTTCTCCATGACCTCTTCGTCCACGTACTTCGCGATCAGGGCTTGCAGCGGCTCGGTGGTGGCCATAGCATCTGTGCGAAGGGCCCGAATCAAGCCGCGCTTCTTGTATACGTCGTCCGCCTTGAGCTCCGAGGAGACGCGCTTGAGGACCTCGTCGTACTCGGGTCCAAGAAACGCAAAAGGGGCCACGAGCGCCCCGGCGCTGATTCCGGTGACTGTGGTGAACTCCGGGCGATCCCCCGCCGCGGTCCAGCCTAGGAGCATCCCGGCCGCAAAGGCGCCGTTCTCGCCTCCGCCAGAAATCGCGAGATAGGTGTGAGGACGGCCAAACACGCCGGAGTATCGTTCCTGGAGCTCCGCCTTGCTCCTCTCGAGCCAGTCGGGCTCCCAGGGCGGAGGCGCATCCCCCCACATGCGGGCGCGGGGAATCCCCAGGACCTCGGCGTCGTAAACGTGGTCGACAGGAAGCGGGGAGCGCTTGGGCACGTGGGCACAAGCGGTGACCAGGGCGATCGCCGGAGCCACGAGTGCGAGCTGAATGGCGGAGCGAGGGTGAGCCCCCATGGACGAGTGGAGTACCACAAACCCGGGCTCTATGAGAGCATCGAGGCTCGGCCCCTTTTCTTCGCTTGCGATCTCGCTATGATCCGGCCATGACCAACGAAATCGGCCACCACACCACGACAGAAGCCCCGAGCGAGCGTTCCCCTCAGCAAGTCGTCGAAGCCTTCCTCTCCGCTTTGGAGCGCCTAGACCTGGAAGCAGCGTCCGCACTCGTTTCGGACGACATCCGATGGGTCAACGTCCCGTGGAAGACCTCCACCAACAAGAACCGCTTCAAGAAGGTGCTGAGAGCGATGTTCAAGGATGCCACCCGCTTCGAGGTCCAGTACTCCGACATCCACGAGCGCGGAGACGGCGTTGTCTACACGGACCGGATCGACATCTTCGAAGGGGGCGGCCTGACGATGAACCTTCCCGTCCAGGGCGAGTTCCGCGTCAAGGATGGCCTGGTCGCCGACTGGGTCGACCGGTTCAGCTGGGCAAAGCTCCTCGGCGAGATGGGCCGGAGTCTGCCCGCGATCCTCAAGCATCGACTTCGCCGATAGCCCCCCGAAAAACTGGTCCCAAGGGCTAGTCGGCTGGCATCCTGGGGCCGATGCGCTTCGAGGTACGATCGATGCTGGCGATCATGATGCTGGGTTGTGCCTCGGCCGCGCTAGCCGAGGAGCCGGATGCCGGTGCGCCAGGCCAGGGGGACGCCGACTCCGCGCCCGAAGCGGAGCCGGACGACAAGCACCCGCGCCTGCTGAAGCCCAAGGGCGATCGCGAGGACAACGTGCAGCTCGGGGGCGAGCCGTCGCTGACCGAGACCGAGCAGGGGCCGGCTGCCAACGTAGGGGGTGAGACCGCGACCGAAGAGGACGCCTGCGACCTCGATTGTCTCGAGGCCCAGCTCGCCGAGGAAGAAAAGAAGGAAGAGCAGAAGAAGGGCACGCTGCAGGTCGCCAGGGAAAAAGGCTCGATCAGCGAGGAAACGGGCGACGACTCGGGGGACGCACTCGCCGCCGAGCCCAGCACCACGACACTTGCCGAAGCGGAGGGCGAGACTCCTGCCGGCCGAACGCTTCCCATGCGGCTTGGCCCCGTTCGCATCAAGGTGGGCAAGACCGAGGACTGGATCGGGATCGGCTTTGCCGCACAAATGGAGTTCGAGTACGAGCAGCAGTTTGCGGGCGCTGGGATTCCAAGCGCGTCCAGCACGACGCTCGAATTTCGCCGGATTCGAACGACCTTGTCGAGCTCCTTCATCGACGGGCGGATCCAGAGCCGTTTTCAAATCAACATGACGCCGAGCGCGTTCGAGCTAATCGACATGTGGTTCTCGTTCACGCGCTTCAAGTTCGCGACCTTCCGCATGGGTCAGTTCAAGATCCCCTACGACCGATATCGCGCCCAATCCTTTGCCGCTCTTTCGCTCGTCGACTGGGCGCCTACGACGCGCATGTTCGGCTCCGAACGCCAGGTTGGCGCCGAGATGCTGGCAAGCGGCGGCTTTCTCAACCTGGAGTATGCCGCGGGGATCTTCAGTGGAGTCAACGCCCGGGCATCCCATGGCGTGGCGATTAGCGAGGTCTACGGCAACCCGCCCAATAACCCATCGAACTTCGGCGATGGGGAGGTCGTGAGCTCGTTCCATCCCGAGCTCGTCGGCCGTGTCGCAAAGAATTTCGGAGAGATCAACACCGACACCAATAGTGACGTCATGGGCTCCAAAGATCTTCGCCACAGTCTGGGCGCGGGCATCGCCTGGGATGCGCGCCCCGTCGCAGCGCAGGACCTAGGGCTGCGACTCTCCGCCGAGTGGCTCGGCAAAATCAGCCACCTGCACATCAACATCATCAGCTACCTGGCTTGGTACAAGCCCTGGCAGGGAGGGAAGATCCTCTTTGGGCCGATCGGGTTCATGGCGGAGACGGGCTATCGGTTCTCCGTCACCTGGGAGCTCGCAGTTCGGTACAGCATGACCTACCTGACCCCTTGGCTCCGGAGCGACAGCGCCAGCTACGGAGCGTTTCAGATCGCCAATGCCACGGACCGGGCGTCCGCGCTCCAGCAGTACGGCCAGAACGGCGAGCAAACCACGAACAATGAGCTGGCGATCGCAGGCACCTCACACATCATCGGAAACAGTCTCAAGGTGGTCGCCGAAGCCGCTTGGGTTGCACAGCGCTGGGAGGCCGGTCGACGGAACGGCTTTGCGTTCCTCCTGCAGCTCCAGTTCCTCTTCTGATTTCGGGAAGGGCTAGTGGTGGTGACCACCAGGGCCGTGTGGATGACCGTGCGCGATCTCTTCGTCGGATGCATCGCGGAGCGACTCGACGGTCACCTCGAAGTGCAGGGTTTCACCGGCGAGCGGATGGTTCGGATCCACCGTGATCGTCTCTTCGGTGATCGCGGTGATGAAGAATGGAATCTGTCGGCCCTGATCGTCGTGTGCAACGACTTGCATGCCTGCTGTGAGCTCGGCGTCGGCGGGAAAGAGGTTGCGGGGAACTTCCTGGGCTTGACCGATGCGCGGGCCGTATCCCTTTTCAGGCGAGACCGTGGCTTTGATCGACGCGCCTTCGGCCACGCCCTCGAGCTGCTCCTCGAGACCGGGAACGATGTTCTGGGCGCCGTGAAGGTAGAGCAGCGGGCTTCCGTCGCTAGACTCGTCGATGACTTCGCCACTGTCGTCGCGCAGGACGTAGGAGAGCGTGACGACCTTGTTTATTGTGATCTTGCGGCTCATGAGCTTGGTGGGAAGGTGCCATATTTCAAGCGAAGCGCTACCGCTCTGCACGCCCGAAGGAATCGTCGGCGTGCAGAGGAGCGCAGATTGGTCTGCCTCTGCGATTGTGGCAGGATCGCCAACCTATCGAGAGGAGCCTCCCATGATCGAAGTGATGACCGACCTTCCCGACCGCGTGCTGGGGCTCAGAGCCCGCGGCGAAGTCACCGCTGAGGACTACAGAACCGTGCTGGTTCCCGCCATCGAAGCGCGGCTCAGCAAGCACCGGAAGGTGCGCCTCTTGTACGTCGTCGGGGACGAGTTCAAAGGCTATTCGGGCGGGGCCGCATGGGAAGACGCCAAGGTTGGCATGAAGCACCTGACCTCCTTCGAGCGAGTCGCCGTCGTGACGAATGTCGACTGGATCGAAAAGATGGTGAAGGCGTTCGGCTTCGCATTGCCGGGAGAGGTTCGCGTGTTCGACGGCGACGATCTCGAGGACGCACGCCAATGGATATCGGAGCCGCCATCGCGCGGCCATTTGTCGTTCGAGCTCATCGAGGATAAGGGCGTCTTGATTCTGCAGCCAAAGGGAGAGCTCGAGGCCGCCGACTTCGAACGCCTGAGCGCGGAGGTGGACCCTTACATCGAGAAGGCAGGGCTTCTCAAAGGATTGATGGTCGTCACGGAGCACTTCCCTGGCTGGGATGACTTCGCCGCGCTCAGCTCACATGTTCGCTTCGTCCGGGAGCATCACAGCAAGATTCGGCGGGTCGCGTTCGTGACTGGTGACCGCGTGGTGTCATCGCTGCCACGAATTGCATCACGCTTCGTCGATGCCGAGGTTCGCGCCTTCCCGATGGACGCGAGAGACCAAGCGCTGCTCTGGGTTGGCGAGAGCTGAAATGCCAGCCCGCCAAAGCACGGAAGAGGAACGCGCATTTGACCGTCGCGTGACGCAGGCCGCGGTTCGCCTGAGCCTTCTCGCTCTGCTGGTATTCTGGTGCCTGAGGATCCTGGCGCCGTTCCTCAACCCGATCATCGGTGGAGTCGTGATCGCGATCGCCGTAAAGACGCCCTATGCGAAGCTGACCCGCGCGCTCGGCGGGCGCCCGAAGCTCGCCGCCGTGCTGATGGTGGTGGTCGCACTGCTCCTGCTCATCGTTCCAACCGTCGCCCTCGGAGCAAGCCTGGTGGATTCGATCGACCGTCTGTCGGCTGATTTCACCCGCGACCAGATTACGATCCCAGCGCCGCCGGATTTCGTTGCGGACTGGCCGGTCATCGGCTCTCAACTGCACGCACTATGGCTCGGGGCGTCTCAGAATTTGGAGACCGCTTTGGTGAAGCTCGCACCCTACATGAGGGACTTTGGAGTTTGGCTGGTGTCGAGCGTCGGGAACCTAGGCGTGGGTCTGGCCTTCTTCATCGTGGCGATCTTGATTGCGGGCGCAATCCTCCCTAATGGCGAGCGAGCTGCACGACTGGCAGAGAAGGTCGCGTACATCATCGTCGGGCCACGAGGCCCCAAGCTCGCCGGTTTGGCAGCATCCAGCGTGCAAAGCGTGACGCGTGGCGTTCTCGGGGTCGCCGCGATTCAGTCCCTCCTTTCCGGCCTGGGGATGCTGCTGGTAGGCGTACCAGCCGCCGGCTTGTGGACGCTATTCATCCTGATTCTCGCGGTGATGCAGCTTCCGCCGGCGCTGGTCTTGATTCCGGTGATTGTCTACGTGTTCTACACGAGCTCGACGGCCGTAGCCGTTCTGTTCGCGATCTGGTCTGTCTCGGTCGGACTGAGCGACAATGTCCTGAAACCCTTGCTGATGGGCCGCGGCGCGCCTGTGCCGATGTTAGTCCTCTTCATGGGTTCGATTGGCGGGTTCATCGCGGGTGGTATCCTCGGCTTGTTCGTCGGCGCAGTGGTCTTGTCGCTCGGCTATACGGTATTCATGGCCTGGGTCGACGATTCCCAAACGGACGAGGGGGACGTCGCAACCGCGGCGACCGAGATACGGTAGCCTCAACGAAGAATTCGTACCCGGATCGTCGCCGCAATGGCCTCGAGCTCGCTGAGAAGCGAGCCGGCGTCGTCGAGCTCCACATCCATCACGACATAGCCGACGTCCGCGTAGGTCTCCAGGTACTGTGCGGCGACGTTTACCCCGTGCGAAGAGAATACGCGGTTGATCTGCTCCATGACTCCGGGCTCGTTTCTGTGGATATGCAAAATGCGTCGGCGACCTCGGTGATCGGGAATCGTGACCTGCGGGAAGTTTACGGCCGACACACTGGATCCGTTGGCATGATACTTCACCAGCTTGGCCACCACCTCGCGGGCGATGTTGTATTGTGCTTCTTCGGTGGCGCCGCCGATGTGTGGCGTGAGAATCACGTTGTCGAACTGGCGAAGCGGTGACTCGAAGATCTCTTGGTTCGACTTGGGCTCGACTGGGAAGACATCGATTGCTGCGCCTCCGATCTGCCCCGATGCGAGGGCTTCGGCGAGCGCCTCGATGTCGACCACGGTGCCGCGCGCCGCATTGATCAAGAGTGAGCCCGGACGCATGCCGCTCAGCGCCTTCGCGTCGATCATGTTGAGTGTGGCCGGCGTCTCGGGGACGTGGAGGCTGACGACGTCAGCCTGGGCGAAGAGCTCTTCGAGAGTGGCCGCGGGCGCGGCGTTGCCGAGCGGAAGCTTGTGCTCGATGTCGTAGTAGAGCACGCGCATCCCGAGGCCCTCTGCCAGGATGCCGAGCTGGGTTCCGATTCGGCCGTAGCCGACGATGCCCAAGCACTTCCCGCGAACCTCGTAGGCGTTACGCGCCGTCTTGGCCCATTCGCCACGCCGGGCGCGAGCGGACTTCTCGGGAATTCCGCGCATCAGCAAGATGATGTCGGCGATTGCAAGCTCGGCAACGCTTCGGGTGTTTGAAAAGGGCGCATTGAAAACGGGGATGCCTAGGCGTCGAGCCGAGTCCAGGTCGACCTGGTTGGTGCCGATACAGAAGCATCCGACGGCCTTGAGTTTCTTCGCAGCGGCGAGCGCCGCAGCGTCAATTTTGGTGCGGGATCGGATCCCAATCAGATCGACGTTCGCAATGGCATTAAGCAGATCCGAGCCGGCCAAGGAATGGCCGAGGCGCTCGACGTTCGGGTAGCCGGCGGCGGCAAAGCTGTCGACGGCGGTTTCGTGAATGCCTTCGAGAAGAAGGACGCGAGTCTCATTTCCAGCCACGGCCGGAGTCTGGGTCGATCCGATAGCCGCCGCAAGATCGGGTCATGCGGACATGGGCCGCACTCCCAGGAGACTCCTCGCACCTCGCCTGGCTGATTGACACGGCCGCGATCAAGCGGAGACTATCGTGCGCAAGGAAGAAGACTCACTATGCCACAGTCCGCATTCGTAACCGGCGGGACCGGCTTCATCGGAATCAATCTCGTCGAATTGCTCGTAGAGCGCGGCTGGAAAGTCACGGCGCTCCATCGCCCTAGCTCTAAGCTCGGCTATCTGAACCGTTTGCCGATCGAGCTCGCGGAAGGCTCCATCACCGATCGCGCATCGCTCGATCGAGCGATCCCCGCTGGCACCGACGTCGTCTTCCATGTTGCAGGGGACACCAGCTTCTGGTCGAAAGGCAATGCCAGGCAGAGCGAGATCAACATCGACGGAACCCGAAACATGGTCGAGGCGGCCGCGGCAAAGGGGGTCGGCACCTTCGTTCACACCTCGAGCAATGCCGCCTGGGGGCGTGTCAAAGGCCGCGTGACCGAAGAAACTCCGCGCGAGGGCAAGGACTCGTGGATCAACTACGAACGCAGTAAGCATCTGGGCGAGCTCGAGGCGCTCAAAGGGGTCGAGCTCGGCATGAAAGTCGTGGTGTTGAACCCCGGGAACGTCGTGGGTCCGTATGACACAAGCAACTGGGGGCAGATCTTCTTTTTGCTCCGCGACCGTGCTCTACCGGCAGTTCCCCCTGGTCTGACCTCGTTCACCCACGTCCGGGACGTGGTTGAGGCGCATCTCAGCGCGGTGACCCAAGGCCGGAACGGCGAGCGATACATTCTATGCGGCCAGGACTGCACCATGGCGGAGTTCGTCGCAGAAGTAGCTCGGCTATCAGGCACCAAGGCTCCGAGGACTGCACCTGCCTGGGTGCTCAAGGTATTCGGCCGGCTTTCCGTAATGCTGGCCGCCGTTACCGGCAACGAGCCTGACATTACGCCTGAGATCGCCGCAATCACGAGCGAAACCGAGGCACACTTCTCGAGCGACCGAGCGATTCGCGAGCTCGGTTATCGAATCCAACCCATGCAGGCTGCCATCAAAGACAACTACGACTGGTTGGTGAATGAAGGGCTCCTTGCCGAATCTCGATGACGTAACGGGCGTGCTGGTGCGCCCGTTGCAGCTCCTTCGTTCGCGTCCGCACAATACGCTCGACCGTCTTGCCGCCTACGAGGGCGCCACGCGCGAGGAGCTCTTCCCCGCGCCCGACCGACTTCCGCGGGTTCGTAAGCGCCGGCGATGGTCGCTGCCCGGTTTCGACAACGAGGACTTGTCTTTTGCTTCGCAGCACGAGCCCATCGAGCCGAGTTTCAACGCGCACTACCATGCGCGCAGCCGCCGCATCCAGACCGTCTACGTACGGCGTATTCGACCCAAGGGCACTGAGGGCCGTCCGCGACTTCTTTACATCCATGGCTACATGCAGCCGGAGACGGTGGTCGAGGAGCACGGATTGCTAGGTGCAATCGCTCGAACGCTCGACATCGAGATCTTCCACCTTCAGCCGCCGTACCACGGCCGCCGCAAGCCGCGCAGCTCCCCCTATGACGGCGAGCGCTTCTGGACGGCCGACGTGGTGCGGAGCTTCGAGGCCATGCGCCAAACCATTCTCGACGCCCGAACCCTGCTTTCGGTCATGTTCGACCAATCGCCGAGCCCGGTCGGCGTGGCGGGCCTTTCACTCGGGGGGGCGTTTGCCGCAAGCCTAGCCTGCCTCGAGCCTCGCTTCGCCTTTGCGGCGCCGCTCATCGCGCACATGCACATGGGCGCGCTGCTCCGGGACGCCCCGGTGCTGGGCGCGATGCGGAAAGACCTCGCCCGGTTTGGCTGGACTCCTTCGGACTTTGGCAATTTTTTCGAAAGAATCGGCTGGAACGAGCTAGCGCCCGTCATACCGAGCGAACGCATCCTGCTCCTCGCGGCAGAGCACGACCGCTTCTTCGATGCAGAAGTGATGCGCGCGATGTGGAGACGCTGGGGCGAGCCCGAGATTCATTGGTACCGAACGGGCCACATGGGATTCATCCCCCACATGCCGAGCGCGATCGGCCACCTGCGCCGATTCGTACGAAGGCTCGATCTCGCATAAGGCGGCTCGAAGGACTAGGGCCCGGCCGAGTCTTCCACCATGGGTGGCCGCGGCTCGAGCTCCGGCGGCTGCGCTTCCCTCAGCTGCAAGACGAGCTCGAAGTCAGCGGTCGTGAGTCGGTAGACTGCGCCCGCGTACTGCAGATACCCAAATCCATAGAGCAGCGATTGAACACCCAGCTCACCCACGAGCTCCACGCGGTGTGTAGGAATGAACTTCATCGGATCCAAAGCCAGCTCTTGCAACGAATCGACAACCTGCTGGATCTGCGCTGGGTCCTCGACCTTGAGTTGTTCGGTTTCACCCATCCCGCCCCCCGATGGAAGCGGAGATCGATGGAAGACGATCACCCTCCTGAGCGGTCCGAGGGGAGCCACCGAGATCGACGTCGGCGCAGGAATTTCGACGAGGGCGGTCCCCCGCTCGATCTGCATCGCGCTCGTCTTTGGAGCCGCCCCTGGAGGGCACTTGAACGCCGTTCCCGAGACCGTGACGTTGGAGCCCGTGCCGTACCCATGGGCCAACTCAGGCTCCGTGTCTTTCTCGTCCGGCTGATGGCCATCGCCCTGAGCGACTTCCTCCGCACGCAACAAGAGATGGGTTGCGCCTCTTTCGGCCGCCTGATTCCGGGCGTTGTTCTCCGCGGACTCCTCATTGATGGAAGGCTTGGAGTAAGCTCCCGTCAGGCCGCCGCCTCGCCCGATGACCTCGCCGAGGTTCTCGCAACCTAGGGGCTCGTCGTAGAGCAGAACAATCTCGGCGCCGAGGCCGCTGAGCTGATCCGCCTTGCAGGAAACGAGCGAGAATCCAAGACCGAACACGAAAGCGAATGCGAACATGCGGGACCAGCAAGAAATTCCAGACTTCATTCACGAGTCTCCTCCGGAAACACTGACTAGCTGGCGCGCGAAGTCAACCCCAGGGGCGCTCTCTTCGTTCGAAGACGCTCGCTTTCGACGGAGCGCCGCAGTATTGTAACGTGCCGGAGAGCTTCATCATGTCGGCAACTTTGGAAATGCGTCATCGTTCGCTCGAAGACCCAGAAGGTTTTTGGGCAGAGCAGGCAGAGGGAATTGACTGGATCAAGCGCTGGGACAAGGTCCTCGATAGCTCGAACCCTCCGTTCTATCGTTGGTTCACCGGAGCGCAGCTCAACACCTGTTACAACGCCCTGGACCGGCACGTCGAGAAGCGCGGCAATCAAGCGGCCCTCATCTACGACAGTGCGGTCACACGCCAGCGAAGAACCTACACCTATCGTCAGCTCCGAAAGGAGGTCGCCATCTTCGCAGGCGCTCTGGCATCGCAAGGCGTCGTCAAGGGCGACCGGATCCTGCTCTACATGCCGATGATCCCCGAGGCGGTCATCGCGATGCTAGCCTGCGCGCGGCTAGGTGCAGTGCACTCGGTGGTGTTCGGTGGATTCGCACCGCAGGAGCTGGCAACCCGCATCGACGATGCCGAGCCAAAGATCATCGTTTCCGCGTCTTGCGGCATCGAAGGCGTGCGTGTCATCGAATACAAGCCCTTGCTCGATCAGGCGATCGAGCTATCGAAGCACAAGCCCGAGAGATGCATCATCCGGCAGCGCGAAAGCTGCGAGTGTGAGTTGACCGAGGGCCGTGACACATCCTGGCAAGACGCGGTGGCAGCAGCCAAGCCACACGATTGCGTGCCCGTTGCCGCCACCGATCCCCTGTATATCCTGTACACCTCCGGAACCACTGGCATCCCCAAAGGCGTGGTTCGTGACAAC
>Ga0209536_100003847_pt1 | contig 23898 bp, 16 predicted proteins | sample DeeMarSeWOR28_12_FD_187461 | JGI IMG/M metagenome (GOLD analysis project Ga0209536, IMG submission 187461) | Marine sediment microbial communities from White Oak River estuary, North Carolina - WOR-2-8_12 (SPAdes) (version 2) | ecosystem: Environmental > Aquatic > Marine > Intertidal zone >...
TTCACCTGCGCCGCGGCGCAGCTTTGCATGATATTGGGAAGATGGCTATCCCTGATCGTATACTACATAAACCTGGGCCACTAACAGAAGATGAATGGGCTATTATGCGTCAACATCCTCAACATGCCCGCGATTTGCTTTTGCCCATTAGCTACCTGCGCCCTGCCATGGACATCCCTTTTCGCCATCACGAAAGGTGGGATGGAAGTGGATATCCATCTGGTTTGAAGGGAGAAGAGATCCCTCTGTCGGCGCGACTCTTTGCAATCATTGATGTTTTTGACGCGCTCACATCTGACAGGCCGTATCGAAAGGCCTGGCATAAACAGGATGCCTTGAAATATATCAAGGAACAAGCGGGGAAACTGTTCGACCCTCATATCACTACAACATTTCTAGCTTCAGTTTAATTTGTCGATAAAAGAGGGAGTGGCTAAAAGGATGGGCTAAAAAGATAACCGCAGAGAACGCACACTTGCACCGCACGCAAGTGCAGGTGAAGCTCGCGGAGAAATCTGAATGAAAATCTCTACGTTCTCCCTGGCCCGTCGGCTAGGACGGGCAGCGTGCTCTGCGGTTCAAAATAGAAACGAGCCCACAAAATTAGCCACTCTTTTGCAGAACAAATGTGCTGTAAATGTTAGCGATATGGTAAAATTAGTAGGTTATGGAAATGGATAAAATTGAAACCCTTCCCCCACCCCCGGGAGTGATTGGTTCTCTAAAAGCAGGCTTCGATGCGATTGCATCCAATCTAACGGTTATCTTACTGCCGTTGGCTCTAGACCTTTTGCTCTGGTTGGGTCCGCGCCTGCGCATAGATCGACTCTTTGAGCCCATTTTTGATGAGATGTCTCGTTATGCAAGTTTCAGTGGCATACCCGCTACGGATATCAAAACACTGCAAGAGAATAGTGCTTTGATTTTAGAGCAGTTGCAGCAGTACAATTTGTTGACTGCGTTGCGAACCTTCCCGATTGGCGTTTTCAGCCTGATGAGTGGGAGAATAGCCAGCGAAACTCCTTTTGGCTCACCATTGATCATTCAAGTAGATTCTCTGTTTACCTTTTTAGGATGGATTGCGCTGTTAACCCTGGTTGGCTGGGTTAGTGGCAGTTTGTTTTTTCAATGGGTATCTATGGTAGTGGTAGATTCATCTTCATCAATGTCGTTTCGCTTTGGCCAGTCGATAATTCAAACAGTGCTACTTTCAATGCTGTACATTATGCTGGTTATCATGATCGGTATACCATTAGTGATTGTGCTCGCTCTGATAATTGCCGCCAGTCCTTCATTGGCGCAAGGTTTGTTGTTGATTCTAGGTTTGCTCTCTATGTGGCTGATCGTGCCTGTTTTTTTCACTCCACACGGCATTTTTTTGCGTCAGCAAAATGCCTTTTTATCTATTTTCACCAGCTTAAAGATGGCGCGGTATACATTGCCGACCAGCAGTTTGTTTGTTTTAAGTATACTGTTGATTGCTTATGGATTGAACTTTCTTTGGAATATCCCTTCGTCTGATTCGTGGATGGCGCTGGTAGGAATTGCAGGGCATGCTTTTATTACTACATCACTCCTGGCTGCCAGCTTCATATACTATCGAGATATGCAAGCTTGGTTGCAAACTGTTCTTGAGAAGTTGAAAACAAATTTGCCAACACAACAGGCGTAATTTTTATTCTGTCTTTATTCGGAGGTATTTGTGGTTCAAAGTAACACTAGTTATCAAGCAAAAGACATTCAGGTATTAGAAGGCCTGGAAGCTGTCCGCCGCCGACCGGGCATGTATGTGGGTGGCACGGATATTAAGGCCATGCACCATCTTGTCTATGAAGTTGTGGACAATTCGATTGACGAGGCGCTGGCTGGCACTTGTTCGCGCATTGATATTACAATCCATACCGACAGCAGTGTGACCGTCCAGGATGATGGGCGCGGTATTCCTGTAGACATGCATCCGCAAATGAAGAAATCTGCCCTTGAAGTTGTTATGACGACTTTGCACGCTGGCGGCAAATTTGGCGGCGGCGGTTACAAAGTTTCTGGCGGTTTGCATGGCGTGGGTGTCAGCGCAGTAAATGCACTCTCTGAATGGTGTGAAGTGGAGGTCAAGCGCGATGGGAAAATCCATCGGCAGCGTTACGAGCGTGGATATCCTCAGGGCCCCGTGAAATCATCAGGGAAAGTAAAAGATGAAGATAGCGGAACCAAGACCACATTCAAGTTTGATCCCGAAATCTTCAAAGACAATTCAGATTATCGTTTTGATACATTGGCACAGCGTTTTCGAGAGATGGCCTTTGTCACACGTGGCACAACAATCCATTTTAAAGATGAGCGCAGCAATCGGGAATTGACGTTCTATTTCGAAGGCGGGATCAATTCCTTTGTCCGATATTTGAACCGCAATCGTGCGCCCCTACATCCGGTCATTTCTGCCGATAAGGATATTGATGGTGTCGGCATCGAGGCAGCCATCCAATATACGGATTCTTTCACCGAATCAATCTATTCGTTTGCTAATACGATCAATACGGTAGACGGCGGCACTCATTTGACAGGCCTCCGCAGCGCACTGACACGTGTGATCAATGATTTTGCACGCAAGAATAACCTGCTAAAAGATTCTGACTCGAACTTCTCTGGGGATGATACTCGTGAAGGATTGACTGCCATCGTTTCGATCAAGCACCCAGACCCACAATTTGAGTCTCAAACCAAGGTTAAGCTCATGAATGCCGAGGTGCAGACCTATGTGCAACAGGTGGTGGTGGAACGCTTTAGCACCTTCCTGGAAGAAACGCCACAGGCAGCCAAGGCGATCATTGCCAAGTGTCTGACATCCGCCCGCGCACGCGATGCGGCCCGCAAGGCGCGTGACCTAGTCATTCGCAAATCGGCATTGGAATCGCTCACGTTGCCTGGCAAGCTGGCTGACTGTTCCGAGCGCGATTCGTCCAAAACCGAGCTATACATTGTAGAGGGCGATTCGGCTGGCGGCTCTGCCAAGCAAGGTCGTGACCGTCATTTCCAGGCCATTTTGCCCCTGCGCGGTAAAATCCTGAACACCGAGCGAGCACGTCTGGACAAAATTCTGGGGAATAATGAAGTCAAGTCGCTTATCTCAGCTTTGGGCACTGGTATCGGTGAAGGATTTGACCTAGAAGGCCTGCGTTATGGGCGCGTCATCATCATGACCGATGCGGACGTGGATGGCAGCCATATCCGCACATTGTTGCTGACCTTCTTTTTCCGTTATCTGCCTCAATTGATCGAAGAGGGCCATCTCTTCATTGCCCAGCCGCCACTATACCGCATTGGACACAAGAATAAATTCCAGTATGTGTATACGGAAAATGAAAAGGATAAGCTGCTGAAGTCCATCGGCAACGATAAGGTAAACCTGCAGCGTTATAAAGGCCTCGGTGAAATGAATCCCGATCAGTTGTGGGAAACTACCATGAACCCCGAAAAACGCACGCTGCTCATGGTGACCGTGGAAGACGCCGCCGAAGCAGACCGAACCTTTGATATGCTCATGGGCAACGCGGTTGATCCGCGCAAACGTTTTATCCAGACCCATGCACGCAGTGTTCGTAACCTGGACATTTAGTTGCTTTTTACAATGTGGAGGACCAGTTCTAAACTGGTCTTCTTTTATTTTCTATGGGATTGTTATGAAAGTACCACTTATTATGCCTTAATGTAGTGTAAAATGCACCCAAGAAGGCTTCTTTTTTAGAACATTCACTATTATCTATTCTTATGTTGCGGTCATTACGCTTTAAACTAACACTAAGTAGAGTATTGCAATTCATAGTTCTGGTATATCAGGCGATAGCCATAGTAGTCTTCGTTGCTGCGCTTGTTTTTGCCTATAACTGGTTGCAACAGCCATTTCTGGGGGCATTTTTGGAGCCTACCTTGACAAGGAACCAGGCAGAGCCAACGAATCCAAGCGAAGCCTGGCAGTTGGTGAACCAGGGGGTACAACATGGTGACCATTTGGTTTCTATTGCAGGTGAGAAAGTTCAAAACGCTCGTGGTCTTGAACATGTGCTCAGGGGATTCTTTCCTGGGGAAACGATACCGGTTGTCTTTCAGCCAATGGATGGGGGATTACAACAAACATATGATGTGACATTACATCGCTTCCCCGCATCGGATCGGACCTCATACCTGATCGTCCCTTCGATAGTCAGTATTGCGTTCTTTGCACTAAGCCTATGGATATTTGGCCTGCGCCGTAATGAACCGGCTGGTCGTGCATTTACGATTTTTGCATCTTCAATGGCAGTTGTGGCAGGTACTTTCTTTGACCTTTATACAACCCATCGCTTTTCTTATATTTGGGCTCTGGCTTTACCTTTAGCTGGGGGTGCACTGGTAGATTTGACACTTACCTTCCCACAGGAAGCCCGCTTTGTAATTGGTCGCCCTTATTTGCGTTGGGTAGGTTATGTAATTGCACTGCTTCTTACGGGGTATTCATATGCCACCATGTCCAACTTGGAGCAACCAACCGCTTATTTTACGGCCTGGTATGCTTCGTATTTCTTTGATGCGCTTGCTATTCTATTTCACGTGGGTGTGACCATTTATCGTGGCTTTTTGGCACAGTCGCCTGTTGTGAAAAGCCAGGCGCGCGTAGTGCTGATCGGTATCTTGTTCTCACTGGGACCGATGGGCATCTGGCTTGTACTGTATCCCTTTGGGCTGGTTCCTTTTTCTCCATACCTGTTCTTTTTCGTTATTTTGTTCCCCCTAACCATTGGTTACACCATCCTGCGTTATCGTCTGGTGCGGACTGATATTTGGCTCCGGCAAGGATTGATTTATTCCATACTTTCTATCCTAGCAATTGGCGGCTACGCTTTGCTGGTTGCTGGCTTCAGTCTGGTTTTTAGAGATGTTCCAGCCATGCCAGCGAATAACCCATACGTGGCTGGCGGTTTAGCATTCGTTCTGGCTGTAGCTCTGGATCCATTCCGGAAGCGTGTACTCAATGTGGTTGACAGTACATTTTTTCGAGGACAGCGCGTTTTTGATCAGCGCTTGCGTGATTTCAGTCACCAGATGACCAGTGCATTGGATATTCAGAATATAGGTGGAATTCTGCGCCATCAGATTATGGATACACTCGCGCCTGAATATATTCACATCTATACTTTTGACTTGCTCAACGATCAGTATATCAGCCTGCCAGATATTGATGGCCGACCAAGCAGCGATGTGCGTTTCTCGTCTCGCAGCGCCTTAGCACAGTACTTTGCTAGTGAGCAGTTGCCGTTGTACTTGGATGGTGCAACGTTGCCGCCCACCTTGAAAGCGGAAGAAACTCGCTTGAATTTGCTTGGTGCGAAGCTGTTTGTTGGGTTGGCAGGAAAGGACGGCCCAACTGGCTGGCTGGCACTTGGCCAGCGCTTATCCAGAAGGCCGTACACGCCTCAGGACCTGACATTTCTCGAGAATCTGGCAGACCAGTCATCGGTCGCGATTGGACGTGTACAAACTGTTGCAAATCTGGAGCGGCGAATTCAAGAAATGAATGCCCTGACACGTGTATCCCAGGGTGTCAACATCACCTTGACCTTTGACGATGTAATGGAACTGATTTTTGCCCAGACTGGGCAAATCATCCCTGCCAGTGAATTTCATGTCACTTTGTATAGCAAAGCCGGAGATTATTATTATTATGCCTTCTGTGTAGAGAATCGGGAGCGCTTGGAAGAACGGGAAAATAATCCTTTGCCCGTTAAACTGGGCCTTGGACAAGAAGTGATTAGTAAGGGACGCCCAATATTAACACAAGATTATCCGCGTGAGTGTCAGGCTCGCAACGTAACGCCTTCATTCCAGGATGTGTTTGCCTGGATGGGGGTTCCGCTTAATGCTGGTGCGGAAACGATTGGTTCATTAGGCATTGGCAGTCGTGATGCCAGCGTTACCTATTCGCGCGCGCAGCTTGACTTGTTGCAAGCTGTTGCTGACCAAACGGCTGGTGCCATTGTCAAGGCTCGTCTCCTGGAAGAAACACAACAACGCGCTTATCAGCTTTCCACATTAAATGATTTGACACGTCAGCTAACATCTACGCTTGAACTGGAACCTTTGCTACAGATCATATTGGAAAATGCCGTTAGCATGCTTAACTGTGAAGCTGGCAGCTTGTTCCTTACAGATGAACAGACCGGTGATCTGATTTTCAAAGTTACGGTTGGGCCTGCTTCATCTGAACTAATCGGCCAACGCGTACCGGCTGGCAGTGGCATTGTTGGCCGCGCTGCACAAGCGCGCCAGCCTGTTGTGGAAAATCATGCACAAACATCTGATGCCCATTTTTCTTCTGCTGAGAAACAGATTGGATTTACCAGTAAATCCCTGCTGGCTGTGCCTCTATTGTATAAAGATCGTGTGATCGGCGTGATCGAAGTGATCAATCGCAAGGATGGTCTACCGTTTGTTGAAGATGACCAGACTTTGTTGTCTGCTTTTGCAGGGCAAGCGGCAGTCGGTATTGAGAATGCTAGGTTATTTACACTTACCGATCAGGAATTGGCTGCCCGTGTGGAAGAACTCTCTGTGATGCAACGCATTGGCCGTGAGCTAAATGCCAGTCTTGAAATTGACCGTGCGATGCGCATTACCTTGGAATGGGCAATGCGGCAGTCGAAAGCAGAAGCAGGATTGATTGGTATGTGGGAAGATGGAAACTTGCGTGTCATGGCTGAGCAAGGGTATGGCGACTTGAGTGAACAATTTGCAGACGGTTTATTGTCATTGGAGTTGCCTATTGTAAAGTCTGCGATGCAAACATCTCAGCCACAGCAGGTCTCGCTGGAGACCAATTCTGAGGACAGCATCCTGCCTGGCGCACATACGCAAATTGTTATCCCGATTCGACGCGAAGCAGAGGTCATTGGTTTACTATTTCTCGAAAGTGTCAGCGACACACAACAGGACGTAGCCTTCCTCAATCGCCTAAGCGACCAGGCTGCTATCGCTATTGCAAATGCCCAGTTATATGGGGAAGTTCAGCAAGCAAATGAGGCCAAGAGTGAGTTTGTCTCGTTTGTAGCACATGAACTCAAAAACCCCATGACCTCTATTAAAGGATATACAGAATTACTTTCAGGTGGCGCGGTTGGACCGATTAATGAGATGCAGGCCAATTTCTTGAATACGATCCACACGAACGTGGAACGTATGTCGACGCTTGTCTCAGATCTGAATGACAACTCCAAGATCGAGGCTGGTCGCCTCCGTCTGGATTACAAGGCTGTGGACTTGCCCGATATAGTGGATGAGGTAATTCGATCCGCTCGCCGTCAAATTGAAGATAAAAAGCAAGAGCTTCAACTAAATGTGCCCGATTCGCTGCCCCATGTTTGGGCTGATCGTACGCGTATTGTTCAAGTGCTGACCAATTTAGTGAGCAATGCTCACAAGTACACACCTGAAGGTGGAAGGATCATTGTAGGCACTGAGGTGTCAGACAATCAATGGGATCCCAGCAGCGCCGTGCAAGTAGTCCATATATGGGTCAAAGACAATGGTATTGGCATCAGTGCGGAAGACCAGAAAAAGATGTTTGGTAAGTTTTTCCGCTCTGACGACGAGAAAGCCCGTGAGGTGCCTGGCAGCGGTCTTGGTTTGAACATCACAAAGAGCTTGGTGGAAATGCAAGGTGGTAAGATTTGGTTTGAAAGTGAGTATCGAAAAGGAACAAACTTCCATTTCACCATACCGGTGGCAGAGGACTAAACTTCTATGGCATTTCATGCTGCAGTTGGACAGGCGCAAGCTCTGGATGGCCGCGAAGCCAGCCTGCAAGCCACACATCAGGCCCTAAATCGTCTGGGGGCAGTTGCGCCTGGATTGGGGATTGTGATTGCTTCCCATCATTATCAAGCGCGTGATGTGGCCAACGGTGCCTCAAGCCTGCTGGGTGATACCCCACTGATTGGCTTTAGTTCTCCGGCTGGGTTGACAGATGATGGTTTGCATGCACACTCAGTTGTTGTGGCTGTGCTCAGTACTGATGAGATAGAGGCAAACGCTTATTGGTTGCCTGGCTATGCTCAAAGTAGCCGCGAAGCAGCTTCCCAATTGGATATGGTGATTTCGGACAAGCAGGCACAAAATGTTCTTTTCTTTGCAGATGGTTTCAATGGAGATGCTGAACAGTTTTGTAATTCGAAATTTGTGGACAAACTGCGAATAGTAGGCGGCTTGTCCTCCGGTGATTTACACACAGGAAATACCTATCAAATTGCCAAGAATCAGAACGGTACTGGTGCGCTGGCAGCTTTGACTTTCAGCAATAACCTGCGGATGAGCGTGGGCAGTGCTCATGGCTGGAATCCAGTTGGCGGGCAAATGCGTGTGACGCGTTCACGTGGTTTCTGGTTGCGCACCCTTGGTGCTCGACCTGCATCTGAAAAATATGCCGAACTGTTTGGCTTTCCGGCTCGTGAATGGAGCTTTCCACCTCTTAGTCACATGGCGCGTCTATATCCGCTTGGCATGCAGCAGGATAATGAACTGATTATCCGTTCACCTATTCGTGTTGAAGCAGACGGAAGTTTCCGCATGAATGCACCCGTCCGTGATGGCGCAGATGCATTTGTATTGGTAGGGAGTCGGGCAAGTTGCCAGGAAGCCGCCCGGCAGGCAACACAGCAAGCCTTGCGTGAGTTAGCCGGCGTAAAACCAGGTTTTGCACTTGTATTGGTGGATATTGCCTGGCAGATGTTACTCAAGGCTACGCCTGGTGCTGAGATCGCTGCCGTCCAGGAGATTATCGGCGACCAAGTTCCGATTGCTGGGGGGTACACACTAGGACAAATTGTGCCTGGCAGAGAGACCACAGCTCCGGGGTTTTTGAATCAGCACATTGTTGTGGCTTTGTTTGGAGAAAAAGAAAAGGAATAGCTTTCCAGCATAATTTCAAGTACAAGATGTAAGACGCCCGGTTCAGTGAGCCGGGCGTCTATTTGAGGGGGAGAAAACTAAAAACCTATGCAGGCATTTGAACTTGCGGCAAATCTTTCATAGCTTCTTCGATAGCTTCGCTGGGATACTCATAATCTTCCAGACTGCTGTTCAGGTAAGATTCGTAGGCTGCCAGGTCGAAGTGACCGTGCCCAGACAGGTTAAACAGGATAGTGCGTTTTTCGCCTTTTTCTTTGGCATCCAGGGCTTCATCAATGGCGACGCGCACAGCGTGTGAAGTCTCGGGGGCAGGGATAATGCCTTCGGTCTTGGCGAAGGTCACTGCCGCTTCGAAGGTTGCGCGCTGCTTGACAGATACAGCATCGATCAGGCCCGCATCACAGAACGCGGAAAGGCTGGGCGCCATACCATGATAACGCAGTCCACCTGCATGGATGGCAGGCGGCACGAAGCTATGGCCGAGCGTGTGCATCTTGACAACAGGAGCCATCTTGGCTGTATCACCATAATCGAAGGTGTATTGACCCTTTGTGATGGATGGCGTGGCGGTTGGCTCAACCGCGACCAGGCGGGCGCGCTGGCCGTCTTTGAGATTCTGCCGTAGGAAGGGGTAAGCAATTCCGGCAAAGTTCGATCCGCCGCCGACACAGCCGATGACCACGTCCGGATATTCGCCAGCCATATCCATCTGCTTGAGGGCTTCTTCACCGATGATGGATTGATGGGTCAGCACATGGTTGAGCACCGAACCGAGGCTGTATTTTTTCTTGCCTTCGGAAGTGGCTGCCACTTCAACAGCCTCAGAAATAGCGATACCCAGCGAACCGGTGCAGTCGGGGTCTTTCTCGAGCATCATGCGTCCGAATTGCGTTCTTTTCGTAGGGCTAGGATAGATTTCAGCGCCATAAGTCTGCATCATGACACGGCGATAGGGTTTCTGCTCGTACGAAACCTTGACCATGTACACTTCCAAATCCAGGTCGAAGAAGTTGCAAGCCAGCGCAAGGGCCGAACCCCATTGACCGGCACCGGTTTCGGTAGTCAAAGCTTTGGTTCCGCCGACTTTGTTGTAGAAAGCCTGGGCGATGGCAGTGTTGGGCTTATGGCTGCCAGCCGGGGAGACGCTTTCGTTCTTGAAATAGATATGGGCGGGCGTATCAAGAGCCTTTTCCAGGCGCACAGCGCGAACCAGCGGAGTGGGACGATACAGCTTATAAACTTCGCGCACTTCTTCTGGAATGTCAATATAAGCATCGGTAGAAATTTCCTGCATGATCAGTTCCATCGGGAACAAGACAGACAAGAAATCGGGAGTGACAGGCTCGAGTGTGCCTGGGTGAAGCACAGGCGTCGGCGCGACCGGGCTGTCGGCGGCGATGTTGTACCAGGCTTTTGGCAGATCAGATTGGTTCAAGAGAAAACGAGTTTGTTCGGACATGGGAACCTCCAGATATTTACGATTTTTGATTTTGGATTTACGTGTTACTTTTTACTCATGACTTTTTACAACTTACCCTTCAAGGCGGGTGAAAAACAATGCTCGAAAACATTTTGTTCCTCCTGTGACTTCTAACAAAAAATTCCTGCGATATTGTTCGCGAGCACCCTGTCGCTGAATGACTGGCTGTGCAGCAGCCCCATCTTTTCATACGCTTCTTCCAGGGTCTGCTGCGCGATGAACTTGGCCTTGACTGTGCCACTGAACAATACTTCCAAAAGCATCTTGGGTTGGGAGATGTACTCTGCGCGGCGCTCACGCATCGGCGCGAGATAAGCGTTCAGCACCTCTACCAGGCGGTGCTTCACTTCCACATCGCCGATCTTGCCTTCCTGATAGCGGGTTTTAAACTCCTCGACCTCGGCTTTATCGGGATTAAAAATGTCATGATAGACAAAGACTGGGTTGCCGTCCACATGCCCCGGGTCCGTGGCATGGATGCGCGTGGGGTCGGTGTACATCGACATCACTTTGCGCTCCGTCTCTTCGGGTGTATCGCGCAGCAAGATGGAATTCCCATAGGATGTGTGCATGGTGCGGTTGTCCACACCGGGCAGGCGCGCCGCCTTTGAGAGCAGTGCATCCGGCTCCGGGAAAGTCTCGCCGTAGGTCTGGTTGAAACGCCGGGCGGTTTCGCGTGATAGCTCGATGTGCGGCAGTTGGTCTTCGCCCACCGGAACCATCTGTGCCTTGTAGAGCAGAATATCTGCCGCCTGCAAAACCGGGTAGGTTAGCAAGCCGAGCGAAGGCTGTAAGTTCAATTCCTTAATTTGATCTTTATATGTGGGCACGCGCTCCAGACGCGACACCGAAGTCAGCATACTGAACAGAAGCGCAAGCTGCGCGTGCTCCGGGATGATGGATTGCAGCACAATAGTTGCCTTCTGCGGGTCGATCCCCACCGCCAGCCAATCAGCCAGCATGTTCAGGATATTGTCCTGGATTTGCCTTGGCTGTGCATGGCTGGTTGTCAGCACGTGCAAATCGGCCACCAAGAAGAAGCACTCGTGCGTTTCCTGCAAACGCGTCCAATTCTCCAACGTCCCAACCAGGTGACCGATATGACGCGGTCCGGTAGGACGATGACCTGTGAGAATTCGTTGTTTGGACATGAGAGCCTCCTTCCTCAAAATAGACCAAGCATCTTACGGCACAAAGATCGGCCCCGCCTCTTCCCGGACCTCGAGCCTGCGTGCCGTGAAAACATCCTCCGCCGTTTTCTCAACCGACTCCACCACATCGCCGAGATGACGTTCCTGCATCGGGTTTTCTGTTTCTGCCAACTTTTCAGAAACATCGACAATCTGTTTCGTTTTAGGTTGTGTGTTCATTTTTTCTCCTATTCTCCCCTCTCCTTTCTCGGGAGAGGGGATGGGGGTGAGAGTTAAATTAGGGTTAAGCTAAAACATAAAAGCGCTCATCCCAAACATGGGACGAACGCTTCTGCATCCGTGGTGCCACCCAACTTAGGCTGACCAGTGGCCTTAACAAAAATTTCCCTGCCGTCTCGCACCGAAGTGCCGTGCTCGCGGCACGGACGGTGATGAAGCACCAGGGAGAAAAGCCAGCCTCACTCATTCGGGTACGGGCTAACAGCTATTTGCTAACTGCTAACGTTATACCCTAGCTCTATAACGGGAGCATCCCGGCACGGGCTACTAGTGTCCGTTCGCCCTGCGGCTCGGAGATCCATTCGGCGCTGTCGTTTCGGGCAGGGCTTTCACCGTTCGCCTGCTCTCTGTGCCGTCGTTCAGCGCGTACTCGTCCTCGTCACAGCCTGTTGTCGATTGCCGCTGATTATACTCAGAACGAGCAGAGAGTCAAGGCCCATTTGACCTGTTAGACCTGTCAGGCCACTTAGACTATGTAATGCCCTGGTCACATATCTGCCTTGCCGTCTCGCACCGGCGTGCTCACGGCACGAACGGTGGCAAGTGGTGCTAGGGAATTGCGCTTCTTATATAAATCGCAATTTGTGATCGTGAAGGGTATAATATCCCCCATGATCGAACTGACCATCCCGGGCCGCGGGCCGTTGCGCATTCAGCATCTCGTCACCGATGTGAACGGCACCCTCGCCGTAGATGGCACTCTGATAGATGGACTAGCCAAACGAATTTCTTCCCTGCGCGACCGATTGGAAATCCACATGCTCACTGCCGATACACATGGACGCCAGGGGGCTATTGACAAACAGCTTGCCCTGAAAGCCTCCATCGTTCAGGCCGGGGACGAGGCCGCACAAAAAGCAGAATTTGTGAAGGCTCTCGGCGCAGACAGCGTGGTTGCCATCGGCCAGGGCGCGAACGATGCCGAAATGCTCAAAGCCGCCGCATTGGGAATTTGCGTCATGTCACAGGAAGGTGTGGCCGTAGAAACACTGCTATCCGCCGACATCGTCCTCCCCGATATTTTCGCCGTCCTCGATCTGCTCGAAAAACCTCTTCGCATCGTTGCGAGTTTGCGTAAATGACATTGCCCAACGAACCCACTCAACCCACAAAGCCGCACCCCGATTCGCGCATCAGTGCCCGCGCCCGTCGAAGGCGTGCACGCAGAACCTTTTTCCCAAAAGATGCAAAAGGTCGGGCTGCTCTCGTGGCTGCATTGGCGAAACGCACTTACCCATCCTACGAACTTTTTATATATTCTCTCCTGTGCGGCGCGGTTCTGGGTGTGGGATATATCCTTGATTCATATGGCGTGCTGGTGCTGGGTATTTTATTTGCACCTTTGATGGCTCCCTGGGTTGGCTTTGTATTGTCCATCATCAGTGGGACACCGCGTTTGTTCATGCAGACACTTGCCGGACTACTGATCAGCGCCCTGCTGATTTTCGGAGCCAGCGCCCTGGCGGGCCTGGCTTCTCGTCTTATCCTGCCGCATACTTTCAACGCAGCTTTTACTCTCAGCCGTCTGTGGTGGCCTGATCTGGCTGTCATGGCCCTTGGAGCAGTTTTATTGACCATATCGTTCGTGCGCTCCGAGAGCAAGCCTTATTTACCCAGTGCCCTGGTCGCTTACGAGTTGTTCATGCCGCTCAGTGCCAGCGCATTTGGCGTGGGCAACGGTATCGGCGATCTATGGCCTCATGGCGTGCTTGTCTTCGTTGTGCATTTGGCCTGGGCCACTATCTTTGGCCTGATCACACTAGCCATCCTGCGCTTTCGTCCGCTTTCTGGCATAGGGTACCCCTTCGCCCTGGGCATTTTTGCAGTTGCTATCATAATCATTTTTTGGCTGATCGACCCATCCAAAACGTCACCTATTGATACCGTACCGACACCCGAGGCAGCCTTGCCAATTGCTACGCAGACGTCAGCCCCGCCTCCCAGCGAAACGCCCTCCCCTGAACCGCCTCCTTCTGAGACCACTGTCGTGCTGAGGCCAACTGAAACCGAATCCACTCCTGAAGAAACTCCCGAATCAACTTCTGCAGAGACAGACGGAACTGTTACTCCCGTTCCGTTGACGCTGGATATCACCCTGCCTGTTACTGAAACGCGCACCACCACCCCGGCCCCCGAACCGACGCCGGTCTACGCTGTCATACGCGCGCGGGAAGGTGGGGGAGCTTACATTCGCAAAGAGCCAGGCGGGAACGTGCTGGCCACACTCGATAATGGCGCGATCGTGCAAATCTTACCGGACACTCAGGACTATAATGGCATATTGTGGATTCATGTCGTCGCCACTCGCAATGATATCCATGTAGAAGGGTGGATCATTCAATCCGTTCTAGAAACTGCAACCCCTGTCCCAAATTGGGAACCTTCAAAAACCCCAACCCCGTAGGGATGTTATTGGTTATCCCTGCACATGAGGAGATATTAGATGCCTATTCATTTCGGTACCGACGGCTGGAGAGCCGTTATTTCAGACACGTTCACATATAACAACCTGCGTTTGGTTACCCAGGCGATTGCCGATGCAGTCGCATCAGACCACTGGGATAAATCAGGAAACGGTGGGCAAGCCCCGGATCCAAAAAAGATCGTGGTCGGTTTCGATACGCGCTTCCTGTCTGATCGGTATGCCGGTGAGGTAGCGCGCGTGTTATCTGCAAACGGATTCACCGTCTGGCTGACGCAGGCTGATGCCCCCACGCCAGCTATTTCATTTGCAGTCAAGAATCTCAACGCAATAGCCGGGGTGGTCATCACCGCATCTCATAATGCGCCGCGTTACAACGGCGTGAAACTCAAGGCAGCCTTCGGCGGTTCGGCTCTGCCAGAACAATGTCGTCGTGTGGAAGTGTATATCAACGACAACGAGCAACGCGCGCGTGGCCCCAATCTGATGGATTTTTATCAGGCGCGCGAAATGGGGCTGATCCAGAAATTCAATCCATTACCTGCCTATTTTGAGCATTTGCGCACCTTGATCGATACTGACGTGATTGCGGATGAACCAAAACGCGTGGTTGTGGATTCTATGTATGGGTCCGGGCGTGGTGTGATTAAGGCCTTTCTGCAAGGCACAGGTTGTGAAGTAACGGAAATCCGTAACGAGATGAATCCCGGATTTGGCGGTGCCCACCCCGAACCCATTGCCAAACATCTTGACCCCTTAGTTTCTGCCATCAGCTCAGGGATGGGTGATTTCGGTATCTGCACTGATGGAGATGCCGACCGCATTGGTGCGATGGATGGGCGTGGCAACTTCGTTGACCCGCACAAGATTATGGCACTCTCGCTCAAATATCTGGTAGAGAAACGTGGCTTGAGCGGCGCAGTCGTGCGCACCGTCTCGACCACACGCATGATCGACCGCCTGGCCAAACGCTATGGCCTGACTTTGTATGAAACCCCGGTTGGTTTTAACCACATAGCCGATTACATGATGAGCGAAGATGTGTTGATCGGCGGTGAGGAATCGGGTGGCATTTCTTTCAAAGGGAATATCCCCGAGGGGGACGGGCCTGCTATGGGGTTGCTCTTGATAGAAATGGTCACCGCAGCGAAGAAATCACTACATGAGATGGTCAACGATTTACTTGAGGATGTAGGCCCGGCCTTTTACGAACGTAGTGACTTGCGGCTGAAACGGCCAGTTGCCAAGGCCGAGATGATAGATCTTCTCACGAAGCAGGCTCCGGCTGAGATAGGAGGCGAGAAGGTAGACGAAGTCAGTACGCGGGATGGGGTCAAATATATCCTGGCTGATGATTCGTGGTTGCTAATCCGCCCGTCCGGTACCGAGCCTGTGTTGCGCGTGTATGCCGAAGGCCGCAGCCAGGAAATGGTCAAAGACTTATTAGATTATGGTGAACAGGTGGCTGAAACGATCGTTTAATGATCAATCAACCATCACGTTCCCTTGCCCTGCTGGAAGCCCTTCTGGTCAGTATGGTTTGGGGTTCGTCATTCATCTTCGTCAAAATAGCGCTTACAGAACTCGGCCCGCTGACCATCGGCGGGCTGAGATATTTTCTGGGGTTTGCCTGCCTGTTGCCTTTCCTGCGTTGCCGCAGCTTTACGCTCACTCGCGCCCAGTGGCTACGCATGGCCTTCCTGGGCTTTAGCGGGTACACGCTGGCCAATGGTGCCCTATTCTGGGCACTGCGCTTCTTGCCTGCTACTACAGGCTCTTTCCTGATGAGCCTGATTACAGTAACCGTTTTGCTGGGCGGCGTCGTCTGGTTGCGAGAGATACCCAAGCGCCTGCAGGTTGTTGGCATTTTGATTGTGCTGGCTGGCATGGCACTATTTTTTTCTTCTGGGCTGAAACCTGGCGAGCCGCTTGGCCTGGCGATATTTGCACTGGCTTTGCTCGGCTTCACTTTGTTCGGCTTGCTTAGCAGGATCGCTGCTATCAACCGTCAAGTAGATACATTGACATTGACAGCTTTGCCCCTCGCCATCGGCGGCGGACTGCTATTGGCAATTGCTGTTCCCATCGATGGGATTCCCAGCGCATCTCCCCGGACCTGGAGCCTGATTCTGTTACTAGCTGCAATAAACACAGCCATGGGCTACGTTCTCTATAATCATGCCTTGCAATCTTTGCAAGCCTTTGAGATGAATGTACTGCTCAACCTGACACCAATCTGGACAGCAGTGTTAGGATGGTTAGTGCTTGACGAAATTCTAAGCAGCGCACAATGGACAGGTATCTTTGTCGTTATTGCGGGAGTTATGCTTGTACAAGGAAGAAATAATAAAAGACCCTAAAGGTTTTCGCCCCTCCACCTCGTTACGGGGTGCTTCGCAAAAACCTTTAGGGTCTGGTTTTGAGTTTGGAAAAGTTATCGCGCTGGCACAGCCCTCAACCTGCGCACCAGGAAAATGACAGCTACGAACACCATCGCCGCAATTACCAAACCCGGTAGACCAACTTCATCCGCAAAGCCGGAAGTCGGTAGAGCTGTGGAGGTTGCTATAACTGTCCCTGAAGTAGGGGCAGCTACTTGTGTCAGGCCAGCTCCAACGGTAGCAGTGGCCGGGTCGGGGGTGAGCGTGAATTCCAGCGTATTTGTTGCTGACGGCTGCGCAACCACAGGTGTATCAGTAGGGAAGGATGTCTCACTTGCCTGCGGCGTTTGGGAGAGATTGAAAGATACTGCTGTTGCCGTCAATGCATCATTGATCGTATCAGCATTTTGTGTTTCGACTGCGCTTTGCGCATCTTGGGCAGCAGTTTGTTGTGGGCGAATAAATAATACATAACCTGCCAGACAGGCCAGGGAAAGCAGTACTATCCCGCCCAGAACACCTGCTGCGATCAGGAATGTGCGATTACTGGATTCCTCCGGCATTTCTTCAGCATCATCAAATTCAAGATCATCGCCTTCGTACATAGTTCACTCTCCTCGTTTTTGTTACAGCGTCGTCTCGTTAGATTCTAATTGCGGTGACATTATTATCCCACAATTTCTAAGTTTACCAAAGGAACAAGGATCTGTTCGTCATTTTCTAATTTTACTTCGCCTGCCGGGGCACGCAAGCCACTGGGTAAAGTAACCAGGCCGGGATGTAACCTGGTTAATGTACCAATTGTGCCTGGATGTGGCATACGACGTAAACGAACGGTTTGGCCGGGTTCCAGGGGCTCCACATCATTTGGCAGGGGTGGCTCTTGTGAGAATGGCAAAGGAATAATGATTTCGGGTCGCGCACCTGTATAACGATTAAAGACTTCAGCATTGATCGTTGCTTCACGCTCGGCATTGCTGGTCAGCAGCTTATAGGCCGCAGAATTCATCGGAAAATGCCCGTAACCATCAATCGCAATAATTGGGAAGCGCATCTGCTGTGCGGCGGGCAACAACGCCGGCGAGATACTGGACAAGATCAGGCCGCGCACGGGCAATTCGGCAGCCGCACGCAGGGTATCAGCTTCGCCCAAAAGCCCAGCAATGATAATGGAACCGCGCAGGCTGACGTCCAGGCGTGAAGCGCTGAGCACGTCATCCGGTTTTTCGGTCAGGTTGAGCATCATGCCGGTAGCAATGCGCCCATTACCCCAGGTTCCCTGAATCAACGCGCCAACGGTACGGATCACTGCGCCGCGAGATGGGATTACCTGCGCTACAGTTCCGGGCAGGCCCGCTTTCAGTGAAATTGAAGTTTCACCCGTTTCCATTAAAATTTGTCCGCCACCAGCTACAACCACACGTCCGTTGCGTGGTGCGCGGATTGTACGAGAGATAATCCCTTTGCTAATAGCGATCTCTGTACCATCGGAAACTTTATCCCCTTCTTTCACGCGCAGAAGCCGATCTGCCGCGTTAGCGGAAACATCCAGGGCACGGGCTACATCGATCAGAACGTGTTCGCGTGCCCAGGTGGCCTCGGCAATTACATCCGTAGGAGCGACTTTCTGGTTGAGTTTGGCTGTAACTTCGCCAGCTACGGGCAACGTACGCTCACGTTCAATTGTTGTCAGGGGAAGGACATGGTAAACAGGTGCAAGCATGCGTTAGCCTCCCACCGACCAGAACCATTTTTTGAACAGTTCGCGGCGACGTACCGGATCTTCGTGCAGAACGAGCGGCCTGCCACGCGCATCAATGACCACACCCATAGTTCCACCTGCCACTCGAACAGTGTTTTTTCGACCGGGACCATTGCCAATATCGGAACGATTCAAGGGCTGCAGTGTGAGGCGAGCAGTCTGACCCATGCCAAGAGGTAGAATTTCAAGCCCGCCGAATTTGACTTCTGCCTGTGCGGCGCTGCCGTCTTCGTAGGTAAGGCGTGCTTGCAAAACGGGCGTGCCGTAAGCAGCCGAACTGATCACCGAAACAACCGTACCCAGGCTCATGAAAGCCCCTGATTCAAGTACTTGCACAGGTAAAAGGTAGTTGGATTCAGCTGCCGCACCCAAAAGCGGAAGCAGGTTGTTTTGGTCCAGAATGATCGAGGTGATTCCAACTGGTTGCAATGCGTCCAATAAAAGTAATAGGCTTTGCCCGGGTGTAGGAGCATCGCTCAAGGCGCCTCCCCCTGCCAGGATAGGTTCAAATAGAGGCAACAGGCCCTTTCTAAGCGAGCGAGCCTCAGGCGGGAAGTTGCGCCTTGCCTGCTGCATGGCCAGATGCAAGGCCTGGCGGGAGATAGCATGTGCGATGGCATGGTCTTCTTTGGTTGCCGGGATGGTACCGGGATAGAGTGAGCGCTGGTACAGGTAATCGCGCACAACGCTCGGGGCAATATCCAGGTGCAACCAGCGCAGAATATCATCCAGGTGTGTGTATTGTAATAGTCCAGGTAGATTATCACCCAGTCCGAACTGAGGGTACACGCCAAGGGTGAGTTTCCCGTTGAAACCGGCGGCAACCGTAGCGGCTGTTGTGCCGATGTCCACACCTAGAACGCCTTGACTTGTGCCGCTCATCTGGCTGAGGTAGCGAATGATGCGTCCCTCCGCGTAGGCAGTTGGCAGTAGATGTCCGCCAGTCCAAGCTGACAACTCGTCCACCCCTGGCATGTGCCGCTTGCGTGTGTTTGCAAAAACCTGAGCCAGCTCACGGGAAGCAGGTGCAAGGTCCTCAGTATCGAGTGAAGGGCGGATGTTGGGGCTAAAGTGCAGTGAAGGGGTCAGTTTTTGGAGTGATTTCTTGATGGTATCTGTCAGACTCTGGTTGCCTGCAAAAAGTACCGGCGGGCGTTTCTCTTCTGGCATCAAATAGCATGCCAGACCAATTGCTTCCAGGATTTTCTGGATCGAGCGTGATGCGCCGCCATCCGTTCCACCGGTCAGGATGATAACATCAGGGCGGGCGCGGAGAATAGCATCAAGTTGTTCATCAGCTTGACGTGCATCGTTCAGGCTAAAAGTTTCGACCACTTGCAGGTAGGCTGTTTCCGCCAGGCGATGGGCGCTTTCAATGGATACATCTGATAGCAAACCGACCACGATAGCACGCATTGCCGGTCCGGCTGAAAGTGTGGCCGCAAACGCATCCACCCCAGACCCGTCGGCCTGCATCGGTGTAATCAACTGATTATCTTGATCGAGAAATAGTTTACCGGTAACTTTCTGTAAATGCATAATAGCCTGGTTTACACCCAGCGTAACATCTTTGAAAGGCGCCTCAGCAGTGGACCGCGCCTGTCCGGAGGCAATAAAGCGATATTGTCCTTCGACCACATCGAAGAGCACCGCTCGCGTGGATGACGCGCCGACGTTTACAGCCAGGAGGGAACTATCTTGGAGTAATGAAACCGGCATAAGATTTAGGGTGATTGCATAAATTGCATAATAAGATTAATGAATGTACGCAGCGAGTCCATGCGTTCGATCAGGGCAGTCAGAGCGGCCATGTACACACCAGCGAACAGTACACCAAAGGTTATGGCAATATAGATGCGCCCGATCCAGGTCAGTATCTCCACAAGGAAATTACGTTTCACCGAGCCGTCTTCTTTTTGGCGCGCTCCAAAATGGAAGTAGGCTAGCGTACCGACTACGCCTAGTAGAAGCAAAGCGCCATTAAGAATCATGAAGGCTGGATTGATCCCACGTGCAACTGCCAGTCCCACATCAAAGCCATCAAACGTGGCAATGATCTGAGGTATCAAGGTCCCCAGCACTGCGCCGCCAATTGTGACTGCGGCCCCTACCCCAACGAGATAGGCCATAGATAACTGGCCAAGGCTAGATAAACGTGGGAAAGCTTTTGTAAATAGCAGCAAGCCACCAACTAGTGAGCCGACCACTATGATCGATTGTTTTGTATTTGAAAAAGCCGTCCCAGCTATTATGGGTTGTAGTACTTGTGGGATGATCACTTGACGAATGGCAACAGCGGCAACATACCCGGCAGATACTCCCACAAATACGTACACCGCTGCCCGAAAGAACAGATTGTCGCCAAAAAGGTAGCTAAGGATCAAGATTGTGATGATGAAACTTACACCAGCGGAGAGCAGGTCAGAGTATGCTGTCATGCTATGCCTCGCCCTGTTCTTTTCGGCGTTCCCGCCAGCCTGAAATCAGGCTCCACAGTGAGCCGATTGAAATCATTGCAAGGGCTGCCAGCAAGCCAAATCCATAGGCATCCCAGTAGCGGCGGGCTTTGCCGGGACGTCCGCTGTTGACCCGTTCGATAGGAGCGCCGCCGTCCAGGCCAGTGACAATCCCATCAACCTGACCGGATTGCACATAAGGCAAGATCATCGGTCCAGATTGAGCGCTGGAAATCACCAGGAAACGGGTTTCCCCTCGCAGGGGTTCAGTCTGCTCGATCCAGATACGGGCGGTTTCCACATTATCGGTCAGTAAGATAATAGCTTGAAAATTAGATAAATTCTTGACATCCTGGAGCACAACTGTTGCCCAGGCATTTTCTCCAGTTGTAGTGAGCGGTGTTGTTTCTACTGGATTGACGGAAAATGCTAGCACACCCGCTGCGCCACCGGGCAAATAACCCAGGTTGATAAAACTCTCTCCACGTTTCAAATCGCGATCTGCCCTAAGGATTTCCATAAAGCTTTCAGCTAATCCTGCTCCCACAGGTGTGGATGAGATCAGGCTCAATCGCGGGCCTTTTAGTGTGAGCATTTGATCGACCAGCGGTGCAGCTGCGACTTCCAGTTCGCCTGCCAACGCCGCATCGTAATCAAAAATTAGCAAAACAGGCGCATCCACTGGCAGACTATTCTGGATATAACGCAGGGCAGCGGAAGTCTCTGGAGGTGCGCCGGTTGGCAAAGGGTTCATTTGCGTTCCGGTAAAGACCGAGCCTCCGACCACCAGCAGGAGCACAATTGCAATAACCCAGCGCAATAAACGTTGTGAAAGAACAACTGGCTGTGTGGCGATTGGTTTGGGGTTGATTTCGGCCGCCAGCATTTGCTCCAGCAAAGCTGCCCCGGATTGTTGGTCTTCACTTGCTTCAAGTTTGATGGAATAAGCCTTTGGTTTGCTTGAAGGCCCTACGCCTGGCACGGCGGGCAGAACACCTCGCAACCCGGCCAGCGGACCTTGTTCTTCCATAGGCAAATCTGCTTCCGTTCCCCCACCTGTTTCTGAGATCACGTCTTCAACCGGACGCATTGCCTGTACCCAATCAGGCAAATCTGCAGGGCGCAGATCATCACCTTGAACCTCGACAGATTCAGCAGATGCTGCCGGGACATCCCCTTCAACCTGACTAACAGCTTCGGCATCTGAGAGCCAGTCAGGCATATCCATAGAAAATAGGGCATCTACATCATCCGTGGTTGCGGGTACTTCCTCATCAGCCGCAAATGCAGCCGGAGTCCCCTCATCTTGAATAAATTCATCGGCCGCCAGAGCAGGAACTTCCGCTTCATCAGGAGGCTCTTCAAGTTCGGCTGTTTTCTCACTCATTGCTGCAAGCCAATCAGGGGTTTCACCTTCAGCAGCAGGTTGAACAGTCTCCTCTTGCGGGACAGCTTCGGCGCTTTCTTCGCCCAGTGATGCGAGCCAATCAGGGGTCTCGCCTTCAGTAACTGGTTGAACAGTCTCCTCTTGTGGGGCAGCCTCAGCACTTTCTTCACCCAGCGATGTGAGCCAATCAGGGGTCTCTTCTTCAGCAGCCGGTTGAATAGCCTCCTCTTGTGGGGCAGCTTCGGCGCTTTCTTCACCCAGTGATGCGAGCCAATCAGGGGTTTCACCTTCGGCAGCCGGTTGGGCTATTTCTTGCGGGGCAGTTTCGGCACTTTCTTCACCCAGCGATGCGAGCCAATCAGGGGTCTCGCCTTCGGTAGTTGGTGGGGTTGTTTCTTGTGGAGCGGTTTCGGTACTTTCTTCATCCAGCGCTGCAAGCCAGTCAGGGGTCTCGTCTTCGGCAGCCGGTTGAACAGTCTCCTCTTGTGGAGCGGCTTCGGCGCTTTCTTCACCCAGCGATGCGAGCCAGTCAGGAGTCTCGCCTTCGGCAGCAGGCTGTTCTATTTCTTGTTGTGGGGAGGATGGCTCAGTGCTCATCCAATCTGGCAAACCACCTTCAGCTTCGCTTTTGGCTTCTTCATCAGTGCCTTGCAACCAACCGGGAAGTTCAGAGTCTATCGGGGCAGCGTCTTCAGTAGATTCCGCTTGGGGGCCAGATTCCGATTCGAAATCGGCACCCCACTCAAAGTCAGATTCAAATGCGGCAGGTTGTGCTTCAGGTTCAGCAGGTTCTTCTTCTGGGGCGAAACCTGTCAGCAAGTCAGAAAGTTCATCATCGTCTTCTTGCTTCTCAACCTCGTCGGCTCCAAGGTCAGATATCCAGCCGGGCAGGGCACTTGCTTCGCTTTCTTCCGTCTCGGGGATATCCTCGCCCAGCATGCTCTTGAGTGCAGCCAGGTCATCCTGATCTGTGGATGTTTCTTCAGGGGGTGCTTGCGCAATATCACCGCGAAGGCCAGATAACCAATCTGGAATTTCTTCATCGTCATCAGCCTGGGATTGCAGACCGGCCAGCAAATCAGTGGGTTCTTCGGGTTGATCCGCTTCTTTTTCCTCCACCGGAGCCTGCTCCGGTTCGTCCTCGGATGAATCACGAGATTGTTGGCGGGCCTCGCGCAGCCATTGTGGCAATACGGGCTCCAAATCGCCGGTTGCCATATCAGTGGGTTCATCCCCTGGATGGATTGGGGGCTGTGAACGGGCCAGTTCATCAGTAACAGGTTTCAAGCGCGCTTCACAAAACTGGCAGACATCCAGTTCTGCCGGATTGGGCTTGCCGCACATCGGGCACTTGATTTCAGCCATCAATTGCCTCCGTATGGACGGTCAATACCCAATAGCACACGTATACCAGTGGTAAGTGCGCCCAGAGCCACACCGATCAGGATTCCACGTGCGCCGGCTGCCGCAAAGACCTGGGTAAGCCAGGGTAGAACGAGATCGCTTAGAAGCGGAATCTTGCCAAATGGCAAGGGTGCTGCGGCCAATAAGATCACCACCGCCACACCCAAGAAAATGAAGGTCATAATATCAACACGGCGGCGCAGTAGGCGCGCGCTGGCGTAGACTACTGTTATAGCTAACAG
>Ga0209536_100003848_pt1 | contig 23896 bp, 22 predicted proteins | sample DeeMarSeWOR28_12_FD_187461 | JGI IMG/M metagenome (GOLD analysis project Ga0209536, IMG submission 187461) | Marine sediment microbial communities from White Oak River estuary, North Carolina - WOR-2-8_12 (SPAdes) (version 2) | ecosystem: Environmental > Aquatic > Marine > Intertidal zone >...
TGGGATTCCTTCGAACGAATTTTGACGCATGCTCTAATTTTTCCACTCATTCTTTCAAGCTCATGCGGTACAGCTCTGCTTCGGCTGCGATATAACCAAACGCGGGCCAGTAGGGAGTTTGAACGATGGATTTGAAAAAGTCGTTCTTTCCAAAAGTCCTCGGTCCGCTACTCAAAACTCCAATCGTTGGATTTGGAAATGCTTCCGGGAGGAATTTGTAAAGAAGTGAAACACTTCCGATTTTAGTGACTTATGATGACTGAACCGACTAAACTATGTATACTGTTGAATTTGATTTATGACTTAACAATAAGTCTTTTCATGTGATACACTATCAAAAGGCCACATCTTACAGGAACTTAAGGAGAGCAGGATGAAAGACATCCTCGGGATGATATCCCTGACCACTGCTGCCAGCATTCTACTCATCATTGCCGCTGTATGGCTGATTATCCTTATCATAAAAAGGCAGCATGAATATATCTTTCGAGCCATGATGATCATCGCCGAGCACCTCGAACAAACATACATGAGTGGGGGCCGTCCCCTCACGGTCCTCAAGGACGTTAACCTCAGTGTCGACCCGCAGGGCTTCGTCGCGATCGTGGGACCGTCGGGAAGCGGCAAGACCACGCTCCTCGGTCTGCTGGCCGGGCTCGACCGGCCCAGCGCCGGCCGGGTAGAGCTCGACGGCGAGGACCTCGGCCCCCTGAACGAGGACCAGCGGGCGCGCCTCCGCTCGGAGAAGGTGGGATTCGTCTTTCAGACCTTCCAGCTCATTCCCACGCTCACGGCGCTCGAGAACGTGCTCGTGCCGGTGGAGCTGCGCCCTGGGGGCGTCGGAGACGGGGGGCCCGAGGCGGAAGAGCGTGCTCGCGATCTCCTGGCCCGTGTCGGCCTCGCTGAGCGCACCCACCACTACCCGGTGCAGCTCTCCGGGGGCGAGCAACAGCGCGTGGCCCTGGCCCGCGCCTTCGCCAATCAGCCGAAGATCCTCTTCGCGGACGAGCCCACCGGGAACCTCGACACCGAGACTGGGAAGGCCGTGGCCGACCTCCTCGTCGCGCTGAATACCGAGACCGAGACGACGCTGGTGCTGGTGACGCACGACCAGGAGCTGGCGGCGCGCGCGCACCGCATCGTGCGGCTGGCGGGCGGGACCGTCGTCCCGTGAACCTCCCATTCGTCCTGCGGATGGCCCTGCGGGAGAGCCGGGCTGCGTGGCGCCGCATCGCGCTCTACACCGGCGCCATCACGCTCGGCGTCGCCGCGCTCGTGGCCATCAACTCGTTCCGGGCCGACGTGATCGCGGGGGTGCACGCCGAGGCGCGCGTCCTGCTCGGTGCAGACCTGGAGCTGTTCAGCCGGCAGCCGTTCCCGGCCGAGGTCCAGGGGGCACTCGACTCGGCGGCGCAGGCGGGCACGGAGATCTCATACGCCACCAACTTCGCCTCGATGGCGCTGGCGCCGCGCACCGGGGCCACCCGGCTCGTGAACGTGCGGGCAATGGTCGGTGGCTATCCCTATTACGGGAGAATCGAGACCGATCCGCCGACAGCGTGGTCGGAGCTGGCTACGGGGCGGCACGCGCTGGTCGACCCCGGGGTGCTGGTCTACCTCGATGCGCAGGTGGGAGACACCCTGCGCATCGGGCAGGCGGCGTTCGTGATCATCGGGGTGGTCACCAAGGTGCCCGGCGACGTGGGCCTGCGCACGGCGATCGGGCCCAGCGTCTACATCCCGCGCACGTACGTGGACGAGACGGGGCTCATTCAGTTCGGCAGCCTCGTCCGGTACCTGGCGTACCTCCGGATTCCCAACGGCACCGAGCTCGAGGCGTTCCTCGACAGCTGGGGCGAGCGGATGCGGGAATTGCGCGTCGGCTACGACACGGTGGAGGAACGTGAAGAGGAGTGGGCGGAATCGCTCGACGCGCTGGCCCGCTTCCTCGGTCTCGTTGGATTGATCGCCCTGCTGCTGGGCGGCATCGGGGTGGCGAGCGCGGTGCACGTGTTTGTGAAGCGCCGCCTCGACACCGTGGCCGTACTGCGTTGCCTCGGCGCCTCACAACGCACGGTGTTCTCCGTCTACCTGGCCCAGGCGGCGCTCATGGGAGCGCTCGGTTCGCTGGCCGGCGTCGCGCTGGGCGTGATCGTGCAGTGGAGCCTGCCCGGCGTTCTGGAGGACTTCCTCCCGCTCGACGTCTCGCCGATGCTGCACGCGGGCCCCGTGCTCGCGGGGCTCGGCATCGGGATCTGGGTGGCGGTGCTGTTCGGACTGCTGCCACTGCTCACCGTGCGCGACGTGGCGCCGCTGCGGGCATTGCGTCGCGCGTACGATACGCCCCCCGCCAAACGGGATCCCGCGCGCCTGCTGACCTACGCCGCCCTCGCGCTCACCGCGCTCGGACTGAGCATCACGCAGGCACCGGTCCTCGCGGCGGGTCTCGCCTTCGCGGTGGCGATCGCCGTCACGACGGGCGCTCTGTGGCTGGTGGCCAAGGGCCTCACCCGTGCTACGCGGCGCTACTTCCCCCGGCGCGCGCCCTACGTGGTGCGGCAGGGCGTGGCCAACCTCTTTCGCCCGCACAACCAGACCGTGTCGGTGATCCTCACGGTGGGATTCGGCCTGTTTCTCTTGGGAAGCCTGCACGTCGTGCAGCGCAACCTGCTCGACCAGTTCGCCTTCGATGTGCGTCCCGATCGGCCGAATCTCGTGATCTTCGACATCCAGCAGGACCAGCGGGAGGGCGTCGAGGCCCTTCTGCGTGAGCGGGGGCTGGGCACGCCGGAATTCACTCCCATCGTGCCGGCCCGCGTCGCGGCGCTCAACGACCGCCCCGTGAGCGAGATCCTCGCCGACACGACCGGGCCGGGTCCCAGCCGGTGGGCGCTCAGACGGGAGTACCGCAACACCTATCGTGACACCCTGGTCTCATCCGAGGAGCTCATCGCGGGCGCATGGTGGGACGGACCCCGTCTCGAGGCGGCCCCCGGCGAGGCGGCACCGCTGCCGCGCATCTCCCTCGAGCGGGACGTGGCCGACGAGCTGCAGGTGGAGGTGGGCGACCGGATCACCTGGGACGTGCAGGGCGTGCGGCTGGAGACCGAGATCGCCAGCCTCCGACGGGTGGATTGGGCCAGGTTCGAGCCCAACTTCTTCGCGGTCTTCGAGCCGGGGGTGCTCGAGAGCGCACCGCAGATCTTCGTGACGCTGAGTCGCGTCGAGGGCGATACCCCCCGGGCCGAGATCCAGCGCGATCTGGTGCGGCGCTACCCGAACGTGTCGGCGCTCGATCTCTCGCTGGTGCAGCAGACGATCGACACCATTCTGGGCAGCGTGGCCGTCGCGGTGCGGTTCATGGCGCTGTTCTCGATCGCGAGCGGGATGGTCGTGCTGATCGGCGCGATCGGCACCTCACGCTACCAGCGACTGCGCGAGAGCGTGCTGCTCAAGACGATCGGCGCCCGCACGCAGCAGGTAACGCGGATTCTCGCCACCGAGTACCTGGCGCTCGGCGCGCTCGCCGCGCTGACCGGCCTGCTGCTCGCGGCCGTGGCCGGCTGGGCGCTCGTCACCTTCTTCTTCGAGATGTCGTTCCGACTTCCGGTCCTGCCACTGCTGGTGTTGGGACTCGGCACTGTCATCGTCACGATCGTGGTCGGACTGCTGTCGAGCCGCGACGTGATGCGGCGCGCCCCGCTGGCGGTGATGCGGGAGATCACGGAGTAGCGAGCGGGAACGCGGCAGGGGAGCGCAGTCGCGAGACGTGGTGCGCGGCTGCGGCCCTGTGGCAGCGGAACAGGGGTCGGCAGGGCCGCCGTGCCACCCGAGCGAGCATGCCGGCGCCTACCCCGCCTCTTCCCTCCTGAGCTCGACCACCGCCTCGTGAATGCGCGATGCCAACTCCCGCTCCTCGCGCAACGACTCGATGATCGCTTCCGCCTCCTTCGTCTGGTACGTGAGCTGATTCGCCTTCTCGATGGCGTGATCCACGACCGTCTTCTGCCCCCGCAGCGTCTCGAGGCTCGAGCGGACGTCGCCCAGCAGCGTATCGAGCTTGGCGAGCCGCTCCTCGGCCTGCGTGATGCGGGCCCAGCGTTCGTCGACCGCGGCCGAGAGGTCGTCCACCTGCCGCGAGCGCTCCAGCACGCTCTGCAGCGCGGCGCGCGTGTCTTCCACCTCCTGCCGGGCAGCCGTCACCCCACGTACGTGGGCGACGGTCTGTTCGGCGGTCTCGAAGATCGCGCGGAGCTCCCGGCGCACGGCGTCGATGCTCTCCTGCCGCGACGCCAGCGCATTCATGCCGGCCAGCGCGTCCCGTTCCATCTGCTCCAGCTGCGCGATCTTCTCCTCGAACTGGGTCACCCGCTTGTCGGCAAACCGCAGGGCGCCCGCCCGCGATTCGAGTTGCTCGGCGAGGTCGCTCACGCGTTCCGCCTGCGACTGCGCCGCCGCCAGCGCATTGCCCAGCTTCTTGCTCTCGTCTTCGAGGGCTTGCGCGGCACTGGCGGCCTCCTGCCGTAGCGCCGACGCCCGCTCGAGCTGAGCCGCCGCCTGCTCGAGCGCCCGCTCCCGTTCCTCGATCTGCCGACCCACGCGGTCCACCCGCTCGCCGAGCGCCTCCAGCTCCGCCGCCCGCGCCGCGGCATCGTCGACCCCGATCTGGAGGTCTCCCATCCGCTGCTCGGCTCCCTGCAGCTGGCCTACCACCGTATCCATGCGCGTTTCGAGCTGTCCCACTTCCTTCTCTCGCCCGGCGACCGACTCGAAGCGGCGGTCAGCATCGTCCAGCCGCTGGCGGAGGGCGCCGGCACGGGCTTCCAGATCCGCAAAGGCGCTGCGCCGCTCCTCGAGCGAGGCCATGCGCGTATCAAGCTCGTTGCTCAAAGTGCCGAGGCCCTCGAGGCGCCCCTCGAGCTGGGCCACGAACGCCTCGCGATGCTGCAGGTGCTCGACCTTCTGAAGGGCGTCGCTCGCCAGCACGCGCACCCGCTCCACGGCCTGCGCCGCCGCGTCGAGCTCGGTCACCTTGTGGCGCAGTTCCTGCGCCCGCTGGTCCGCTTCGGCCAGCCATTGGCGTCCCTCCACCTGGGCGGCGAGCCCCTGCTCCAGCTCGCTGCGCGCGGCCCGAAGTCGTGCAGTCGCGTCGCGCACCGCTTCGCCGGAGGATCTCAGCTCCGCGACCTCCCGGCCCAGCTCGGCCAAGGCCGGCTGGGAGGCTTCGAGCCGCCCGATGCGCTCCGCCACCTCCCGCCCCGTGGCCTCGATCCGCTGCAGGGCGTCGGCCACCGTGCGGGCGCGCTCGCCGTGCTCCTCCACCCGGCTGACTTCGGCAACCAGCGTCGTGAGGCGTGCCGCCAGCTCGTCCGACTTGGAGTGTGCCTGCGCGATCGCCTGACCCGCCTGTTCCATCTGCTGGAAGCGCGACTCGAGCTCGGTGAGCGCCGTGCGCAGCTCGGCCACCTGCCGGCTCGTCGCCTCGAGTCCCTGACGGTCGAGTTGGAGCCGGTCCACGCCCTCGCGCACATTCGCCTTCAGCGACGCCATCTGCGAGGCGAGCTGCTCCGCTTCCCTGCGGGCCGCGGCATCCTGCGCCTTCGTTTCTTCGATGCGCCGAGTGGTGCGCTCGACGAGCTGCTCCAGATCGGCGAGGCTGCTCTGCGTCTTCCTGATGAGCTTCGAGTCTTGCTGGAGCTTCTTGAGGCGGGAGTCCAGGTCCCACACCAGGTCGTCCAGTCGCGCCGCCTGCGCCGCCGCCCGGTCGACCACCTCCCGCTGACTCTCCAACGTGCGCGTCTTGTGCAGCACGTGATCGGAGAGGGTGCTCAACGCCTGGAGCTGCTCCTCGGTGCGCGTGGTGCGCTTCTCCAGCTTCGCGACCTCGGCGAGGCCAGCCTCCATCGTCGCCAGGCGCGCCTCGGCTCCATCCACCTCCTGCTTCAGCCGCGCAGCGGCCTCCCGTGCCTGCTCGAAGCCGGTCTGCACGTCCCCCTGGTCGCGGCGCACCGCCTCGAGCGCCTCGCGGGTCACGCCGACGTCGTGATGGTAGTTGAGAAACCGTTCGTGCACCTCGTCCGCCTTCGCCGCGAGCTCCGCAATTGCGCCCGACGGACCACTCAGCTGTGCCAGCTCCTCCTGGAGCCGGGTCGCCTCCTGCAGCGACGCGCGTACGCTGTCGGCCACGGCCGACACGTCCGACAGATTCTCCGCCACCTCCCGCACGCCCTTGGCGGCCTGCGCACGGGCCTGCTCCACCTCACCGATGGCGCCGTCCAGCTGCTTCAGGCGCCCGGCCAGCTCACCGACGCTCGCGGCCTGCGTCCGGGCCGCGTCGACACGCTGGAGCACCTCCGTGAGCTGCTGCTCCACCTCCGCCGTCTGCTTGGCCTGGCGCTCGGCCACCTCGGCAAGTTGCCGCTCCACGGCCGCGGTCTGCTCGGCCTGCCGTTCCGCCGCGGCGGCGAGCCGCTGCTCGACCTCCGCCGCGTGCTCCGCCTGGCGCTCCGCCGCCGCGGCCATCTGCTGGTCGGCCGAGGCCGACTGTTGCGCCGCAGCCTGCGCCCGCTCCAGCACACCCTCCAGCGCCGCGCGTTCCTCCTGGAGGCGCTGTAGCAGCTGCTGCAAGACCTCAGGAAGCTCCTCGAGGGTCGGTTCCGGTTTCGGCTGCTTCTTGAACAGGGCTGCCATGGGGCCGTCCGTGTCGGAAGGTGGGTGTCTGGGAATCTTCGGGTCGGGGACGGAGATGGTCAATAGAGGAGCGCCCCCTGGCGGGCTTCCATCGCGGCCCTTTGATTTCAGGGTATGGCCGACCCGCTCAAGAAGCTCGTCGTGGTGGGGGACCGCGTGCTGATCGCGCCCGAGGAGGGCGAGGAGCGCACCAACGTGGGCCTCTACCTGCCACCGACGGCGATCGACCGCCAGGCGGTGCAGAGCGGTCGGATCGTTGCGACCGGGCCGGGCACACCCCTCTCCGCGCCAACGGAACTCGATGACGAACCGTGGAAGGAGGTCGCCGGGGGGGAGCCGCGCTACGTGCCGATGCAGGCACGGGTGGGCGATTTCGCGCTGTTCTTCCGCAAGGCGGCCGTGGAGATCACGTTCGAGGACAAGCGATACCTCGTCGTGCCGCAGGCTGCCATCCTGGTGCTGGTGCGCTCGGAGAACCTCCCGAAGGATCTGCTGGACGAGCTCTAGGCATCTCCCCCTCCCCGTGCCGTCGCTGATCTTCCTCTGCGTGGCGAATTCCGCCCGGAGCCAAATGGCCGAGGGACTGGCACGCGCCCATGCGCCCGACGGGTGGCGTATCTACAGCGCCGGCTCCCGGCCTGGCCGGGTCAGCTCCCGCGCCGTCCGCGTGATGCAGGAGGTCGGCATCGACATCAGCCGGCACCGCTCCAAGGGCATGGACGACGTCCCCCTTGCCGATGCCGACGTGGTCATCAGGCTGTGCGCCGAGGAAGAGTGCCCGGTAGCGTCCACCGCGGGACGCCGCCTCGATTGGGTCCTCCCCGATCCCGCAGCGCCGGCCTCGGGCGATGCGCAGGAACTGACCAGGTTCCGGCAGGTGCGCGACATGATCGCGGAGCGGCTCCAGGCATTCTGGGAGGAGGAGCTGGCCATCTCGTGACCGGCTCCGTCGGCCTCGTCGTCGTGCTCCTCGTGGTGGCGGCGGCCCTGACCTGGATCTTCGTCGGCCCCGGTCGCTCGCGCCACCGCGAGCCCCCACGGGCTGCGGGCGCCGGGTCCGTGGACGCCGAGGAGCTGGCGGCGGCGGAAGAGGAGGTGCGCGACGTGGATGCCCTGGCCTCACCCGAAGACGCTGCGGAGGAGCTGCCCGACTGGGGACCGGGGGCGCCCCGACCGTAGCCTAGCCCAGCTTCTCCACCGACGTGGCGGTCACGCGGTGCGACACGAGGGGGAGCGGCTCGGGGCCGTCCCCATCCCCGACACGGATCGCCTCGTCCAGGGCAGCCCGGCCCGCGGCCGCGCCGCGCTCGTCCCGAGCATACACCGTCGCCACCGGCTCGCCACGCCGCACCAGATCGCCCGGCTTCACCGTGATCACGAACCCCACCGACGCATCCACGTCATCGCCGACCTCGTGACGCGCACCTCCCAGCGCGGCGACCGCCTCCCCGATACGCCGCGGCTCGATGCGCCACACAGTGCCGGCCCGCGGAGCCTCGTACACGCGGGCCAGGGGAGCCTGCGGCAGCACGGCGGGGTCGTCGACGACGGCGGGATTGCCGCCCTGCGCGGCCACCAGGGCGCGGAACCTGTCGGCGGCTCGGCCCGACGCGATCGCCTCTTCCAGTGTCGTGCGCGCCTCCCGGCGCGAGCGCGCCGTGCCCGCCAGCACCAGCATCTCGACACCGAGGGCGTACGTCACCTCCATCAGGTCGGCGGGCCCCTCACCCCGCAGCGCCGCCATCGCTTCCTCGGTCTCGAGCGCATTGCCGCAGGCGTGCCCGAGCGGCCGATCCATTGCGGTAATCAACGCGACCGTGGGACAGCCGCGCTCCTCGCCGAGCCGGATCATCGTTTGCGCCAGCTCCATGTCCTGCTCCAGCTCGGGGAGAAACGCCCCGCTGCCGCACTTGATGTCGAGCACCAGCCCGCTGAGGTCCTCGGCCAGTTTTTTCGACATGATGCTGGCGGCGATGAGCGGAATGGCATCCACGGTCCCGGTGGCATCGCGCAGGGCGTACAGCTTGCGGTCGGCCGGGGCGATCTCCTCGGTCTGGCCAAGCATTGCGACGCCGATCGCCTCGACCTGCCTGCGGGCCTCATCGAGGGAGAGGTTCACCCGGAAGCCGGGAATGGCTTCGAGCTTGTCGAGCGTGCCGCCCGTATGGACCAGCCCGCGTCCCGAGACCATGGGAACCGATACGCCGACGCTCGCCACCAGCGGCGCCAACACCAGGGACACCTTGTCGCCCACCCCGCCGGTCGAGTGCTTGTCCACCCGCGGCGGGACGCCCGGCCCGAAGGCGAGACTCGATCCCGACGCGCGCATGGCGTCGGTCAGGGCGCCGAGCTCGGCCTCCTCCAGCCCCTTGAGCAGGACCGCCATGAGCAGCGCCGCCATCTGGTAGTCGGGGACCTCACCGGCCGCGTACGCGCTGATCAAGCGGGACCACTCGGCCCTGGTCAGCGCTTTCCCGTCACGCTTGCGCTGGATCAGCGGCCGCACGAAGATATCACCCTCGTTGCTCATGGCCCCTCACGGCGGAGTCCTGGCATGCGTTCACTCTTCATCACGCTCCTGGCGGCGAGCACCATCGCGGTACCCGCCACGGCGCAAACCTATGCCGAGCTGATCGCTCGCGGCGACAGCCTGATCGACGCGCTCGTCCCCACGGCGGCCCGGGAAGCCTATCGCGCGGCGCTACAGCTGGATTCCACCAGGGCCGAGGCGATGCACAAGTTCGCCCGGGCCCAGGGTGACGTGGCAAAGCAGTTCCCCGACAGCCGGGCGGGGGACCGGGACGATCTCTACGCGGAGGCGTGGTCGTGGGCCACCCGCGCCGTCCAGGCCGACTCATCCGATGCCGAGGGATGGTTCCAGCAGTCGGTGTCCCTCGGTCGCCTGTCCCGCACCAAGGGCGGCAAGGAGCGGGTGCGCTACGCGCGGCAGATCTACGATGCGGCGGCGCGAGCGGTCGAACTCGATCCGATTCATGATGGCGCCCACCACGTGCTGGGCGCCTGGCATGCGGAGATCGAGCGGCTCCCCGGCGTTTCCAAGTTCTTCGCGCGCGCCCTGTTCGGCGCCGACTTCATGGGTCGGGCCAGCTGGGACTCCGCACTGGTACACCTGGAGCGCGCCGTCGAGCTCAAGCCGAGCTACCTGTACCATCACCTCGAGCTCGCGCAAGTCTTGATCGACCTGGAGCGCTTCCCGGAGGCGCGGGAACACCTCGAGATGGTGCTGGCGCTCCAGCCAACCAGCGATGTGTCGGATCCCACGTACCAGCAGGAAGCGGCCGAGCTACTCGAGGAGATCCGCGAGCGATCCTGAGCCCGGCCGGGCTCGGGCCCGATCAGCTGGTGCGGGGCCGCAGCCGGCGCTGCAGCTTGCGCCGGTGGCGGCGCAGCTCGCGCTCCGCATCGTCCCGCCAATCCTCCAGCTGCTCCTTCGCCTCGTCACCCGCGTCGCGCAACCTGGTGCGGATACGACGCCGCGTCACGTCGCCCCGCTCGGGGGCCACGAGCAGGGCGACACCGGCCCCGATCAGGGCGCCGAACACCAACCCGCCCAAGAACCCGACGATTCCGCTGGCGCTGTCGGCCTCGTAGACCTCGACCTCGTCCTGCTCCTCTTCGGGCTCCTGCTCCTCCTCGATGATCTCCCGCTCTTTATCGCGTGCCATCAACGACTCCCGGTTGCCTGTGGTTGGACGGCCGATTGTATCAGCCGCTCGATGTCTTCCGTGGTGCGGGGCACCCCGGCGGAGAGCACCTCCGCCCCGTGCTCCGTGACGAGAATGTCGTCCTCAATCCGCACCCCGAGGTTTTCGTCGCTCAGGTAGATCCCCGGCTCGATGGTCAACACCATCCCAGGCTCGAGCGGCATGCGGTAGTCTCCCACGTCGTGCACCCGCATGCCCAGCCAGTGACTCAGCCCATGCACAAAGTGCCGGGTGCAGCTCTGCGGACCACAGAGCGCCCCGCTGTGCTCGCTCATGTACTGGCGGGCCAACCGTTCGAGGTCGCCGACCGTCATCCCCGGCTTCACCGCCTTGATCACCGCCTGCTGCGTGCCCAGCACCAGATCGTAGATCGCCTTCTGCCGCTCCGTGAAGCGGCCGGTCACCGGGATGGTCCTCGACACGTCGGCGGTGTACTGGCCGTATTCGGCCCCGACATCCATCACCACGAGGTCGCCGGCCTCCATCTTCCGCCGATTGACGTCGTAGTGGAGGATCACGCTGTTCGGTCCGCTCCCCACGATCGAGGGGAAGCCGACCCGATCGGCCCCCCGGTCCCGGAAGGTGTACTCGATAACCGCCTCGAGCTGGCGCTCGTACATCCCGGGTCGAACGGCCCGCATGGCCGCCATCACGGCCTCGGTCGTGATATCGACGGCCGTGCGCAGGGCCGTGAGCCCCAGCGCATCCTTCACGACCCGCAGGCTGTCCATGAGCGGCACCACGTTGCGGACGTCCCGGCCCGATGTCATCCAGCGGCGGACCCGCTCGTTGTCGGTGGTCCCCGCATACATCACGGTGTAGAGCGGGGCCGCCGACCGCATCGTGGCGACCATCACGGCCCGGTCGAGACTGTCCAGGTCCAGCGGCGCCACCCGCTCGATGCCCGTGAGCCGCTCGGCATCCGGCCCGGGCCCCAGCTGGAGCCCGGTCCACCGCACCGCATGGGGGTTGGTCGGCGGCAGGTAGAGCGTGGCCGACTGCGTCGCACCGCCCACCGCCACCATGAGGAGCCACGCCTCGGGAGTCTCCACCCCGGTGAGGTAGAAGAAGTAGTCGTCCTGCCGGAAGTCGCCGTCCTGCAGGACGTGCGCCTCCATGTCGCGCCGGGCTGCGGCGGGCACGAGCACGATGCCGTCCCCGACCCGCTCGCTGAGCCGGGCGCGACGCTCCCGGTACGCCTCCACGTCCACGGGGCGCCCAGCTCCGGGCAATTGGGCCACGGGCTCCGGCAACTGGGCCAGCGCGGGGCTGGCCAGCAGGCAGGTCAAGGCCAAGAGGTGCCGCACAGTACGTCCTTTCTGCTGGATCGAGCGAGCCGAGTGGATTCTACTCCCTTGACTGTTCTCCGTCGAGGCCACAAAGATTGTGGGCGCCCACACACGGAGCCCCGATGGCAGACGCAGAAGCAGGCGCCCAAACCGCTACGCCCCAACAGCTTCAGGCCCGCATCCGCGAGCTCGAGCACGAGCGTAAGCACCTGCTGGCGGTGATCGAGATTCTGGAGGAGATCACCGGTTCACTGCACATCGTCGATATCCTGCAGGGTATTACCCGCAAGCTGGGCGAGACGTTCGGGCTCGACCGCTGCTCGATCTACCTGGCCGAGCAGGGCGAGCGCACCGCCCGCCTCGTCGCATCGTACGAGGATCCCTCGATTCGCAACTACGTCGTGGACCTGGACCGTTACCCCGAGGTGCGGCAGGCCCTCGAATCGGGCGAGACCGTGTTCATTCCCGACGCACAGGGGCACCCCGACCTCAAGCACGTCCACGGACTGCTCGAGTCACGTCGGGTCAAGGCCATCACGGTGGTTCCCATCTCGTGGAGGGGCGCGTCGGTGGGCGCCATCTTCCTGCGCACCTTCCGCGACGGCCCCGGCTTCTCGGACACCGACGTCCGATTCGTCCAGGTGATCGCCAGCCTGGTCGCCAAGGCCCTGCGCAACGCTCACCGCTACGAGCAGCTGCTCAAGCAGGCCGACCACCCCGAAGCGGGCCGGCGGGAAGACCTGCGACGCGCGGTGCTCGTGAGCTTCCTCGCGCGCCTGTTCGACACCTACGGAGGCCACGACGACGCCGAGCGACTCCTCTCGCGGGCCGCGGGCGACGAGCTCGATCGTCTGGTGGATATCGCCATGGCAGTGTTCTCCGAGGAGGCAAAGAGCTCGTGATGCTCTTGCGCGGCCTCACCTGGCCATCCTAAGTTGCGACGACCTCAACCAGCCTAACGACGATGACGCCAGCGCCGTACCAAAGCGGGGTCGTCGGCATCGGTGCCAGAGCCCTGCACACGACGCGTAGGGCGCTCATCGACGACCTCGGCGAGGCCGGCGAAGCCCGTCTCCAGGAGATCGGCTACGCCGCCGGCGAAGAGGTGTACCATTCCTTCTGCGAATGGCTGCGCCAGGCCGCCGGCGTGTCGGACCCCGGCGAGCTGGATGCCGATGCGCTGGGCGAGGTCTTGTCGGGGTTCTTCAATCTGTTGGGCTGGGGCTCGCTCTCCCTGGAACGGGTCGGACGTTCCGGCCTCGAGATCACGTCCGAGAACTGGGCCGAAGCCGACCCGGCGAACCAGGCGGAGTTCCCGACCTGCTACTTCACCACCGGCATGCTGGCCAGCTTTCTCACCTGCCTCGCCGGCGGCAACGCGTTCGCCATCATGGAGCTGGAGTGCCGGTCCCTGGGGGATACTGGCTGCAGGTTTCTGGCGGGGTCGCCCGAGACACTGGAGGCCGTGTACGAGGCACTGAGCGAGGAACGCGACTACCGGACGATCCTCGAAGCCTAGCGGTCTTCTTCTTCCAACTCCTCGAGCTTCGCCGCATAGTCGGGACGCATCGTCAGCTTCCCGTCGATGATCACCTCCCGATCCCACGGGAGGATGATGAAGCTCTCGCTCGCCAGTGCGTGGTAGTCGGGTCGGTAGGGCCCCGTCTTGAACGACACGGCCGTCCGCACCTCGGCGGGGTGATGTTGCCGCACCGCGGCCAGGGCCACCTTGAGCGTGTCTCCGGAGTCGCAGGTCTCGTCCACGATGAGGACGCGGCGGCCCCGGACCTCGGGCGGTGGGCCGGTCACGAGGGTCGGACGGCGCGCCGCCTGGCGTCGGGTGATCGACATGGCCGCGAAGTCACGCTGGAGGATGGACGCGACGACGGCCCCCGGCAACACACCCGCCTTGGCAATTCCCAGGATCAGATCCGGCTCGTAGTCGTGCGCGATGCGCAGCGCCAGGGCTCGGCACAACTCGCCGAAGAACGTCCAGTCGATCTCGAGGACGTCGCGGGAATCCTCAGAAAACATCGCGTCGTGCATGGACTTGGGATACTAGCGCGGCCGCCCCAACGCGTCTAGGCGTCTCCTCCCGGGGGCGTTATCTTCACGCTCGCATGGGTTTCTGGAAACGTCTCTTCGGGCGCCGTGATGCGGCCCTCAAGCCTCAACGGCTCGACTATCTGAACGAGGCCCTGGCGTTGGAGCGGCAGGGGGATTACGATGCCGCCCTCACGTCCTACCGCCTGGCGCTACGCGACCACCCGACCGACGCCCGCGTCCTCCAGAACATGGCGATCGCGTACACCAAGACCAACCGACTCGATGAGGCGATCCGTCACTACCGCCGCGCGCTCGAGGTGGACAGCGAGCTGCCGGGAGCCCACTACGGCCTCGGCTTCCTACTCATGCGCCTCGGCGAGGTCGATGCCGCTGCCGGGCACCTGCGGATCTTCCTCCAGCGTCCCCCACGCGGGGCGGATGCCGACCGGTGGGTCGAGCACGCGCGGCAGGCGCTGGCGGAGCTGCAGCAGGAGGCTCCGTGAGACGCGCGCTGGCCCTCGTCGCGTTCACGCTCGCCTGCAGCAACCTCGCGGGCGGCGACCTCGGGAGAATCATCGCGATCGAGATCGTCGGCTCGACCGAGCCGACGCTCGAAGAGGGTGACAGCGTTCAGCTCAGGGCTCGCGCGGTGGACGCCCGAGGCGACACCGTGCCCAGCGCCGTCATCGTCTGGGCCGTCGTGGACACCGGCGATGTGGGATTCACGCTCGATCCCGCCACGGGCTTGGTCGTGGGATCCAACCCCGGAACCGGCCGGGTCATCGCCCGAATCGACGACCTTCGCTCGGGCGAGCTGGAGATCACCGTGACACCCGCGCCCGACAGCATCGCCGCGAGATCGGAGCTGCACCTCACGGTGGAGGCCAGCGCCACCGCGTCGCCGGCCCTGGAGGTCGACGTCCTCGACGGCACGACGCAGCCGGGCAGCCACCTCGCGCTTCCCGAGAAGGCGGTGCATTTTCTCGTGGTCGAGCCGCCACCCGGGAGCCTCCAGGCGCAGCGCATCCATTTGGCAACCGTCGACGCGGTCCCCAGCGCCGACCCCTTGCGGCTGGAGTCGTTGAGCGATGCACAAGGTGTGGCGAGTGCCGTGATCCTACGGGTGAGCGGCACGACACAACCGGACTCTGTTGTGATCCACGCCGTCGCGCAGACGGCCGTGGGCGACACGGTAGCGGGATCACCGGTGCGGTTCGTCATCTTCTTCGAGAACGACTGAGACCTGAACGCAGGAACCGGAGGAGTACAGTGAACACCCCCGACACCCTCACCCAACTCTTCTTCAATGCCGTAGACCGCTTCAGTACCAAGCAGGCTGCGCTGCGCTACAAGGAGGGTGACGGCTGGAAGGACATCACCCACCAGGAGTTCGCTCGCCGCGTGAAGCACGCGGCGATCGGGCTCATGGAACTGGGCCTTCGGCCCGAGGAACGCGTCGCCATCCTGTCGGAGAACCGACCTGAATGGGCGATTGCCGACTACGCCTGCCTGACCGCCCGTTGCGCCGACGTTCCGGTCTATCCCACGCTCCCCGCACCGCAGGCCGCGTACGTCCTGGCCGACTCGGGGGCGCGGGCGGTTTTCGTCGAGAACGCGGCCCAGTACGACAAGGTCGCTGCGATCCGGAGCGAGGTCCCCGCGCTCGAGCACGTCATCGTGTTCGACATCGAAGAGGGCATGGAAGGACCGGGGCTAATCAGCTTTCAGGAGCTGCTCCAGCGCGGATCGGGGGCCGAGCAGAGGTACCCCACCTATCGTGAGGATGCGCTGGCCGTCGACAAGGACGATCTCGCGACCCTGATCTACACCTCGGGTACAACGGGACCACCCAAAGGCGTCATGCTGACGCATTACAACCTCTGCTCGAACGTCTTGGCGGCGCTCAAGGTGCTGTTCATCGGCCCAGAGGACTCCTGTCTGTCGTTCCTTCCGCTGTCCCACAGTTTCGAGCGGATGGCGGGGCACTACGTGATGTTCCACTGCGGCACGACCATCAACTACGCAGAGAGCATCGAACAGGTCCCGGCCAATCTGCTGGAGGTCAAGCCGACGGTGGTGCTGTCGGTGCCGCGCCTGTTCGAGAAGATCTACGCGAGGGTGCTGGAGAACGCGATGGGGGGCGGAGCGCTGAAGCGACGCATCTTCTTCTGGGCGAGGCGCAACGCGGAGTTCTGGGCCGACCTGCGGCAGGCGGAGCTGCCCGTCCCTGCCTGGCTCGAGTTCAAGCGGAAGATCGGCGACAAGCTCGTCTTCTCGAAGCTGCGGGCACGCACCGGCGGCCGAATTCGGTTCTTCGTCTCCGGCGGCGCGCCGCTGAGCCCCGAGATCGCAAAGTTCTTCTACTCGGCGGGCATCACCATCGTCGAGGGATACGGTCTGACCGAGACGTCGCCCGTCCTGGCGGCCAACCCACTCGACAAGGTTCGGATCGGCACGGTCGGACCGCCGATTCCCGGGGTCGAAGTCAAGATCGCCGCTGACGGCGAGATCATTGCCCGCGGCCCCAACATTATGAGGGGCTATTACAACAAGCCGGCAGACACACAGGAAGCCATCGACAGCGACGGCTGGTTTCACACCGGCGACATCGGTGAGTTCGATGACCACGGCTACCTCAGAATCACCGATCGGAAGAAGGACCTCATCGTCACGGCCGGCGGCAAGAAAGTGGCGCCTCAGCCGATCGAGAACATGATCAAGACCAATCAGTTCGTGCTGAATGCGGTGATGGTGGGAGACAAGCGCAGGTTCCCGGCACTGCTGATCGTGCCCGACGTCGAGGCGCTGAAGCGATGGGCGGCCGAGCGCAGCCTCACCTTCACGTCCACGAGCGAGCTGCTCGGGCAGGCTGACGTCGTCGCGAAGGTCGAGCGCGAGGTCATGGGCAGCCTGCGCGACCTCGCAAGCTTCGAGATGCCGAAGAAGATCGCGCTCCTGGAGGAGGACTTCACGATCGAAAGGGGCGAACTGACGCCAAAGCTCTCGGTGAAGCGGCGCGTGGTGGAGGAGCGCTACCGGGACAAGATCGAGGCGCTCTACGCCGAGTAGCGCGGCCCGCGGCGGGGGTTCTCCTCGAGGGCCCCCGCCTCCCCTCGCCGTCGCTACGGTCTGGCCCCCACCCACATTCCGTCACCCTTGGCAAGCTGCTCCACGCCTGGTGTGACCACGTCCTCACGGAAGACCACGAGCCGCAATCCCGGCAGCAGGAGCCGCGCCGCCTCACCGAGCCAGGGCTCGAGCGCGCACTCGCGACTCACGACGCAGCCGCGGGCCATTGCCGACTGGAGGGGGATTCGGTCGGCGGCCGTGAGCAGGCTGAGCGCACCGGACGGCGCCACGTCGGACGGCGCGTTGACACCCACGAAGTGCACACCCTCGATGTCCCGAGCCAACGCGTCGACGTGCCGAGCCACGGAACCGAGCAACACCACGTACCCGCCGGGACCCGCGAGGGCGAGCAACGGCGGCACAGCGGAGACGTTCGCCGGCGCCAGGCGCTGCCCGGCTTCGCCCCGGCCCGCGGGCGCGCCGCCGGGCGGATCGAACCGCACCACGCCGCCCACGATCGGGAAGTCCCGCCCGCATTCCGGACAGGCGACGGAACCGCGCACGATGCGCCGCCCTTCCATGCGATCGGGCAGCACCACGCAATAGCTGCGTTCCCCGTGTCGTGCGGGGCAGCGCAGGAACTCCGCTAGCTCGATGAACATGAGGACTCGACTCGTCGGCACCCCGGTCCGGCACGGACGCGAGAAGCGGCTCACCCGACCGGCATCACCCGAATCCACTCCACGTTGACATGGGCCGGCCGGGTCACGGCGAAGAGTACCGCCTCGGCGACGTCGCGCGGCAGGAGCATCTGCTTGCGGTTGGGCACGTCATTGCGCTCTTCGGGATCGAGCGTGTCCCACAGCTTCGTGTCGGTCGCACCCGGGGAGATGAGCGTCGTGCGGATCCCGCTCCCCCGCAACTCCTCTACCATCACCTCATGGAGGCCGCGTACCCCGTACTTGCTCGCGCCGTAGGCGGCGTTCCCCGCATAGGGACGATGGTCCACGACACTGCCGATGGTCACGACGTGCGCGGCACCGTCGTGCGGGAGATGAGGCAACAACTCGCGCAGCACGAGGAAGGGACCGAACAGGTTGACGTTGACCTGTTCGGCGAACTCCTCTTGGGTCGTGTCGGCCAACGGCTTGAGCAGGAAGGCGCCGGCGTTGTTCACCACGATGTGGGGAACACCAAACGCGGTCGTGACCAGTTCCACCGCGCGGTGCACGTCCGCCTCGCGCGTCACATCGCATCGCACCTCGTATCGCGTGTCGGTGCGGCCGTCGTGCACGCTGCGGGCGAGGCATGCCACCCTCGCACCGGCCTCTTCCAGCAGATCGGCGGTCACCCGACCGATGCCGCGGCTCGCACCAGTCACGACCGCGACCTTCCCAGTCAGCGGGCTCACTCGAGCCAATTGCCCCCGTGCGCGAGGCGCAGGAACTCGTCCCGTGTGGTACCGTCGAGGAAGTTGCCGCGGAGCGCGCTGGTGACCGTCTTGGAGTTCTGCTTCTCGACGCCCCGCATCATCATGCAGAGGTGATACGCTTCGATCACGACGCCCACCCCGTGTGGCCGCAAGACACGCATCAAGGCGTCCGCCACCTGATCGGTGAGACGCTCCTGCACCTGCAGTCGCCGGGCGTACACGTCCACGATCCGGGGGATCTTGGATAACCCGATGATCTTGCCGTGCGGCAGGTACGCGACGTGGGCCTTGCCGAAGAACGGCAGCATGTGATGCTCGCACATCGAGTAAATCTCGATGTCGCGCACCAGTACCATGCTCTCGTGCTCTTCCTCGAACACCGCGCCGCGCACGAGCTCGTCGACCGATTCTCCGTAGCCCCGCGTCAGCCAGCGGAGCGACGACTCCACCCGGGCTGGGGTGCGCACGAGCCCCTCCCGCTCCGGGTCCTCGCCCAGGAACTCCAGCATGCGGTGCACCAGCTGCTGCATGCTCAGTTCCCTGGCGGCACTCGGGATCGGCACGACCTTCGATTCTCCGCCCGCTGGGTCGCTCTGCGCAGACGACTTCTGCTTGCCCACGGGTCTCTCCTGGCTCGAGGTGGCGGTGCCGCCGCCAGTTCCGCCCACAACAGGCAAACGGGCGGAGGCGCCGGACAATCTAGTCGGTCATGGGCCGGGGGCGAGCCGACAGCACGGCCGGCCCGAAGCGACGTGACACCTCACTCACTACGATGGCATGCAGCAAAAGCGGGAACGAAGAGCATTATTGAAGCCCGAATCCACAAGAACCGCGCCCGCGCCGCGACGTCTGCCTTCCCCTCGGGGGCATGCCATCGGCCACAGCAAATGGGCGCGTGGTCGAGCTTGTTGGCTCAATAATTCAGCTCTTCGCTCCCGCGATTGCGAATCTATAATAGAGGGGGGTTCAGGAAGCGTCAAGAAACATACTCCGGGATCGAGGTCGGAATGAATCTGGAACTCGGCATGGCACTGTTGCTGCTGATCGTGTGGGTGGTGCTCGCCTTCGTGGCGGCCATTCCCAGCGGGTGGGTGCACGTCCCCCTCGCGCTGGGGTGTGTACTTGCAGCCAGGGGAATCGTGAGGGGGAAGCGCTGAAACCTTAAATCTCCCAGTTCGAGAACACGACCACACCGGCCGGCGGCCGTGCCTCCGGGAATTGGTCCAGCGTCATCCTCAGATCGGTCCAGCGCACGCGATACCCCCGCGTGAGCAGCGCCCGGTAGGCCCGCGAATAGGCTGTCTGGCATCGGATGGCCACGCGCCGGACGCGCTCACCTGCCGCGCAGGCCTCCAGCACCACGAGCAGCCGGACAAACGCCTCGTCCGAATCGGCGAACAACTTCAGTACCCGCAGCTCCTCCGGCCGGCGCCCCTCGGCCAGCGGAGCGGAATGCCACAGGGCGAATCCCGCGACATCATCGTCTCCGTCGATCACCACCGTATCGCCGATCCCGAGCTCCGCCGTCAACTCGATCTCTCGACTGAAATCGTAGCCCAGGGCGGCGCGGTCGAGGCGCTTGGCGCAACGCCCGACCAGCGCCCGGCGCCCGTCGGCCGGGAGCGAGCCGAGACGATGGAACTCGCCTCCGACTCGGCGGCGGGACGCCTCTCCCGTCATGGTCACGGTGAGCATCCCCGGCACGAAGCCGAGGCGCCCGTAGAACCCGATGTTCTCCACCGTGCGCGGCATCGTTTCGAGGCCGAGCGTGGTGACGCCGCGCTCGCGCAGCCACGCCGTGGCGGTCTCGACGATCACCCGCCCCGCACCCAACCCCTGGCGGTCGGTGCGCACGGCAAGTGGCCCCATCCATCCCTCGGTGCCGGAGCGGTGAGCGACGTTGAACGCCACGACTTCATCGTGATCGTCGCACCACAGCATGGCCCCCGGTCCGGCGTCACTGATCGCGTACCGCCAGATGTCCCGATGGAGCCTGGGTACCCGCACGCCCACCAGCCCGTCGCGCCGGTACCGATCGGTGAAGGCCTCCGAGAACACCTGGTTCAGAGCGTCCACGTCATCGACGGTGGCCGCCCGCGGACCTACCAGCAGTCGTTCAGGCCGCAACATGCTCACCGTCGAACGTCAGTTGGTCTTCGCTCACCGTGGCTGCTCCCCGTTGCTCGTCGAGTTCCACACGCAATACGCGATCCACCCCGTCGCGGACCGATTCAATGTGCGTGATGAGCACCACCTGCGGGAACCGGTCGGCCAATCCCCGCAGCAGGCGCACGACGCTGTGGCGTCGGTGCTCGTCGAGGCTCCCGAAGATCTCGTCGAGCACCAGCAACGATAGCGGCTGGCCGGCTCGCTCCGCGACCATCTGGCTGATCGCGAGACGCAGAACCAGATGCGTGAGATCCTCCTCACCGCCTGAGATCACGGGCTTCGCCACGCCGTCTTCCACCACCAATACCTGGTACTGCTCATCGAGCTCCAGCTCGCCGTACCGTCCGTCCGTGAGACCCACCAGGAACTCGGATGCGCGCTCTGCGAGCTCCGGCCGCATCGCCGTGTTCAGCTCGAGCCGCAGGTCGTGCAGCGCGCGATCGAGTTCGTCGTGCAGCGTGATCTCACGCTCGAGCTCGCCGATCCGCACCGCGCGCTCCTCTCGCTCGCGAATGCGACGCTCCGCACCCTCCAGGGCCGCGCGCGCCGCCTTCCAGTCGCCCTGCACCGAGGCGAGCTGCAGCTCCGCGTCGCGCAGCGCCGCCTCGGTCTCTTCATACCGCTGCCGCGCCTCGGCATACGCGGCCTCGTCATATCCGAGGTCGGCAAGTGCCTCCGCTAGTTGGCCCACCAGCGTTTCGCGCTCCGACAAGGCACGTTCCGCCGCCTCCGCCTCCGACACGAGCCGCTCTGCGCGGGCCGCCTTCGTATCGAGCTGAGTGGCCAGCTGCACCGTGGGCTCCAGCTCGCGCAGCCGCTCACGCACCGCGTCATGCCGCACAGCGTCGTACGCGTCGGGTAGCTCAGCCACCTCCCGTTCCAGCTCCGCCTTGCGCCGCTCGAGCCGCTCGAGCTCCGTATCGAGTTCCGCCCCGTCCCGCATGCGGTCTTCACAACGCGCCACCTCCTGCACCGCCTGCTCCACGCTCTCGGCCGCGCGCTCGGTCCGCTCCTCCGTCTCACGCACCGCGGCGGGCGGATCCTTCAGCTGATCGATGCGCTGGCGGAAGAACTTCCCCTTGACCTCGATCTCCTCCATCTGTCGGTCGAGCGTGCCCAGCACGTCCTGATACACCTCACCGAGCGGACGTCTGCAAATGGGGCACTCACCGTCCTCTCCAGCCTCCAGCACGCTGTGCCGGTGGCGCTGGTGATCGAGGTACTGGTCCCGCAAGTTGGCCCGCTTGGTCTCGGCGTCCTGTCGGTCTCGCACCCAGGTCGTGCGGATCTTCTCTTGTTCCGACTCGGCGCTCTCGAGCTCGCGTCGTGCTGCCTCGAGCGCCTCCTGTGCGCGCTTCAGCGCCTGCGGGACGTCCCCCATCCGCCCTCGGCGCTCGCGCGCCCGCTCCACCTGCTCTCCGAGCTCACGCAACTGGCCCGCCAGGGAGCGTCGCGTCCCCGCGCTGCGGGCTTCATGCTCCAGTCGCTCCAGTTCGTCCTTGAGCGGTGGCACTTCCTGCAGCGGCTCCTGGAGCGCATCGAGCCGTGCGCGTGCTGCCAGGGCTTCGGCCAGCTCCTTGTCCAAACGGTCGAACTCGCGGCGCGCCTCGGCGACGTCGCGCTCCGCCATCCGCCGTTCCCCATCGAGGGCCAGTGCCGACTCCCGCAGCTCGACCATGCGGGTCCACACCGGCCCTTCCCGGTCGAGCCCCGCGACGGCGGCAGCGCGCGCCTCCTCTCCCTGCGTAACCGCCGCCTGCGCTTCGGCGGCGCGCCGCTCAGCCTCTGCCCGCTCCTCCTCGAGAGCCGCCGCGTCCGCGAGTCCCCGCTCCAGTCCGGTGAGCTCACCCCGCAGTCCCGAACGCGCATCCCGCAGTCGATCCTGCGCGAGCCGCAACTTCTCGTACCCCAGCACGCGTGACAGGAATCGGGCCCGATCCGTGGGCCCCATGGCGGACATGACCGCGAGCTCTTTCTGGCCAGTGAAGTAGGTGTTGAAGAACTCGTCCCGGGTCATGCCGAGCAGCCGCTCGACCCGCGCGCTCACCTCCTGCTGACTGTTGGCGATGGGATCGTCGTAGCGGTCCTGAAAGAGCTCGGCACCGTAGAGGCCACGTGCCACACGGAACTGGTGCGCGCCCAGCGAGAACTCCACCTCGACCCGCACCGAGGAGCGCGCCGCCGCTCGGTTCCACCGAAGGGTGTCGCGGCTACCCCGGGCTGCCGGGTTGCCGTAGAAAGCCCACGCGATCGCCTCGAGCAACGTGGTCTTCCCCGACCCGTTCGGACCGATGATGGCGGTGATGCCGGGCCCGAACACGATGTCGGTGTCAGCGTGCTGCCGGAAGTTCAGCAGCTTCAGGCGGTGCAGCTGCATCTATTCCTCGCGCAGCGCCTGCTCGACCTCGTGCATGTAACGCTCTCCCAGCGTCACCAGCCGGTCGCGGTTGACGTCGGCGTCGATCGGGCGCCGACGCAGATAGTCTGCGAGCAGCTCGCTCAGCGTCTGGCGCTGCCCCGGAGCGCCCACCCCCACCGCACGCTGCTCCTGGGGACGTCTCAGGTCGAGGTGATAATGCAGCGCGCGGGCCTTGAGGTCGCGAATGCGCGCATGATCGAGATCGCGGGCCAGGGGCCGCGGCACATCGTATACCACCTGCCGCACAATCTGGTCGTCAATGCCGCCAGCGACGTCGTCCACCCGCGCAACGATCGCGGCGTCGATCTCCGCAGGACTCAACCCCGCGGCGTGAATGGGTGAGAGGTCGACCACGGCGCGCGCGAGGGGAATGCTTCGAAACTCCACCTTCGCCCTCTCGGCCAGATCGACCAGCAGCCACCCCTTCTGCCGTTCCCGCCCTTCCCGCTTCTCGTCACGGAGCTCGCCCCACGGATTGGTGCTCACGTATTCCAGGGCACCGCAGTACCAAGCGTTCTCACGCACCTGGTGCGCCACGTGGTAGTGTCCCAGGGCCACGTAGTCCCATCCGTCCGCGTTGAGCTCGTCGGGCTCGAACACCGCGCCACCGTACTCGACGGCCCCTGCATCACGCGGCAGCACCCCCGCGACCTCCCCGTGGGTCACTGCCACTCGGAAGCGCGTCCCGCGCGGCGGGGCGAGCGTGGGGCGGGGATCGTACATCCACGCACTGTGCGGCACGCACGTGACGCTCAGGTCGAGCTCCTCGAACACGAGATCGCGCGGCTCCTCGGCCACCACGCGCACGCCCGGCACGGCCTCGAACAACCGCAGAATGGTGCCGGTCTCTATGGAGCGCGGGGTGTCGTGATTGCCGGCGACGATCACGACGGGCACCGATGGCAGCGCCTCGCGCAAGCGCCGGAATTGTCCGAACGAGTGGAGGATGGCCGCGTTCGTCGGACGCACGGAGTTGAACAGGTCACCCGCAATCAGGATGATATTCGGCGCGGTTTCGATCAGGTCGTCGACGGTGCGGCGGAACGCACCCGCCACG
>Ga0209536_100003849_pt1 | contig 23894 bp, 19 predicted proteins | sample DeeMarSeWOR28_12_FD_187461 | JGI IMG/M metagenome (GOLD analysis project Ga0209536, IMG submission 187461) | Marine sediment microbial communities from White Oak River estuary, North Carolina - WOR-2-8_12 (SPAdes) (version 2) | ecosystem: Environmental > Aquatic > Marine > Intertidal zone >...
AGAGACCCCGCTCTTCGACGTCCTCCAAGAGATGCTCGAGCACAAGTACGGGTCCGCCATCGTCGTCGAAGGCGCGAAGATCATCGGCATCCTCACGACCCACGACGCGTTGAAGCTACTCGTCGACAACTTCCCGAACGTCTGACCCCGTCGAATCGATGCACTGACTGCATCGACCGCGGGGTTTGATCAGTCGCCCACGCCAAGCTCGTCGATGACTTGGGTCAAGAGCGGTGGGTCGTCGGTCATGATGCCGTCGACATCGTGAGTCTCGATTAAGTACCGCATCTCTTCTTCGTCGTTGATCGTCCAGATGTGGACGAACATGTCGAGCTCGTGGGCGCGTTGAACGAAACCGGTGTGAAGGACCTCGACCACTCGGCCGCCGATGTCGTACTCCGTCGGCACTTGAAGGAATTCCGCAGGAGGCTCGTACTCGGGATCGATCGGGTTGAAGGAATTGCCCCAGAAGACGAGCGTCTCATTGACGCCCATGCTGGTGGCGAGCTCCGGGGCAGCCGCACGCAACTCCGCGAGGATGCCATCTGAAAACGCCGAGCCAATCGTTTTGTCGGTCACCTCGTATTCGCGGATGACCTCGACGAAGTGGTCGACGATCGAAGGGGCTTCCTGCTTGATCTCGATCACGAAGGGTATGTCCGGATAGCGGTCGAACACCTCTTCCATGCTTGGAACGACCAAGCCCATGCCGCGGTAAGGGTAGGTTTCCCCTCCATCATGGCTGAAGTTGTAACCCGCGTCGCACTGGCGAATCTCGTCAAACGTCATCTCCTTGATCGCGCCGCTACAGTCAGTCGTTCGGTCCACCGTCCTGTCGTGCATCACGACGAGAACGCCGTCGCTCGTTTCATTGACGTCGAGCTCGAGGACGTCGGCCCCATCCACCAGCGCCTGGTCGTAGGCGAGCAAGGTGTGCTCCGGGCGAATCCGCCTGCCGCCGCGATGCGCGATGTTGAGGACCTTGTCGCAGCGGAGCATGTCCTGTGGGGTCTGGCACTTGGGCTCGGTGCCTCCACTGCTGGTCCCGCAGCCGGCTGCAATCGCGGTCATCACTAGACATAAGAAGAGCTTGTTCATGAGTACGTCACCTCACCTTGCCGCCGGCTTAGCAGGGATGCCGGCGCGTGTCGCATCGGGCTTGTCCGAGGGGAGCGAGCCTGGCACCTTCTCGGCAGTGTCGACACGAACCCAGTACACGTTTTGCCGCATCTGCGAAGCCACTTGCGGTCTGAAAGCTACCGTCGAAGGAGACCGCGTCGTGGCACTCGAGCCCGACACGGAGCACGTCGCCAGCAAAGGCTACTCCTGCATCAAAGGGCTTCGCTACCACGAGATACATCATTCACCCGACCGGCTTCGCGTGCCTTTGAAGCGGGTGGGTGATCGGTTCGAGGAGATCAGCTGGGCGCAAGCCCTCGAAGAAATTGGCGCCAAGACGCGGCAGCTCGTGAAGGAGCACGGAGGCGATTCGGTGTCCGCCTACCTCGGCAACCCGATCTCGTTCAGTCTGCTGCCGCCGATTCTGACCGCGGCCTTCTTGCAGGGGCTCGGATCTCGCAACCTGTTCCAAACCGGTTCGCAAGATTGCAACAACAAGTTCGCCGCCGCTGAGCGTCTCTATGGCTTTCCGTTCATCCAACCGTTCCCCGACGTCGACCGGACGAAGTGCTTGGTGATCATCGGGTCGAACCCGGCGGTGTCCCGCGGCAGCTTCATTCAACTCCCCCATCCGGTTCGGCGCCTCAAGGCGATCGAAACGCGCGGCGGCGCTGTGTTTCACGTCAACCCCCGTCGCACCGAGACGGCAAAGCAACTCGGGACGCATGTGTTCATCCGTCCCGATACCGACGTCTACTTCTTGCTGAGCTTTCTGCACGAGGTCCTGAGCCGGGGTGGCGCCATCTACGAGCGCGTCAACCAATACATGCGGGGCTTCGACACGCTCCGAAAGGTCGCCGATCCATGGCCGCCGGAACGCACCGCAGAGATCACTGGCATTGTCGCAGACACGCTCCGATCGATGGTGGCCACCTACCTCGAAGCCGATGGCGCCGCGCTCCACCTGTCGACCGGCGTGAACCAGGGCAGTCACGGGACGCTTGCGTTTTGGATCCAGGAGGCGATCAACGCGATCACGGGGAACCTCGATCGCCCGGGCGGCACCATCGTCGGCCATGGCTACATCAAGGATTTCCCGCGGCATGCGCGCAAAGGCGGCCACACGATGCGCAAAGACCTGTCACGAGTCGGACAGCTCCCATCCGTGGCCGATACCTTCCCCGCCGGCTTGATGGCGGATGAGATTCTCACCCCGGGAGAGGGGCAGGTTCGGGCCCTGTTCTGTCTATCGGGCAATCCATTGCTGACAGTGCCCAACACCAACGGTCGGCTCGAAGAGGCGCTCCGCGCTCTCGAGCTTCTCGTGGTCATCGACATCTTCCGCAATGAGACGGCGAATCATGCCCATTACGTCCTCCCCGGCACGAGCGCGTTCCAGCGCCCGGATTTGCCTTTCGTTTTCCAATCGTTGATGGGTGTGCAGCCGATCCCGTATGCCCAGTACACCGATGAGCTCGTACCGATTGAGGGCGAACAGCGCGACGAGACGATGATACTCCTGCAACTCGCGCGCGCCTGTGGGTCGACTCTCTTCGGCTCTACCGTCGCAAACGGGGTCATCGGCTCGTGGCTCGGTCTCGGCAAGGTGCCGCTACTCGGACGGTGGATGGGGCTGACACCGAAGCGCTTCTTGGCGCTGATGGCGCGTGCCTTCCGCCTGGGCTCGCTCGAGAGTCTCAGGAAGGAACCGCACGGACGCTTGCTAGAGCCCTACAGCGGCGGTGACTTTCTCGGGCAGCGAGTCGTGACAGACGATGGATTGATCGACTTGGCGCCGGGCGACCTCGTGATCGCAGCGCAGAAGCTGGAAGAGGTTTTCGAAAGCGAGCTCGCACAGCGACACAAGCTCAAGCTGATCAGCAAACGGGAGCAGCACAGCCACAATAGCTGGCTTCACAACCATCCGCGCTTCGTCGAAGGAAATCGATCGACGAACTATCTCTACATGCATCCCGAGGACGCAGAGAAGGTGGGCGTCGAGTCGGGCGCGACGGTCGAGGTGCGGAGCAGCGTTGCCTCGGTGAGGCTGCCCGTTCAACTCACCGACGAAATGATGATCGGTGCGGTCGCGCTGCCGCACGGTTGGGGGCATCAGCAGGCCGATGGCTTGAGCATCGCGAGCAAGACGACTGGCGCAAATGTGAATCTACTCGCCGCGGACGGGCCGGATCAGCTCGAGTATTTCTCCGGCATGGCGAAGCTCAACGGGATTTGGGTGGAAGTCACGAAGGTTTAGCGTGAGGCGGGAGAGGGATTCAGAGCACTGATTGTAAAAGTTCTGTCATTACTGCCCCAATCTCTCGTAACCGGGTTTGGGGTCTGCCATAGAACAGTCAGCTCGGGATGATTAAGCGCTTGATCGGCGAGGCGTTCCTTCGGGTCGCTGGTTGGAAGGTAGAAGGCGAACGACCCTCGGTGGATCGCTACGTCATCATCGCTGCGCCGCACACGTCCAACTGGGACATGCCGTTCATGTTGGCGTTCGCCTTCATCTACGACATCCCAGTCAAGTGGATGGGCAAGCACACCTTGTTCGAGGGACCGAAAGGAACCTTCTTCAAGTGGCTCGGCGGCATGCCGATCATCCGTCACCGCCCCGGCGGCGTCGTCGGTCAGATGATCGAGGCGTTCGAGAACAACGAGTCGCTGGTGCTGATGGTGCCTGCGGAAGGCACGCGTTCACACGTCGACTACTGGAAGTCTGGTTTCTATCACATCGCGTGTGGTGCGGACGTTCCGGTCGTTCTTTCCTATCTCGACTTCGGCAAGAAGGTTGGTGGAATCGGCCCGGCTCTGAAGATGACGGGCGACATCAGCGCCGACATGGACAAGATTCGGGCGTTCTATGCTGGGATGCAGGGGTTCAAGCCCGAGAACGTCGGCGTGATCCGGCTTCGCGAAGAAGACGTCCAAGATGTGGTGGCGCACGACGCCAACGAGCCCGAAGAGCTCGATCGACTCGCCGGCAACCTGTAACGTTTACCTGCTCTGGACATCCTTTACATGGACCCCACGATGGTGGAATGTCGTCGTCCGCCTGCGTCTCCGACGCCGGCCCGTGTGAAAGGCCCATGAATGAGCAGTGAAAAGGCCCTTTGGTTGAAGGTGCTCGACATAGACGAGCTTCCCGAAGGCAGGGTCACGCCCGTCACCTGCAAGCACCGCACGCTATGCCTCACGCATTTCGACGGGCAGTACGCCGCCCTCGACAACAAATGCCCGCACCAGGGTGGGCCGCTCGGAGAAGGTTCGATTGAAAAGGGGCTGCTTCGTTGCCCGTGGCACGGTTGGGACTTTCATCCGCTGACCGGAAAGCCTCCGGGCGATTTCGACGATGGCGTCGAGACCTTCCCTGTAGAGGTGCGCGAGGACGGTGTCTACGTGGCCTTTCCCGAGGAGGAGCCCCATGTCCGTACATCGAGCGACGTCATGGTCGAGACCTTGGTCAACTGGGGCGTGAAGTGGGTATGGGGCATGGTTGGGCACTCCAATCTAGGTTTCGCTGACGCAATGCGCCGCCAGGAGGCCAAGGGCGCGCTCGGGTACTTTGGGATCCGTCACGAGGGGGCAGCATCGTTTGCCGCGTCTGCGTACGGGAAGCTAACCGGCCGGCCGGCCGCGTGTTTCTCGATTGCCGGGCCTGGCGCGACCAACATGCTGACGGGCCTTTGGGACGCGCACGTCGACCGCGCGCCAGCGCTAGCGATCACGGGGCAAGTCCCGACCAAGCTCATCGGCCGAGGGGCCTTTCAAGAAGTCGATCTCGCGGCCGCCTACGGCGGCGTCGCAACCTACACGGGGGTCCCGGCGAAAGACTCGGATTTTTCGGAGATTGCGAGCCTCGCGTGCAAACACGCAATCGTCGAGCGCGGGGTTTCACACATGGTGCTTCCCGACGACGTTCAGATTGTCGAAGCGAAGGACGCGGAGGCCGGGTCGCCGAAAGGGCGCCTGACGCTCCGTCAGATCGCACCTCCCGCGGAGGCGCTCGACGAGGCGGTCGGCAAGATCGCAAGCGCCAAGCGGCCGGTCATCATCGTCGGCCACGGCGCACGCTTCGTCATGGAGCCGGTGACCGCCCTCGCCGAGCAACTCAACGCCCCAGTGTTGACCACCTTCAAGGGCAAAGGGCTCATCGCCGATGATCATCCGCTCGGGTGCGGGGTTCTGGGCCGAAGCGGAACGCCGGTTGCGAGCTGGCTCATGAACGAGTCCGACTTGCTGATCGTCTTTGGTGCGAGCTTCAGCAACCACACTGGGATCACGAGCTACAAGCCGATTGTTCAAGTCGACTACGATGCAATGACGCTCGGGCGTTTCCACTCTGTGACGGTGCCGGTCTGGGGCGAGATCGGCGTGACCGCCAAGTTGCTCAAGGAACGCCTCGGCTCGACCAATGCCCAGGATCAACGCAGCGACGTCCAAGAGCGCTGGCGGATCTGGCGTGAGGAGAAGACGAGACGCCTTGCCGAGGGCCATGGTGGTGGCGTGCACTCGGCGGCAATTTTCGCTGCGCTGAGCGAGACCGCACCGGCAGACGCCATTCTCGCTGTCGACGTAGGCAACAACACGTATTCGTTCGGTCGCTACTTCGAGTGCAAGCGACAGTCCGTGCTCATGAGTGGCTACCTCGGTTCCATCGGGTTTGGCTACCCAGCTGCCATGGGGGCTTGGGCAGCGACCCAGGAAGACGACTCCCGTTTCAGCGGCCGCAAGGTCCTCGCAGTGACCGGCGATGGCGGCTTTGCGCAATACATGGCCGAGTATACGACAGCGGTGAAGTACGGGATGGACATCACCCACGTGCTCCTCAACAACAGCGAGCTCGGGAAGATCAGCAAGGAGCAGAGGAGCGCCGACTACGACGTGTGGCAGACCTCCCTGCGCAACCCGAGCTTCGCGCAATATGCAGAAAACTGCGGAGCCCTCGGCATTCGCGTCACGGCTGCCGATGAGCTCGAAGGCGCCCTTGCAAAGGCGCTGGCTCATGAGGGGCCCGCTACCGTAGAGATCCTCGCTGACCCGTTGTTGGTATGAGGCCGGTGAACCCATGAATGAAATTCAAGTAGCCAAGTGGAGCGAGCTCGAAGATCGGCAACCCAGCTATGCGTTGGTTGCCAATGTCGATTTAGTCGTGATCCGGTACGATGACGAAGTCTCTGTTTTGTACGGGCGCTGCCTCCACCGTGGTGCGCTGATGGCGGACGGACGAGTCGAAGGCGACAATCTCATTTGCGGGCTGCACGGATGGGACTATCGCTGCGATTCGGGCGTCAGCGCCTACAACAACGCCGAGGCGCTTCACAAGTTCCAAGCCAGGGTCGACGAGGGCGCCGATGCCGTGCTGGTGGATGAATCCGAGATCCGCGCTTGGGCCAAGGAGTCCCCGCAGCCCTACGATCGGAAGACCTATCTCGGGCTCTACGCCGATCCGCATGGAACGTCTGACGAGCCGTTCAATCAACAAATCCAAGAGCTCGCTCGCAACGGCCTGAAGAATGTGGGTCACGACGGGCCAGTGTCCGCGATGGGCGTGCCGCGTTCCGAGCTTCCGTCGTGGGACGATGTGTTGCTGCTGACTGCGCAGTTGGCCCGCAAGCCATTGCTGGGCGATGCGCCCGTCGGGAGCGAGGTGCTCATCGGTCCGAACGCCAAAAAGCCACTCCGCTTGGAGATCCCGTTGTTCGTCAGCGACATGAGCTTCGGCGCGCTGAGCCGAGAGGCGAAGATCGCCCTCTCAAAAGGTGCCGAGCTCGCAGGTACGGGGATTTGCTCCGGGGAGGGCGGCATGCTTCCCGCGGAGCAGGCGGCCAACACGCGGTATTTCTACGAGCTCGCGTCCGGGCGCTTCGGTTGGAGCCTCGACAAGGTGAAGAAGTGCCAAGCCTTCCATTTCAAGGCAGGGCAGGGCGCAAAAACCGGAACCGGAGGACACCTTCCCGGAAACAAGGTGAGCGAGGAAATCGCCAAGGTGCGTGGCCTCGAGCCGGGACAAGCGGCGATCAGCCCCGCAACGTTTCCCGACCTCGATACGCCGGCTGACTTTCGGCGCGTGGCCGACGAGGTGCGCGAGGCGACCGGCGGCATTCCGATTGGTTTCAAGATGAGCGCGCAGCACATCGAGAACGACTTGCACTTCGCGCTCGAAGCCGGCGCCGACTACGTCATCCTCGACGGTCGTGGGGGTGCCACCGGAGCGGCGCCAGACATCTTCAAAAACAACATCTCGGTGCCGACGATGATCGCCCTCGCGCGCGCGAGACGTCATCTAGACGATCGGGGGCGGTCGGACGTGACGCTCGTGATCACGGGAGGCCTTCGCACGCAGAGCGATTTCGTGAAGGCATTGGCGCTCGGCGCGGACGCCATTGCCGTTTCGAACGCGGCACTTCAAGCGATCGGTTGCCTCGGCATGCGCGCCTGTCATACGAACAATTGTCCGGTTGGCATCGCCACGCAGCAGAAGCATCTGCGGGCCCGACTCGAGATTGACCAATCAGCAAAACGCCTGAGCAATTACTTCGGCGCGACAGTCGAGCTCATGAAGGTTCTGGCGCGCGCGTGCGGCCATCATCACCTCCGTGAGCTCAGTGTGCACGACCTCACCACTTGGAACGCCGACATCGCAAAGCTCACGGGTATTCAGTACGCTGGTGTGGAGGCGCCGTGACTTGGCGCTCCCTCGGGAACGTCCCGCCGGCGCAGCTCTCCGATGCACGGACGGAGCTCCACTTTGCTGCGCAGTTAGTGAGCGCGCCTCGTTGCGTGCCGCCTTGGTGTTCTCCCCGGGGGATGGGTCGTATGATCAACCCTACTTCTACGTGACCCCGTGGCCGTATCCCTCGACCGATGCGTTGCCTCTGCTTCCCGCTGGCGTCCATTGGCACACGGAAGGTTGGACCGGCGCGGTGCTCACTGCGGAGCAGGTAATCTCCAGGCCGGCCGACCGCCAGCGCGTGTTGGTGCTCGATGCCCTCGGCAGCGCGATCACGGCATGTCGCACGCTGCTCCGGCGCTAGCGGCCGAGCAGCAGCACGCCGACGCCCGCGGCAATCGCGATCACCTGCGGCCAACCCGGTAGCGCGGGGCTTTCGTGCTCGTGCGCCCAGTCGTGTGTGACCACGTGCAAGAGAAGGCCGCTCACGATGGCTTCGACCCAGGGCTCCCCGCCGGCCCAGCTCACGACCGAGGTCTTCTGGGCCAGGACCACACCGAGCGTGCCGACCGCGGCCAATCCGATGGCGCGCCGGATGCCGCTCGCGCGCCCGTGCGCCGCGGTGAACGCAAGCGTCATGAGCGCCGTTACCGGGACGGAGTGCGCGGCGATCGCAGTCAGCGTGTCTCCATGATGGTGGCCGGCGTGCGCTTCGCCAGTGAACGACCCCAGCGCGAGGCCGTCACCGAGCTTGTGCAGCATCAAGCCCCAGTAGCTGAGCTCGAGCCCTTTGGTCGACGAGTGGTCGTGCTCGGGGTCCTCGTGCGCAGCCCGCTCGATCAGCCACGGTGCGAGGAAGGCGGCTGCCACCGCAATCAGACTCTGAGGGCCCGCGGCGCTGATGGCGTCGGGGATCAGTCGGCCGACCACGACTGCGACAGCCGACACAATCGCGAACGTTCGGATCGCGTCGAGCCAGCGTCCGCGCCCGGGGGCAACGAGCCCCAACATGGCGCCCGCGGCGACGGACCCAACGACGATGGTAATCGGCCAGAGCACCGAGTCGGCTTACCACACTCGGGGGGGTTCAGGCTCCGCTAGATGCCGAGGGAGTCGGCGTCTTGGGCGGCTTCCTTCGCGAGCTGCTCCTGAGCGCAGGTCGGGCACACCATGGCTTCTTTGGCGATTTCATAGCCTGCGCCGCCCGGATCGTCCTGGAACTTCGACCGGCGGCCGGAGCGCGCCCGCTGTGCTTTGCCGCGGCTCGGGTACTCGGTGGGACGACGCTCGGTCACCACCTTCGTCGCCCGCTCTCCGGGGCGCGACACTCGATTGCAAAGCTGACATCGGTACATTCAGGAACTCCTCTTTTTGCGAACCCACGGCTTGTCACATGGGCCAGAGGCGGGCAAGCCGAGGGTCAGGCGCCGAGAAGCCGTGCGATTTGAGGCGCCGCGTAGGTCAGCACGCCGTCGGCCCCGGCGCGTTTGAAGCAGAGCATGCTCTCGAGGATGGCCTTGTCCCATTCCAGCCAGCCTCGATCCGACGCTCCACGCAACATCGCGTACTCCCCACTCACCTGGTACGCGAATGTCGGGAGGCCGAAGGCGTCTTTGACGCGGCGAACGATGTCGAGGTAGGGCATGCCGGGCTTGACCATCACCATGTCGGCGCCCTCGGCGACGTCGAGCGCGACCTCGCGAATCGCCTCGTCACTATTCGCCGGATCCATTTGATAGGTGCGCTTGTCGGCGGTGCCGAGGCTTTGAGCGGATCCTACAGCATCCCGAAAGGGACCGTAGTACGCCGACGCGTACTTGGCCGAGTAAGCGAGCAGACTCACGTCGACGAGGCCTTCGTCGTCGAGGGCCTTTCGGATTGCGGCGACCCGTCCGTCCATCATGTCGCTTGGCGCGATGACATCGCAGCCGGCCTGCGCTTGAACGAATGCCTGCTGGCAGAGCACCTCGACCGTCTCGTCGTTCAGGATCTTGCCGTCGCGTAGGATCCCGTCCTGGCCGTGGGTCGTGTACGGGTCGAGGGCCACGTCGCAGATGACCCCGATGTCGTCGTGCTTCTCTTTGATTGCGCGGACCGTGCGGCAGACGAGGTTGTCTGCGTTCGTCGCTTCCTTGCCGTCGTCGCTCTTGAGCTCTTGTGGCGTCACCGGAAAGATGGCAACCGCAGGGATACCCAGCGCCTTCGCTTCGCCGACGGCTTCGACGACCAGATCGATGCTCAGTCGGTCGACTCCGGGCATGGAAGGGACGGGCGTGCGGGCAGCCGTCCCCGGTTGAACGAACATCGGCCAGATCAAATCGTCCGCCGTGACGCTCGACTCGCGCGTGAGGCGCCGGACCCATTCGTCGGCGCGGTTTCGCCGCATCCGCGTGCGCGGGAACTGGGATGTACCATTCTCTGCCATCAGTGCGGGGAGCCTAGCATGGCGCTATGATACCTGCGTGAGAATCGGGTTGCTAGGACTGGCTATGGCGTTAGTGGTGTCCGCTTGCTCGACGACCATGACTGGGCGTAGGCAGCTGACACTCATCAGCGAAGACAAGATGGACGCGATGGGGATCGCGGCGTTCTCGAGTCTCAAAGCGCAGGGCAAGCTCAGCCAAGACCCGGGCGTCAACGAGTATGTCATCTGCGTTGCGCGCGCGATTCTCGAGGTCATTCCGGCCGAGCACCAGCCGGACGACGGGCGCTGGGAGGTCCTGGTTTTCGAGGACAACACGCCGAACGCGTTCGCCTTGCCCGGTGGCAAGATCGGCGTGCATTCGGGCATGCTCGAAGTCGCCGTCACGCCGGGCCAGCTCGCTGCGGTTCTAGGGCACGAGGTGTCGCACGTGCTCTTGCGTCACGGTAACGAGCGCATGTCGCAGTCGATCCTGGCCGATGCGACCGTGAATGCTGCATCGGTGGCTGCCGGCACAGCCGTCCCGCAGTATCGTGAGATGATCGTCGGGGGGCTCGGCGTCGGCGCCCAGTTCGGCGTTCTGCTCCCATTCAGTCGCAAGCACGAGAGCGAGGCGGACGAGGTGGGGCAGATGTTCATGGCCCAGGCCGGCTTCCACCCCGCCGAAGCGATCACGCTCTGGCAGAACATGGCGCAGCAGCAGGGCGGTGACGCACCCAAGCAATGGCAGTCGACGCACCCTTCAGACATGACACGCATCCAAAAGCTCCAGGCGAACCTGCCCGCTGCGATGCAGGTCTACGAAATGGCGGGGGCGGCGGGGAAGGGCCCGAGCTGCGAGCCGCCGCCCGACGAGTGGATTGCGCCTGAAGCGCTGCCTTGAAGCTCAGGCGTGCTTCTGCACGAAGCCGGCGACCGCCTGGCCGATCTCGCTGGGCGAGTCCTCTTGAATGAAGTGGAGACCCCTGACTGTGATCTCTTCTTGATTGGGCCAGCCTCGGGCGAACTCGCGCTGCGCACCGATCAGCACGATGCCGGGGTCCGCGTCGACGAACAGCTTTGGCAGGGAGTTGCTTTGCTCGAGCCACTCAGCGTACGCCTCGACGATGTCGTGAACGTCTTTCGGTTCGCCGCCGATTGGGATCTGGCGCGGCCAGGTGAGCGTAGGCCGGCGGGATTCGCCGGGCTCCGTGAACCGTGCGCCGTAGCGTTTCGTCTCCTCTTCGCTGAGGGGGCGCATAATCGATGACGGCAGGATCCGCTCGACGAACACGTTCTTGGCGAGCACGATTTCTTCGCCCGCGGGAGAGCGCATGGCTTGGAAGATCTTCCGCGCGGGCTCGGCCCATTCGTCCCAGCCCGCGATTGGGCGAACGATGGCCTCCATGTACGCGATGCCCTTGACCTGGTCCGGATGCCGATGCGCCCAGTGGAAACCGAGCCCCGATCCCCAGTCGTGGATCACCAGGAAGATCGACTGGTCGCCGACGACTGCGTCGAACCAGGCGTCGAGGTAGCGGCGGTGGTCGACGAAGCTGTACCCAGAGGAGCTCTCGCCGGAGTCGCCCATACCGATGAGGTCGGGCGCCAGGCAACGCGCAACGGGCGCGACCTCTTTGATCACGTTGCGCCAGAGATACGACGACGTCGGGTTGCCGTGTAGGAAGACCGCGATCGGCCCATCCCCGCCGGTGTCGACGTAGGACATCTCGCTGTCTTCGACAGCGACGCGCTTTCGTGGATGGGGGTCTTCGGCGGAGATGCTGCTCATTGGTGTATAGTCCGCGGGATGACCGTGGACCGCAACTGGGTCGCGCCGCCGAGCCGCTATCTCGTGCCTTTCGATGGACATTTCCCCATCGCCGACGCAGTGACCCGTCCGCAAGGGAAGATCGACGAGGACGCACTCGAGGAAGAGCGCCGCGAACGCACGGCGGCGATTGGTGAGCTCCAGCGCAAGCTCTACGCAGACAACCGGTACTCGGCGCTTTTCGTGTTCCAAGCGATGGACGCTGGGGGCAAGGACAGCACGATTCGCAGCGTATTCACTGGCGTGAACCCGGCGGGGTTTCAGGTGTCGTCGTTCAAGGCGCCGTCCGAAGAGGAGCTCGACCACGACTTCCTTTGGCGCATCGCGCGGCGGCTTCCGGAGCGGGGGCGCATCGGTGTGTTCAACCGCAGCCACTATGAAGAGGTGCTCGTCGTTCGGGTGCATCCGGAGTTTCTGGAGGGTCAGAGGCTGGCGGACCTCGATCTGAAAACCATCTGGCAGCAGCGCTTCGAGTCGATTCGCAATTTCGAAAAGCACCTCGCTGACAACGGCACGGTCATCGTGAAGTTCTTTCTCAATGTCTCGCTCGAGGAGCAGAAGCGCCGGTTCCTTCGTCGCATCGACAAGCCGAGCAAGAACTGGAAGTTCAATGCTGGCGACGTCGAGGAGCGAAAGCGCTGGCCCGACTACATGCGCGCGTTCGAGGACGCGCTCAACGCGACATCCCGGCCGTGGGCGCCGTGGTACGCCATTCCTGCCGATAGCAAGCCGTACATGCGCTCAGAGGTCGCACGCATCGTGCAAGAAACTCTCGAGAGCCTCGGCGTCGACTTCCCGGAGGTTGACGATGCGGCAAAGACCGAGTTGGCGAAGTGCCGCGCGATGCTCGAGGAGCAATGAGCATCGCCGCTCCAGTCGTGCTCACCGTGGCTGGCTCGGATCCGTCGGGCGGTGCGGGTCTGCAAGCCGACCTCAAGACGATTCATCAGCACGGTGGCTACGGGGCGGCCGTGCCGACGTTGATCACGGTGCAGAACACGGCAAGCGTCGAGGCGGTGGAGCTGCTGTCGGCGGATTTGGTTCGGGCGCAGCTCTCCACTCTGCTCGGGGACATGAAGCCTGCCGCCGCCAAGACCGGCGCCCTCGGCTCGCGAGCGGTGGCGAACGTGGTCGGCTCGATCATGGCGGAGAGTGGGTTCCCATGGGTCGTGGATCCGGTCTGGCTTCCGAGCAGGGGCCGGCCGCTCGCCAGGGGCGACGTCGTCGAGGCCTACAAGGAGGTGATCCTGCCGCGGGCGGCTCTGGTGACCCCGAACACCCTGGAGGCAGGACTGTTGTCGCAGATGCCGGTCCGCTCCCTCGCCGACGCGCGGGAGGCCGCCGAACGGATCGCCGCGCTCGGGGCGGGTGCCGTGCTGGTCAAGGGCGGGCATCTCGAAGGCTCCGCCCGCGCGACGGATCTGCTTCTCCACGATGGTGTCATCACCGAGCTTGCCGCCACCGAGCTCGTCCCCGGTCGTTTCCACGGTACCGGTTGCACGCTTTCGGCGGCGATCGCGACACGACTCGCGCTCGGTGACGACATTCCATCCGCCGTGGCGGTCGCCAAGCGCTGGCTCACCACTGCGCTTCGCGAATCATATGCAGTCGGGCAGGGCGCGCTGCCCGTCAATCATCTCTGGCCGGTACGCGACAAACCTTAGCCCGGGTCGAAGTTTCCGAGACGCTTTTGTTGCCTCGCCTTTTGCGAGGCTGCTACATGCGAGCAGTCTCGGATGGCGCGTCGTCGGAAGAAGAAGGGGGCTCCGCAGATTGAGCTGCCCATGGACAGCATCGAGGACGCCTCGCTGGTCGTGGAAGCCCAGCGCCGGTACCTCAACTACGCGCTGAGCGTCATCACCTCGCGCGCGCTGCCCGACGTTCGCGACGGCCTGAAGCCCGTTCAGCGGCGCATCCTCTATACGATGTACAACGAGCTCCGGCTCCGGAGCGACGTCAAGCATCGGAAGTCGGCGGCGATCGTCGGCGATGTGATGGGCAAGTTCCACCCGCACGGCGACACCGCCATCTACGACGCCCTCGTCCGAATGGCGCAATCGTTCACGATGCGGGAGCCGCTGGTCGACGGGCGCGGCAACTTCGGCTCACCGGATGGCGATTCGGCAGCGGCGATGCGCTACACGGAAGCGAGGCTTCAGAAGCTCGCCGATGAGCTCCTGGTCGAGCTCGTGAAGAAGACGGTCGCCTTCCGGCCCAACTATGATGGGCGGCTTTTCGAGCCGGTCGTGCTGCCCGCGCGCTTTCCGAATCTTCTGGTGAATGGTTCGCAGGGCATTGCAGTTGGGATGGCAACCTCGATTCCGCCTCACAATTTGAGCGAGGTGATTCAGGCATGCGTCGCGCTCATCGACGGCGATCTGACGACCAAGCAGCTCATGAAGTTCGTGAAGGGACCCGACTTCCCGACCGGCGGTGAGCTGATCAGCAGCAAGGAGGAGCTCGGCTCGGCGTACGAGAACGGGCAGGGGTCGCTCAAGCTTCGCGGCGAGTGGAAGACGGAGAAGCAGCGGGCGGGCGAGTCATTCATCGTGATTCATTCGATTCCCTACTCGGTCGAGCGGCGCGCGGTCGTCGAGAAGATCGCCGAGGTGATCATCGCGAAGAGGTTGCCAGGGCTCATCGATGTGCGTGACGAGAGCACCGAGGACTGTCGCATCGTTTGCGAGATGAAGAAGGGCGCCGACCCAGCCCTCATCATGGCGTACCTCTACAAGAACACGCCGCTCCAGACCAACGTGCAGGTGAACCTCACCTGCCTCGTGCCCACCCAAAATCCCGAGGTTGCCGCGCCCCAGCGGATCGGGCTCAAGGCGATCCTCCGGCATTTCCTCGACTTCCGGATGGAGGTCGTCACCAAGCGTCTGCAGTTCGAGCTCGATCAGCTCCTCAAGCGCATCCATATCCTCGAAGGCTTCGTGATCATCTTCGATGCGCTGGACGAGGCGATTCGGATCATCCGCCGCTCCGAGGGCAAGGCCGACGCCGCAGTGAAGCTGATGAAGCGGTTCGGCCTCGACGAGCTGCAGGCCGACGCGATTCTAGAGCTCAAGCTCTATCGGCTCGCAAAGCTCCAAATGCTCGAGATTCGGCGCGAGCTCGACCAGAAACTCAAGGAAGCGAGCCGGGTGCAACGATTGCTGAAGAGCCCTTCGGCCCGCTGGAAGCTCATTCGGGCGGAGCTTCAGGAGCTGGCGTCGACCTACGCAGACCCGCGCCGGACCCGCATTACCGCGAAGCTCGACGAACCCGAATTCGATGCCGAGGCCTTCATCGTCGACGAGGACGCGATGGTCGTGGTGACGGAGCAGGGCTGGGTGAAGCGGCAGGGCAAGGTCAAGGACGTCGCGTCGACCCGGGTGCGAAAGGGTGACCGTGTGCTGGCGGTGTTGGCGGGGTCGACCAAGAGCACGGTCGCGTTCTTCAGCAGCCAGGGCGTTTGCTACGTCACCCGGATGGTGGACATCCCGGCAACCACCGGGCACGGCACACCGCTCCAGACCTTGTTCAAGATGGCGGATGGGGAGCGCATCGTCGGCGCGATGGGCTTCGACCCGCGCTTCCTCGAGGTGCCGCCCGCGGACGAGAACGCCGAGGAGCCCGAGGAACCGTATGCGGTGGCGGTGACGCGCGGCGGGCTGGCGCTCCGATTCTCGCTTCGCGGTCATCGTGAGCCCTCGACACGGTCCGGCCGCAAGTTCACTCGGCCCAAGCAGGGGGACGAGGTGATTTATGTGGCGCCTGTCTTCGCGGAGGAGTGTGTCGCTTGCATCACCAAGCAGCGCCGGGCGCTGATCTGCGAGGCGGACGACGTGTCGTTGCTGGCGGGCGCTGGTCGAGGCGTGATGCTGATCAAGCTCGCCAAGAACGACTATGTCCTCGGTGCACGGGTGCTCGCGTATGAAGATGACGTGCTGATTGCGCAGCGGGAGGGCGGGAGCGAGTATCGCATCACGCTGCGCAAGTACGATGTCGTGTCGCGGGGCGGGAAGGGCTTTCAGCTCTTCACGCGCGGCGCGATCGAGTCGGAAGTCTACCAAGAACCCGAGATTCCCGTCTTTCCGGAGGAGTAGTGGCTTATACCGCGAAAGACATCGACGTTCTCGAGGGCCTGGAACCCGTCCGGAAGCGTCCTGCGATGTACATCGGCGGCACCGACGCGCACGGTTATCATCATTTGCTGTGGGAAATCGTCGACAACTCCGTCGACGAAGCGATCAACGGCCATGCGACCCGCATCGAAGTCGTGCTCGACGCGGACCACCGCGGGGCCACCGTCACCGACAATGGGCGCGGGATCCCCGTCGACAAGCATCCGAAGTTCAAGAAGTCCGCGCTCGAGCTGATTCTCACGACGCTCCACGCGGGCGGTAAGTTCGAGGGGAAGAGCTATCAAGTCGCCGGCGGGCTTCACGGCGTGGGCTCGTCGGTGGTCAACGCGCTCTCATCCGACATGACAGCCACCGTGTGGCGGGGTGGCAAGGCGTATTCGCAGGACTACAGCCGAGGGAAGGCAAAGGGCAAGCTCAAGCAGGGCGGCAAGACCAGCAAGCGCGGCACGTCGGTTCATTTTCGGCCGGACACTGAGATCTTCGGGAAGCGCATGGCGTTCGACTCGGCTCGCGTAGCCGAGCGGCTGGAAGCCAAGACGTACCTTCACCGCGGTCTCAAGATCGTCTTCGTCGACGAAAAGACCGGCGACAAGCAGGAGTTCGAGCACCCGGGCGGCATCGTCGACTTCCTGGAGAAGCTGGTTGCCGAGCGCGGCAAGCCTCCGGTACACAAGGACGCGTTTACGATCGAGCACGAAGGCGAACCGCGGTTCGAGGTGGCGCTCCGCTGGACGGAGTCCACCGACGAGGTGATTCGCTCGTATGCGAACGGCATTCCGACCGGATCTGGCGGAACACATGAAACTGGCTTCAAGCAGGGGCTCGCAAAGGCGATCCGCAATCACATGGATACGCAGAAGCTCACGCCCAAGGGTGTGAAGCTCACGGCCGACGACATCCGCGAAGGATTGGTGGCGTTGTTAAGCGTGTACGTGGAGGAGCCGCAGTTCCAGGGGCAGACCAAGGACCGGCTCAACAACCCCGAGGTGACGGCACAGATGGAGACGTCGGTCCGTACGGAGTTCGAGCAATGGCTCCTGAACAACAAGACGTCAGCCGAATCGATCATCGCGCGCGTGATCATCTCGGCGCGGGCGCGCGCTGCCAGCCGCGCGGCGAGCCAGCAGGTGTCGCGGAAGACGGCAGTGAGCCATCGACTGAACCTGCCCGGCAAGCTTGCGGACTGCTCGAGCACGAATCCCAACGACAGCGAGCTTTTCTTGGTCGAGGGCGACAGCGCTGGGGGCAACGCGAAGCAGGGCCGCGACCGCAAGACGCAGGCGATTCTCCCGCTGCGGGGCAAGGTTCTCAATGCCGAACGCGCGTCGCAGGCGCAGATTCTCGGCAACCGCGAGCTCCAAGACATCGTGAGCGCGCTTGGCTGCGGCATTGGCAAGGACTTCGACATCAGTAAGCTCCGCTATGGCCGCGTCTTTCTACTGATGGACGCGGATAGCGACGGACATCACATCGCCACGCTGCTGCTCACCTTCTTCTATCGTCTGCTGCCCCAGCTCATCAAGGCCGGGCACATCTACTTGGCGCAGCCGCCACTCTACCGCCTCGATATCGGCAAGGACGTCCACTGGGCGCTCGACGACGAAGAGCGCGACCGCATCATCGCGGAGGCGCCGAAGAACGCAAAGGTCGACATCAGTCGGTTCAAGGGTCTCGGCGAGATGACCGCTTCGGAGCTCAAGGAGACGACGCTCGACAAGAACCGACGCCGTGCACTTCGCGTCATGGTCGACGGCGAGCTCGAGGCAGATCGCGTATTCAGCGAGCTGATGGGCAAGGACCCTTCGGCCCGGTTTTCGTTCATCATGGAGCGAGCGCCGCAGGCCGAAGCCGTCGAGCTCGACGTCTGAGCCCGGAAGAGAGTGCGCGGTTTTTTGACCGCGTTTCCCCGTTCTGGTTCAACCACTTCAGGAAGTACTTCGATAACTCGGGGAGTGGTGATGCAGTCGACTTGTCACGTATGCGAAAGAACCTTCGAAGCTCGTTTTCGCTACCAAGTTCGCGAGGAAAGAGGGCAGTACGTCTACGTCTGCTCGACGGGCTGTCAGCAGCGCTTGCTGCTCGGAGCCGACGGGGTGCACGCCTGTGACACCTGCGGCGCGACCTTCGAGATCGAGTTTCCGTACCAAATGAGCGTCAGCGACGGGAGTCGGCAGTACTACTGCACTACCGGATGTCGCGAGCGCGGTCAGCAGCGACAAAGCGAAGTGGGGCTTCTGCGTTCAGCCCCGAAGCGCATCGCGGTGTTCAATCACAAGGGTGGCACTGGGAAGACCACCACGGCGATCAACCTCGCAGCCGGGCTCGCCGAGTCGGGACGACGCGTACTCCTGATCGACGCGGACGGACAGGGTAACGTCGGCGCGTCGCTCGGGATTAGGGGGCAGCGCTCCCTCTATCACGTGCTGGTGAACGGCGCGAAGGCTTCCGACGTCGCCGTGCCAGTGCGCGAAGGGCTCGACGTGCTCACATCGAACGAAACGTTAGCAGCCGCAGAGCTGTTTCTCGCCGAACGACCCAACCGCGATCGAATCATGCGCGAGCGCCTCGGAGACGCGTGTCGCGAGTACGACACGGTGGTGCTGGACTGTGCGCCCGCGCTCTCCCTGATGAACCAGAACGCGATGGTCTATGCTGACAGCGTAGTCGTGCCGGTCGCGTGTGACTACCTCTCGCTCGTCGGCGTGAAGCAGGTGCTGCGGACGATTCGCAACGTGCGAGAGCTTCTGCAGCACGATGTAGAGCTGCTGGGCGTGTTGCCGACCTTCTTCGACGTTCGTAACCGGATCTCGCGGGAGGCCATCCTGACGCTTCGACAGCACTTCGAGAGCCGCTGTTATGATCCGATCCGGATCAACACCAAGCTCCGCGAGGCTCCGAGCGCGAAGCAGACGATCTTCGAGTATGCGCCGAAGAGCCACGGTGCGGAGGACTACATGCGTTTGGTGCAACGGGTGACGGCCGTTGCCGCGACTGGCCGACGGGCGCCGAAGCCGGCGACGCTTGCGGCGGTATCTTAGGGGGGCACATGAAGAAGCGGGACGGAACAGGAGTGGACGGGGTTTTCGACGACGACGAGGTGAGCGCGGTCCTTCGGGACACCTTCTACGGCGGCAAGACTGCGAAGCGCGGGCGTAACAACTCCAAGAAGGTAAAGAAGAAGAAGCCCGACCACTACGACGTGATTTGCATTTCGCTCTACAAAGAAGATCTGGCCCAGCTCGACGAGATGGTCACCAAGCTCAAGAAACGCGGGCATCGTAAGATCAGCCGGAGCGCCCTCATCCGGTTCGCCCTCGATCAGGTGGATATTCGGGACTTCCCGCGGGCCTACTAGCGTGCCGTCACCGGGGCGCTATACTCGCCGCCAATTTTTAGGGTCCTTGGGAGGTTCCGGTGTCAGACAGCATCCTGCGGGAAGCGCTCACCTTCGATGACGTGTTGCTTCAGCCCGGGTACGCGGACTTTCTGCCCGCGAACGCGGACGTTTCGACACGTTTCACGCGAGAGATCGAGCTCCGGATCCCGTTCGTTTCGAGTGCCATGGACACGGTCACCGAATGGCGGACCGCGGTCACGATGGCGCGCGAAGGCGGCATCGGCATCCTCCACAAGAACATGAGTCCAGCGCATCAGGCCTTGGAGGTCACCAAGGTGAAGCGGGCGGAGACGGGCATGATCGTCGACCCGGTCACGGTTGGCCCCGGGGAGTCGCTTCACGACGCCCTCGAGCTCATGCGCCGGCACGAGATTTCCGGCTTGCCGGTGGTCGAAGGCGACAAGCCCGTTGGCATTCTCACCAGCCGCGACGTTCGCTTTGAGCAGAACCTGAATCAGAAGGTCGCGCAGCTCATGACGAAGGAGCTCGTGACCGTGCCTCCCGGCGTCGAGCAAGCCAACGCTCGGGAGCTCCTTCACAAGCACCGCATCGAGAAGCTTCTCGTGGTCGGGGAGACGGGTGAGCTCGTGGGGCTCATCACCATCAAGGATTTGATGCAGGCCGACCGCTATCCAGACGCGATCAAGGATTCGCTGGGCCGCCTTTGTGTCGGCGCTGCGCTCGGCACAGGCCCGGATCGCGACAAGCGCACCGAGGCCCTGGTTCAGGCCGGAGTCGACGTCATCATCATCGACACGGCACACGGGCACAGTAAGGGTGTCATCGAGGCTGTTCGCGAAACGAAGTCGACTTACCCGAACGTGCAGGTGGTTGCGGGCAACGTGGCGACCGCGGAGGGGACGAAAGCGTTGATCGACGCGGGGGCCGACGCGGTGAAAGTCGGCATGGGTCCGGGCTCGATTTGCACCACCCGCATCGTCGCGGGCATCGGCGTGCCGCAGGTGACCGCCGTCATGGACTGCGCGAGGGTCGGCCGGGCGCACGGCGTGCCCATCATCGCAGACGGCGGAGTGAAGTACTCGGGCGATGCGGTGAAGGCCATCGCGGCTGGCGCCGACAGTGTGATGATCGGCTCACTGTTCGCGGGTACGGATGAAGCGCCGGGGGAGCTGGTGCTTTACCAGGGCAGAACCTACAAGTCGTACCGCGGCATGGGTTCGCTCGGCGCGATGCGCGAGGGCTCTTCCGACCGCTACGCCCAGGCTGACGTCTCGGACGTCGGCAAGCTCGTGCCGGAGGGCATCGAGGGTCGCGTACCGTATCGCGGGGCGCTCTCGACGGTGGTGTATCAGCTCGTCGGGGGATTGCGCGCAGGCATGGGATACACGGGCTGCCCGTCGATTCCCGAGCTTCAGAAGAACGCCAAGTTCGTCCGCATCAGCAACGCGGGTCTCCACGAGAGCCACGTGCACGATGTGATGGTGACCAAAGAAGCCCCGAACTATCGGATCAGTCAGTAGGATTTGCTGATGGCTAGCGGGCTCGAGAGCTGGCGCTACCGCCTGCTCGTGAGCCGGCCTCGACCGTCTCGGGCGGCCATGTTAGACCGCCGCCATGATCGTCGATGGGGTCTTAATCCTGGACTTTGGGTCGCAGTACACCCAGCTCATTGCCCGCCGTATTCGCGAGCAGCACGTTTATTGTGAGATCCAGCCTTGCACCTATTCGCTCGACGAGATCAAGGCCATCGATCCGCGAGCGATCATTCTGAGCGGCGGGCCGGCGAGCGTGTTTGCCGAAGGGGCGCCCACGGTCGATCCGGGCGTATTTGATCTCGGGGTGCCCGTCTTGGGCATCTGCTACGGCATGCAACTCACCAGCCATCTGCTCGGCGGCAAGGTCGAGCGAGCCGACGAGCGAGAGTACGGGCCGGCACGGCTAGAGGTTCTCAAGCCCGAAGGGCTGCTGCACGGGTTTCAGGTTGGGGGGCACGTCGATGTCTGGATGAGCCACGGCGACCGGGTGGAGAGCCTGCCGCCCGGGTTCGGAACGATCGCGCAGACGGCAAACAGCCCCTTTGCCGCCGTCGCCAATCTAGAGAGAAACATCTTCGGAGTGCAGTTTCATCCCGAGGTCGCGCATACGCCGCGCGGCGTCGAGATGCTCCGTGCGTTCTTGTTCGAGGTTGCGGGGTGCAAGCCGAATTGGACGCCCGGCTCGTTCGTCGAGCAGACGGTGGAGTCGGTCAAGCGACAGGTGGGTGAGCGCGCAGCGGTCTGCGGCCTCTCCGGCGGGGTGGATTCGTCGGTTGCTGCGATGCTCGTATCCAGGGCCATTGGCGACAGGCTCACCTGCATCTTCGTCGACAATGGGTTGCTTCGAAAAGACGAAGCCGAGAGCGTGGTCCACACCTATCGGGACCACTTCGGGCTCAAGCTGATTCACGTCGATGCCGCGGACGAATTCCTGGAGGCGCTTCATGGCGTTTCGGACCCCGAGAAGAAGCGGAAGATCATCGGCAAGGTGTTCATCGACGTGTTCCAGCGTGAGGCCGAAAAGCTCGAGGACGTCGGTTATCTGGTGCAGGGGACGCTCTATCCGGACGTGATCGAGAGCCTGTCCTTCAAGGGGCCCAGCGCCGTCATCAAGAGCCATCACAACGTTGGCGGTCTGCCCGACACCTTGCACCTCGAGCTGATCGAGCCCCTGCGGCTGCTCTTCAAAGACGAAGTTCGCGAGGTCGGCGAGGCAATGGGTATGCCGCACGATTTGCTCTGGCGTCATCCGTTCCCGGGCCCAGGGCTCGCCGTGCGCTGTCCAGGCGCGATCGAGCGGGAGAAGCTCGACATCCTTCGTGAGGCGGACGCGATCTTCATCGAGGAGCTTCGCGCGGCGGATCTCTACGACAAGATCTGGCAGGCTTTCTGCGTGATTCTTCCCGTTCGCACGGTCGGCGTGATGGGCGACGAACGAACCTACGATTACGTGGTCGCGATCCGTGCGGTCGATTCCCGCGATGGGATGACCGCCGACTGGTCACGCATCCCGCACGAGGTGCTCGCGCGTATCTCGACCCGCATCATCAACGAAGTGCGCGGCTGCAATCGCGTCTGCTACGACATCTCGTCCAAGCCCCCTTCGACCATCGAATGGGAGTGAGGTCCGCAGCGCTCGCGGGCCTGCTGGTCGCGCTCGGTTGCGCGAAGCAAGGGACGGTCCCGCCCGAACCCGCCCGCTTGAAGGTCATCGCGACCCCGGCGAACGCTTCGGTGTACATCGACGGCCACTACTTCGGCCGAGCAACGGTGTTGTCCCAGGAACCGAAGGCGCTTGCTCCCGGGGTCCATCTGATGACCGTCACCGCGGAGGATCACTTCCCGCACGACTTGGAGTTGAACCTGCCCAGGGGTGAGACCACCCTGACAATCGAGCTCAGACCGGTTCCCCCTTAGTTGGAGAACGCTCCCTCGAGCTCCTGTGCGGTCTTGTACTCTTCCTCGATCATCGGGCCGGCAAGCCTCACGACTAGGTGGTTGGGGCTCATCGCTTTGAGTCGCTGAAGCTCTTCGTGTTTCGCGACGCTGCCTTCGTCGACGAGAACGAGGTTCGCCTGGGCGCGCACGAAATCGGGGCGCTTGACGAGGGTCTCCTTCAAGAGCTTCTCGCAGCGGGCTGGGTCGACGTATCGCTCGAACGCCTCCATCGCGCGCAGGAAGGTGCGAACGGGTGGATCCTCGGCGCCTTCATCGGCGTACCGCATCATGCGGTCGTACTCTAGCCACTGACCACGCAATCGGAAGTAGTTTGCATTGGCGAGATACGCGAGCTGCGCCTTTGGATCCTGTCGAATCGCTTGCTCGGCGAGGTCGGCGCCCGAGCGCAGCGGCGCTTCCGACAAGACGCGAAGAGCTCGCACCACCTTGCGGAGGTCTGCTGTCTTCGCCTGGAGCTTGGCGGCTCGGACTTTGTCCTTCTCGACCGCGGCGGGGTCTGCGAAGGGGCGTGACTGTTGAAGCTGCCGAAGCTCGGTGAGGCCCTGCCTCTGCGCTTTCTCGAGAATCCAGGCCGCGGTCATCAAAGCGCCTGCGTACGAGAGGTCCAGATACGCACGCAAGGTCAGTGCCTCGGCTCCTTGCCGGCCGGCTGCGAAACGTCGGGCTTCCTCGAACTCGGGCAATCGGTCACCTCGGATGATCTCGAGAACCTGAGCCATCGAGGTCACAGGGGTGTCTGGCGGCGGAATCGGCGGAAGCCCATACGCCTGCTGGAACTCCGTCACGACCTGTGCCGCCTCGGGCGGCCGCATGGTTTCGACGTCGATACCCTTGCCGATCGTCGATCCGTCCGTCGTAGAGGACTTGGAAGAAGCGCACGCGCCG
>Ga0209536_100003850_pt1 | contig 23893 bp, 17 predicted proteins | sample DeeMarSeWOR28_12_FD_187461 | JGI IMG/M metagenome (GOLD analysis project Ga0209536, IMG submission 187461) | Marine sediment microbial communities from White Oak River estuary, North Carolina - WOR-2-8_12 (SPAdes) (version 2) | ecosystem: Environmental > Aquatic > Marine > Intertidal zone >...
CTGGATGTAATTTGGAATTAGTTTTAAGAACTCCTCTTCAATCTTTGTTACCGGCGATGCTTCTGCGGTTTATAAATATGATTATTTGCTCATAGCACGTATTACGCGATACTTGATCCTCAATACGAACATAGTGCCGTCTCACGGAGATTTTCTGAAATTTCACTTTGTATTTAACAAATTTTATGGTATAATACATATCTAATTGACTATTTACTATTGAAAATTGACTATTGATAAATGATGGATTGAAAATGTAAGAGATATTATTATTTATGACTATTGTTGAATCCGTGTAATCAGTGAAATCTGCGGTTAATGAATTTGAAAAAACAAAGCCAATTTATTTCGTGTCGAGTGATGCGTGATGCGTATTGCGATATGTAAGTTGAAAAAACAAAGCCAATTTGCAAGCGAACAAATTGCCGTAAAGGATTATTATTAAGGCATTTATGGCAATAGGCCGTCCTAGCGGGCTCGGAAAAACAATCTTGTCCTGAGCGAGGTCGAATGGGCCAATTTTATGAATGGACTGGACAACTGGTTTGAGGTTAGAATGGTCGATATGAGAGCTTATCCGTTAAAATTTAAGCCGATTTATAAGCAGCGGATCTGGGGCGGACAGAAACTGCGGGATGTATTCGGCAAGGATTTGCCGGCCGGCCAGAAGATTGGCGAGAGCTGGGAATTGGCCGACCTGCCGGAAGATAAATCCGTGATTGCTAATGGCGAATTGGCCGGATTGACGCTTCGCTCGGCTATTGAACAATATCCGAAGGAAATAACCGGGGATGAGAATTTTGCCCTGCCGTTTCCATTGCTGATAAAAATATTGGATGCCGAGGATGTTCTAAGCGTGCAGGTACATCCCGATCCGAATACGTGCCGACGGATGGGCAAGGGCGAACCGAAGACCGAGTGCTGGTATATTATCGCTGCCGAACCCGGGGCGGTGATTTATAAAGGGCTCAAAAAAGGCATAACGAAGGAGCAGTTTGCCGAGGCGATTGAAAAAGGAAACGTTGCCGAGATGCTGGTCAAAGTGCCGGTAAGGGCCGGGCAGTGTCATTTTCTGCCGGCCGGGACCGCTCATGCAATTGGCCCGGGCCTGCTGATAGCCGAGATACAGACGCCGTCGGATACGACGTACCGGGTCTTCGACTGGAACCGCGTTGACGATGCAGGTAATGCTAGAGAATTGCATATCGAAGAGGCGCTGGAGAGTATCCATTTCGGTCAATCCGGCGATGAGCTTTACGTAACGACGATAGGTCTGCTGGTAGATTGCGAGTTCTTTACAGTCAATAGGGGTCATCAGGGTGAGAACTGCGAGCTGCTGCTGGCGCCCGGAAAAATGAAAACGCTGGTTATGCTGTCAGGCCGCGGTAGGATTCTCGGAACTGATGATGACATTGTCGAATTCAGCGCCGGCGATTGTATGCTTGTCCCTGCCGCGTACAAAGGAGCTGTACATTTTAACGAGGATACACAATACCTGACAGTGACTTTGTAATTGTCTATTACTATGTTTCCAGCCAGACTTCGCCATCGTAGCGGAGCATAATCAGGTTATCCTTAAAGCCATCCGGGCGGATATTTGGTTTTTTACCTGTTAGTTCCTGTAGAATCCATTTTGGAAAATCGGCGCCGGCCTTGATTGATAGTGGCGCGCCGCCCCCAAAGCGAGGATTAATTTCGATAAATCTGACTTTACCATCGCTTGTCAAAAACAGTTGCAGCGTGATAATTCCCGGGCCGGCTTCGAGTTTCTCGACGAGCATGGCTGCCTCATTCATGATTCTGGTGTTTTTGATTACCTGTCCCTTACTTACCTCGCCAGCTCTTACCTCGATGCGTTTTCTCGGAACAACGCAGCGGACTTTCATGCCGAAGTCGACATATACGTCACAGGTGTATTCGGTACCTTCGACCAGCTCCTGGCAGATGGGATTCGGGATCCTCTTTGAATAGAAAAGCAGTTCCTTACGATTATTAACGACGGCATTTCCTCTTCCGGCGTAGCCGTCCCAGGGCTTCACGAACAAGGGAAACCTAATCTTTGATTGACGATTTACTATTGACGATTGACTATTTTTTAAGGCGGTTTGGAGGCTTATAGTTATTGGAGTGTCGAAGTTGTTTTTGAGCAGGAACTTGTGGGTTTTTCTTTTATCCTGACAGATGTCTATTACTTGCGGATTGGAGACTAGGACACGGCAGCCGAGCGTGGCGAATTTCGACTTGTTCTGTGCCAGACGTTTAAGGTCCAGATCAACTGTCGGGATGAGCAGTTTTACTCTGTTGGCTTTTACAATCGACAGCAACTGTTTAATATAGCCGGTATGTGTGGTGGGTTTTACTCTGTAGCGCCTGTCGCAAAGTTGCAGAGCTGGAGTTAGTTCAGTGGTATCTGTGCCGAGGAATGAAACATTTATCTTCAGTTGCTTGGCCGTCCTGCGGAAGTTTTCAAGTAATGAGACACGTCTGCCGATACATGTAAACAAAACGCTAAAACGATTTCCGGTTTTCGATTTTCGATCCATTCGATTGCGCTCAGGACAAGTTTTCGATTGTTCGTAATCCTTTAATAAACAGTAGTCAGCACTAATTTTCATTGAAAGTGGAAAATAGTCAATATTTAATTCTCGTGTTCCAATTCTTTTGACATTTTATCCATATGGCTCTAAACTAACAACTTTGGTATGGATGATAGGTAAAACTTATGAGACAATGGAAAGATAGAGTCAAAAACAAACAAGTGGTCGTCGGCGTTCTGGGACTTGGCTATGTGGGTCTGCCCCTGGCCAGAGAATTCGCCTCGGCTGGCCTTAGAGTAATCGGCTTCGATATCGACGAGAAGAAAGTCAGGGTTCTAAATTCCGGGCGCAGTATCATCAAGCACGTGCCTCATTCTCAGGTCAAACAAATGGTAAAGGCCGGCCGGTTTCGTGCTACGTCTGATATGTCCGGCCTTGAAAAAGTCGATGCCATCCTGATTTGCGTTCCAACGCCCCTGACGGAGAATCGCGAGCCGGATATGCAATTCGTTGTCAGCAGTACCGAAACGATTGCGAAGTACATGCGCCCAGGTCAGTTGATAGTTCTCGAAAGCACGACATATCCGGGCACAACAAAAGAGCTTTTAACACCAATACTGGAAGGCAGCGGATTAAAAGCCGGCAAGGATTTCTTCCTTGCTTATTCGCCAGAGCGAGAGGACCCGGGTAATAAGGATTTTACGACCAAGACTATTCCGAAGGTCGTTGGGGGTCTGACAAAGAAATGCTGCCGGATGGCATGTGAGCTTTATGGTGCTGCAATCGTCCGGACCGTACCAGTATCGAGTCTCGAAGCAGCCGAAGCGGCAAAGATACTCGAAAATATCTATCGATGTATCAATATTGCGATGGTTAACGAGCTGAAAATTGTATTTGACAGGATGGGAATCGATATCTGGGAAGTAATCAACGCCGCGAGCACTAAACCATTCGGTTTTAAGCCCTTTTATCCCGGTCCCGGCCTTGGTGGGCACTGCATCCCGATTGATCCTTTTTACCTGACGTGGAAGGCCAGGCAGTACGGCATGCCCACGCGGTTCATCGAGCTGGCTGGTGAAATTAATACCGGCATGCCGCACTATGTCGTTGAAAAAACTATCGATGCCCTGAACGAACATCGCAAGAGCCTGAAAGGCTCCAGGGTGCTTGTGCTTGGGCTGGCATATAAAAAGGACATTGACGATTTGCGGGAATCGCCTTCGATTGAGCTGATTGAGCTGTTGAGAGAAAAAGGGGCTAAGGTTGACTATAATGATCCCTATATTCCCAAAACACATAAGCAGCGCCGGCACGATTTGAAAATGGTCAGCAAAAAATTATCGGTAAAAACGTTGGCTGGTTATGATGTTGTCCTGATCTCGACCGACCACAGCGACTATGATTACGAATGGATTGTAAAAAATGCGAAGCTTGTTGTAGATACTCGAAACGCTACAGTGGCGGTTCGTGGTGCAGGGAAAAAGGTTGTTAAAGCATAAAATATAAAGGGACTTTGAATGCAGATTCCAATTCTGGATTTAAGGGCACAGTACGCGACCATCAAAGATGATGTTACCCTGGCGATAAAAGACGTCTGCGAGTCACAGGCTTTTGCTCTCGGCCCGGCGGTGGCGGAATTTGAAAAAAATGTCGCTGCATACTGCAACTGCAAACATGCAATCGGTGTTTCGAGTGGAACCGATGCTCTTCTTGTCAGTCTGATGGCATTGGGTCTGGAGCCGAGTGAAGAGGTGATTACTACGCCGTTTTCCTTTTTCGCAACGGCCGGCTGTATCGTCAGGCTTGGCGCAAAGCCGGTTTTTGTCGATGTCGATCCCAGCTTCTATAATATTGATCCGGCCGGTATCGAAGAGAAAATAAATAAAAATACGCGTGCAATTATCCCGGTGCATTTATTCGGACAATTAGCCAGGATGGAGGTCATTACGGCAATTGCTCAACGGTACAATCTTGCCGTTGTTGAAGACGCCGCCCAGGCCATAGGTGCAATCCGGGATGGAACGCTTGCCGGAAATTTCGGCGACTGCGGATGCTTCTCATTTTACCCGACGAAAAATCTCGGCGGTTTCGGCGATGGCGGACTGGTAACAACAAACTCCGAATTATTGGCGGATAATATTAGGACGCTTCGGGACCACGGGCAGAAACCGCGGTACTTCTATAAAGTAGTCGGTGGCAATTTCCGTCTGGACGGCATCCAGGGTGCGGTTCTGAACGTCAAGCTTAAATACCTCAATGACTGGAACGAGAAAAGAAGGCAAAACGCCGCTCTCTATGACAGCCTGTTTGCCGGTTCACCGGTCGGGACGCCTGCGATTGATTCGGGCAACGTTAGCATTTATCACCAGTACACTGTAACCGTGCCTGAACGGGACGAGCTGCAGAAATACCTTGCGGAAAAGGGTATCGGCTCGGCGGTGTTTTATCCTAAGCCGTTACATCTGCAGGATTGCTTCAGTGAGCTTGGCTATAATGAAGGTGACATGCCGGTCGCCGAGAGGCTTTGTAACGAAGTCTTATCGCTGCCCGTTTACCCGGAGCTTTCAACCGAAAAGATTGAATTTGTTGCCGGTATGGTACTAAAGTTTTACGGTATAAGTTAGGACGAGAAAATTGCTGAAAGCTACTGAAAATCCTCCGATTATCTGGCCCGAAGCTGAATCGATAAGTGATTTCAAAGGTGAATGGTTGGTTGCCCATACCAAGAGCAGAAATGAAAAAGCTCTGGCCCATGATTTGATTCGCAGAAACATACGCTACTTTCTTCCAATGAGCTGGAAAGTCAGGCGAAAGAGTCGGCGGACAATAAAGTCTCTGCTGCCGCTGTTTAGCGGGTACCTTTTTTTTTGCGGCAACGAAGAAGAGCGGAGTGAGCTGTGGCGAACTGATCGGGTGGCGAACCTGATAGAAGTCAAGGACCAGGAGAAGTTGCTCAAAGAATTAGTGCAAATTGAGCAGGCGCTTCGGGCCGGTGCTCCGCTGATACCTCATAAATACATCAAAACAGGTCAGAAGTGCAGGGTTATGGCGGGTCCCCTGCTCGGTTTACAAGGTGTTGTTGTTAAAACCAGAAGTGCCACTCGCCTTGTCTTGCAGGTGGATATGCTTGGCCAGGCGGCAAGTGTGGAAATAGATATCGATATGATAGAAGTTATCGATTGAGCAAGATAGGCAAATAAAGGAACCAGTAGAATGCAGATTTGCGTGGTTGGTATTGGTTATGTTGGATTGGTCACTTCAGCGTGCCTTGCGGAGGCGGGCAACAACGTTGTATGTGTTGATAATGACAGCGGAAAAATTGACGGTTTGAAAAACGGGATAATCCCGATTTATGAACCTGGCCTGACCGAAATGGTCAAGCGTAATGAAAAGCTCGGCCGGCTGAAATTTACCACGGATTTGAAATACGGCGTGGACAATTCTCTTATTATCTTCCTTGCCGTTGGTACACCCTCGGCTCCGGATGGATCTTCGGATATGTCGGCGGTCTTTTCAGTTGCCGACAGTATTGCTGAAAACATTAGTGACTATCGCATCATAGCTACTAAGAGTACCGTACCTGTCGGCACATGCCAAAAACTGACAGATATTATAAAATCGAAAACCGGAATCAACTTTGATTATGTCAGCAATCCAGAGTTTTTGAAGGAAGGCGCCGCGGTCGAGGATTTTATGAGTCCAGACCGGATAATCATTGGCACAACCAATCCGTCGGTTCGGACGATAATGCAGCAATTATACAGCCCGTTTATGCGAAAGCGCAGCCGGATACTCTTTATGGATCCGGTATCAGCAGAAATGACAAAATACGCAGCCAATACAATGCTTGCGACGAGAATTTCATTTATGAACGAGCTGTCGGGATTGTGTGAGAAACTCGGTGCGGATATCGAGCTTGTCCGGCAGGGCCTTGGTAGCGATTCGAGGATTGGCTCGGGGTTTCTATTTCCTGGTGTCGGCTACGGCGGGGCGTGCTTTCCGAAAGATATCCGGGCGCTTGTTCATACCGGCAATGAGCATGGTTTTGAAATGACAATAGCCAAGACAGTTCAGCAGGTTAATATTAACCAGCAGAGTAGATTTGCCGAACGGATTATAAATTATTTCAGCGGCTCTGAAAACCGAACTATATTGGCCGTCTGGGGACTGGCGTTTAAGGCAAGGACTGATGATGTCAGAGAATCACCGGCAATTTTTTGCATCAGGAAGTTTCTTGATTGCGGTATGAAAATAAGAGCTTATGATCCTGAAGCATCTTCTTCGGCAATGGAAGCTTTGGACCATAACATCGAAACTGTCCAAAATGGATACGATGCACTTGAGACCGCTGATGCCATGGTTATCTTCACTGATTGGCAGGAATTCCGTAATCCCGATTTTGAAGTCATAGCAAAGAAGCTTAACAAACCTGTGATTTTTGACGGCCGGAACCTTTACAGCCCCGATATAGTTAGAAAAGCAGGAATTGAGTATCACAGTATCGGAAGAGCATCCGTTTGAAGTTCTATTCTGCCGTAGGCTGAAGGAAAGGATAAACTGATGCGTATTGTTTTAGCTATTAAAAGTTTGGGCATACTCTTTACTCTTATGGGTATTGTGTATCTTCTCAGGCCTGATTTTATTAAACGTTTGATGGGATTTTTCAAAAAGGGCAAACGCATTTATTTTGCCGGATTGATAAGATTTGCTTTGGCGGTCGTGTTCCTTATCGCTTCCCGTGAATGCAGATACCCTTTGGTAATAATCGCATCCGGGCTTATTTTTTTGACAGGAGGTCTTTTGATTTTCGTGCTTGGGCCTGAAAAAATAAGATGTATCTTCGATTGGTATGAGCAGCAACCATTTATTATTTTCCAAGTTATCGCCGTAGTTGTTTTGGTTTTCGGAATGATCGTTATCTTTTCGGCGTAATCGCACAGAAAAAACGTGCAATAATCAGAAAAAATTGAGGATGCAGACTTCAATGAGAGCACTAATCACAGGAGCTGCCGGATTTATCGGCTCGCATTTGTGTGAGCGACTTCTTGCTGATGGCTGGACTGTTGTCGGTGTTGATAATTTCGATGACTTTTACGATCCGCAAATAAAGAGGCGAAACATCAGTGACTGTCTTAAAAACAAAAACTTCCAACTCATCGAAGCAGATATCCGTGATAGTGAAGCGATGGGCAAAATCATCAGCGGGGATGTTCAGATAATTGTGCACCTGGCGGCCAGAGCCGGTGTTCATCCGTCAATCGATCAACCACTGCTCTATGCCGATGTCAATATAAATGGGACAATGGTCTTGCTTGAGTTCGCGAAAAAGTGTGAAGTCAACAAATTCATTTTCGGTTCAAGCTCCAGCGTCTATGGCAATAACGAAAAAATCCCCTTCTCAGAGGATGACAACGTTGATTTTCCAATCTCGCCCTATGCTGCAACGAAGAAAGCGGGAGAATTGATTTGCCATACATACCATCATCTTAACGGTATGTCTATAACCTGCCTGCGTTTTTTCACTGTTTACGGTCCCCGCCAAAGGCCGGACCTGGCAATCCACAAATTCGCAAAACTTATCGAGCAGGACAAGCCGATCCCCGTTTATGGCGACGGTTCGATGATGCGCGATTTTACATATATCGACGACATCGTAAACGGGATCGTTGCTGCGATGGGTCGATGCAATGGTTTCAACATCTACAATCTGGGTGAATCGCAGCCGATTACGATCAACGATTTAATCGCTGATATAGAAAAAGCCCTTGGCAAAAAATCGGTCAGGCATTCCCTTCCCCGACAACCCGGTGATGTCGAACGCACTTATGCCGATGTCACCAAAGCCACCAGAGACCTTGGCTACAGTCCGTCAACTTCCATCCAGACTGGTCTGAAGAAATTCACTGCCTGGCTAAGACAAAATACTTGATAGAATATAACTTCTATAAATTTAGCAAAAGGATCTTGAAAACGGTTGATACCTTCACTATGATTTGCAGCACGTAAGTGACGAGAAACTATGCCAATATTTAGGAGAATGCATAATGACAGACGAAAAGAAAGCGGATTTGGCCGGCCCGGGGATAGGGGATTACGATGAACTGGAGAAAATTCTGCCGCAGGACTACAGCTCTCTATTGAATCCAAAGGAAACTCAGCTTGCCACATATGCCGTCAAAGACTATATTGAAGAAAACCTCTGCAAAGAGCTTAATCTGATTCGTGTGACCGTCCCGCTGATTGTGGATGTGGAGAGCGGCGTCAACGATATGCTCGACCGGGATGGCTCCCGTACACCGATTCAGTTTCATGTCTCGAACGATCGAGACAAGAATCCGATTGACGCTCAGATCGTCCAGGCCGCCACCAAATGGAAACGCATGGCACTGAAGCAATTCGATATGAAGCTCGGAGAGGGTCTTTTAACCGACATGCGTGCGGTCCGGAAAGACTATTTCCTTGATCACGACCACAGTGCGTACGTTGACCAGTGGGACTGGGAACTGGCCATTAATGCCGGGCAGCGCAACCTGGACGTGTTGCGTAAAGTAGTGCGGAAAATCTGGAAGGTCCTCAAGGGTGCCGAAACGCATGTCCAGAAACTCTTCCCTCAATTGAAGACCGACAAATATCCCGACATGCCGGAAGAGCTGACTTTTCTGCACGCCGAGGAGATTCTTGAGAGATTTCCCGACATGCCGCGTAAGCAGCGCGAGACGGCCATCTTGCAGGAATATCCCGCTATCTTCATCATCGGCATCGGTTGGGTCTTGAAAGACGGCTATCCGCACGAAATGCGTGCCGCTGACTACGACGACTGGGTGACAGAGACTACCAGCGAGGACGGCAGACCGATGCACGGCCTGAATGGTGACATTCTCGTCTGGAATCCAGTAACAAAGCGCCGACATGAATTGACGTCGATGGGCATTCGTGTTAATGCTGAGACACTGGTAGAACAATTGGAGCTTTCGGGTCAGATTAATATGCTTGAGTATCCCTACCATCAGGCTATTGTAAACAACGAGATTCCGCTGAGCATCGGCGGCGGTATCGGCCAGTCACGAACCTTCATGCTTATCCTGAAAAAGGCTCATATCGGCGAAGTTAGCGCAACTATCTGGCCCAAAAAACTAAAGGATATATGCAAGGCGAAGAACATCCACGTGATCGGATAATATGAAAAAATGCCAGCAGAAGTTTAAACCAACCGTCGCAGAATAAGGGCGCCCGGTATATGACACTCTCGAAAAAAGACTGGCTCGACTTGCCGGTTATCGCCCTTTTAACGGCAAATGCGATACCGGTGTTTGGAGTCTTGTTTCTCGGTTGGGATGCTTTTTACATTGTTCTTTTGTACTGGACGGAGAACATTGTCATAGGATTTTATAATGTTCTGAAGATGGTTTTCGCCGCTGTGCCCCACCCGATTGCACACTTGGGCAAGTTGTTTCTAATTCCGTTCTTTATTGTTCACTACGGCGGCTTCACTGCCATCCACGGCTTTTTCGTGCTGGCACTGTTCGGCAAAGATGGGCAAGGACCACCCATGGAAGGGATGAATTGGCCGTGCTTTCTGGTTTTTGTCCAGATGCTATTCAATGTCATCAAGTACATGTATTCAGTAATACCTCCACAAGTAAGGTTTGCTGTTCTGGCGCTGTTTATCAGTCATGGCTTCTCCTTCGTTCTGAATTACCTAATAAAACGAGAATACGCCACCGCCAAGCCTGACAAGCTGATGGGAAGCCCATACGGACGTGTTGTCGTGATGCACATCGCCATACTGGCCGGGGGCTTTTTGACGATGGCCGTCGGCTCTCCCGCCCCCCTGCTCATTGTACTTGTAGGCTTAAAGACCATCCTCGACGTCGGTCTTCACAATAGATCGCACAAAAAAGCGGCAGCCGTGGTTCGGTCTTAAGCAAATGCCGCGAAAACTTTTCTGGCGTATTGGCTGCTTTTTTGGAAGGCTTCGATTGTGGACATTGTTTTGGGGGTGCCGGCCTCAACGGCCTGTTCCATAACGATATGCGGCCGGACACCTAAGTCCAATAGATGTTTTGCCAATGCCGAGTAGTCGATGTCGCCATCACATAATGTTTCAGTCCAGGTATTGTTCCTCGACTGGCGGATATGCAACTCGGTGATTCTTGTGCCGTAAAGTTTCAGCACGTCGAATAGTGCTACCGAAGAGTTGCCCGCCCCGCGATAAATCCAGTGAGCGTCCAGGCAAAGGGTAACATACTCCGGATCAGTACCTGCCATCATGTGATGGAACTCACGAGCTGCGTTTCGCAATTCTATATCATGGTTGTGATATGCCAGCGTTAATCCCATTGCTTTCAACTGGCGTCCTAATTTTTCAATTGCTGTCGCTTGTACTTTTAGCTGGGTATCATCCTTGTTTTCCGGCCCACCCCAGCGAATTGGGCTGGGATTCGTCACAATGATTTTTGTACCGAGTCCTTTTGCTTTGAGCGCAATCGCGAGCACAGATTCGATGCTTTCCCCGGCCTTGTCGCGTTCGTGGAGGAGGCTGTTGACATATAACGACCGGATTTCAAGGCCGTGCTTTTTCAGCAGCGGTCCAAGTCGGTCGAGTTCCTCCGGATTATTGGCGAGCGGTTCATAGCCGTCGAACCGGCTGGCGGCTACCTCGCTTAGTCCCTTGTCCAATTCCTGGTTGAAATTACGGTTATCTCTTGCATAGAATACGGTCCATGGATATTGGTTGCAGGCCAAATGAAGTTTGCCGCTAAGATTTTGCCCGGCACTTTCGGCTGAACTTGTACCCATCGCAAGTGCCCCTCCCATAAGAGCTAAATTTTTAACAAATCCTCGACGAGAAATTGGTTCATTAAACATATTAGAATACACCCTTTGAAAATTACATCCAAATTATACGATTGTTGCCATGCTCAAAATCCACTGGTATTGAGTGTGTTTAGTATGAACAAACCACTCTTATTCTGCAAGTATATTTCTACACGCTTTTATGGCATTACCAGCCAATTAAAAAGGAGCCTATGCCTAACTTATGGGCATAGACTCCGAAATCATTTAAGTGGTCCTGTTATTTCCATTAAAGCGGATTTTACTACTCAACAGCCTCATCCGGCACATACAGCCGAATATCGTCAATATACATCTTGCCTGAACCACCGGGGGCATTCGTGTTGCCCCGGGTACCAAGACCAATTGCGATGCTGTCAACATTGCTCAGGTTGATGCCCTGATCAGCGAAAGCCTGCAGCGGGATAATCCACTCGGTCCATGTGTCAACGTTCGCTGCGGCCGGATCATCGTGGACCACAACTGCAGGCGCTCCGGTAGTGTTGGAAATCGCCACGTACAACGGCTCAGTATCGTTGCTTACGATGCCGATATCCTGATTTGTCCACTGCCCGCTGACATTACCAGTAGTCGTGACGTTTGTGAATACCGCCTGACATGTTTCTGATGCATTGTGAGCGGTCACTGCCAAACCTATATAGACGTTTGCACCCATCTGGATGGACTCCGATACACCTATTTTCTGCCATGTAGAACCGTTGGCTGAGCTGTATGCTGAGACAGTGCCGGCCAGGTCACGCTCTATCTTTACCCAGTACGGAGCTGTTATTGCGCCGGTTGTATCATCAGTACTGTTACCGCCAGTATCGATGCGTCGCTGGTATGAAACACCTGAACCGGGAGTTAAGACCGTCATTGCATGCCTCGAATCTCCATCCAAAGTCTCGCGAATCATTACGCCGGCCTTGGCCCAACTGTCTGTATCACTGATGCTCTCGACTCTGGCTTGAATCGAGCCTGAGCCGGATAGCGTCTTGAAGGCGTAATGGAACTCATCTGACGGATTCCAGATATCTGTGCCGGAGCCTGTCATCGTGTAAGTACCGGCCGGTCCTTCGACAAAGCTGCCGGTGGATGCGGGATTGCCCCTGAACCACAGCGACAATTCAGTAACGCCTTCGGCCGTCCAGTCTCGCTGGTCTGTCAGTGTATGCTCCACTTCAGAATACTTAGAGTAGCCCTGCTTATTGTTGTCGTACTCAAAAGGCATAGACTGAAGGCCGCCGTGTACGATTGTCTCCTCAGTATAAGAGAGGGTATTTTCATCGCCGACAGTAGCGCCTGTGCCGTTGCCTGCAAAGTAACCGGGCGTCCCGGGTGTACCGTAACCAAGCCCGTCGTGCCATGAGAACCAAATCTGATTCTCGCCACTGTCGTATTCCTCAAAGTCGTCTATAACAAAGAAGTCGCTTGTTGTGAAGCTCCAAATGTTACCTGCCCAAGGATTTTCGGGATTAACGCCATTGACCTCATCAATCCTCCAGTAGTACGTCTTATTTAATGTAAGCACACCGGGATCATAGCTTTCCTCGCCGAGGGCCTTTGGCCCCTTGTACTCGGGTGAGGCTTTTGTGGCGTTTTTGACGTTATCCGAATTCGTGCCAAAATACACCTCATGCGAAGCGGCGACGGCTCCCGCATCCCATTTCAGAATTACCGATGGTTTTACGCCAACTGCACCGTTGGCGGGATTCGGGCCGCTGACGGCGCCCTCGGTCGTGAAGCTCCAGATTTCGCCTTTATGTGTTTCTAAGCCATCGAACTCATCGATGCGCCAGTAGTAAGTCCTGGCCAGTTTAAGCGTGCCCGGAGTGTAATTCGTAGTTCCGTTAGGAGTGCCGGTAGCGGCATTGTTCACGTCGTCAAAATCATCGCCGAAGACTATATAGTGCAATTTTGCCTCGAAACCCGGTGTCCAGCTAAGCTGTACGTTCAAATCAATAAATTCGGCTCCGTCAGCCGGATTGGGTATGTAGGCAGTCAGAGGTGTAACAGTGAAACTCCAGACATCACCCTTCCATGGACTCTCCGGCTCCGCTTCATTAACCTCATCGATTCGCCAATAGTAGGTCATGCCGTTGACAAGACCATCCGGATAAGCATATCCGGGAAAACCGACGACGTAAAAGTCATCTCCCTGGTTTCCTCGGAATGTATCGCCGGCACCGTCGTTGACGTCATCGAAATTATCGCCCACGTAAACATCATGTGAGACTGCTAAATTTCCCGGTTTCCAGGAAAGTGTTGCCCATTTTTGATCGAGGTATGCGCCATCGACCGGATCCGGAGACGTGGCCTTTGTGTTTCCTGGTCCGATTCCGGGAACATACTGTCCTTCATAGACATAAACAAAATCTATCCAGTGTGTAACTTCAGATTCTGCACAGAAGAATTCGAGCTTTCCCTCATCGCTCATGGATTCCGCGGTGAATGTATACTCGGCCCATTCGGTTGTCAAATCGAAGTCTGTTTCCCCCCAACTAACAGTATTATCTGCCGCTTTGAACTGAGCTACTAGGGGACGAGGTTCTTCCGCTTTGGCCCAGAAAGAAGCAGTAAAGTCTACTCCATTCTTAAGTGGAAATGATATATTTGCCACAACGAAATGCCAGCTCTCGACTCCTACCGGATCAACTCTAAGGCTTCTGTCGCCATCAACGGATTCTGTATCGTCGATCTGGGCGTTACTTCCTGTAACATCATCTGGATTCCAGGTGCACCATTGGAACCAGTCCGGATCGTTCAAGATGGCATCCTCGTCTTCTTCGAAGCTGGGATTTAACGCCAGGTTCTCGACTTGTGCTTGAGTTACCTGTGGGACAGCAAATAACATCAGGATAAAACAAATCAAAAAGAATCGTCTTTTATACATAATAATCCTCCTTCTAAAAGCCTGGGTATCTCTACTTTGGTTACATACCAAAGCTATTTAAGCTGATTATCACTTTTGCAATATCGTTTCAATAATAAAAATGGAGTTTTTTTAACTTTCGCCACCTCCTATTTTCCAACGCACTATGCGGATTCCTCGTTAGAAATTACGTATGATACTAAGTTTTGTATTCACAGGAGGTAAAATCATTATTACCAATAGCTTATTTATACTAAATTGGTCACCGTTCCGTCAAGTAAAATTACCGGATTTACCTATGAAGGCTCAACGAACTTCAAAAAGTGACTTGTAAAAAAGGGACTTATGCCTAACTTATAGGCATAAATCCCAAAATCATTCATATGGTTCTGTTGTTGCCGCTAATACGGATTTTTGCTACTCAGCAGTTTCTGACTGCAGAGTTAGCTGAATGTCATCAAAGTAAACCCAGCTTCTACCACCGCCCGTGGGATTGAAAAATTCAATGCCGATCAATTGGCCTACAGAGGCAGGCACATCATCTGCTGAAAACGTCAGTTTATACTGAGTATCCATGGTATCATTGGACTGGAGCAGGTCAAAAGTTTGAGAAGCGGCCGCGTTGCGAACCCCACCCCCTTCATAATACAGGGATACGGTTAGTTGTCCTCCGCCGGTATTGTTCCAACCTCCACCATCCGCGTCGGTGTAGTAGTCAGCGGCCATGAACGATAACTCAAACTGTTGGTTCGCAGCGATAGTGTGACTTGTGGTCTGGTACACTGATGGATCACTATCCCACAAAAACGCCGAATACCCTTGCCCGGTGAACATCTCTTCAATACCTGAATCAGATGGAGGTGTATCGCTGCTCCAGCCCGGAATCAGACCCCAGTCTGTGTTGATCTTTCCAGTACCCGGCAATTCAAAATCGGCGTTTTCTATTATGTTCAGTGTGCCCTCGGGTGGAGTAGTCCGTGGATACAGTCTAATGTCGTCAATATATATCTTACCCGAACCACCGGGGATAGTCATGTTACCTTGAGTACCAAGACCAATTGCGATTCTGTCGATATCGGTAAGAACAATGCCCTGGTTGGCAAAAGCCTGCAGCGGAATAATCCATTCGGTCCAGGCATCAATGTTTGCTGCTGCCGGATCATTGTGGACGACGACCACCGGCGCGCCGGTGGTGTTCGACAGCGCTATATATAACGGTTCGGTATCATTGCTTACGATGCCGATATCCTGATTTGACCACTGCTGACCGACATTGCCGGTAGTTGTGACATTTGTGAATACGGCTTGGCATATAGCTCCTACACTGTGAGCGGTTACTGCCAGGCCTATGTAGATGTTTGTGCCCATTTGAATGTTTTCTGTCACACCCACCTTCTTCCATGTAGAACCGTCGGCTGAACTATATGCTGAAAAACCACCGGCTATGCTACGCTCTATCTTCACCCAATATGGTGCTGTAATTCCACTGGTTGTATCGTCGAAACTGTTGCCACTCGTATCTACGCGTCCCTGGAAGGATACACCTGAAGCATAGCTTACAATCATCATCGCATGTTTGGAGTCCGCATCCAGTGACTCACGAATCATCACGCCGGCCTTGGCCCAGTTGTCCGTATCACTAATGCTCTGGACTCGTGCCGCAATCGAGCCCGGTCCGGATAGTGTCATGTAGGCGAAGTGGAACTCATCGGACTGATTCCAGACATCCGCTCCTGAGCCTGTCATCTTGTATGTGCCGAGAGGCCCTTCGGCGAAACTGCCGACGGATGCCGGGTTGCCTCTGAACCATAGCGACAGCTCAGCAACACCTTCGGTGGTCCAGTCTCGCTGGTCTGTCAATTTATGCTCCACTTCTGAATAGTTAGCATAGCCCTGTTTGTTGTTATCGTATGCAATCGGCATTGATTGAAGGCCGCTGTGGACAATAGTCTCCTCGGTATAAGAAGGGGAATTTTCATCGCCAACTGCGGCGCTGGTGCCGTTACCGGCAAAATAGGGATCAGTGTCGAGTGTGCCGTAACCGAGCCCATCGTGCCATGAGTACCATATCTGGTTTTCATCGGCATCATAGTCCTCGAAATCGTCTATGACAAAGAAGTCGCTTGTTGTAAAACTCCAAACTCTGCCCGGCCATGGACTATCGGGATTCACGCTGTTGACTTCATCGATTCGCCAATAGTACGTCGTATTCAATGAAAGCACGCCGGGTTCATAACTCTCCTCGCCAAGGGCCTTTGGTCCCTTGTATTCGGGAGAGGCTTTCGTAGCATTTGTCACGGCATCTGCATCTGTACCTAAATACACTTCGTGCGAAGCGGCTACTGCTCCGGCATCCCATCTCAAAATAACTGATGGTTTTACGTCCGCTGCACCGTTGGCCGGATTCGGACCGCTTACGGCGCCCTCGGTAGTGAAGCTCCAGATTTCGCCTTTATACGTTTCTGTACCATCGTACTCGTCGACACGCCAGTAGTAGGTCTTGGCTGATTTTAATGAACCGGGAGTATAGCTCGTTGTTCCCTGTTGAACACCATCAGTAGCATTATTAACCTCATCAAAGTCTTCGCCTAAGTAGATAGTGTGTAATTTTGCACCGAAGCCAGCCGTCCAGCTTAGCGTCACTCTGCGATCAACGAGTTCGGCCCCATCAGCCGGCACAGGTATATAAGCTGTTTTAGGTGTAACAGTGAAGCTCCAGACATCGCCCTTCCAGGGGCTATTCGGATCCGCATCATTAACCTCATCGATTCGCCAATAGTATGTCGTGCCATTGATAAGACCATCCGGATAAGCATAACCTGGAAAACCGGCGACGTAAAAATCTTCAATCTGGTTTCCTCGGAAGGTATCGCCTGTACCGTCATTCACATCATCAAAATTATCTCCTATGTAAACATCATGTGAGATGGCAAGCTCGCCCGGCGTCCAGGAAAGTGTCGCCCATGTTTGCTCGAGGAATACGCCATCGGCCGGATCCGGATTATAAGCCTTAAATGGCGGCGTGGGACCCATTCCGGGAACGTACTCTCCTTCATATACAAGAACATAGTCCATCCACAATGTAACTTCAGAGCCGGAACAGTATAACTCAATTTTCATCTCGTCGCTTTGAGCTTCAGAGGTTATTGAATACTCAGCCCACTCGGTTGTTAATTCAAACTCTTGTTGCCCCCAACTGGTAGAGTTATCAGTCGCTTTGAACTGTATCCAAAAGGGACGCGGTTCTTCAGCCTTGACCCACACGCTGGCAGTATAATTTGTGCCGACCTCACACGCTATGGGGCTATAATCCACCATGAAGTACCAGTTGGTATCTCCCTTTGGATCTACCCTGAGGCTTCTTGTGCCGTCAATGAACTCGGATTCATCGAATTCGGCTGTGCTGTTTAGACCATCTTCCCAGCCCCAGGTCCACCAAAATTCATATGCAGCGTCGTTCAGGATAACCTCATCCTCCTCAAAGCTTGGATTTGTTATCAAGTTCTCTACTTGTGCATGAGTTATGAGCGGGACAGCAAACAATATCATAACAATCAAAGTGAAAAAAAATCGTTTTTGATACATTATAATCCTCCTTTTTCAAAACATGTGTATCTGTACTATGCCTAAATATCGAAGTATTCACAAACAATCTTCACATCTGCAAAATTCAATATCTATATCGGAGTCTTTTGGACTTGATCCACCTCCTTTCTTCCAGAGTGCAGTACGAATCTCAATAGAAATCTATATAATAAACCAGTTTCGTCCGCAGAGAAGGTAAAAAATCAAAGATGTTAACATTATTATTTATACCAGATTAGCCGCTTTTCCGTCAAGTAAAATTACCGGAATCGTGTATTTATTATGGTCAGATCTGGAGGAAATACCAAGTTTTAGTGTTTAAAAATTTGAATGTAGGGATGTATATGCGTGGTTATGCTGTTACTTCTTTATTTTTGCCTTTTCCAGAGCTTGTTCGGCTTCTTTGCGAGCCGTAATATCCCGGATGCTCTCGCGGTGTCCCAAAGAACCGCCGCTGTCATCGTAGATTGGCTGCCAGGACATTTCCACCCAGATTATCTTGCCGTCCTTGCGTGTTATCCTGAACTGGATATCGTTGCCTGTGCTGCCTTTTACTGCCGAGTGAAAGGCTTTTTCTATTCTATTGCGATCCTGCTCGTAAACCATCGAAACCGGATAATCCGACATGGCCATGATCTCTTTGATGCTGTATCCTGTTACTCGCTGTGCCGCGGGATTCGTCCATAACACCCGTCCGGGTGGGCCGATCCAGACTTCCCAATCGTATGTATAGTTCGCTATTGCGCGAAAGCACTGGTCGGTCATGCGAGCGACTAATTCCGTCCGCTTTCGCGCGCTGACATCGTCGTAGACAGCAACAATCTGTCCGGAAGGTAATCGATAAACATAGTTTTCCCGCCAGCCTGCAATTCTTTTGTCTTTGTAAACTGAGACAGGATGGTGTTCAGGTATGCCGGTTTTATATACTCGTTGGAATACCTCGAAGAGGCCGAACTCTTTGACGCCGGGAAAAACTTCAAAGACGCTCTTGCCGATAAGCTCTTCTTTTTTGATATGCTCGATTTGTTCAGCCGCTGGGTTGAAGTCAACGAATATGAAATCCTCGCCGTCATTGCGGGCTTCATAGATTGCTACGCCGCTGCAAACGTTCTCGAATAGAACCTTGAATTTCGCTTGATATTCTTTTAATTCTTCCTCTGGATTCAGTTCACTGCTGGATGGCGATACCTTCTTATTGCGCTTGGTACCCATATTTAGCTCCGCTTAAAATCTCCATATTTATATATTCATGAAAATATATACTTATATTTCATGTTGTTTGTTCGAAGCTCTAATTTTCGTTGAAGCATATTTTATAACCATTCGGACTGATTTGGTAAACCAGAAATCTTAATTTCGGACTTATGTGGTTGATTAACCAGCTATCCGGCTGCCGATCTGATAAACGGCAAGTGTTATGATGTAAGCCAGCACGGTAAGGCTTAAGAACTGGAACATCGCCCAACCCCAGGAATTTGTCTCCTGCTTTGTCATCGCGACGGTTGCAACACATGGGGCATAGATCAAACAGAACAATATGATGCAAAAACCGGTTAAGGGTGTGTAATTTGCTGTCAATTGCTTCCGGAGAGTCATGGTTCCTTCATCCGTACTGCCTACTGCGTATACAATGGCCAATTGCGAGACAAAAACTTCTTTTGCCGCTGTCGCTCCGATCAGGGCGGTTCCGATTTTCCAGTCGAATCCAAGTGGCCTAATAACAGGTTCTATTGCCTGCCCCAATCTACCAATAACGGAATGCTCCAGCTTAGCTTGCTGGGCCTGCTCTTCCGACAATCCCGTCAGTGATTCGGCATTGAGTTTCGGATAGCTACTCATAAACCATAGCAAAATCGAAATGGCAAGAATGATCGTGCCGGCCTTCTTCAAATACATCCAGCCTCTGTGCCACATGTGGAGGCTGACCGATTTAAGCGTTGGGATCCTATAAGGCGGCAATTCCATTACGAACGGGATGGTGTCTCCCTTGAAAAAAGTCAGACGCAGGACTTTAATCAAGATAATTGCTAGAATAATCCCGATTAAATAGATAAACCACGTCATGGGCCCTTGCCATTTCTCCGTGAAAAAGGCCGGGATGATTAGAGCATAAATCGTCAATCTAGCGCCACAACTCATCAATGGGATAACCATTATTGTCGTCAGCCTGCTACGTCGGTTTTCGAGGATTCTCGTGGCCATAATTGCCGGAACGGAGCATCCGAAGCCGATGAGCATCGGGATGAAGCTTTTGCCGTGCAAGCCGATTTTGTGCATGATACGGTCCATGATAAACGCCGCTCGGGCCATGTAGCCGCTGTCTTCGAGCATTGCGATAGCCAAGAAAAGTAACAGAATATTTGGTAGAAACACAATCACTCCCCCTACTCCGCCAATTACGCCGTCCACTAGAAGAGAGCATAACCAACTATCACTGCCGGTAGGCCAAAGGCCGGCAACTTCCCGCCCGGCCCACTCGAAGAACATTTCGAGCCATTCCATGGGATATTTGCCGATCTTGAACGTTAAAAAGAAGACAATATACATTAGGATAAGAAATATTGGTAATCCCAGCGTCCGGTTTGTGACGATTGCATCTATCATGTCGCTGTAGCCGTGACGCGATTCTACAGTAGTTCTGATTGTTTCCTGACATGCCCCTGAAATGAAGCCGTACCGGCGGTCGGCCATGACTACTTCCGGCTCATCGCCGAAGATGCTCTTTAGGTACTCTGTGCTGGATTTGACGGCATCGATAAGTTCCCGGCTGTGAACTTTTTTTGTTATGTCTTCGTCCTGCTCCAGCAGTTTTATCGCCGTCCATCTTGAGCCGTACTTTTCAGCAAGATGATGCTCTTTATCGGTAATTATTGCTTCGATTTTTTCCAGCTCATTCTCTATTTCTTCGCCGTAATTGATATTATGAGTACGCCTGTGTTTGTCCTTGTTTGCTGCTTCTATTATCGCTTCGAGCAACTCTTTTTTGCCTTTGCCTTTATTGCCGATTGTCGGGATAATCGGCGCTTCAAGGAGCTTAGACAACTGCTCTATATCGAACAGCAATCCTTTCTGCTCGGCGATGTCGCTCATATTGAATGCCAGAATTAGCGGGACATTCATCTCGATAAGCTGTGTAGCCAGATAAAGGTTTCGTTCGATGCTGGAAGCATCCACAATATCGACCACAACGTCCGGCTGCTCTTCGATGATGAAGTTGCGGGAAACTATCTCTTCAATTGTGTATGCGGTCAGGCTGTACGTTCCCGGCAGATCAACAAATGTAATCTCATGCTCGGCGTATCTGCAAAGACCTTCCTTCTTCTCAACCGTCACACCGGGATAATTACCCACGTGCTGGCGGGCACCCGTTAACAGGTTGAATATTGTGGTTTTTCCGCTATTAGGATTGCCGGCCAGGGCTATCTTGATCTTTTTCATAATCGCAGCTACTTACCATTATTTTATCCGCCATCCCCCTTCCCAGCATCATTCGGGAACCTTTGACGCTGATAACAAAAGGGCCGGGGTGGCCGTTGTTTACTACGATTATTTCCACGTTGGGCAAAAGCCCCATTGCGGCGAGCCGGCTGTTCAAACCTCGACCGGCTTCAACACCGGCTAATTTCACTTTCTTGCCGGACCTGATCGTAGACAGTGGTATTACTTTATTTTGCTCCACTATTGCTGTCTCGCTTACCTGAACTTTTAGGGATTTGCTTTTTACAGAATTTTTGGAATTGGCCTGCCAGATCGCAGCCGTTATCGCTGCTGTGGCTGACGAATTCAATAAAACATAACAGCTTTGCGATGATTCCGGGCCCAAGCGCGTGCTCGGCCTTACAAGCAGCCTCTTGGGCAGTATTTGGCTCGATGCCCAAAACGTCAGTGAAAAAAGACTTCAGAATTTTATGCTTTTTGGCAATTTCGGCTGCAGCAGCCTGCCCGGTTTCGGTTAACGTTACATAATCGTACGGTTTATAATTGGCCAGACCCTTTTCCTTCAATACTCGCAATGCGCCGGTAACAGACGCTCGGGATACGCTAAGAGATTTCGCTATGTCCTTGCTGCGAGCTATGTTAGATTCTTTGGCAAGGTTGAAAATTGCTTCGAGATAATCTTCCAAAGATGAACTTAAATTTGAATTTTCTGTTTTCATTACTGTTTTCTTGTTTTATCTTTGTTGTTCCTAATATAGTTAGTTTAGGCTAACTATGTCAAGACTTTTCTTGCAAGATTCTTATAAAAAAATATGAAATTGACGGTCTGATACGTCAAATCGGCATCAACATTCTTATTCTTATATGTTTGTTATATAAATCACCTCGATAACAATTCTTGCGATTATATGGTTTCCGATGCATAAGCCTGTCCCAGAGGCGGCAATCGCTAACCCATAGCCTGAGTACAGAATTTTTTTAGTTTTCAATTTTCTTACAAATGACAAGAACATTTAAGAAGTTTTGGGACAGTTATTGTCATTCGAGTAGTGTATTTCAATACCGGAGGGAAGTATAGAATTTTGAAATTTTATTTGTTTTACAGATCTTCATGTAATATAATTAACATTCGCTGCGGGGCGTGGCGCAGTTTGGCTAGCGCGCATGACTGGGGGTCATGAGGTCGCAGGTTCAAGTCCTGTCGCCCCGATTTGTGAAGGATTGCAGGTATTAACCACATGTTGATATTTTAAGCGAGTAAGTTTTAGGGAAGGAGGAATTGATAGTTTATATACCATTTTCGGGAAGAAGTAAAATGTTGCTATTAAAGAGAAAGTCTGTTCCGTCACATTATCCAAAAGTGGATAAATTTGTTGTTCACAGGTTAAAAAGCCATTGGTTGCTCTGGCTCTTGCCATTCACAGGACTTATCGCTCTTGTATGGTTTCTGGTCCGTGTTATACCGAAGCCTTCAAGGGCAACGTATCCATGTCAGCGTGTAGCCTTCCCTCTGGCTTCAGGTTTTATTATATGGTTATTGGGACTGACTGGTTCGGTGATCGCTTTACGTAAGGCCGAACGATATCGTACGCAGGCACGTTATGTAATGTGTGTGGTATTCATTGCCGCAAGCTTTGGAATCCTTTGGTTGACATTGAACACCGGTGAAGATCAGGTGACTCATGCCGCCATCCATCCGTCTAATGCTCCTTTAGGAGTGGCCCAGGGCGTACATCCGGGGCGGGTCGTGTGGATACATGATCCCAAGGCCACGGATTGGGATGGCTATTCTTCGCCCGAGCACTGGTACGATGACAACCATACCGACCAGGCTGTGGTGGACAAGATGGTTTCGCGTGCGATTCGCGGCCTAGCCGGCGAGGATTCGGATGCAGCGGCGTGGAATGCAATTTTCCGGAATTTCAATCTCCGCCGGGGCAAAGGGGACATTGGATACACTGCCGGCGAAAAGATTGCCATCAAGATAAATAATACGATGTGCTACAATGCGAACACGAGCACATTCGAGCAGCGATCCAGCAATAAAAACAGAATTGATAATTCCCCGCAGTTGACCATTTCTCTACTGGACCAATTGGTAAGTGTGGCCGGGGTAAACGAGGCGGATATTACGATTGGCGATCCGGGGCGGATATTTCCGAATTTTTATTATGATATTGTGCACCCGAGGTTCCCGAACGTATGCTATATGGCCGCCTATGGGGGGCATGGGCGAACTGAGTCGACATTTTCCAGTGTGGAGTTTCACTGGAGCACATCCGCCGCAGAAGGCAAGAGACAGGATTACATACCACGCTCGTTTGCAGAGGCGGACTATATGATTAATTTTGCCATTCTTAAAAGCCATGACAGCGGTGGAATAACCGTGTGCGGCAAGAACCACTACGGCTCGCTTCTGAGGAACCCGGATCGGACTCTTCAAGGCCAGCGATATAACTATTACGATATGCACGCCAGCCTGCCGTCAAATCGCAGGGGCATGGGATATTACCGTGCTCTTGTGGATCTAATGGGGCACCCCCAACTGGGTGGTAAGACAGTTCTCTATCTTGTCGATGGTCTTTTCGCCGGCCAAAACTGGGATTCACGACCGGTCAAGTGGAAC
>Ga0209536_100003852_pt1 | contig 23892 bp, 18 predicted proteins | sample DeeMarSeWOR28_12_FD_187461 | JGI IMG/M metagenome (GOLD analysis project Ga0209536, IMG submission 187461) | Marine sediment microbial communities from White Oak River estuary, North Carolina - WOR-2-8_12 (SPAdes) (version 2) | ecosystem: Environmental > Aquatic > Marine > Intertidal zone >...
GCAGCGGTCACTGAACAAGACAGCTTTTGCAAACACGATGCGGCAAATGATGGAACGCTTATAATCCGCATTCCTCGATGGTATTCGGGCACATCTCCATAGTGACGCATTGTGTAAACCGTGACTTCGTGCCCCCGCTGGACGAGGCGCGAACCGAGCTGCGATGTGTATTTTTCAATACCACCTCCCCCTATAATGTTCTTAACGACTAAAAACGCTATTTTCATACCTCTTTCTCCACTATGCCCAAAGGATACCATCCTTTAGGATCAATACCTTTGTTTGCTAACCTGATCGACGGTGAGTGATTGGCTGGATTGAGAATTCCGAATGAGACGGCATAGTTACCTGCCCCAAGGGAATCCGGCAATAAAAGCTTTTCCGTTACTCGATGCCTCCCCGGCAGCCACTTGTGAACTTTTGCTCCTGATTTCATAATGATTGATGTCAGGCCGCTACTAAGTTTTATCGCCGGGATAAAATTCTTATAAGCCGGGGCAACACCTGTGTTCTCGATTTCTATATCAAGAGGGAAATGTCGCTTATCTGGGGACAGATTTTTCGGCAAAACAATGCGACGTAAACTAAAACGGTATCCGCAACGCTTTAAGAAATTACGGATCGAAGGGACCTGGTGCGATAAAATTGGTTTCGACTTGGCGTTAAAAGCCGAACCGTGCCATTCCAATGCCTTGTTCCACATGTTGTCGTAACCGCCGCCCTCCTGCGGCACGTGTTTCTCCAGGTCAGCCATTGAGCCCGGAGGCTCGAAAGCGACAGGGCCGTTCTTCCATGCATCCAAAGCTTTGGCTTGTCTGAGATATTTTGGATAGGCATCGAGCATGTGACACCATGTATCGGAAAAATGGCCGTAATCACCAAGAGAATCCGCCCGCCAGCCTGTTCCCTTGCTGACGGCATATCGCAGACCCGGTACGTATCCGATCAGCATCGACAACGGAGTTTCGTTCCAGTACTTAAGATACATGTCGATGACTTTGACGGCGTTTTCCTCGCTTATCATCGGAAGCTCCGGCTCCGTATGCGACATGTGCCATTCGCCCCAGAATCCCACACTACCGATGTCCATCCGAATAATATTCTGATGGCCGTTGTAACGTTCTCCGAATGTGCTGACAAGTTCCTCCTGTTTGGCCAGAAAGTAAGGATCGTTATGTTCCGGCGCCCATCCCTCGCGATTGTATTTTCTGTACCGGTAGCCCTTTGCCCTGGCGATATACCATTTCGGCGTGCCCACGTAAGGGTCTGCTGCACTTGTCGGCATAAATCGCAGGGCCAGATCCTGCCGGTTCTGTTTTGCTTTCTCCAACAGCCAATCAATTATCTCAAAATTATACTTGCCTTCCCATGGTTCCAGCTTGCTCCAGTAGAAACGGAAATAGGCGATGGAGCATTCCGGATAATTTTCAGCCCGTTTATTTTGTTCGTCTCCATTGAATGAATGGAATGTCTCAAAACCCATGCCGGGATTGACCAGCACTTCATCGGTTGTTTCAGGCTCGACAATATTTTTATCCGCCTGAATTGCCCAGGCTGGATTCGGCGCCCATGGACTGGTTATACTTCCCAACAGGCAGGTAGAGCTCAATTGGATAAAGTCTCTGCGATTCATTTCTCAATTAAGCATATTCCTGTAAATCTTCATTAATTGTTCATAGTGTGCTTCGGCAGAATATTTTCTTTCCACTTTTTCGCGAGCAGCACGTCCCATCTGTTGGCGTAGAGATTTGTCCTTCCAGAGATTGCCGATACACTCGGCGAGCTGGTGGACATTTCCCATTTCGAACAGCATCCCCGTCTTTCCATGGTCGATCATCTCGGCAATACCTCCGATGCGGGAGCCAATTGCAGGCTTTCCATACGCATAAGCCTCCAGGACGGTCATTGGAGCATTCTCGTAACATTCCGAAGGTAATACGAGAAATGCTGCATCCTCATAAAGTCGCTTTAGATCATCTCCGGTTTTGTATCCCTCGAATATCACATGGGACATACTTTGGGCCATGTCCTCATATTCCGCTTTGAGTGGGCCGTCACCAACTATACGGACCTGTATATCCAAATGCTCTACTGCTGCCAATAATGTGAACATACCCTTTTCTCTTGAAATTCGTCCGACGAAAAGAGCGTACCGGCCGTTTTCATATTGCGGTTCATATATCGATGAATTCACAAAATTTGGAATGTGTAACAATCTATCTCGATTTATTCCGTGATCAGCATGTTTTTGCAGGGAAAACATGCTGGGACAAATAAAATAGCGTATTGTATCGTATTTGTGCAGCCACTTGTTCAGATAGGACTCGATGCAATAGACGCCGGAGGCCGTGAGGCTTTCTTTGTGGCATGTATTTAGCAGACTGTGGATGAAACGGCCACCTTTGCAGTCTTCGCAAACGGCACCCCGGTTAAGCATAGCGTACGATGGACAGATAAGTTTATAATCATGAAGTGTCATGACCACAGGAATTCCCTTTTTTTGCGCGGTATCCAGGATGGAAGTAGTCAAGCCCCCGTATATATTATGCGCATGAACAATATGAGAATCGGTCGCTTCAAGGAAGCGGTCAAAGCCACGGGCTGTCCGGCGATCGTACATAATATTCAGTGCCATTGGGACTTTTTGAAATCGTGATATATTTCTCCAGTCCTTAAAAGGGTAGTAGTAATCACTATACTCTGAAATTTCATTTTGGGGGTGCGATTGTGAGAAGACAGGGACCTGATGGCCGTGCGCCTCCAGGATTTTTTTCTCCTCGAACAGAACACGCTCGGCGCCGCCTCTGATGTAATAATAGTTGTTTGCCATTGCAATGCGCATTGATGTCCTTTCATTGCTGGACTGTTGCCGGCTGTGTCATTGTTTTTTTCTGGGCGCTGGCTAAAAAGAACACGAACATACTCATGAACAGCAGATTTTCCATATTGTTTTCGGTAAAGCAGTATAGTGCGACTGCAACGATACAATACCAGTGTCTTGAGTCAATTCGACGAAACATGGTCAAAAAGAAAGTGAAGTACAGTGTCAACCCAATGAGTCCCTGCTCAATCAGAACTCTTAAATAATCGTTATGAGGGACCTTGTATAAAAGCAGGCTTGAAGAAGCAATTCCATGGCCGCAAAGCAACTGGACTATATTCGCGTCTGTGACGATATCAATGCACGCACGCCAATGCGAAATTCTCCAAATCCCCGAGCAGTCATTGGTAGCGTACACTTGCATAAGATGCCCATAATCCATTTGATAGCCTGAAGCGGCCAAAGGCATTTCATGCCATACCAGGTAAAGCTGGGTGACAATTCTCTTTACTATAGGGACATCCATAAACAAATGGGTTGCCAGCAAACATACCAGCATCAGCAGAGCTATGCTGAAGACAACGATTATCCACTTATTCCGGTATCTGCGAGTTAATTTCAGCAATACGAGATATTTAAATACCATTGCACCGAGATATGCCAGAATGGCTCCGCTGGTACCTGATAGCAGCAAAAACAGAATAAGAAATCCGTGGATTGAAATTTTCTTTGCTATGCTGTCTTTTTCCTCGTTAATCAAAAACAGCAATGTCATCATCGAGAGGCTTAAATTGTTTGCATTAACAAAGAAACCGGACATACGCATAACATCATCCGTCTGGCTGGTGTTTGGTACAATAAACGAAACAAGACCCATGAATAACAACACAAAAATAAAGACAGTTCGAAACGGTGTCGAAAAAATTGGATCAAGGCCCATGCTGAAGACGAAAATATACAGAGTACAAACCACGAGATGCTTTAGAAAGAAGTGAAATATCGTATTCGCCGGATCATACAACGTTGTAAATATCGATAGCAGCAGTATACCAAAGACAAGCAGTACGCTTTTATCGACTCTTACAGCCATGATGCCTCTGCACCACTCTGCACAAACGCTGGCAAACAAAATAGCGCCGCCGATAACAAGAAAGCCCCTTGCGTCAAGAATAAGCGCACCTATGGCAATCATGCTATAAGCAAAGAAACCAACGGCAGGTAATCGCCACCCCAGCACAGTTGGATGTTGTATTGTGGCGACTGATATATTGGATTCGCGAATAATCATAGAAATTGTCCTGAAGAAAACCGCTGCTTAAGCATTTCTTGCTTGTGAATCTTAATGCTTTATTTTTCTCGAAGCACCATAGGGCTTTCTCCCGGATTGATAGATGGGGCCCGTCTCCAACGAAACCTCAAGCTCTTCAAAAGTCTTTCACGTTCATGTGGTGTTAGACTGAAACACCAGGCGCTGATGCAGGTCATCGCCATGGAAAATATAACCACCCCTGCAATACTCATCCAGGATGCCGGAGAGTGAAAATACTTCCAGAGGTTTATTAAAATTACGGTTGGCATGCTTCCTAAAAACACGGGCCACAAAATCCTGACAATAATCTCCCGCATCGAGATTTTCATTTTCCAGTTGAAATAAATCGGCAGAACAATACCTGATACCAGCACCATTGGCACGCTGTTCGACCATGCTATTCCAATTAATCCTAAATTAAATACCTTTATTGAGACAATAGAAGCTGAGATGCAGAGCAGCCCGGTGACAATGGCTAAAAGGCCAAAAATTTTATGATCACCTTTCCCGACCAGTACCAGGAAATTGCTGTATTGCGACAATCTCAGACAGTGACCAACTGTCAGAATGGCCAGTACAACGGCGAGACTGTTGACTATATTCGGATCCTGGAATTTTCCTCCGACCCATACGTGCAAAAACTCTCTGCCCATCACAATCAAAAAACATGCAGCCGGGATTATCAACAGCAGGCTGTATTTTTGCATGAGAAACGATATCTCACGCACACGATAATGTTCGTCTCGGGCGTCAAGGTCGCTGACGGCGGGTTTTATCGCGGCTGCAAAAGCGCGCAGCATTTGTGACAAAAGGAGGATGCCGGCTATGGCTACGGCGAATTGACTAACTTCTGCGGTGCCAATATATATGGCGATGACTAAATCGGTAGCCTTCAAGATGAGCATACCCCCGGTTCTGTACAAGAACGTATTGATTCCATATGCCAGCATTTCTTTGAGAAGCTTAAAGTCGATGCTCCTGATAGAGATTGAAACGTCCGGCAAAAGCTTTTTCGCATAAACGAATTGAGCGATTCTCACAAGGACTTCGCTGGCACCATAAACAAGCCCCATCGTCAGCAGCCCGAATCCCTGGCCCAAAAGTATAACCACTACAAAGGTGCGCAGAAGGATCATCAAAAGCTCTGTAAGATTCAAAATGTCATATCTCTGGAGCCCGCATAACAGTGCGGACGATACCTGCAAAGGCATGGACAAGACGAATGATGCTCCAACAATCAACACAAGCACGCCGGCAGTGCCGACCATATCGGGCGCGATCGTAAACCATGTCCCGAAGTTGTCGTATAGCAGCAGAGTCATTATACACAGCACAACTGCCAGGACTACGAAAAAGAACAAAGATGTGCTGATTACACGCTGGATTGCATCATCATCGCGCCTTGCCAGATTCACGGGAATAAATCTGTCGATGGAACTGTTCATTCCCATATCCAGCAGCCGTCTGTATTGAAAGATAGAGCCGATCAGTACCCATATGCCGTATCTGCTCTCGCCGAGCTGTGATAAAAAAAAGCGTATCAGAAAAAAGGTGACAGCCGCACCACTTACGAGGGTCATTACATTGAAGATTGTGTTGTGTATGAGTCGTTTCGACGTTGTGATGTACTGTTCACTCATTCTTTTGTTCTATGCAGGTTTATATTGAAGGTGTCAGGATTTCGTGTATAGAGGTGCCCGGGCTGCTCTGAAATGCTCAGAATCTTGTCTTTCTAACCGAAGGTTGTTGATGTCGTGTTCGTCAATGAGTCGCGTAAAGAGGGCCACTCTTCTGCCGGCGGATTCGAGGGAGCCGTTTTTGTAAAGCTCGATCTTCAAATGCAGCGATGAGCCGGATCGACGGTCGCGAATAGGCACATGGACCTGAATAAGGCCCTCCATACCGGGATCAGGATCGTGACCATTGTAACGCCAGTTTAAAGCGCGAGGGGTACCATCTCGATTTACCAGGGGCAGATCGACGGCCCAGAATTCCATTTTGCCTGCTGCTGTTGAAACAGCCTGCCACCATTGATCAAATGTTGCCGCCCGGCGAAAATACAATGCAGCTTCTTCGAACCCTTTTCTCTCTTCACGCTCTCTGTTGATAATCTTATATCTTTTATGCATGGCAGCTTTGATCTGTTCTAATCTTACTGAGCCTACTATGTGGAATATAAGAAGCAGTAAAGCCAGGATACAGAAGAAGATTATCAGGACGTAGATTTTAGGTGTAACTATCATTAACATTCCCAGCCCGGCATTTAGGAGCGTCACACCATAAATTGCTATGACTGCCTGAGATTGTGTAAGATCCAGGTCAATCAGTTTGTGGTGGAAATGACTTCGGTCGGCGGAAAATATAGAACGACGCTCAAGAAAACGACGCAACATGGAGAAGAGTGTATCAAATACAGGTACTCCGAGGACCACAACCGGAAGCGCGAGGCCCACGAGCGCGGAAGATTTAGAAAAGCAGATGACGCTGGACGAGGCGATCATAAATCCCAGGAACATACTGCCACAGTCGCCCATGAAAATTTTGGCCGGGTTGAAATTGAAGAAAAGAAAGCCGGTTACACTGCCAAGCATAGCAAGCATAAGCACAACCATCGTCATGTTACCTGTAGAACCGGCGAAAACCGCCATCACTCCACAGGCGATTGCGCAAATCCCGCCTGCGAGACCATCCAGTCCATCGCTTAGATTTACGGCATTAGTGATGCCTACGATCCAGAATAGCGTCAGCGGCCATGAAAACCATCCAAAATCCAAAGTCACTGAATCGGTTATGACCACAGATCTGATGCGAATACCGGCCACACACACTATAAGGGCAGAAGCAATCTGGGCGATAAACTTGATCCGTGCTCGCAGACCGTTTGTCTTGACATCATCAATCAGCCCGGCCATAAATATAAAACCCGAAGCCAAAAGCAGGATGCGGAGTTGTCCGAGCATAATGTGGTCTGTAGTGATGGTTGGATTAGAGAACCACAGTACGGAAATGCTCAGAGCCATCATTGATATAACAATAGCTACTCCTCCAACATGTGACATAGGGTTTGTATGCATATGTCTGGCGCCCGGAACATCTACGATGTTAAGTCTGCGTGCGATCCAGATTACAGCGGGTGTTATCATTAGCACAAGTATAAGAGAGCTTATATAGACAAATAAGTAGCTGTTCATAGTCAGGTCAACCTTCAAAATCTTATTCCAACGGCTCCAGAAGGTCTGCGTCAATTTCTACGAGGGCGCCCTGGGTGAGAATAGCCACTTCTATGACCATACGGGCCCTGGCACAATTTCTTTCGACAACTATACCTTCAGTATTTCTCATCGGACCGGATACAATCCGGCAACGACTGCCCACAGGCAGATTAGGATAAGCATCAACCACCGACTTGCTAAAAAGCGCAACCTCGATGCTTGATAGCTCTTCTACCAGTCGTTCCTGGTCCGCAACGTCTACTGTATGACACAAACGGTTTGTTCTCATGGCCGTATACCTGTCTTGTTCGGTACCGCAGAAAAACACATACGATTTAAATAGAGGTGACATGAGATGCCGATTGCGCCCCCCCGAAAAGATGGTCTTTTCATACATTGGCAAGAAGTAACCTATGCCGTGGCTGTACAAATCCCATGCGAAGGCTTTCTCAAACCGCGGCCTTGTGTAGGCGATCCACCAGGTTCCCCGAAGTTCAGTCAGGGATTTCACCTCCGGCGTCAAAATAGACGGATTTTCAGACAAACTCAGCATATACTCTCCTTGCGCGCACTCTGTTCTCGTCGGTGCACCCGGCAAGAAACGCTATATTCTCGGTTCTTGTCAATCAGGCATAGAATACCGTTGAACAAAGACACGTTCTTTCTTATAAATAACTGCAACGCTGAACGTTATTTTGTCTTTTTGCGTGGCAGATACTATGGGCTTAAAGAAGGCTGTAAACGAATCGGATCTGAAGGCCTAAAAGGGACATAGCTTCCGATATATCCAGTATTGTTATCAGTGTTACCTGCCTTCATTGGTTTGATCATTTGCAATCCTTTGCAATTCTTAGTTGTGTAAGCGGTTAAAAACGTTATGTGCTGTCATAAGCTTCCGCAGGCTCTTTGTGCCTGTTTACAGCCTTCTTTCTTGCCGGAGGCATTATCTGCTTTTCAGCAATATTTTTAGATCCCGAATCGTTCGGTTTTTTAGTTTTGTCTGAAGCAATCGTTGCTGCTGCGGATTTATTATCGTTCACTACGGTTTTCTTTTTGGGCAAAGCAATGTCTACAATCCTTTGTGATTTTGCGTTAACTAAACGAGCACAAAGTTCCCGCCTTTCACCAGCGACGGCAGACTTTTGAAGGCCAAACATTTTCCTGCTGGAACTGGTGTTATTGGAGTCATTATAATATCCATCACCGCCGTAATACCCAAAGCGTCCATTCTTCGGGACGTCGTTCACAACAACGCCGGGGATTTGTGCGCCGACACGCAAAAGAGCATCACGAGCTTGCTTACTGGCTCTTCGGGTGGTTTTTTCAGCTCTCAATACAAGAATAGTTATCTGGCAGATTGAAGCCAGGATTTGTGCATCTGTGACGGGCAGAACAGGGGGCGAATCGACGATGATTCGATCATATTGTTTTGCAAGAAGTTTAATTACTTTATTAAAATCGGCAGTATGTAGTATCTCAGATGGATTGGGTACATCCGGCCCGCACGTCAAAAGATCCAAACCGGAAATACAAGTTTTGTTAATGGCTTCTTCGAGTTCATAAGTTCCGGCCAGCACGCTGGTCAATCCCTTATTACTGTGGTTCAAGCCAAAAATCCTGCTTTGCATAGGCTTTCGAAAATCTGCCTCGAGGACAAGCGTTTTTTGACCGGCTTGAGCCATGGCAATGGCCAGATTGCTGACCACAGTTGTTTTGCCATCTGCTGCTTCAGGGGAAGTTACCAGGATGGTTCTGGACTTTGCCTTGGTGGCACTGAATAATACAGCTGTTCGCATTGTGCGATATGTTTCAGCCCAGATGGACTTGGAATCCAGGTAGGCTTTTTTGCCTCGGGCGGCAGGCCCTTCAAATCGTGACATTGAGGGGACCACGCCCAGAGCCGGCAATCCAAGAGTGGCAACAATTTCCTCCATTGAGCGAAGCCGCTGGTCCATCCTGTCTCGAACAAGGGCCAGGCCGCCAGCAAGAACAAGACCTAAAAGAAGCGAGATTGCCATATATCTGGCCTTGGGGGGCTTCGACGGCTTGTCTGTCGGGCGAGCAGTTTCGAGTACACTGATGTTCAGGCTGCCCGTATCTTCGGTAATATTGATTTCCTTAATACGATCATCAAGAATGTCACAGAGTTTCTTTGTTTGTTCCCAGTCTGACCGTAAAATTGTGTACTCAGCAAGTTGCTTGTTGAATTGAAGGGCCTCCTTACGCTGTGCTTCAAAGTAACCGGCAATCTGCTCTTGTTTTTGCTTTGCTGCTTTGTACTGTTGCTCTGCGATAGAAAGTTGCGTCTCGGCAAACCTTTTGTATAAGAAGGCCAGTCTGTTTTCAATCTGCTTTACCTTGGTCTGAAGTGCGTTCATTTCTAAGGCATTGGCGACTGGCTGCCGGCTAAGGTCGTTAAGCTGCATCTGTAACTGCTCTGACTCGGTTTCGAGCTTCGACCACTCGTCGGCGTTGGAGATAAAAGTTCCTTTCGCTCTTTCACTGTCTACGAACTGTTTGAGCTGTATAGGATCGCTCATCATTGACCTGAAGTTTTCGTAAACAGATTGTGCTTCAACCGTTTGCAGCTCGGCTTGTGTAAGCTCTGCAGACAGAGTGTCAAGTCTGTCGAGGACGATATTGGTGTTGCGGTCCTCGAAGGCCAGGGCGATATTCTCACTCTTTAATGCCATCATTGCTCTGAGTTTCCTTGCCAGTTCCTGGTCTCTATCCTGCTTCTCCTTTTGGAGTATTTTCATAACCTCTCCGGTTGTGCTGCGTTTGCGGATTGCATGGTATGTTTTATAGGAATCCACAACTGCATTTACTAATTGAGCGGCTTGGCCCGGATCCGGTGAATCGGACGAGATATTGATGATATCATCTTTGTTGCCAACAGTAACATTAAGTCCCTTGTTCTTCAGGTATTCGACGGGATTTTTGACCTTATGAAAAATCTTTAATTGTTTTATGCCGTCTTTTTCGAGGGCATCGGAGAGTATAGGTGTAGATTTGAGCAGTTCCGCCTGGGTGTAAAGGTAATTCTTTGATTGTGTCATCAAACCTTCGGCCTCGGTAAGTATCTTTGGTCCGCTTTGCTGGACGTAGATCCTGGATGTGCTGGTATAAAGAGGTGTGGCCGTAGTAACATAAATCAAACCGCCCCCCAGAGCCATAGCAGTAGTCAGCAACACAATCCATCGGCTGCGCCATATGATTTGAAGGAGATCTTCGGGCACTATTCCAGTCGATGTGGATCGTACATTATCTTGTGCTTCTTTTTCGTTATTTCCGATCTGACTTACCATAATATTGCCCTCTGCTCCTGTTTATCAAACATGTTTTAATTTATATTAATTCTCACAATCACTCAGTATCGTTTAGTCTCCAGTACGTGCCGATACTGATTCTGAACGTTCTGTCAAAGAACAATGCCGTACGCGTTCTGGGCGTGTGTTCGACGGCAATGATGTCACCTGGTTTTATTATGGTATTCGAGGCATCTGCCAGTCTCGATTTACCCTTTATCGGGAAAGTCGCACTGATGCATGTTCCATCTCGCATTAAGCGGTAGATGGTTGCATATCGGGGCTCGGTGACTAAATTCAATCCACCGGCAAAACCAATTGCCTGCATAAGTGTGTACTGAGCATCGGGTGGATACGGAAAGTTACCCGGACTATTGACCAGCTCCGTAACTGTAAAGAGCGGTGGCTGCAGACGTTCGACTATAACACTATCGCCATCTTGCAGCGCGACATCGGCAAAAGGTATATTGTGTCCCTTTACAGGTAAAACGATTGGTTTGGATTCTCGGGGCACGCTTGTATCTGTGATTCTTTGGCTTCTTAAATTCCTGTTAGAGGCAGATTTTTGTGTAGGATCTTGTCCAAATGCCCCATCAACTTTCGCGTTTAGCTGTAAATTGTATGTATTAGACTCCAGATTTGAGTTTGCAACAGCGGCAGCATTTATGAGATCAGATTTATTAGAATTATATTCGAGCGGTCTTGCCGGCGAGAAGAGTTTTTCATCGTTATCAGCATTTGAAACCGGCGGCTTATTCGGCGCTAACCTGTCCACCAAAAGTGGTCTTTGGTAATTGTCTGCAATGCCCGTACGCTCAGTTAGCAGCCTTTTGTTACTATGCCTTGTCGCAAGTGCACCGATAGCGCTTGACGAATACGCCTGCCGGAAAAACGGAGGAATCTCATTCTGATGAGCGACAATTTGATCTGCTGCAGGATTCATAGAAGACTTTATACTTTGACCATCAGGGTGCTTGAATGTTCGTTTGACTGTTTTAATTACAGCGTCTTCGTTATTGGACATGACATCATCGCTGTGGATTATCCGGATAAGGGCGGCGCCTTCATCGATTATGCCCCCTGCTTCGGTTAGAAGTGCAACGAGAGACATCTGGTCACTGCGAAGCGAATAAATGCCGGGAGTCATGACAGCTCCAGTGATGGATACTCTGGATGTTTTATACTCCATCACACGTGCGTATACTGAGGGGCGTGTCACGACATGCTTGGGATAGTACGCATCAATTATATCTGATTCGATCTGGGGCAAAGTTCTTCCTGCCGCCTCGATGTCTCCGATAATCGGCAGCGTGATATTCCCGTTTGTGTTAACCCTTGATATGTATGGCATAATGGTAGTATTGTTGCCCATTTCCTTAGCACTGATGAATCTAACTACGGCAGGCATGGTTAGCTCAAGAGCATCGCCTTTTACAACCCGGTATGGACCTCCACCCATTTTGGCCTTAACTATTCGATCCATGTCTATTGAGGGGGTGGGTGGGCATGCATTTTCGAATTCAATCAATTCTTGTGTTGTAGGCAGATGGACATTATCACCGCATCCGGCTAAACATGCAGAAAGTAATAGTACCGGAATCAGAAAGTAAAGTGACTGAATCTTCCATGTGCGCTCAATGAATAATTTGCTTCTTTGCAGGTTCATTTTAATACCTCCTCAGGTTTAAGTGCGGAATCACACTATTCTTGCAGGTAGCTACACCTGAAGCTTGTTAGACAATCAAGGTTCCCTCCCCAAGAATAGAGCAACGATCATATCAAGCTTATTTTCTGCTTGTGCTTGAACCGATATATCTGCACTGCTTCTTGTTGGAAATTATTGCTATAACTATACAAACACCACTCCAAATCCAGTTCCACACATGTACATCCTTTTGTACGGGATGGAACTTAACCCTACTAATATTTAACACCCATAATTACTAACACTGCCTTATCAATTCCAGGATTTTAACCTGTACCGGCCTTGTCGTGATTTTTACTCTTTGCAGGAGGGCATAAAATTCTATCAATAGCTGGGAACTGGCCGGTTCTACTTTTTCTCAAAAGTGGAATGTTGCTGCAGTATTACAGTATATACCATCATCACCGGTCCGTAGACAATCCAGATAGCTATTGACTTGCGCTCCGTCGTCCTTTCTCCACAGGCTGCTCCCTGCAAGCCTTAAATTATCCCCCTCATTAACATCCTTGTTAAACTAAACTCATTTGTTGTTCGAAGAACTCGTGATTTCTACTATCGCCCTATAATGTCTTCCTTTTAAGGCTCATAACAGCACAAATACTAATATTGCTGATTATGACAACTGAAAAGACAAGAATCAATAGCTTGACAATTTACTTTTGCCTTTTTTACTGCTTTGCCCATTTTCGCATTAAAAAGGGCGAATCTTTAATAAAAAACGGTTGTGCATTTCTCACAGAAACGGTGTGAAATAACAAAATAATAATGCAGGAACAGTAGCTGCTATTTTATTCGGAAGCAAAATCCTCCCCCTGTGCAGCTAATATTTTTCTTGTTTGATGGCAGTCTTTTGCTATTTGTTTGGAGAGATCCTCGTGACTTTTGAATTTGTGCTGGTTGCGGATACGCTTAATGAAATCCATCGTCATATATTGACCAATCAGGTCTCCGACATCTTTAATCAGCAGATGCGCTTCTATGAGCAGCGGAAAATCATCGCCGTAAGTTCTTGCCTGGCCGATACTGTAAACAGCAGGAATTTTTTCCTTTGACCTCAGTGCATCATCCATGACTTCACCGATTTTAACAAAGCCTGCATAAACTCCCTCGGCTGGAATGACCTGTTTGGGTTTTTTCATATTCAGAGTGGGAAAACCAAGCTTGATTCCAACTCCTCGGCCGGAAATTATCCTTTCAGCGATTCGATAAGGCCGGCCTAAAGCTATTGCAGCATCGTCCACGTGGCCACCTTCAAGCATATACCGAATCATTGTGCTCGAAACTCTCACGGTTTGGCCTGTAGAAAGCTTAATTTTTTTGGGCCTGATTACGTTTACTTCAAAGCCCTTATCAGTTATCAATTTCTTTAGTGTATTAATATTTCCGGCTCGTCCGGCACCGAAGTTAAAATCGTCGCCCTCTACGACCATGCTTGGCCTGATATGCTCCACGAGAAACCGCTCTACAAAATCTTCCGGCGAAAGGTCGAGCAGCTTGCGGTTGGTTCTTAGCACAATCACTTTATCTACACCGCACTCAGCCAACAGATACTTTTTGATGTCAAGGGGGCTCAATACTCCCGGCGCCATTTCCGGATGAAGGATGGCAACCGGATGAGGATCGAATACCATAGCTATCAATTGCGTATCGTTTTGTTCGGCAGCTTTTTTGGCGACCGCCAAAATCTCCTGATGACCAACATGGACTCCATCAAAGTTGCCAATGCTCAGAACGCAGCCTTTTGGGATGTGTTGAAACTGTGATATTGTCTGGATGATTTTCATTTAGTGACGCTCACTCTTTTGTAACTCAATGTTTGTTTGTGTAGCCGCCCGAACCAAAGCACCATAAATTGCGTTTCGATGTGCAATATCTTTCATAGCTTCCGGATGCCACTGTACGAATAAGCCGAAACCGCCGTCGATTCTCTCCAATGCCTCAATGACACCATCATCGGCATGAGCTGTAACCTTCAGGTTCTGCCCGATCTTGTCGACCGCCTGATGGTGATTCGAATAAACCATTGCTTCTTCATCGTCAAGAAGATTTGCTAACAGGTTGTTCGGCTCGATTTTCACACGATGATACTTTCGGCGATGGGCCACTTCTGTTCCCACTTGGGAAGGAATGTCCTGGGTAAGCGTGCCGCCCGAGACAACGTTGGTGAACTGCATACCAAGACAAACTCCGAGTATGGGCTTGCCGCTCGCTAACCACGCGTGGATAAGCTGCCTTTCGAAATTATAGCGCTGTTCGGGCATTATCTTGACGGTTTCGTGCGGCTGCTGGCCGTAAGAATCGGGTGGAATGTCATCGCCTCCTACAAGGACCAGACCGTCCAGCTCATCGACATACTGCAATAAAATCTCCTCATTCGTAATGGTCGGCAGTATTACCGGTACACCGCCGTTCTCGGCCACGGCTTCCACATAAGCGAAGCTGGTCACAGTTGAAACCGAGCCGTTGTCCTCATTTATATGATAAACGCTCGTAATACCGATAAGAGGCCGGGATGGCCTGTTATTGCTATGACAGCCGGAAAAAACTGTAATTAGCGCTAAAGACAGCAAAAAAAGAGTTTTTTTCATTGTCAGGTCTTGTTCGAATGCAAAGTTTTTCTGCATGAAAATGCCTCCAGTTATCTAAAACCTTCGAATAATAGACCTAATTTAATCAAATGGGGAATAATCTGCAACGCTTTTTGCCCCACAATAGCAGCAGCCACACAGGATATTTTTATTGGGAACATCTTGAAAGTTCAAAAAAATTAGAAAAATATTTGCAACTTAGTTGCATATTTGATAGTATTATATAATTGATATTGAATCGTACCTGTATTTCTGAATCTAAAAAGGATTTGGAGTGTAAAATAATGATGAAACAAAGACTTATAGCCATATTCACTGAATTAAAGAACCATGCCCCATTTACGCTATTTGGTTCTTTCACCGGTATCATCTGTATGCTGCTTTTCAGGAATCTCGATCACGAGAGTAGCCGGAGAATATTCTATGTATTTCACCCGGGACACGTTTTTCTAAGCGCCATCGTGATCGCTTCGTTGTTTCAACTCTACTCGAAGAAAGGAAAACTCATAGTTATCCTTTTGATCGGAGTTTTAGGTTCGGTCGGCGTAGGAACCTTGAGCGATTCATTGATACCTTACGCCGGCGAGGTGGTGCTGGGTATGCATTTCGATCCTCATGCGCACGGCCGCAATGATGTTGCAGCGCCTGAAGATTCTACTGGGCACGAAAATGAGCATGAAGGTGGCGTTGAAAATGAACACGAGCATACTGAAGACACGGAGCAAGAAAGTTTTGTCGAACATGCACACATTGGCTTTATCGAAGGTTGGTATATAGTAATACCCGCGGCGATAGCAGGCGTTCTAATTGCATATTTTAAGCCGAAAACCAAATTCCCGCACGCGGGTCATGTTTTACTCAGCACCTGGGCCTCGTCTTTCCACATGCTGATGGCCATGGGGGGGAACGTTTCAGTATTGAAAATGATTGGCAGTTTCGGGTTCTTGTTCTTAGCGGTCTGGATACCCTGCTGTTTCAGCGATATCGTATTTCCATTGCTGTTCGTAAAGTCAGGAGCTGAAATCCAACACCATCATCACTGAGATAAGAATAATGACAAAATCAAATTTGGATATACAAGCCCGCGAAATGCTAAAGGCGGCAAAGCTTTACTGTACTGTCGGTAGAGTAGCTATACTCAAAGTGCTGATGAAAGCGGGCAAACCTCTCAACCAGGATCAGATTGCACGAAGATCGGGAAAAGAACATTTTGACAAGGTAACAATCTACCGGACCCTCGAAAGCCTGCTGGCCGTCGGGCTGGTACATAAGGCATTTATTGACAAACGGGCACGGCATTATGAATTGGCCCATAACTGTACCGAGCGCCAATGTCATCCTCATTTCACCTGCACGAACTGCGGCGATACGCACTGCCTGACGGAAATATCGCTGCCGATGGCAAAAAGCCCACACAAGGGCTTTGTAATCCATCGCCAGCAGGTGCGGCTGGAAGGTATCTGCCCAGCCTGTGTATAAATATTACGATATGGGAGAATAGAATTATGAGAATATGTATTCCAACGGATACGGACATGGGCAAAGAAGCAAAAGTGTATGGTCATTTCGGAAGTGCTCCATATTTCACTATCTACGATACAGACAAAGATGATTGTGAAATGGTAGATAACTCTAATCAGCACCACATACATGATGCATGCAATCCGATTGATGCCTTGGATGGTAAAGAAATCGATGCAGTTGTTTGCAACGGAATGGGTAAACGGGCAATCCAAAAACTCAACGAAGCCGGAATTCGTGCATATAAAACTTTGGCCACTAACGTTCGCGAAGTCGTCGACAAATACCGGGCGAATGAATTGGAAGAGATGACTTTGGAAAATGCCTGTCATCAGCACGGCTGACATTGAGAGGCGATGTTGTGATGGAAGTGACTCCGATAGGGACAATTCGTACGCCATTTAAATGTAAGAAGGACACTCCTATCCAGCCGTTTAGATCAAAAGCCATAGGCAGGATAGAGGTATTTAAGAAATACAAAGATGGTTTGAGTGACATTGAGGGATTCTCGCATTTGATTCTGATATATAGATTTCACAAATCAAGAGGCCACCGCTTAAAAGTGAAGCCTTTTCTTGACGATCAACTCCGCGGATTGTTTGCTACAAGATATCCAAGAAGGCCGAATCAGATTGGTTTGACTATAGTCGAATTGCTGAAGCGCCAAAGCAATATCCTTTTTGTAAAGGGTATCGATGTGTTGGATGGCACTCCTTTGCTTGATATAAAACCCTATATCCCGGGTTTCGGACCAAAGGAAACAATTAGAATTGGCTGGCTTGAAGGAAAAAATCTCTCCCATAAGTAAAACAGATATTGTATTAAATGAACTAAACTCATAGGTGCAACATTGATTTACCTGGCTCGAAAAACAGTTCTTATATGCATAGTTGTTTGCTTTGTGGCGATGGTTACAGGTGTATCGCTGCAACTGCACTTGCTGAGCCATGAACATTCGCACGAACATGATTTCGATGACTGTTCGATTTGCCGGCAGTTGCTCGTTTCACCGGAAAAATTTGCTGCCGAGCCGCAAACAAGCCTTCCCGATACGGAGCCGTATAAAGAAAGCATTGAATTCGTACCACAATCCAATGTAATCGCATTTCAATGCAAACTTATCAATGCCCGCCCTCCCCCTTCTTCTCTTTTTCATTAGAGTTGTGTGTCTATGTTATTTTGCATATATACACAATCAGCAAGACAAATCGAAAACAGATCTTATAAATAAATTACATCTTCATTCATGGACGTGATTATGTCTTACGTATTTATAGAAAATGCGCCAAAGGAATCTCGGTCGAGCAGGAGCATGCGCCTTGGTAATGGAGGTTTTACCTTGGTAGAGCTTTTGGTTGTGATAGCAATTATTGCATTGCTGTTGGGCATTCTGTTGCCGTCACTGAATGGAGTTCGACGGCAGGCCAAGAAAATATCGTGTATCAGCAACATGCGCCAGATGGGCGTTGCACTTCAAACATATTTGATTGATAGCGAAAATCGCCTTCCGCCAAGTTCCTGCCACCTATCTGATCCGAACCAGTACTGGCTGAAAATCCTGACTAAGTACACCGGTGAAAACCTGTTGTTCCGCTGTCCTTCCGATGAAGCGAAAAACTTTGTTGACTGGAACTTACCGCTTGATGAACAGCAGGACGATCCGCGATGGTCGAGTTTCGCTCTCAACGGCCTTCTTGATCCTCGCTGTTTATACAATCGGGGCAGGTATAACAACGTAATCAATATACGGCAACAGGGGTATTGTATTTATGTGAGCGAGTCGCCTTCGTCATGGACGAAGTATGACCACGTCCATCCGGAAACATGGGGCTCACTCGACCAGGCCAAAGGTCAGGTTGCCTGGAACCGCCACGATGGAACGTCCAATTATTTATTTGTCGATGGACATGTTGAGAATTTGAAGATCGAGCAAACCTGGAGCTGGCCGGGGCAATGCTATTGGTATCCCGGCTACGCCCCCGGCTGGCCGCCTGATTAATAGATTAACGTGCTCGCTTCCAGCATAAAATTAAGAAAGGAGCATGGTTTGATGAGAAAGTTTTATCTAAATTTTAACATTGTATTAACGCTGTTATTTTCAGTAAACACCCTTGCAGACTGCCCTCTTGATCATCTGCTGATTGGTTGTAATCCGGATGGTATCATCGGCACAGAAGACGATATGAAGTTGTTCGTTGACTGCACAATGAAGTACCGGCACAGTGACCCCAATCAAAGCGGCGAAGCTACCTGGCTCAACTGGTACTATCCATTATTTTATAACGAACGATATGACCGCTATCAGATAGATGAGCCGGGCTTCGAGTTAGTTGAAGATAACGACCCGAACCGCCAGCTAAAGGGAATTCCTGATGTCGATTATAGAATAATCATAAGGTGCCTTTCAATTTCGCCGGCCTTTGCCGTCTGTAATAGCACTGTCGGCGTCATTTTTGACGAACACGGCGATACATTCAATTACAGCGGTTTCTGGGATTCGCATTTACACCTACAGTATCGAACTACGGCTGTCAGTGCCGGCACGGATTTACTATGGGTCACATTACAGATATACGATGAGATAGCCGGTCCCGATCAATACGAAGTATCCGAACCGTTTACGATTGTTTTTGGTGGAGAGCCTCTGGCCGGAGATTTGGCCGTCGATGGAACTGTGGATATAAAGGACCTTGTGGAATTCAGCTATTATTGGCTTGGCGACGGCGCATGCAGGGGCAATGACTATTACGAAAGGGCCGATACTAACAGGGATGGAAAGGTGGATTTCTATGATTTTATACTAATGGCCTCTAATTGGGGAAAATCTCATGCTGAAGCTGTTGGGAGTCCCAATAGTGAGAATTATGAATAAGAGTTTAATGGAAAAAGGCTGCAATCGCCGATAGTAATTCGAAATGCGTAATAGAGTAAAGATTATACTGCTGCTGACCTCGGCGGCTGTCATGGTTGGCAGTTGTCATCAGCCTTCAGTCGGCCCTGTCATCGAGGATCAAACAGCCGCAGCGTCCGATACTATCAGTATTCCTGAACTCGGCAGACTTCTTGGCCTGCGCATAAGCGAATCGAATCATACCCACGTGGTCTTGAAGAACTCGGCCAATACGGTGATGATTTTTACGCTAAACGGAGGAAAGCTTTACGTCAATACAAGGCCAATCGGCGAAGTCGGCCTCATCGAGAGAAAAGCAGGTACAATCTACGTACCGAGGTCACTCATCTCGCGAATACGCTCGGCGATGCGAGCTTATATCCCCCCACCGACGCCCATACCTTCGCCCTCGTCAAGACCTCGCAGGTTGTCGGGGACCGTTGTAATCGACCCCGGCCACGGCGGCAAAGACCCCGGCGCCAGAAGCATTCTTGGTTTTTACGAAAAAGGCATAAATCTGTCGGTCGCCCTCGATGTCGCCCGGCTGCTCGAACAAAGAGGGCTGAGAGTCAAAATGACACGCACGGATGACTACTACGTCGAGCTTGAAGACCGTGCTGCAATAGCCAACAACATCGATGCAGATTTGTTTGTCAGCATCCATGCAGACTCCTTCCCCAAAAGCTCAAGGCGAGGTTACACAATTTACGTTGCCAAAGCGGCATCTTCCTCCTCTCGCCGGGCGGCAAAAGCCATCGCCCGCTCGATGTCCGGCACGGGTTTGAACAGCTTCGGCGTACAGACAGCCAACTACCACGTCCTGACAGACACCCGCGGCCCTGCCGTTCTTGTCGAGATGGGCTATCTCACAAACCGACGTGAAGCCGCCCTGCTGCGAAGCGGCTCCTTCCAGGATCGCCTCGCTCAGGCCATCGCCGACGGCATCAGCGATTATTTCGACTAATCGGTTGTCTGTATCCCTTCCAGTGCACATGCACTCTTTTTCTTTTGACATATATGACAATATTTTGGTATATTAATATTAACACCTTTAGAGCAAGCATCTTGCTGGTACAATTCGGTTCTTTTGTCAGAAATCTGAAATGCTGGGCTTTGTTCTGTTACCCAAAACAAAAGGTGATTAGAGGAGGTCGGAAAAATGGTGGACGTAATAAATCCGAAAATCCAGCGGGCGATTCCCATCGTTATGCTCATTGCTCTATTTGTTCTGAACCCTGTGAAAGGACAATCTCAAGATGGAAGACCTATAGCTAACGCAGGACTATCTCGATACGCAGGGGCGGATCCAATCGTCCTCGATGGAACTGGCTCTTATGATCCGAATGATTCTGGGCCGTTGATCTATTCATGGCAACAAATATCCGGTCACACGGTAGTTATCAGCGATGCAAACACGGCTATACCTACCGTTAGCGGCTTCACCCAGACAGATGAGATTCAGGAATACGAATTTGAACTAATAGTCAGCAACGGTGAATATGACAGTTTACCTGATACCGTTAGAGTCGTAGTTGTCCCAGATTTTGGTGAGAGCAATCTTACGTTGCAGAACGACTCGTTTGACCGCAACAAACCTACACTAATCTACTTCGGCGGAGGAAATTGTGTGACCGGCAGCGGGTCCTGGGCCTACCGAGCTTGGACCGAAAAAGCAAATATAATAAGCTTTCCTAATTATGGGCCTGACAGCGACGGAGGTGCGCGTACCTACTACAAATGTGGTGATATGATTATCGTGTACCTTTCAAGTGTAGCACCGGATTACAAACAACCGATTCAGACTTCGGGGTACAGCACTGGCGGACAACCCGCTATAGATGTGGGAATACGTTTGAACATGAGTTACGCAGACGTACGGTATGCAGTTAACCGTGTTACTTTTTTCGATGCGACTACGTATTGCCGGGAAAACTATAATGAGAGTATCACCACTTTTCTTGATAGCTCTGTCGATGGCGAACAATGCTGGATTGACGCCTATGTTAGCACCCTTTCAGGAGGTAGCTTCCAAAACTACCCTCCTTTCCACGAGAATGTGCTGAACGTTTGGTTTTCCGCTTCGGGTGATTGGCTGTGGCTTCACGGACTCGGATATCAATGGTACGGGAAATCTCTTGAAGGCAGCGACATGAATCAGTTCAACAAAGGTGTTGTTGCTGGCGCGTACTGGTCTGTTATTGGTCCGGGAAAGAACATCCAGCTTGCGTCAACACCGGATGCACAAATCTACAAATTCAAATGGGATGGGAATGCGTCTTACGGTTATATGGATTTTTACGACGAGTCCAATCATCCCGGCAGGCTGCCGGAACCCGTCACGCTTGTAGGGCCAGCAGATAATGCAATTGTTGATGCCAATGGAGCGTTATTTAGTTGCGAGGTTAGTGAGAACGCCATGGGATATCAGCTTTTGTTTGGTCCTGATCCTTATAGAGTTATGGATTATTATATCGTCTCTGATACTCCAAATCCTCCTACTGAACTTATTATCTCATCTCCTTTTGAGCAAACCTGGTGGACGGTGAGAGTATACGACCAGTACGGCTCAACCATTTACGCCGATCCTATCCTGGCCAATTTCGAGAACTTAGACCCGCCATTTATCGAGAATATAAACACCGGCCAAATATACGCTTCTGTTAGGCATGCTGTCTGTGATGCACAGTATGGACATGAAATTGTAGTCAGCCCGGGAGTATATAAAGGTGACATCGACTTTCAAGGCAAGAAACTAACGCTCAGGTCAACAGATCCCAATGATCCGACCATCGTAGCGACCACTATTATTGAGGGTGATGTCAAAAAAAGCGTCGTAACTTTTTCCAGTGGTGAAGACACAAGCTGCACCCTTGACGGTTTTACTATTAGCGGTGGAAATATGGGTATCTACTGCTCTGGTTCTTCCCCGAAAATCACCAATTGTATCATTACCGAAAATGTTAATGCCGACATGGGCGCCGGAATATTTATTAAGGATGGTAGCAGCCCAACAATAGTCAATTGTATATTTAGCTCGAACTCGGCCTCTGTGATGGGTGGCGGATTGTATGTCGAAAACAGCAATCCCATATTGATTAACTGTACATTTGCTGGGAACTCAGCTACTTATTTTGGTGGAGGTATATATTGCAATGGCGGCAGCCCTGTGCTTACCAACTGTATTCTCTGGGGTGATACGCCCGATGAAATATCAATGTTTATCGGCACACTATCCATAACTTACAGTAATATCCAGGGTGGTTTTCCCGGCGAAGGTAATATTGATGCCGAACCGTTGTTTGCTGATGCAGCTAACGGTGATTATCATTTGCTCACAAGTTCCCCCTGCATCGACGCTGGTGATCCGAATTCAGAATTTACCCTGGAGCCCGAGCCCAACGGCGGACGTATAAATATGGGAGCCTACGGCGGCACGCCTGAAGCAAGCAAGTCTCCGTGATAAGCTCACGATTGATGATTGATTATTTTTCTGCGTTAATCCACAGCACTTACCATTGACTATTTACGATTTACTATTGACGATTTCTCTGAGCCCTCTGTGGTTGAATAAAGAACGCCGTCTCAAGGAGATTTTTTCAGAATTATGCCGACTTTCTATATTATAGTTCGTATAATAAATAACAAAATTAATATCGAATACTAAATTAAGAAAACTTATGGATTTATGGTTTATTAATTACGATTTATTATTTCTTCTTTTTCCTCGTTAATCTGTGTTCATCCGCGGTTAATAGCTTAGTTGAAAAAACAAAGCCAATTTTGGTTGGGATCAAATGAATATAAAGTCAATTATAATATGGGGTTATGATAAAATAATCGGATCGGGCCTTTAGAAAAAACAAACCCAAACAAACCCAATTTTATTTAGCCCCCAGAATTTTCTGGGGGTTGAAAACGAATTTGAAAAAACAAAGCCAATTTGACAGCGTGTAAATCGATTTAATCTCTTGTTTGAAAGGGACTTATGGCAATACACTGCCCTGCCGGGCACGAAAAACAAAGCCAATTCAAAGCATGCCCTGAGCCCATTAAGCTACGCTTAGGATAAACTCCGTCGAATGGGCCAAATTCGGTTAATCGAGTACGTTCAGGCCTTTTTGGATTGCATATCGGCGGACGGACTGGATTTCTTCGATGGTTGGGCGGCGATTGATTGCCGGATGTGCAGAGGCTTCGTAGCATGGGCGATACTGGTCCATGATGTTGATGGTTGTTTTCGTGCTGATTTGCTCTGCTAAAAAGTCGATAATATCGAAGCTGCCGGCTAAGTTCTCCGGCAAGACCAGGTGCCGGACCAAAAGGCCGCGAGTGGCTATGCCTTTGTTGGTTTTCAGGTCGCCGACCTGGCGGTGCATTTCTTTAACTGCATCGCGATTAATTTGTGGGTAGTCCGGTGCGGCGGAAAGCTCCCTGGCGACATCTGTATCGGCATATTTCATGTCCGGCATGTAAATATCTACAAAACCTTCGAGCAGCTTGAGCGTCTCGACCGAATCGTAGCCGCCCGTGTTGTAAAC